>Ga0163144_10005789_pt1 | contig 27477 bp, 25 predicted proteins | sample OliLak19BULKMAT1_FD_123175 | JGI IMG/M metagenome (GOLD analysis project Ga0163144, IMG submission 123175) | Freshwater microbial mat bacterial communities from Lake Vanda, McMurdo Dry Valleys, Antarctica - Oligotrophic Lake LV.19.BULKMAT1 | ecosystem: Environmental > Aquatic > Freshwater >... | reverse complement strand
TAACAAATATCAGTGGATTGCAATACAATTCAATTGATCAAACGATTATACCCGGCAGCAATATCTACCGGGCCGTTATTGAATTAACAAATGGCCGATTGATATATTCATCAACAGCTATCATTTATTTTGTTGGAACAAACCCAGCCGTTGTTTACCCAAATCCCGTTCAAAGAAATGGCTCACTCACAGTTCTTGCAGAGATTGAAGCGTTACAATTTCAGTTGATTGATAATAATGGAAGAGTTGTGCTGCAAAAAAAGTTAACTGATTATCCGCAAGAGCTTTCCTTATTGAATTTGTCTAAAGGAATTTATTATTTCCGTTTGCTGAAAGATAACAGGAAGGTTCAAGCAGGTATTGTCATAATCAATTAACTCCACAAAGAAGTTGGATATTCACCGCTGGCAACCAAGTCAGTTACACTTTGCTCCACACCCGGTGCATCTTCTTTATAGGTAACACCAAACCATTGTGCAGAAGTAGGAATTACTTTGATGACACCCAATTCATCTTTGATATAAGCATCTGCAACAATGGGAATAAAGAATTCTGATTTTTCTTCCTGCCCATGTTCATTTAAAAATTTTTTATATAATTGTTTAGTGAGATAAAAAATGGAGTCATCAAAGCACCAGAAATTCATACTTACACTTGACTGAAATGGCACTTCGTGTTGACCATCTCCATCTTCATAAACAATCTTCCCATCTTCAGCATAAATTTTAGTACGCTCAGCAATGCTTAAGAGATTATTGTTTTCATCAGTTTCGCAAACACCACGACTAACAGTTCCATTGGCACTGAGTGTTTTCGCCAGCTCATAACCAATAATTGCGTGTTGCTCAGGATTACTTTCGTTTATGAGGAAAGCTGCTGCTTTTTCAAAAGCATCTCTTCCGTAAAAATCATCAGCATTAATAACTCCAAAGGGTTCTTTGATAACATCCTTTGCGCATAAAATAGCATGTGCAGTTCCCCAGGGCTTCACACGGGTAGAAGGAATATCAAACCCATTGGTAAAAGAATTCAATTCCTGGTACACATAATCAATTTCAATACGACCTTTTAGTTTGGGTTCGAATATTGTTTTGAACTGATCTGCAAAATCGTGGCGGATGATGAATACCACTTTTCCAAACCCTGCACGGATGGCATCATAAATGGAATAGTCCATGATTGTTTCACCTGATGGGCCGAATCCTTCAATCTGTTTCATACTGCCGTAACGGCTGGCCATACCCGCAGCTAATATCAATAAAGTTGGTTGCATGTAATCAATTATTTTTGAGCGCTGCGAAGATAAGAAACAATCGTTGCCGAAATCATGCAAATGAACCTGCCATTCATAAAATGTACTGAAGTTGACTGGGCTCTGAACGATGGCTCACATTTTCAATTTACTGTAGCAAGACTTGATGAAATCCATCCATTTGTTTCGGGCAATAAATTTTTTAAGCTCAAATATAATTTAGCAAGAGCGAAAAGGGAAGGCAAGCAGGGAATTATTACAATGGGCGGGGCTTTTTCCAATCATCTTGCGGCAACTGCCTATTCGTGCAATGCAGAAGGTCTTCAATCTGCAGCAATTATTCGTGGAGAGATTGTGAAGCCTTTAAATGCCACATTATCTTTTTGTGAACAACAACAGATGAAGTTGATAGCGGTTGACAGGAAAGATTACAGGAAAAACAGTGCAAGTGTTGAAAATATTCTCAGCTATCACCCTGATTTTTTATTTGTGCCTGAAGGTGGAGATAATGAAGAAGGACTTAACGGATGCAAAGAAATTCTATCCGTGATTGAGAATGCAGATATCTACACTCATATCATTTGCTGTATGGGAACAGGTACTACATTTAAGGGAATTGCCGCATCGGCCAAAGCTCATCAAACAGTCATTGGAATTCCGGTGATGAAAATAAAAAAGGAAGAAAGAAGTTTGTTTTTACAAAAACATTCAACCATAGAATCTGCAGCACAAAAAATTGTTTTGTTTGATCATGCAGGTGTAGGCTATGCAAAACTGAATAATGAACAGATCAATTTTATGAATTTATTTTATATTAAAACATCCATCACAACCGATATTATTTATACCGGTAAATTAATGCAAGCGCTGATAACCTTAGCTGAACAGAATTATTTTCATTACACAAATAAAATAATCGTCCTGCACACGGGAGGGTTACAGGGAAACAAGAGCCTCCAAGCGGGCACCATAGTATACTGAACGGCACTATATTTGCGTTGAAGAAACAACAAAACCACCCGGACATACCTCATCCATGAAGAAACTATTTTTGCTTTTTGCAGCTGTTATCTGTTACGGATTACTGTTTGCACAAATCGATACCCTTCCTAAATTTTCAGCTAAAAAAAGAAACGGGGAAATTATTATCAGTTGGAGCAGTGCGTTTAAAAGTGTTTCACAGATCAATATCCAGCGATCAAAAGACAGTACCCGTAATTTCAGTACTATCCATTCACTACCAAACCCCAATGTAAAAGGTTATTCCTATACTGATAAAACAGCGAGGAACGACAGCGGTTATTACCGGGTGTTTATTTTATTTGAAGGTTCCAACTATCTTTTTACCCCATCAAAAAGGCTGGTACTTGATACCTCTACATATATTCCTCCTGCAACCATCCCTTTTGAAAAACAAAAATTTCCAGAAGAAAAGCCAGGCATATTTTCTAAACCTGTATGGGTGCCGTCTGTTTATATTTTTACTGGTGATGATGGAAATGCGGTCATTAACCTCCCTGATGCTGCTGCAAAGAAGTATTCAATTAAATTCATGAAAGAAGATGGCAGCTTTTTATTCCTCATTCCACAGGTTAAAGAAACCTACCTCACTTTAGACAAAGTGAACTTTCTCAAATCGGGCTGGTATATGTTTGAACTGATGGAAAATGGCCAATTAAAGGAAAAAAACAAGTTCCTCATCACAAGGGATAACTAACATATTAAGAAAGTATTTAACTTTTTGGATAGGTTTTTGTATTTTGTTGAAGAGTAAACCCCTTAATCCAAATTTACCCAAACTATTTTCATGAAAAAAAGCGCCCTACTACTGATTGCTTCTATCCTGCTGATTCTGCAAATCAGCTTTGCCCAACAAGTCTCCAGAAAGGGCACAAATCCTATTAATAAAACAAATAACAAACAGGGAAACCCAGAGCAACAGTACGAACTGGAACAATTTCTGGGCAAGTGGCAGGAAGTAAAAAGAATGCTCGAAAACAAGAAAGATCTGAGCATTGGTGATACGATTTACCTGCACTTTACTGCTCCCAATAAACTGGAAACAAGAGATGGAACAAAAAACATCATGCGTGGATATGCGATGATTGAAGAGCCTGGCAATGTGCTCATTGCTGCCGCAGATATTTATACCATTCTGTCGGTGAAGCCAAACCAAATCATATTATATAATGACGAAGGCTTTATTCATGTGTTGGAAAAAAAGGAAATCTTCTGGCGTGAAACGTTGGGTAAAAACGAAGTAACAGAACCTGCTTATGTAACTCCTGTTTCATTTAAAATTGCTGATATCATTGGCGGCTGGAACATTTACCGCAGAAAGGGTAAACCCGGCGCATTGGATTCAAATACGGTTTTTATCAAAAATATCAAAAATATTTCTGCTGTAAATGATAATACAGCTATTGCGGAGATCACTTGCTATACAAGAGAAAAATCAGAAACACTTCCCTGCACCCTTATAGTAAAGGACAAGAGCGTTGAAATTAAAGCAGGCAATCACACCTGGAATTTATTGATCTATAAAGCAGATGGAAAAGAGTTGGTGTTTGGGAATGCGGATATGCTCATTTATTTTGCCAAGCCATTATAAATTTACATCAAACACTTTTTCAAAATTCTGTTTTACTTTTTTTTTGGCTTCTTCAAAATCAACTTTGTAGTCTAATTCTTTTTGAAGAGAAGTCACCTGTTTGTTTTCAATACCACAGGGAATGATATAATTGAAATAATCAAGATCAGTGTTCACATTAAATGCAAATCCGTGCATGGTGATCCAGCGGCTGCAACGCACACCCAAGGCACAAATCTTTCGTTCGCTTCCTTTTATATCAGGATCGAGCCATACGCCTGTTTCACCTTTGCTTCGTTCGCCTTTCAACCCATACTCAGCCATGGTTAAGATGATGACTTCTTCCAGCTTACGCAAATATTTACCGATGTCTGTTTCAAATTTTTCTAAGTCAAGAATGGGATAGCCAACAATTTGCTGCGGACCGTGAAAAGTAATATCACCTCCCCTGTTTATAGGAAAAAATTCAATCCCTTTTACAATGCGTTCTTTTTCACCAATGAGAATGTTTTTTGCATCTCCGCTTTTGCCCAATGTATAAACAGGAGGATGTTCAACTAAAAGTAAATGATGACTGGTTGTTAGAGGTGAATGCTGAACCTTGCCTACCGTCAGGCAGGTGGTGAATGGTGAATGATGGCTCTCCGATGATTCATTTTTAACAACTATCGGCTCAGGACTATCGGCTAAAACCCTGAGCTTCCTCTTTATTTCAAGGTTCTGCTGCAACAAACTTTCCTGGTAATCCCATGCCTGTTTATATGGCATCAGCCCTAAATCTTCAAACAATACCTGTTGCTTCATGAACGGCAAAACTACAATGAAATGAATTCATAAAACTGCAGGGCCTATTTTTGCAGATAATGAATGAAGAAGAATTACTGGCACAGGATAATGAATTGGAAAATGGCGATGGCTCAGAAGAGTTATACGAACGGAAACGATTTGTGGTAACCAAAGGACAGGAACCTTTGCGGATTGATAAGTTTTTAATGACTAAAATTGAAGGTGCTACCCGCAATAAAGTACAACGGGGTATTGAAACCGGCTTTGTTATTGTCAACAACAATCCCGTAAAAGCGAATTACAAAGTAAAACCGGGGGATGAGATCATTACTTTTTCCGACACTTCACCGGAAGATACAGAGATCAAACCCGAAGAACTTCCCCTCAACATTGTTTATGAAGATCAATCTGTATTGGTTGTAAATAAAGTGGCGGGTATGGTCATGCATCCCGGCAGTGGTAATTATAGCGGCACTCTGGTAAATGGCGTTGTGTGGTATTTGAAACAACAGCAACCTGAGTTAACAGAAGTTGAACTGCCACGTTTTGGGATGGTACACCGCATTGATAAGAATACAACTGGTTTGGTAGTATTAGCAAAAAATGAGCAGGCCAGTGTGCATTTAGCCAAACAGTTTTTTGATCATACCGTTGAACGGAAATATGTGGCATTGGTTTGGGGTGATTTGAAAGAAGAAAACGGAACCATTACAGGTCATGTGGGCAGGCATCAGCGTTTCAGAAAAATTATGGATGTATACCCTGATGGAGAACATGGCAAAGAAGCCACTACACATTATAAAGTACTTGAACGGTTTGGTTACACCACTTTAGTTGAATGCAGACTGGAAACAGGGCGCACACACCAGATCCGTGTACATATGCAGCATATTGGTCATCCATTGTTTAATGATGATACCTACGGTGGTGATCGTATTGTAAAAGGAACTGTTTATACCAAGTACAAACAGTTTGTTGATAATTGTTTTTCCATTTGTGCAAGACAGGCACTGCATGCAGAAACATTAGGATTTACACATCCTAAAACTCAAAATCGCATGTTATTTGAAAGTGAGCTGGCTGTTGACATGCAGAAAGTGATTGAAAAGTGGAGAGTATATACCAAGGCCAAAAACTTAACAGGAGATGAGTAAAGAAACTATTCTTTTTCTCACGCCTCGTGTGACAAATTTAGAGAGTCTTATATCCCGTCAGATGAGGGCGCCAGAAGGGTCATACTATTTTGGAAACAGCATCTTATAATCCACACTTACTTTACCTTTTGAAATATCATCCAACTTACCCTTTAATAATTTCCGTTTTAAAGGTTTGAGATAGTCGATGAACAGCTTACCATCAATATGATCATATTCATGCAGAATGACCCTTGCCGTTAAACCATCAAAGGTGCTTACATGCTCAACAAAATTTTCATCGAGGTAGCGCATGGTTACTTCTTCTGCACGGTAAATATCTTCACGTATTTTGGGAATACTTAAGCAACCTTCGTTGTAAGCCCAATCATCACCGTGTAATTCTTCCACATGTGCATTGATGAACACCTGCTTTATTCCGGGTGTATCAGGATACAATAATGTTTCTTCTTCATCCATATTGGCAAACATTTGTGCTGTATCCATCACAAACAACCTGATATCACGGTTTATCTGTGGAGCTGCAAGACCCACTCCATTAGAGGAATACATGGTCTCCCACATATCTTCAATTAACTTACTGAGGTTTGGATAAGCAGGTGTAATATCCTTGCTTATTTTTCTCAGTACTTCAAAACCGTACGCAACAATGGGAAGAATCATGCAATCAATTTTTATGTCGGATGGAGGATGTCTGATATTCGATGTATCAACAGACATCAACCTGAAATAAATTTAAAACGGCGAAGATAAGCAATGCATGCGAAGCTAAATCAGACATCCAACATCAGACATCAGACATCAGACATCAGACATCCTTTGCATATATTCCTGTAGCATAATAGTAGCTGCAATTTCATCTACCAGTTTTTTATCCCTGCGCTGGCTTTTTTTTAATCCCATTTCAAGCATAGCATTTTTAGCCATTTTGGAAGTATACCGTTCATCAACCGTTTCAACCGGAATGGAAGGGAAATTTTTCTTTAATTGTTCAATCGCCTTTTTTACTAGCGGTGTGGCATGGGTATCAGTATCATCCCAGTTGGTGGGCATACCGATAAGGATCTTTTCCACTTGCTCTTTACTGAAATAATCTTTGAGGAAAGGAATAAAGTTTTTCGTTTCAATAGTCGTTAAACCAGTCGCAATGATCTGAAAAGGATCGGTTACTGCCAGCCCTGTTCGTTTACCTCCAAAATCGATACAAAGGATTCTTGCCATCAGATTAGAATATCAATGATTACAAACACCGCAAATACAACACTGGCAATTCCATTGGCAGTCATAAATGCTAAGTTCACTCTTCGAAGATCAGTTGGTTTTACAACCGAGTGTTGATAAATTAACATGCTCACAAATACAGCCACTCCGATCCAATACAACCATCCAAATCCTCCATAAAAACCGGCAGCAATCACACACAAAGCAGCTAATACATGCAACAATTCAGATACACGCAATGCTTTTGCTTTTCCCAACCATGCTGGTATTGATTGGAGTTCATACTGTTTATCAAACTCCTCATCCTGCAGAGCATAAATAATATCAAAGCCGCTTACCCAAAATAAGACGGTGAAAGAAAATAAAATGGGTAACAAAGCAAAATTTCCTGTTACAGCAAGATATGCACCAATAGGTGCCAGTGACAAACCAAGCCCAAGCACCAAATGACAAAGTGGAGTAAAGCGTTTGGTATAACTGTAACCCAGTACCACCAGTAATGCAACAGGCGATAATGCAAAACAAATAGTATTGATAAAATAAGTGGTGATGATAAACAGCACACTTGTTAATATCGTAAACAGCAACGCACTGTTGGCAGAAATGATGCCGGCAGGAATTTCACGGATAGCTGTGCGTGGATTATTCGCATCAAAGTTCCTGTCTAAATAACGGTTGAAGGCCATTGCTGCGCTGCGGGCAAATACCATGCAGAGAAGAACTAATAAGAATGGAAATCCATATTGCAAATGCCATGGAAGAGAATTCAATCGGGATTCGTTCAAAATAACACCTAATGAAAATCCAATCACTGCAAACGGCAACGCAAAAATCGTATGCGAAAATTTAATTAAGCTCAAATAGTTTTTAACTCTTGACATCTGCAATATTTAGGAGTGTATGAAAACTCCCCTTCAGGGGTTGGGGGCATCCAATCAATGCAAACGGCAATGCAAAAATCGTGTGCGAAAATTTAATTAAAGACAGATAGTTTTTAATTTTTGTCATATTCAAAGCTTTATCAAAATCCTGTACATCCAATTAATCCCTTACAATCCCGGTTCTGACAATTTCCCACAACACTACTCCGGCTGCAACTGATATATTCAGTGAATGTTTCATACCAAACTGCGGTATTTCAATACAAGCATCACATAGTTTCAACGTTTCTTCTTCCACCCCTTCTGCTTCATTACCAAAAATGAGAGCTGTTTTTTCATCTGCTGCTCTCCTATAATCCTGTAACAAGATACTTCCTTCTGCCTGTTCAATTCCAATGACCCTATATCCGGCTTCTTTGAGTTCAGCAATGGCATCAGCTGTTGTTGAAAAATATTTCCATTGAACGGTTTCTGTAGCCCCTAATGCTGTTTTGTGTATATCACGGTGCGGAGGTTGAGGCGTATAACCAATGAGGTAAATGGCTTCTGCTAAAAATGCATCAGCCGTACGGAATACACTGCCCACATTCTGCATGCTTCGGATGTTTTCCAACACAACAATCACTTTATTCTTCTCTGCTTTTTTGAATTCATCCACCGATTTACGGTTGAGTTCATCCATGCTCAGTTTACGCATCAAATCTCTTTTGCGTGCAAATGTAAGACAGGAAGGCAATTGAAGGCCTTAAATCCCTCATTCCTGCCCATAATACCTTACCTTTGCGCCAAATTTTTTATAGTATTATGAACACATTTGAAGCGCTTGGTTTGGACGAAAGATTGATGAAAGCGATTAGTGAACTCGGTTTTACAACCCCCACCCCCATTCAGGAAAAAGCGATCCCCGTTTTATTAAGCGGAACAACAGATTTGATAGGCCTTGCACAAACAGGCACCGGCAAAACAGCGGCATTTGGGTTACCCTTACTGCACCTGCTCGATGAAAGTAAAAAACATCCACAGGCATTGATTGTATGCCCCACCCGTGAGCTCTGTTTACAGATTGTAAAAGAGATGGAAATTTTTAAAACACACATGAAGGGTATCAATGTAGTGGCTGTGTATGGTGGCACCTCCATTGGTATGCAAATCCGTGACATCAAAAGAGGTGTACAGATTGTTGTAGCAACTCCCGGTCGTTTGATTGATTTGATTGAACGCAAAGCAATTAATCTTGGAGAAATTAAATATGTGGTGCTGGATGAAGCAGATGAAATGCTCAACATGGGTTTCCAGGATGATATTGAATTCATTCTGCAAAACACACCCAAGAAAGAAAGTACCTGGTTATTCAGTGCAACTATGCCGTCTGAAATAAGAAAGGTGAGCCGCAAATACATGAAAGATCCGGTTGAAGTAACCGTTGGCAAAATGAATACGGCCAATGTAAATATTGATCATCAGTATTTTGTTGTTTCATCGCAACATCGTTACGAAGCGTTGAAACGGCTGATTGATTTCAATCCTGGCATTTATGGCATCATCTTTACAAGAACTAAAGTTGATGCACAGTCGATCTCAGAAAAATTAACCCGGGAAGGTTATGATATTGATGCATTGCATGGTGATCTCACACAACAACAAAGAGATGCCGTAATGGGTCATTTCCGTGATAAAACATTACAACTGCTCATTGCAACCGATGTGGCGGCACGTGGTATTGATGTAAAAGATATTACCCATGTCATCAATTATGAATTGCCCGATGATTTGGAAGTTTACACTCACCGTAGTGGCCGTACAGGCCGTGCAGGAAAGACAGGTATTTGTATGAGTATTGTACATAGCCGTGAAATTGGCAAGATTCGCCAGATAGAACGTATTGCCCAGGCTCAGTTTCATAAACTGGAGATTCCTACAGGAAAAGATGTTTGCCGCAAGCAATTCTTTTCATTCATGGATAAATTGATCAGCACAGATGTAAGCAATCAAGCATATGAAACCTATGTACCGATGCTGCAGGAAAAATTTGCTGAAATGAGCAAAGAAGATATCCTGAAACGTGTTGCATCGATGGAGTTTGACCGCTTTCTGAAATATTATGAAAATGCAGAAGATCTGAACATACGTGAACGTGGCCGTGAATTTGACAAGTTCAAAAAAGATGGTCGTGGTGTTGGCCGTGAGAGAGAACGTGAACGCATGGTTGGTGGCCGAACGGTAGGTGAAGGTCGTAAACCATACCGTGACACACAGGGTCGTGATTTTAATGGCGGCGGAAGTGGTGGTTACAGCAAACTGTTTGTGAACCTCGGCACAAAAGATGGTTTTTACAAAGCAAGTTTCCTGCAATTTATTTTAGATATGAGTGAACTGCGGAAAGAAGTGCTTGGTAAAATTGATATGCGTGATTTAAACAGTTGGGTTGAAGTTGACAGCAATGCTGCCAAGCAAATGATCGCTGCTATTGATGGAAAAAAATTCAAAGGCAGAAGTATCCGGATGAATGATGCAAACAGCAGATAATTTAATTTGAAAATTTTAATAGTTAAACGCTGCATAGATTGATGCAGCGTTTTTTTATGTCTTACCATAAATGTATTAAACTGAAATAAAAAAGCCCCGACATTTCCGTCGGGACTTGTATTATAAAGTTGTTCCTTTAATTACGCACTCACTTTCCCTTTCACCTTTGCTATTACTTCTTCAGCAACGTTATTTGGTGCTGGTGCATAGTGACTGAACTCCATGGTTGAAGTTGCACGGCCGGATGACAATGAACGCAATTGTGTTACATAACCAAACATTTCACTTAATGGAACTTTGGCTCTGATCACCTGTGCATTTCCTTTTGTATCCATTCCTTCCAGCATACCACGACGACGGTTGAGATCACCCGTTACATCACCCATATACTGATCAGGTGTTACAACTTCTATTTTCATGATAGGCTCCAGCAAGGTTGGTTTTGCTTTGCGTCCTGCTTCACGGAAACCGCTCTTAGCACACAATTCAAAACTCATTGCATCACTATCCACATCATGGAAACTACCATCAAACACACGCACTTTCATATCAACCATCGGATAATTTGCTAATACCCCATTGGTCATTGCATTTTCAAACCCTTTAATAATGGCAGGAACAAATTCTTTTGGAATTGATCCGCCAAACAGGTCATTGACAAACTGGTAGCCTTTACCCGGGTTTTCTGTCAACCACTCAGCATCAGCAGGTCCTATTTCAAATATGATATCAGCAAATTTACCTCTACCACCTGATTGTTTTTTCAGCACTTCACGATGTTGAACCATTTGTTTAAATGATTCTTTATAGGCCACCATCGGAGCACCCTGGTTGATCTCTACTTTAAATTCACGCTTCATCCGGTCAACAATGATCTCGAGGTGTAATTCACCCATACCACTTAAAATTGTTTGCCCTGTTTCTTCATCGGTCTTTACACGAAGTGTAGGATCTTCTTCCACCAATTTAGAAATAGCCAATCCCATCTTATCAACATCAGCTTGTGCTTTCGGCTCAACAGCCAGAGAAATAACAGGCTCAGGAATAAACATATTCTCCAAGGTGATTGGATAATCTTCATCACATAATGTATCACCTGTTTTAATTTCTTTGAAACCAACAGCTGCACCAATATCACCTGCTTCAATAAAGTCGATCGGGTTTTGTTTGTTGGCAAACATTTTCATGATACGGCTGATACGTTCTTTCTTTCCGCTTCTTACATTCAATACATAAGAACCTGCATCTAAATGACCGCTATACACCCGGAAGAATGCTAAACGACCAACAAAAGGATCCGTCATAATTTTGAATGCCAAAGCTGCAAAAGGTTCTTTTACATCAGGCTTACGAACTTCTGTTTCACCGCTATCCGGGTTAATGCCCTCTACAGGTGCAATATCAACAGGACTTGGTAAGTAACGGCATACAGCATCCAGTGCTGTTTGTACGCCTTTATTTTTAAAAGATGATCCACAGAGCATTGGAACAATGCTGAGATCAACTGTTGCCTTACGGATAGCTTCATGTAATTCATCTTCGGTGATGCTAGTAGGATCATCAAAGAATTTTTCCATTAATCTGTCATCATATTCAGCAACTGCTTCTACTAAACTTGCTCTCCACTCATTCGCTTCTTCCAATAAATCAGCAGGCACATCAATTTCATCAAAGGTCATTCCTTCTGTTTCCATATGCCAGATGATCCCTTTCATCTTAATGAGATCTACCACCCCTGCAAAATCATCTTCAGCACCAATAGGCAACTGAAGAGGAACAGCTTTTGATCCAAGCATTTCACGCACCTGCTTCACAACGTTTAAGAAGTCAGCTCCGCTACGATCCATTTTATTTACAAATCCAATGCGGGGTACATTGTAACGGTTTGCCTGGCGCCATACAGTTTCCGATTGTGGCTCCACACCATCCACTGCACTGAATAAAGCAATTAAACCATCCAGTACACGCATACTACGTTCTACTTCTACAGTAAAATCTACGTGCCCAGGGGTATCAATAATGTTGAATGAATATTTTTTAGTATCTGCATTGGCAACACCTTTGGTTGTAGGAAAACTCCAATGACAACTAACAGCTGCTGAAGTAATGGTAATACCTCTTTCTTTCTCCTGTTCCATCCAATCAGTAGTAGCTGCACCATCGTGTACTTCACCAATTCTGTGAATCATACCCGTATAGCGCAGGATACGCTCTGTAGTGGTTGTTTTACCGGCATCAATGTGAGCCGCAATACCAAAGTTTCTCTGAAATTTTAAGTCTGCCATGACTATTTGATTTGAATATTTATCTGTTTAAAAAAGATGTTGTGATAATTGTTTACCTGCGACTATTTCCTTAATGAGCACCTGTTGCGTCGCATGCCGAAGTTTTAATTCGGCATCCAGACCCTATGCGTCTGCGACACTTCTGGTTTCGGATGGTTATCAGCATATAGACGGGAAGGATTGATCCGTTTATACCGGAACACCTGTAGCTGATATGTAGATATTATACTCTCATAGAACGCCGGTCAACAAATAATCCTGTTTCACTGTCATCACTCCTCACCTTTGATTATTCATTTAGGCGGCGCAAAAATATGGATTTTTTTTTACCTGCATGCATTTGTAAAGAAAAGAGTGAGTTCCTTTTCCGAATAAGATTATTTGAACAATCCTGCCTTATTAAAATCATGCAAACGATTGCCCTGAGTCTTTGTACTAAATGCGGTTTACTTTGTACAAAACATTACTAAACCAATGACCAAATTTCGGATCCTGATTGTATTCCTCAGTCTTATGAACGCTTTACAGGCGCAAAATACAGGCGATACTGTTCGCCCCAGCCGTTCAGAAATCATTACTCCTGTTCATAAAACCAGTTTCAACAACAACGAATGCCCCGAAAGAAAACAAGGTGGTAATCCACGTATGGTATATGGATACCAGGTTTTCAACGCATCAATGGATGGTAACCGCCAAGTTGATCCACAAATTGCAGTGGGTGGTGGTTATGTCCTGCATGGCAACAACAGCAGGTTGGTCATCTACAATAAGAAAGGCGATTACGTTCATGGTATTTCTCAAAAATGTTTTAATAATGGTATTGACCAAACAATTAAAAGCAAAAAAGAAAAGCAAGAAGTCAAGAGTCAAAGGAAGGTTGTTGAATTTATGTACAATAGCCTTTACGTGGAATTGCAGAAAATTAAAAACCCATCAAAAGTTTGATGGGTTTAAATATTTCTATACAAAATAATTAAGTTCTGAAGTGAGCAAAAGCTTTGTTTGCTTCAGCCATACGGTGTGTATCTTCTTTCTTTTTGAAAGCACCACCTTCACCTTTACTTGCACTCACAATTTCATTTGCTAATTTATCCGACATACTGCGTCCGTTTCTTTCACGGCTGTAGCGGATCAACCACTTCATGCTTAAAGAAATTTTTCTGTCGGCACGTACTTCAGCTGGAATCTGGAATGTAGCACCACCAATACGTCTGCTGCGTACTTCAACAGCAGGTGTAACATTTGCAACAGCTCTCTTCCATACTTCGTAGCCGTCTTCACCAGTTGTTTTTGCAACTTTATCAACTGCATCATAAAAAATATTGAAAGCAATACTTTTTTTGCCCTCCCACATTAAATTGTTTACAAAGCGGCTCACCAATACATCGTTGAACTTTGGATCTGGTGCAAGCGCAATTTTTTTAGGTTTCGTCTTCCTCATTGTATATAAGAATTACTTTATCAGATTATTTTTTTGCTTTTTCTTTCTTGGTACCGTATTTAGAACGGCTCTTTTTGCGGTCTTTAACACCGGCAGTATCCAAAGAACCACGAACGATATGGTAACGTACACCCGGTAAATCTTTTACACGACCGCCACGCACCAGCACAATTGAGTGTTCCTGCAGGTTATGCCCTTCACCGGGGATATAGGCAATAATCTCGATTTTGTTGGTCAAACGAACTTTTGCCACCTTGCGCAAAGCCGAGTTCGGTTTTTTAGGAGTTGTAGTGTACACACGGGTACATACTCCTCTGCGGAATGGGCAGCTGTCCAACGCACGGGACTTGCTTTTTGCTCTGATAATTTCACGACCGTTTCTTACTAATTGTTGAATTGTAGGCATTCGTTCCCTTTTATTTTTCGGACGGCAAAGGTAAGCGCTAATGTGATACAAACAAAAACTTTGGCCTATTTTCTGCTGGTAAAATAATCCACAGGCATCGAACGTTTTGTGAATAGTATCTGATATCTGCAAATAACCAATAATAAAATAACCTGTAGCTTTACCGGGATATCCCGATAAAACCAGTATTAGAGCTTATGAAATCAAATCCCCGCCTGCATTTCAGCCTTTTTTTACAAAAGACGGGGTTACTTCTGTTGATTTTATTCCTATGGGTATTTCAATCATTTTCGCAGGCGCCTTCAGCTAACTTCATAGCAACCCCAGTTAACGGATGTGTCCCAATGATCGTAAACTTTACTGATCAATCGACCGGCAACCCAACTTCCTGGCAATGGAATCTCGGAAATGGTAATACCTCCACCTCACAAAATCCATCAACTTTTTATTCGTTATCTGGTACTTATACAGTAACCCTTACAGTTACAAATGGAAGCGGGAGTAATACGCTCACCAAAACAAATTATATTACAGTAAACGCCCCCCCAACACCCAATTTTACTTCAAATGTTACTTCAGGCTGCTACCCTCTTCGGGTACAATTCACAGATTTGTCCGATCCGGGTTTTGGCAGCATTACCAGTTGGAGTTGGGCATTTGGTACAGGAGCTACATCTACCCAACAAAACCCGTTTTATACCTATTCCACATCAGGAACTTACTTTGTAAGCCTTACCGTTACAAACAGCGCAGGCTGTACAAAAACAGCTGTAAAGCCTGCCTATATTCAAGTATCATTGGGGGTAACCGCCGACTTTGACTTTTCGCCTTCCCAGAACTGTAAGCCACCTGAAACAATCAGTTTTACTAACCTTTCTACGGGACCACCCACCTTATCGTATCAATGGGACTTTGGTGATGGAAACACATCTACCCTTCAAAATCCAACCCATGCTTATTTAACAGCAGGCCCTTTTACTGTAAGATTAATTACAAGCAGCAGTCAGGGTTGTATTGATACCATTACAAAAACGAACATTATCCTGCTCAATAATTTTCAAACTTTAATTGGCGCACCCGATAGTGCTTGTGTAAATACTCCGATCAACTTACAAAATTTATCGGCTCCTGCTCCCACATCATCCACATGGAACTTTGGAGATGCTACAACATCAACTCAAACCAACCCAGTGAAAACCTATACTGCTGTTGGTTCATATACCATCAAATTGGTAAATCAATATGCAGGTTGCTCCGATTCCATTACAAAAACAATATTAATCAGACCAAGACCTACGGCTGATTTCAGAACAAATGATACCATCGCCTGTAAAGCACCCCTTACTGTTAATTTTCAAAACCTTTCCACAGGTGCTGTTTCCTATCAATGGAATTTTGGAGATGGCAATACTTCAACATCAGTTAATCCTGTACACACCTATACTGTAACAGGAAATTATACCGTACGTCTGATTGCAATAAATGGTTCTGCGTGTCCCGACACAATGATAAGAGTTGCTTATATCCGCATTCAGAAACCAATAATGAATCCCCTCGCTATACCGGCTGAAGGTTGTAAGATGCTGAATGTTCAGTTTTATCCAAATTCAACATCATTGGATTCCATTGTATCCTGGTCGTGGAATTTTGGCGATGGTAATACTTCTACTCTACGCAATCCGACCAATACATTCGATTCGGGTAGTTATGCCATCCGTTTAAGAATTGTAACTACACAAGGTTGTATTGACTCTATCCGATACGACAGTGTGCGTGTTGGTAAAAAACCAAATGCAGCTTTCAGTGCAGCACCCTTGAATGTTTGTGCTTTTGCATCGGTACAGTTTACAGATTTATCAACAGGAAATCCGAACGAATGGAATTGGGATTTTGGAGATAATACAACCTCAACAGGGAAGAATCCAACCCATATATATCAAAAGACAGGATTATTTACCATTCGCTTGATTGCTTTTAACAACCGATGCCCCGACACAGCTACAATCACCAATTATATTCGTGTACTGCCTCCTGTTGGCAATTTTAGTTATGCGGTGAATTGTGCCGTAAACAAAAGGCAGGTGCAATTCACAGATCAATCAGACACACCAACAGGATGGACCTGGAATTTTGGTGATGGATTTACTTCAACAGCGCAAAACCCATCACATACATATGCTGCACTAGGTACTTATACTGTAACGCTAACAGTTAGAAATGGTGCCTGCACACATCAAATATCAAAAATAATTACCTTGGTTGATGAATCCCCTGACTTTAGTGCAAGTCCTGTAAACATCTGCCGCAACGGAACTGTAACGTTCTCTGGTATTAACTTCGATGCTGCCAAAATTATTTCTTATGATTGGAATTTGGGTGATGGCAGTTCTTCTACATTACCTAATCCTGCACATGTTTATCCAAATCCGGGTCTCTACACTATTCGTTTGGTATTGGTTGATATCAACGGATGCCGTGATACTTTGATCCGTACAAATTATGTTCGTGTAAGCGGCCCACGTGCTGATTTCAATATCAACAAGGGGCAGTTTTGTTTGGGCAACAACGTTACGTTAACTAATACGTCCATTCCCGATGGTATGAATGCCATTACTAATGTTCGGTGGGATATGGGTAATGGGAATGTGATTAGTTCCTTAACCAATCCTTTCAATTATACTTATCCTGCTGCAGGTCTTTACAGCATTAAAATGATTATTACCGATGCTTCTGGTTGCAGAGATTCAGTAACAAGAACAAATATTGCATTAGTATTAAATCCCAAGGCAAATTTTACATCTGACACGCCCTCCTGCCCAGGTGGCATTTTAAACTTTGTCAATTTAACAACAGGTGCTTCGGGCACAGAAACTTATGCATGGAATTTTGGTGATGGATTTACTTCAACACTAACTAACCCGTCGCATTTTTATTCATCAGTTGGTAATTATATTGCTAAGCTTGTGGTAACAGAGCCTGTTGCCGGTTGCAAAGATTCCATGAGTATGAACATCAGGATTGATTTACCAAAAGCTTCTTTTAACGTAAATGATACGGCAAGTATTTGTCAACCGTTTGAAGCAAGATTTACAAATACCAGCACTTTTGCTATAACAGCTAACTGGGATTTTGGTGATGGGTTTACTTCAACAGATATTAACCCAACTCATTTCTATATCATTCCCGGAACATATGTAGTGCGTTTAATTGTACAATCACCTGGAAGTTGTAAGGATACAGTATATCAAACAATGATAGCAGGCAGAGATACCGGCACTTTAAATTATGCGCCTCTGATTGGATGTGCACCCTTAACAGTAAACCTCCAGACAAGAACAGATATACCATTAACTTATACATGGGATTTTGGCGATGGTAATACCATGAGCTCAACCGATTCAAACCGAGTGCATACTTATGACGCAGGGTTTTATGTGCCTAAAGTGATCATTGCGGATAAACTTGGATGTTTCAGTATTCTTGTAGGTATAGATACAATTAAAGCATTGGGAACAAGACCCAACTTTGGTGTTGATATAGCGGTGTTGTGCGATGCTGGCACGGTTCAATTTGTTGATTCAACCATTTCAACGGATGTTGTTACATCTTATTTGTGGGATTTTGGAGATGGTAATACCTCCAATTCTATTCCTGCCCCCTCACATACTTATGCAGCACCAGGTGCTTATAATATAACACTCACTATTACTACATTGAATGGTTGTACCAACAGTAAAACAAAAACAGCAGTTGTAAAAGTAGTACCATCACCACAAATAGGTATTATTGGAGATACAAGTTATTGTATGCCTGCAAATGTATTACTGCAAGGGCAATGGCTCAATCAAGATACATCCACTATCAATTGGCGTTGGAATATTGATGGACAAATTTTTACAGTAAAGAATCCACCTGCTATTAGCCGGCCAACAGCCGATACCATTTTTGCACAATTGATTGCAACAACAGGTGCAGGTTGTAAAGACACTTCTTACAAAACAATTGTTGTACATCCTTTGCCATCTGTAACTGCTGGTAAAGACACAACGATTTGTTTGGGAAGTTTTGCAACATTAAATGCGGGCGGTGCTGCAACTTATGTATGGAGCCCGCCAACAAATCTTAGTTGTACGAATTGTACCAATCCGCAGGCAAGTCCAACTAATCTTAGTATGTACATTGTTACGGGTACGTCGCAATATGGATGTGTGAATAAAGACAGTATGCTTGTTAGAGTGAAGAAACCATTTACTGTTTCGGCAGGGGGTGATGATACTGTTTGTGTAGGTAAAACAATTCAACTCTTTGCAAGTGGCGCAGAAAATTATTTATGGTCGCCCGGTACTACATTGAACGATTCAACCATTGCAAATCCTGTTGCTTCACCAACCGGGCCTACTACTTATACAGTTCTTGGTTACGACAGTTTAAATTGTTTTCAGAGTACAGCTTCGGTTACCATCATTGTATATTCTTATCCTGCTGTGAATGCAGGAAGAGATACAGTGATCCGTGCCGGAAGTTCAGTTGTATTGCGCCCAATTTTATCTAATGATGTAACAAACATCTTATGGTCGCCACCGGGAACTCTGTCTTGCACTAATTGTATTAACCCATTAGCAACTCCGCAAAAAACAACAACCTATCGTATTGTTGCAACCAACCTTGGAAAATGTAACAGCTATGATGAAGTAAAAATCATTGTGCTTTGCGACCGTAATAATATTTTCATTCCTACTGCCTTTACACCAAATGGGGACAATTTGAATGATCGTTTTTATGTGTTGGGGCCGGGAATAGAAAATGTAAAATCATTACGCATCTATAACCGTTGGGGTAATTTGGTATTTGAAAAAACATATACCGATGCCAATGATGCGTTGCAGGGTTGGGATGGGAACATGAACGGACAACAAGCACCTCCGGGACTTTACAGCTATACAACTGAGGTCATTTGCAGCGGTGGGGGTATAATACCTGTTACAGGATCGGTAACATTAATACGTTAAATAAAAAAGCGGTTTCAATGAAACCGCTTTTTATAAAATCAATTCAACTTAAATTTTATACATCCACTCATATGTATCAGCTTCTTTTCCTTCACGAATAGCTGTGAGCCTGCGTTTTACTTCAGGTGAAATTTTCCACTGATCGGTATCAAACTGCATCACGGTATCTTTATATCGCAATTCTTTAATGAGTGAAATGGTTGCAGCCGTACCGGTACCAAATACTTCTTTTAGTTCTCCGTTTTTAAATGCTTCCATTACTTCATCAATACTGATATGCCTTTCTTCAACATTCAAGCCCATATCTTTTAAGATCGTCATTACGCTATCTCTTGTAACACCGGCAAGAATAGTGCCTTCACCAAGATCGGGTGTAATTGCTGTGTTGCCAATAATGACAAAACCATTCATCATACCAAACTCCTGCAGGTATTTATGTTCAATTGCATCTGTCCATAATACCTGGTCGTATCCTTTCTTCTTTGCTTCAGCAGTTGCATACATGGCAGCGGCATAGTTGCCTGCTGCTTTTGCATAACCCACACCGCCAGCAACTGCACGCACATACTTTTCTTCTACATAAATTTTCATGGGTGTTGCATAGTAAGGCCCCGTAGGGCTTAAGATGATCATGAACTTATAGTTATCGCTTGCTTTTACACCAATCACCTCATCACTTGCAAACATGAATGGACGGATATACAGTGAATGATCGGCTTTGGTAGGTATCCACGCCTGATCAAGTTCAATCAGCTTACGCATCCCTTCAATAAAAATTTCTTCGGGTACTTGTGGCATCTGCATACGCTCTGCAGAAATATTAAACCGTTTAAAGTTATCGTACGGGCGAAATATAAATGCTTCCCCATTTTCATGTTTATATGCTTTGATCCCTTCAAAGATGCTTTGGCCATAATGAATAGCAGCATTGGATGGTGCCAGCATTAAAGGTTGGTAGGGTTTTATCTCCACATTTTTCCATTCCCCATCTTCATAATCAGCTTCCAGCATATGATCGGTAAAGTGTTTCCCAAAAGGAACATTGGTCAGATCCAGGCTGTTTAGTTTACTCGTTTCAGATTTTGTAATTAAAATATCCATAGCGGCGATCATATCTCTTTATTTTTGGCAAAGAAACGAAAAAACAAACAAAGGTTAGCCATTATCAGTAACATATGAGTTTTGAAAATATTCAATTAACTAAAGAACAATTAGAAGAATTTTATTCTTCACATCTTGTAATAACAGACGCAAGCAGGGATATCAACCCTGAAGTAAAAGAAAAAGGAGCGTCAGGAGGCATTACAGGAAAGAATAATAAACATTTTGTATGGGTTGTAAATGAACCGGACTATCCTTTTTTAAGTGATGAGGATTTTAAGTTCATGAGTGAAGTGATTACCGCCTGTAAAATGAATATGGATGATATTGCGTTGGTGAATCTTGCAAAAAGCAATCTGCATTTTGCTGAACTGAGAGAAACACTTCAACCAAAATTCATCATCTTATCGGCATTGGCCCAAAATTGGTTAGAAGCAAATAGTTACAGTTTGCAGCAACAGGAAGTCTTTCAGTTTTATATAACTGAAGAACTAAGCATCTTGCGGAATGATAAAGTAAAAAAATCTAAACTCTGGCTGGCATTAAAACAAATGCTGGGTCTTTAACATATATGCAGGAACTTATATTCGCCAGCGGCAACGTACATAAAGCAGAAGAAATTGAATCGGCATTACCTCCGGGCTTTCGTATTATCATTATGAAAGAAGCGGGGATTGATGAAGAAATTCCGGAACCTTTTCCAACCTTAGAGGAGAACTCAAAACATAAAGCTGTTTTTCTTTATGAGCGATTGAAGAAAGATTGTTTCTCTGAAGATACCGGGCTTGAGGTTGAAGCATTGAATGGAGAACCGGGTGTAAAAAGCGCCCGTTATGCAGGAGAAAACAAAAGCTTTGAGAAAAACATAGAGAAGTTATTGATGGAGCTTGCTGGACAACCTAACCGCAGTGCAAGGTTCCGAACCATATTTACATTGATTCTTGACGGGCAGCAATACCAGTTTGAAGGGATCTGCAACGGAACCATTACAGAACAAAACTCCGGAACTGGTGGGTTTGGATACGACCCGGTATTTGTACCCGAGGGAAGTAAGCTTACATTTGCTGAAATGACCATGGCTGAAAAGAACAAATTTAGCCATCGGAAAAAAGGACTCGATCAAATGCTTCAATTCCTGAAAAATAAGAAAAGCCAATTTTAATGATGCAAAGCAACCAAATGATTTCAGATGCCGACTTAATAAAGGGATGCATAGAAGGCGACCGTAGAATGCAGAAACAGCTCTATGATCAGTTTTCGCCTAAAATGTATGCCGTTTGTTTACGTTATATGGGCAATGCCGATGATGCACAGGATATTTTACAGGAAGGCTTTATCAAAATATTCAAGAATCTGGAACGCTTCAGGGGCGAAGGTTCTTTTGAAGGATGGGTACGGCGCATTTTTGTTAACACCGCCATTGAACATATCCGGAAAAAGAAACTGAACCTTTCATTAACGGAAAAAGAGGACACTATTGAATTCAAGTCAGTTTCAGCAGTTGAGAATATCAATGAAAAAGACCTCTTGAAAATTGTGAGTGACTTATCTCCGGGCTATCGCAGTGTTTTTAACCTGTATGTAGTGGAAGGCTTCAGTCACAAAGAAATTGGTGAGTTACTGGGTATTAATGAAGGCACCAGCAAATCGCAGTTGGCAAGAGCAAGAATGATTTTGCAGCAAAAGATTAAAAGATAAGTAAAGGTAATTATGAATGATAACCATCTCCAGCAACTACTTCTGCAAACAGAAGTTACTCCTCCGCAAAACAGGTGGGATGTGATTGTTGTTGCTTTAGATGAGATGGATGCAGATCAACGGCTGCAACAACAATTTCTTTCAGCCGAAATCGCTGCTCCACAAAATGCATGGTTGGCAATTGAAGAAAAATTAGATGACCAATTTTATATTGAACAATTAGAACAAGCCACCGCCAAAGCTCCCTTACAGGTATGGGAACAAATCAATACACAACTTGACGAAATAATAGATGAGCAGCTTGCAGCCAAGCTCATGGCCATTGAGGAAAATCCACCAGCAACAGTGTGGGCAGCAATTGATGAACAGCTCAATAAAAAACAACCAGCTAAAGTTATTCCGTTCAAACGCAGTTATAAAAATGTTTATCGTTTAGCAGCAGCGGCAATCATAACAGGTATTCTGGCTTTGAGTGGTTATTGGCTGTTGAATAAGGATAACCAAACAATTGCTTCAGTTACTACTGAGCAACCCGAGGTACCTGAACAAAAACCAACTGTCATTTTACCCGAGCCCATATCTGAACCGCAACAAGAAAGTACAACCGTTGCAACAAATTCACGAACCAACGTTAAAAAAAGAATTCAACAGGAGTTAAATTTGAAAAATGCAGTTGCTTTTGCTGATCCTGTTGATCACAGTTCACAAACTGCTGTAACGGCCAACGATATTCATCATCAATCATCTCAACCGGTTGCAGAAACAACCTCTTTTGCCGAGAATCAGTATTTTGTTGTGCTCAATGAAAGTGGTGACCTGGTGAGGGTTTCAAAGAAGATCAGCAATTTAAAATGTTTGAACAGCACCAATGCAGTTCCTGTTGATGCTGCAATGGTTTTACAAACCAAGAATTGTAATGAGCAGATCAAACGCCTCCAACAAAAAATGGCCATGTCTGCAACATTATCAGCATCGGCCGGGTATATTGATCTGAGTGAAATCATTACTAATACTGATCATTAATCAACCGATCGTTTATACATCATATGTCCCGGATTAAACTTTCACTACCCGATACTTTTTCCTTCACAGCTATTATTCCTATCCGCATTTCAGATATCAACTATGGTAATCATGTTGGTAATGATGCTATCCTTTCTATTATTCATGAAGCAAGAATGCAGTTACTTACCAAACATAGTTTTACTGAATTAAACTGCGGAGGGGTTGGATTAATTATGGCTGATGCTGGAATAGAATTTAAAAAAGAAATATTTTATGGAGATGTGCTGGAAGTAAGTATTGCGGCTGCCAATTTTTCTTCTATTGGTTTTGATCTGTATTATCGATTAGCAAAAAGAGACGGTGAAAAAATAATCATTGTTGCATTGGCAAAGACAGGAATAGTTTGTTATAACTATGATGAGAAAAAGATAGCACAGGTGCCACAAGAAGTTAAGAAAGCACTTGCCTGAGGAAGCCAATTACTTCATCTTTTTTATTTCATTCAACAGCGTGCCTGCATAACTGCTGTTCTGTAAAACGAGTTCGTTATACTTTTTTACTGCATCCGGCTTTTTGTTTTGCCGTACATAGCATATTCCTAAATAATACAGTGTTGTTTCAAAATTGGGTTTCAATCGATCTGCTATCAATAAATGTTCAACAGCTTTATCAATTTGGTTGAGAGAGAAATAAGCAAAACCGATTTCAGCATAAGACAGATAATTCTGCTTTTCAAAACCAATTGCTTTTTGCAGGTAAGGTATAGCCTTTTCAAACTGGTGAAGATCATTATAACACCACCCTATCCAATAATAAGTTTTAACCGTAATTGAATCAAACTCCAGTGCCTTGAGGTAATCTACTAATGCTGCTGCTGTATTTTTTTGAGCATCTTTATAAAGATCAGCTCTTACAGCGTAAGCTTTTGCAAAAGACGGATTCAAATCAAGAGCTTTGTTATAATCTTCCAGTGCTGCGTTGATCTGTCCAAGCTTATACTTTGCAAACCCGCTTTCATAAATGATCTTGTGCCCAGTTGGATGTAACAGCATTGCTTTTTGCAAAACAACCAATGCTTCTTTGTATAGCTGCAGCTCATTATAGCACCAGCCGAGTTCATACAATGCGGCTGTGAAATCGGGTTTTAGGTCAACTGATTTTTTTAAAACTTCAACAGCATCACTGCACTTCCCTTCTGTTTTCAATTGCATAGCATTTCGATACAGGTCATCAGCTTTATCAGTTTGTGCAAAACTACTTATAGTAATAAGGAGAAAGAAAAAATATAGAATGATTTTACCCGGCATTATATTTTGAATTCAAACTAAAATAAATGGGAACTGCTGATTGATTGCAATCAGCTATTCCAGATTCTCCAACTTTCTTCTGCTTGTATCCCCAGCATCTCTAATCCATTTTTGATTACAGCCCCTTGTTTTTCAGCTTCCAGCAGGAAAGCCGTTTTATCGGGGTTGTAAATGAGATCATAACACAAGTATTGATCAGTAAGATAAGTATAAGCTAATGATGGCATTTGATTGATGTTTGGTTGCATACCCAATGGTGTGCTGTTAATAATAACACGGAAATCTTTTAACACATCTGCATTGAGTTGTTTATAACTGAGTTCACCTTGTTCTGCATTCCTTGAAACATATACAAACTCAATCTTTAATTTTTGTAATACCCAAGCTACAGCTTTAGCAGCGCCGCCGGTACCAAGCACCAATGCTTTGTTATGATGTGGCAGAAGCAAGGGCACTAAAGTTTGTTCAAAGCCTATAACATCTGTATTGTAGCCTGTAAGTATACCATCTTTTATATTGATACAATTACAGGCACCGATTTCCTGCACAGCCCTCGAAGCATCATCTAAATAAGGAAGAACAGCTTCTTTGTATGGAATGGTAACGTTTAATCCACACAGGTTTACTTCTTTCTGAAGCAATAATTTCAATTCTGTAATTGATGGAATGGGATATAACTCATAACTGCAATCATGAATGCCTTCTTTCTCAAACTTCCGGTTAAAATAATTTCCGGAAAAAGAATGTGATAAAGGATATCCAATCAAACCAAATTGCCTCATTATTTAGCCTGTTTATCGAGGAACAGATGAAAAGTATCACCTCTTAACCCAACCCGCATGGTTTCCAGTGGTATTACTTCTGAGGGTGCAATATTTCCAAGGTTTACATTATGACCAATCAACTCAATAAAATAAAGTTGTTGTGCTTTTTGCGGAGCTTCCCACAAAATTTTTTCTGCGGGTATCTGTGTAAGAATTTCCTGTACCAATCCTTCCCTTACTTCACCGCTTCCACGATAGATACCAACATTACCGGCTTCTCTTGCCTCCGCAATTACATAAGTTGAACCTGCTTCCAGTTCAGCTCTCATTAATTCAATCCATTTATATGGTGGAATGATATGCGCCGCATCTTTACTGCCCACTTCACTTAACACTATTCCGTGTTTGGTTAGTTTTTCAATATAGCCACATTTTTCAGCATGGGGGATTTCAATTGACCCGTCGCTTACTTCCATATACTGAATACCATATTCTTTACAAACACTGATATAATCTTCGAACTGGTTACGGATGAGGAATGCTTCAAACAAAGTGCCGCCAAAATAAACGGGAATGTCGTATTGAGCATACACTTCCAGTTTCTTGGTAAGATCGGGTGTTACGAAAGAAGTTCCGAAACCAAGTTTTACAATATCAACATGCGGGTGAGCAACACTTAAAAAATTCTTGGTCTCTTCTACACTCAGTCCTTTATCCATCACCATAGTAATGCCATTGGTACGGGGTCTGCTGTTTCTGTCTGGAATGTTTGAAAGATTAAAGTTCATGTACTAACGAATTTAAGATAGCCGCAAAAATAGGAAAGCAAGTTCAACCTGCAAGTATGATTTCTGTTAGTTTGTAATTGTGCAGAACAGCTTAAAAGCTAATTAAAAATAAACACGGTTTAAATAGAACGGGAGCGTTTATAACGGGCAATCAAATCAACCACCTGTGGGTGTTGTAAAATTTTAGGCTGTAATTCAATCAGCTTCTTGATCAATTTGGGAGCTTTCACCATAGCATCTTCAAGTTGAACAATAGCTTGTTTTGTTTTACCCGACGCAAAAAAGATAGCAGCCCTGTAAAAAATAAAAACAGGTTTACCTCCTGTTGCTTCATAAGCTGCACAGGCATATTCATCAGCGTTGTCAAGCATTTTTGATTTCAGCATACATTCCAGCATGGCACTCCATCCTTTTACATTTTTGGGGCGGTGTTTAATCACATTTGCATAAAACTCAATTGCTTCTTTATACCTGCCTATTTCAACTAATGACATGCCCATTGCCAGGTTATAATCGGGTTGCAGTCGTTGTATTTTCAACGCCAGGTGTAATTGTTTGATAGCCGTTTCGTACTGCCCTTCATTAATATAGGTACATGCAATTTTATAATAGAGCTTGCTGTCTTCAGGATGCATGTGCGATGCTTTACGGTAATGAAACCTTGCCTGTGCATATTGAGCCATCCTGTCGTAACAATAACCAATGGCTTCATGAATCACCTCTTCAGGCCTGCTGAGCTCCAGTACTTTTTCCAGCATTTCAATGGCTTCTTTATATCTCCTTAAGCGAATATAGGCGTCACCTATATTACGGTAGGCATAATCAAACTTCTCATCAATTGTAATACAGTACATGTAAGCGTCAATTGATTTTTCATACAATTTCAGCCCCTGGTAAGCTGCACCGAGATTAAACCAGGCGAGTTCGCTGTAAGGATAATCATTGATGATATTGAGGTGCAAACGGATAGATTCTTCGTTTCTTCCTGTAAAATCTGTCCAGAAACAAATTTTATACAATGCTTCCTCATTGGAAGGATCTTCTTCCAGAATCAGCTTTAAACAATCAAACACTTTTTCAAACTCTTCATAATCGTCATATACATCGGCCAGTTCAAAAAGGAGTTCCAGTCTGTCTTCACCAGTAAAAAGTTCCAGTGCCTCCTGCAACAATTCAACCGCTTTCTCCTGCTGATCCAGCGCCAGGTAAGCATCCGTTTTAAGAATAAACAGGTCAATATCGTTGCTGTCAAGTAATTCGGCT
>Ga0163144_10005788_pt1 | contig 27480 bp, 31 predicted proteins | sample OliLak19BULKMAT1_FD_123175 | JGI IMG/M metagenome (GOLD analysis project Ga0163144, IMG submission 123175) | Freshwater microbial mat bacterial communities from Lake Vanda, McMurdo Dry Valleys, Antarctica - Oligotrophic Lake LV.19.BULKMAT1 | ecosystem: Environmental > Aquatic > Freshwater >... | reverse complement strand
TTTAGAATGCTCACTTGTCTCATGGTTTCTCCCTGGTGTGGTGCCTGGCGGCTCACACTTGGGCGTTACCAGGGGATTTCCGGAACTGTCAAACTCTGGGTGCCTCCCCGGCAGAGCCGGGGGTCTGCCTTTGTACCAGCACCAGACGCTGCGCTGCTATCCAGAGAGAAAACCAGATCCCAAACCCCATGTCCAAGGCGTTCACCGCGCATCTCAAACTTGGTAAGTGGGCGGTGTTCCGGACGGGGCGCGAACTGCCCGTCACCAGACGTATTGGATAATCCCTCGGTGGCACCCAGAACATCCAGCATCTGGTGGGCATAGTCTTCCCAGTCGGTGGCCAGGTGCAGGATGCCACCAGACTTGAGTTTGCTTGTCAGCTGCGCCACAAAAAAGGGCTGGATCAAACGCCGTTTGTTATGGCGTTTCTTGTGCCAGGGGTCGGGGAAGAAGATTTGTACCGTATCCAGGGACGCAGCGGGAATACAATCTCGCAGGATCTCCACGGCGTCGTGGCAGTAGATTCGAATATTGTCTACACCGCGCTCCGCCATGCAGTGCAGTAATTTGCCCACACCGGGTTTATGCACCTCGATTCCGACAAAATTCGTGCCGGGCTTGGCCTCCGCCGTGGCAACGAGTGACTGGCCCATACCAAAGCCGATCTCCAGCACCACCGGACCAGTGCGACCAAATACCGCATCATATGCCAGTTCACAACCGTCATTCTCAAGGCCCCAGCGCAGCCAGTGCTCTGCAAGGGCGCGTCTCTGTACCGGCGTCATGCGTCCGGTGCGCAACACATAACTGCGAATGCGCCGACTCTTGTCGCGATCAGTCATGGGAAGACCCGCCGTTACGCCAGAATCAGACCAGCAGCTTCCAGCCAGTTGCGGCCAGGCAGGCCCAGCCGCCGATAAGTGCCAGTCCACCCAATGGGGTGATGGCCCCCAGCCAGCGCACGCCGGTGATACTCAACAGGTAGAGACTACCGGAGAAAACCAAAATACCAAGAAAGAATAAAAAACCGCTGCTTTTAAGCATCACGGTTTGGGGTTGGCTTAAGGCTATGACGCCCACCGCCAGCAGGGCGAAGCTGTGATAGAAATGATACTGGACGGCGGTTTCGAATACGCCCAGAGCGTACGCATCCAGTTTGTCTTTAAGAGCGTGTGCTCCAAAAGCTCCCAGCACAACAGCCAGCATGCCACTGAGAGAAGCCAGGGTAATAAACAATTTCGCCATCGTCAGAGTAACCAGGCGGCGATGAAACCGCCTCTAATGGAGGAAGGTTTTACGCCGCGATGGTCACTCGCAACTTTTCCATGGCAGTCTGTTCAAGCTGCCTGATCCGCTCTGCGGAGACGCTGTACTGCGCTGCCAACTCGTGCAATGTGGCCTTTTTTTCCGCCAACCAGCGCTGCGAGAGAATATCGCGGCTGCGCTCGTCCAGCTCGGCCAGGGCATGGTGCAACTGCGCTTCACTGCTGTCCTGCCAATCACTGGATTCCAGTATGACGGCGGGGTCTGCACTGTGGTCTTCCAGATAGTACTGAGGGGCCTGCCAGGCATCGTCATCATCCGCGTCAATAGGCTGATCGTACCCGAGATCGCGACTGCTCAGGCGACCTTCCATACGATGCACCTCGCGGACGTCCACTCCCAGATCATCTGCGATGGCCTGCGCCTCGTCAGGACTCAACCAGGACAGGGACTTTTTCGCACTGCGCAGGTTGAAGAACAGTTTGCGTTGCGCCTTGGTGGTGGCGACCTTCACAATGCGCCAGTTGCGCAGAATGAACTCGTGCATTTCAGCCTTGATCCAGTGCACCGCGAAAGATACCAGGCGCACGCCTTTTTCCGGATTGAAGCGTTTGACCGCCTTCATCAGGCCCACGTTGCCCTCCTGAATCAAGTCAGCCTCGGGCAGACCATAGCCTGAATAACTGCGTGCGATGTGTACCACGAAGCGCAAGTGCGACATCACGAGCTCACGTGCCGCCTGCAAATTTTCGTTGTAATAGAGATCTTCCGCCAACTCACGTTCGCGCTCCACGCTCAGCACCGCAATGCTGCTGACCGCCTGCACGTAGGCCGGTAGGTTGGCTCCAGGAACCATCTGGTCAATGGGCTGTAAGCTCTTTACCATTTTTTCACCCTTCCTCACTGTATTTCCTTGGTTAACTTTAGCACTCATTCGATTAGAGTGCTAATTTCAATTAAGTTCCACAGAGTGCAGAAGTAAGCTGCTAATTGTTTTAGATTCAATAGCTTACAATATCGGTTGGCCATTCAAGCCGTGCGCAACTAGCGCGGTTCGATGTGGACCAGATGGCGTGAAACGGCGAGCCAGGCACCCGCCAGACCCAGCAGCCCACCCAGAATCACCAGGTTTAACGCTCCCATCACCCCCAATCCACTCAGGTGAAATGCGCTTTCGTAAAGCAGGGCCAATTCGCCTATCGGTTCCTCCAGAAACCATAGGGCCGCCGACACCACGAGAGCGGCCAGCACACCCCCGCCTACACCATACCAAAGCCCGGTATACAAAAATGGCCGTCGCACGAAGCTGTTGCTGCCGCCCACCAGCTTGACGATAACGATCTCATCGCGGCGACTTTCAATGGCGAGCCGAATGGTGTTGCCCAAAATCAGCAATACACCGATCACCAGCATGGCCCCTACCGCCCATACCAGACGTCGACTGAGCTCCATCAAGCTATTCAGGCGCTGCAGCCACTCCATGTCCAACACCGCCTCGGCGACATCAGAATTGCCCTGTAGCTCCACGCGCAGCGCCGACACCGCCGGGCCATCGAGGGTCGCAGCCGGAGTGACCAGGATCAGGTCCGGCAGGGGGTTCTCGTCCAGGCTGGCCAGTACATCGGCAAAACCTGACAGGGTGCGAAACTCGTCGAGGGCCTGTTCGCGAGAAATAAAGCGCGTCTCGCTGACGTCCTTGCGCGCGCCCAGCTCCACTTCGAGCTGCTTTGCCCGGTCGACTGAAACCTCATCCTGCAAAAAAAGGGAAATCTGGGCCGGGCTGTCCCAGGCGGCAGTCACTTGGTTCACGTTGTCCAATGCGACGTTCAACCCGACCGGCAGGGCGAGGGCGATACCGATGACCAGCCACGTAAGAAGGCTGGAGCCGGGATGGTCGAGCACCCGCAGCAGACTGTCTGCCGCCGAGAGACGGTGGTGCTGTACCCAGGCGTTGTACTGGTCGCGCAGACCCGTACGACTGACGCTGGCCCCCTCCTTGCGACGAACAGCCTCGCGGCGACCCATCACGATGCGCTCCCGCTGACCATGCTACCCTGCCGCAAAGTGATGATGCGATGGTGCAGTCGAGAAATCAGCACCAGGTCGTGACTGGCAATCAAAACCGTGACACCTACCTGATTGAATTCCTCGAACAGGTCCATAATTTCCGCCGATAGCGCCGGATCAAGATTTCCGGTGGGTTCATCTGCCAATAAAATTTTGGGCTTGCCCACCACCGCCCTGGCTATTCCTACACGCTGCTGCTCTCCTCCAGACAGCGTGATGGGCATGGCCCGCTCTCGATTGAGCAATCCCACTTTGTCCAGCGCGGCGCGCACGCGCCTCCCAACCTCCCGATGGTCGTAGCCCGCTATGACCAGGGGTAGCGCGACATTATCGAAGACCGACCGGTCGAATAGCAGCTGGTGATTTTGGAACACGACGCCGATATTTCGACGGTGCTGTGGAATGCCGCGGGAGCGCACTGCGGCCAGATTCTGACCATCAATGGTGACCTGTCCGCGGCTCGGTCGATCCATGAGCATGATGAGGCGCAATAGAGTACTTTTGCCTGCCCCCGAATGACCGGTGAGAAAAACGAGCTCATCCCGATTAATATGGACGCTGATTTCACGCAAAGCATCGTGCCCTTCTGCATAGCGTTTGCTGACGCGATCAAAGGTGATCATGCGGAAGCATCTTCCACGTCAAACAGGGCCTCAATAAACTGTTCAGCCTGGAAGGGACGTAGGTCCTCGACGGTCTCGCCCACGCCAACAAAACGAATCGGTAGTCCCAGTTTTTTTGCTATCGCGAAGATAATCCCGCCCTTGGCCGTGCCATCCAGTTTGGTCAGGGTGATCCCTGACACCCCAACCCACTGTTGAAAGTGCTCGGCCTGGGACAAGGCATTCTGGCCTGTACCGGCGTCCAAAACCAACATCACTTCATGCGGTGCCGAGGCGTCGAGTTTGCCCATCACCCGTACCACCTTTTTCAGCTCCTCCATGAGGTTGTCCTTGTTATGCAGGCGGCCCGCCGTGTCCGCGATCAATACGTCCACCTTGCGCGCACGCGCCGCTTGCAGTGCATCAAAAATCACAGATGCGCTGTCCGCACCGGTGTGCTGGGCCACCACCGGCACGTCGTTACGTGCACCCCACACCTGAAGTTGCTCCACCGCTGCAGCGCGAAATGTATCGCCAGCAGCCAGCATGACGGAACACCCGGCGTCCTTGTAGTATTTTGCCAACTTGCCGATAGTAGTCGTCTTGCCAACCCCGTTCACACCTACCATCAGGATGACAAAGGGCTGGTGGCCGTCAACGGCCAAGGACTCCTCACAGGGCCGCAGCAGTGCCAGCAACTCTTCTCGCAGAGCCCCTTCCAGCGCTTCTGGTCGCACCAATTCCTTGCGGGATACGCGCTGGGTGAGCTGCTTGATGATTTCCAGGGTGGCTTCCACACCCACGTCGGCCAGCAGCAGGCGCGACTCCAGTTCCTCGAACAGCTCGGCATCAATCTCTTTGCGTCCGAGAAACAGGTTGCCAAGACCCTGCACCAGATTATCGCTGGTGCGTCCTAGGCCGCGACGCAAACGGGACAAGAAACCCCGTTTTTGCTCTCGTTCTGCAGCTTCGTCCGTGTCCTGTGTAGTTTGGACAGATTCATCACCCTCGACTACCGGAGCGACAGCATTCGACTCAGCTGGCGTCTCCTGGACGTCCGCCTGTTTTTTGCGTTTGAAAAATTTCATAGGTGTCGTGCTAGAGTGTGCGCAAAATGCTCGCCTGAGAAGGCACCTATCGTACCACCCTTGGATAAAGCGAAGAAATGTCGGGATCCGGGAACCGTAGCGGCAAGCAGAGCCAGGTGCGAATTATCGGAGGTCAGTGGCGTGGACGTAAACTCACCTTTACCCCCGCAGATGGTCTGCGTCCCACCGGCGATCGAATCAGGGAAACATTATTCAACTGGTTAGCGGCCAGTATTGCGGGTGCCCGCTGCGCAGACCTGTTCGCGGGGAGTGGCGCCCTGGGGCTGGAAGCACTTTCCAGAGGAGCCGGGCACTGCGATTTTGTGGACTGCACAAGCGCTGCACTGACCCAGGTGAGGGATCACCTGCGGACACTTGAAGCATTGGGCAAAAGCAGTTGTCATCTCGTTTCAGCACTACAGTTCCTGCAAGTGGCGGCCGCGCCCTACGACATCGTGTTTATAGATCCGCCTTTCAAGCTGCAACTGGTGGAGCCTGTGTGTGCGGCGTTGTCGCAAAGACAGCTGTTGCGGGAGCATGCCCTGGTCTATGTCGAAATGGGAGCGACGGAGCCGCCGCCCAGGCTTCCTCCCGGCTGGGATCTGCACCGTGAAAAGCATGCCGGTGGTGTGACCTATCGCCTGTTCAGCGTTGGTCCGTCAGACAACACGGGTTGACTTGCTCGCAGGCCGCATTGTCGCTCCCTGACAAATTGTTTACCATCCGCTGTCCTGCCTTAACAACCGGCCATCACCATGCGAACCAACTGCGTTATCTATCCGGGGACCTTCGACCCGATTACCAATGGTCACGTGGATTTGGCAGAACGGGCCGCGCGCTTGTTCGACCGTGTGGTTGTGGCCATTGCCCACAGTCAAAAGAAGACGCCATTGTTTACTTTGGAGGAACGGGTTTCAATGTGCGAGATAGCGCTCAAGCATCTGGACAATGTTGAAGTGGTGGGCTTTAGCAACCTTCTGACGGACTTCGCCAGAAGCCAGAATGCCCGCTGCGTGTTACGCGGCCTGCGTGCTGTCGCGGATTTCGAGTACGAGTTTCAACTGGCCAATATGAACCGCGCTATTTATCCCGAGTTTGAGAGCATCTTTCTCACCCCCTCGGAGCACCTGGCCTATATCTCATCCACGCTGGTAAAAGAAATCGCCGCCCTGCACGGTGATATCAGCCCCTTTGTCCCGGCCCAGGTAGCCGCCGCGCTTAAAAGCCGATTTGCCGATGACTGAGGCAAATCACTGCGGGCTCATCGCGCTGTCCTGGGACTCCATCGCTTTCTGGCTTTCTTCCTTGACCCTGCGGTTTGCCTCTGTGTCTTTGCCGCTGTAGCCCGGATTACGGCAGCCGAGGCAGCGCATAAAAGTCGTCTCTACCGGCCCTCCAATCAACGTGCCCGCCGCCTCGCTGGCATTGCCCGCCAGTAAGGTGAACGGCAAGCTGACGAGCCATACGGCTGCTCCACCTACAGTCAGCACAGCACCGATGGGGCGTGCCACCAGCAAATCTCCCACCATGGCCCACTCGTTGGGACTCTCATCAATCGCCTCTTGAGCCCACAGCATCTGCGGCAGCAACATACCACTCACAATCAAGGCAACCGTGGCGCGACGCGCCCCCGCTATTATTCTCATACTCACTCTCCCGGGTTTTTTTACCCGTTCCCCTTTGCCGCTAGTGTAGCCTGTTCAACGCTGGCAGGTCACGCAGTAGACACTGCTGCGCTGCCCCAGGCGCAGCTCCCGCAACGGGGTGCAACAACACCTGCAGGGCTCCCCCGCGCGACCGTAAACGAGGAGCTGTTGAGCGAAGTATCCAGGCTTGCCATCACTGCCCACGAAATCACGCAAGGTAGTTCCACCTTGCTTTATAGACGAAGTAAGTACTTGCTTAATGATAACGGCGAGGCGCTCGTATCGTGCCAGTGAGATGCGCCCGGCCGCGCGGTCCGGGCGAATACCGGACAGGAACAGGGCTTCGTTAGCGTAAATATTACCAACACCGACCACGACCTTTCCGTCCATGATGAAGTTCTTTACAGGGCATTTGCGGCCCCGCGAGCGGTGATACAGAAGCTGGCCATCAAAGTGTGCGGACAGCGGCTCAGGTCCCAAGCTCGACAGCAGGGGGTGTAACTCACCCGGGGCCATCCAAAGAAAGCAGCCGAAGCGACGTGGATCGTGGTAGCGCAGGCAAACCCCACCGTCGAGCAGGACGTCAATGTGATCGTGCCGACCGGGTGGCGCGTCGGGAGGGACCATACGCAGGGAACCGGACATTCCCAGATGCACCAACAGCGTGCCCACCGCCGTGCGAAACAAGAGGTATTTGGCGCGGCGCTCTATTGTCTGAATCACCTGCCCGGGCAGTAGTAACACCAACTGGTCCGGCACTGGCCAGCGCAACCGCGGTTCGCGCACAGTTACGCGCCGTACCACGCGACCGCGGCAGTGCGGTTCTACACCCCGACGCGTGGTTTCAACTTCTGGCAATTCAGGCATCGCGGAATGATATCTTTAATTATGCTACCTGGCGGAGCGGGGCCCCTGAAGCAAAAACCCCGGCTATGGCCGGGGTTTCCTGTGCTGATTCTGACGAGGGATCCTTATTTAATTTTACCTTCCTTATACATGACGTGTTTGCGCACCACGGGGTCGTACTTTTTCATTTCAAGCTTGTCAGGTGTAGTTCGCTTGTTCTTGTCCGTGGTATAAAAATGCCCGGTACCAGCGGATGAGTTCATTCTGACTTTGTCTCTCATGGCAATTCTCCTTTAAACCTTTTCACCGCGAGCGCGAATATCGGCCAATACCTGCTCGATTCCCTGCTTGTCGATTATACGCATACCCTTACTTGAAACGCGCAAGGTCACAAACCGTTTTTCCGACGGCAACCAAAAACGATGCTGATGCAAATTGGGCAAAAAACGACGCCGGGTGCGATTCTTGGCATGTGACACGTTGTTTCCGGTTATCGGCCGCTTACCGGTAACCTGACAGACTCTAGACATGATTCTTACTCTCCCAAAAAGGCGCGGGATATTCAATAATTGTGGTGAAACTAAACGGCCTGAACAGGACCCGGCCGCGCAGAGCGCGACTTTATACCAGAACACCCCAGCCATAGCAAGCTGGAGAAAGCGGGCACAACTCAGATCACAACAGCCCTTGTTCCGCGAAGGAGTACTCACTGCCGCTGCCGATTATGATGTGATCCAGCACCCGGATATCGAGTAGTGCCAGGGCCGCACACAGGCGTTCAGTAATCCTGCGATCCGCACTGCTGGGCTCCGCCACACCCGAAGGGTGGTTATGGGCAAAAATGACCGCTGCAGCGCCGTATTGCAGCGCTCTGACCGCCACTTCCCGCGGGTATACGGCTGCCCCGTCCAATGTGCCGAAAAACAGGTCTTCGCAGCGCTGCACCCGATGCTGGCTATCCAGAAACAGGCAGGTGAACACTTCCCTACTCCGACTCCCCAGGTGGTATTGCAGGAAACGCCGAGTTTCACTCGGACTGCTCAGCACATCACCCGTGGATACCTGCTCCAGCGCCTGGCGGCACGCCAATTCCATCGCCGCACGCAAGCGCGCGTATTTTGCCGGGCCCATGCCCGGGCAATCCAGCAAACTGCTTTGCCCGGCTCGCATCAGTCCACTGATGCCGTCAAAGTCACTAAGCAGGGTGCGCGCCATGTCCAGCGCGCTACAGTGTCTGTAGCCGGTGTGCAGTAGCACGGCGAGCAGCTCCGCATCCGACAGCGCTGCCGCACCACGCTCTAACAATTTGTCCCTGGGCCCTTCGCCTGGCATCCAGCGGGCAATACTCATAGCGCTCCTCCCTGAGCTCCCAGCCCCCACAGTGTCAAATACCGCGTCACAGTGGTATCTTTCCTCTTTGACTATCATCCCAGTTTGAGCGAGAAAATGGCACATCTTTTCAATCGCAATGTCCTGCTGGGCGTCAGTGGTGGCATAGCAGCCTATAAGTCAGCGGAGTTGGTCAGGCAACTGCAGGAACGCGGTGCCAGTGTGCGCGTGATAATGACCCACGGTGCCCAGGAATTCATCACGCCGCTGACGCTGCAAGCCCTATCAGGCAATCCGGTACACACTGAATTGCTGGATGAGCGGGCTGAACTTGGCATGGGGCACATTGAGCTGGCGCGCTGGGCCGATCTACTGTTAATCGCCCCTGCCACGGCCGACCTGATCGCGCGACTGCGCGCCGGACGGGCCGACGACCTGCTCACCACCGTAGCACTGGCCACCGCCGCGCCGCTGCTGCTGGCCCCGGCCATGAACCAGCAGATGTGGAAGGATCCGGCCACCACGGCCAATATCGAAATCCTGGTCAAAAGAGGCGCTCAGATTGTTGGCCCCGCGGCGGGACAACAAGCCTGTGGCGATGTCGGTCTGGGGCGCATGGCAGAGCCTCCGGTTATTGCCCACGCTGCGGCCAGTCTGTTTGCCAGCGGCCAATTGGCGGGCAAGCGCATCGTTATCACCGCTGGCCCCACACGGGAAGCCCTGGATCCGGTGCGTTACATCTCCAATCACAGTTCCGGAAAAATGGGTTACGCGCTGGCGCAAGCGGCTGTAGACGCCGGCGCGATAACGAGCCTGGTCAGTGGTCCGGTCGATCTGGTACCTCCGGATCATATACAGTTCTTTAAGGTGCACAGCGCCGAGCAAATGCTGGAGCAATGCCTCAAGCTGTTACCGCAATGCGATATTTTTATCGCTTGCGCCGCTGTGGTCGATTACCGCCCCGCAATAATTGAGCACCAGAAAATAAAGAAAGAGTCGCCGGAATTAACGCTGCAACTGGTGCGCACGCCGGATATCGTTGCCGCGATGGCGGCGAGCGAATACCGTCCCTATACCGTCGGCTTCGCAGCGGAGACTAACGACGTTCTGGCCTACGCCAAGGATAAAATGCAGCATAAAGGTCTGGATATGATTGTCGCCAACGATGTCTCCGACCCATCCATAGGTTTCAACAGCGACGACAATGCTGTCACGGTGTTGTGGCGCGACGGAGAAGAGACCCTGGAGCGCGCGCGCAAAGGCGTTATAGCGCATAAAATTGTGCAATTAATTGCCGTACAAACCCAAAGAAGCGATTGAATGCTGAAGTTTAGAAAAATCAAAAAAATCGCCCCCGAAGAAGAGAACAATAAGGAGGCCGTTACCAATAATCCCCAAGGAATTACCGTCAAAGGCAATGCCTTGCAGCAAATTGGCATGATGGCCCTGTTGGCCATAATGGTTCCCGTGCTGCTGGGCTTTACCTACCTGATTCTGGTACGGGAACCGGCCCTGCAGGAACAGCAGGTGGATCGGGTGGTATCGTCCTTCGCTGTGCAGCAGGCGACAAATATTCACCACCTGTTTGATCGTATGCAGGCCCGCGTTCAAAGTGCCGCTCTGTCACCACTAGCCCTGTCGGCCATAGAGAGTAATTCCGAGGACGAACTCGCGCTGGTGGAAAAAGCCATGCTGGATTACTTCCCTGAAGTGGTCAGCCTGAGAATCATCCCCATTGGCGAGATGGGCACGGCGGATTTCACCGGAGGCAATCACGGCCTGCGCAATCATATAGAAGTCGACCTTGTGCGACGCACCAGTGAAGGGAATAAGACCGAGCCCGAAGCTTACAAATTCGAGGAGAAATGGCTGACGTCCATGGCAGCCCGGGTAACCCACCCACGCATCAAAGATCACTGGGCAGTCATTGTCATAACGATAGACAACGGACAGATTTCGAAGCAATTAGAATTGATGAAACGCGATCGCGGCAAATTCGCACTGGAGCAACCGTATTACTCCTCCGGCGGGAAAGCCGGCGGGAAAAAGCGTACAGATGAAATTGCCATCAGCGGCAGCGGCACGAGTGGCGCGAACACACGTTACGCGGACGTCCCGGGCACGACCTGGCGCGTATCGTTCAGCCCTTCAGATACATTTATGGACGAACTGAACATCAACCAGCTGCCCTTGTTTACCGTGCTGGCGCTGATCGTGCTTGCGGCGCTCGGCGCCTTATCCATCATATTGGTACTCTTCCCCAAAAAACTGGATGCGGAGGTCGATAAGGTCATCTCGGCAGCAGACCAAAAAACGCCCCTGACCCTGGCGATTCCGGAGCTGGTAGCCATCGCCAAACAATTACGTCGTGCCACTTTGCGCGCACTGCGCCAGAGTAATTCGGGCTTCTCGGAGACATCCCGACCGGAGATTGAAACTAGTGTATCGCGCGGTTCCACTCTGACCAATCCACTCTTCCAGTCTAAAGATACGCTCGACGATGAAGAGTTTCTGGATCTTGATCTGGCTGCGGTCGGCCCGACGAATAAAGCCACTGCCAGCAGGGAAGTGGAATTCCCTGATCATATCTTCCGCGCCTATGACATCCGTGGCGACGCTGAGACCGAACTGACCGATAAACTGGTCGCGAATATTGCCAGGGCGATTGGCACCATCGCAGGAGAAATGGGTGAACAGTCCCTGATCGTGGGGTGCGACGGGAGAACCTCCAGTCCCCGCATTAAATCAGCTTTGATACGCGCTATCCTGGAGACGGGCAGGGATGTCATCGATATAGGATTAGTGCCCACGCCACTGCTTTATTATGCGACACGGCATCTGAACTGTCGGTCCGGCATCATGATTACTGGTAGCCACAACCCGGCGGATCAAAATGGGCTGAAAATCGTCCTGAACCAGCAGACGATCGCGGCGGGCGGCATCCAACAGGTTCGCGACCGGGTAGTCGCTGGTACGTTCAGCACGGGCAACGGGCGCATGACTCGCGAGGATATCGCGCCCGCCTATATGGAGGAGGTGCTGCATGATATCGCGATCGCGGTACCGCTCAAGATTGTTATCGACGCAAGCAACGGAGCCACCAGCGATATTGCTCCCAAGCTGTTTGAAGAGCTTGGTTGCGAAGTGCAGCGACTGAACTGCCAGATCGACGGGCGCTTTCCCGGTCATCCGCCCGATACCAGTAACGAGGACAACCTCGCCGACCTGGTTAAAATGGTGCTCGAGGTCAGGGCCGACTTCGGCGTGGCCTTCGATGGCGATGGCGACCGCCTGGCCGTGGTTACACCCAGTGGGCAGATTGTACGTTCCGATGTCCTGCTTATGCTCTATGCCCAGGATGTGGTGTCGCGCAACCCCGGCGCCGACGTGGTCTTCGATGTTAAATGCAGCCGCCAGCTCTCCAAATTGATTACCCGTCACGGCGGTCGGCCCGTATTGTGGAAAACCGGTCACGCTTTTATGAAAGAGAAGATGAAGGAAACCGGAGCGCTGTTGGGCGGCGAGTTCTCAGGTCACATGTTCTTCGGTGAGCGCTGGTATGGATTTGACGACGGTATGTATGCGGCTGGTCGGCTCGCGGAAATACTCAGTACACACGGAGAGAGCCTTGACGATTCCATCGCCAAATTTCCCGTCACGATCAACACTCCGGAGATCATCATTCCGGTAGCCGATAATTACAAATTCGAGCTGATAGAAAAAATTGTCAACAACGCGGACTTTTCTTCTGGCAAGGTGAACACCATGGATGGTATCAGGGTAGATTTCAGCAATGGCTGGGGTCTGGTGCGCGCCTCTAATACCGGACCGGCGCTTACCGCCCGCTTCGAAGCGGACACGCAGGAGAATCTCGAAATCATACAAGACGAGTTCAGAGCCCAGATCGCGTTGATCGACCCAGAGATCAAACTCAATTTTTAAACACCCGGTCTCGCGGGACCCGACTCAACAGTAGGCTACGATATGTCACTCGATCGCGCAGAAGCCCTCAACATTGCCCAGGTTCTGACCGAGGCTCTGCCCTATATCCAGCGCTTTATTGGCAAAACCATAGTGGTCAAATTTGGCGGTAACGCCATGGTGGATCCACTGCTCCACGAGAGCTTTGCCAGAGACGTGGTGCTGATGAAACTGGTAGGCATGAACCCCGTTGTAGTGCACGGTGGCGGACCACAGATCGGCGCTCTACTGGCAAAACTGAATATCCAAACCGAATTTGTAGACGGCATGCGCGTCACCGATGCCCAGACCATGGATGTAGTGGAAATGGTGCTCGGTGGCAGTGTTAACAAGGAAATTGTCTCATCAATCAACCGCAACGGCGGCAAGGCAATCGGCGTAACCGGTAAAGACGGCCAGATGATTCGGGCACGCAAGCTCACCGTCAGCCGGTACAGCCCGGAACTCGACGTATCAGAGATTCTCGATATAGGCCACGTGGGAGAAGTAGACCAAATCGACACCGAGGTGCTGCAGGTCATTCTGGGCAGCAACTTCATTCCGGTCATCGCCCCGATCGGCGTGGGTGACGACGGCCGTACCTACAATATCAACGCTGATCTGGTTGCCGGTAAACTGGCCCAGGTTATGCAGGCAGAGAAATTGATGCTACTAACCAATGTCGCGGGGCTGCTGGACAAAAAGGGCCACATTCTCACCGGTCTGACCACGGCGCAAGTTGATGGGCTGATCGCAGACGGCACGATCAGTGGCGGGATGCTGCCAAAAATTCGCTGCGCCCTCGATGCAGTAAAATCCGGCGTTACCAGCGCCCATATTGTCGACGGTCGAGTGCCCCATGCGGTGTTATTGGAGACCTTCACTGACGAGGGTATGGGCACCCTCATCACCAATAAACGCGCATAGCGCGAAAAAAACAGTAGAATTCGCTCCCCATTGTGGTCCGCCTTATTGCAGGCACGACGGGTAATCGCTAGCATTGGTTTAAACGCTATTTGATATGGAACGCCATGCCTCCCAGAAAATCCCAAAGGCGCCAGCAAATATTGGAAGCTCTGGCCCAAATGCTGGAGGCCAACCCCGGCAACCGTATCACCACCGCCGGCCTTGCCAAACAAGTCGGTGTCTCCGAGGCCGCCCTGTACCGGCACTTTCCCAGTAAGGCGAAGATGTTTGAAGGTCTTATCGAATTTATCGAAGACACGCTGTTCAGCCGCATCAGCATTATTCTGGGAGAGGAACAAACCGCCGCGCTGCGCTGCGAAAAGATGCTCATGCTGTTGCTGGTGTTTAGCGAGCGCAACCCGGGCCTTACCCGCATTCTGACGGGCGACGCCCTGTCCGGAGAGACGGAGCGCCTGCACCAGCGGGTGGCGCAGTTATTCGATCGCTTCGAGACACAACTGAGGCAAGTTATTCGAGAAGCCGAGCTGCGCGAGGGTTTGCGTCCCAGCATTCCCCTGCCAGCTGCTGCCAACCTGTTGATGGCCGCTGCCGAGGGACGTATATCCCAATATGTGCGCAGCGGATTCCAACGCCTGCCCACCGCAGAATGGGCCAGGCAGTGGGAATTGTTGATGGGTGGTTTCTTTCACAATGCGATAACCCAGCCGCTTCCAGGTCAGGCCACCAGCTTTGTCAGCTAGGCGCGCGGGTTAAGGGGGCTTTGGTGGTTTTGTCCCCCTGGGACGCAGCGTCTGCCGCAGTTTTACCACATCTTGCAACATTCCAAAGCGCTCGATATCCGCCTCATAAGAGGCCAAAAGCGCCTCAATCTCCAGCTGGCGATCTGAGATATCTCGCTCGATGGCCGCAATTTCATTCTGCAGGTTTTCAATGGCCCTGAGTCGCTCCACGTCCACTTTTTTGCCAGCGCGCTCCATATCTGCCGCCTGCGCCTGGTAGTTTTCCACCGTTTGTTTGATCGCGCGCCTGTTACCCCGGAGGATGCTCATCCTGATCTGCAGGTCCCCAAGGGCGCGGCGCTGGGCGTCCTCTATATCAGCCACGGTACTGTAATGAAGCAGGAGGGATTCGTCCCAGTTACGCAGGCGCTCCTGTTCCGCTTTGGCCTCCTGCTCCCGCTTTTCCGCAGCGTCTTTCGCCTTCCTTTCCTGTACTGTAAGTTCACGCGGCACAACTTTGATCACCATGCCCTTATCATTGAGAACCTCATAGCCTCTTCCTACCGAATCCGCCGGCACCTGGTAACCCACCACCACGACACCTTCAGCATTGCGGTACCGATAAAGTGACCTGGCCTCGACTACAGAGGCGAGGCTCAGCAAAAGTGCCCATACAAAAACCCGGCGCATGTTATCGGCTCTAAAAATCATGCGCCCAATATAGAGCCTGTTCGAAGTTGGTACAAGTTAGACTCCGTAACGATCACGATAGTGCCGCATAGCAACCAGAGCCCCCATAGGCCCATGCTCCGCAGCCTCCAGGTAATCAATAATATGTCCCATATTGATGATGCTTAACACGGGCACCCCTTGGGTCTGCTCCACCTCCTGCACAGCAGACAGCTCGCCCGCTCCCCGCTCCTGACGATCCAGGCCAATAATAACTCCCGCCAGGGCGGCGTCGGCAGCGCTGATCATGTTGATCACCTCACGTACCGCTGTACCTGCAGTGATGACGTCGTCGACCACCAATACCCGCCCCTGCAAAGGCGCTCCCACCAATATGCCGCCCTCACCGTGGGTTTTGGCCTCCTTGCGGTTGTACACGACAGACACGTCCAGGCCGTGATGGTCAGCCAGGGCGACGGCAGTGGCCGCAGCCAGTGGAATGCCCTTGTAGGCGGGGCCCAGCAAGACATCAAACTGCACGCCCGAATGTACAATGCATTGCGCATAACAGCGGCCCAGGGCAGCCAGCGACTTACCACTTGAGAACGCGCCTGCATTGAAAAAATACGGGCTAACGCGGCCCGACTTGAGGGTAAATTCTCCGAATTTCAATACATTGCATCTGCGCGCGAGCTCGATAAACTCAGTTTGGTAGCTATGCATATCGATTTTAGATCCTTAAACGAGGCATTGTATTCCATCATTTACGCTATAGAATACGCAAATCCGGTGTGTACCATTTACTAATAACAGGATTCGGGCTGTGAAGTCTCGTTCCGGACGCCATCACAATCACCATTGGCGAGGCTGCTAGGCTTCAAGCTAAACAATCGGATGCTCAAGCGTTCCCTCGGGAGCCCGGCAAGAGTTAAGTCGGCGCGCGGTTCGGGCATCATACACGCTCTCATATCAAGGGGCCAAGAATGAGGATCATCAGCTTCAGCGCTGACGGCATTAAAAACGCCGCAGAAAAAGGATTTTTCGAGTGGCTGAAAGAACAGGATGCAGATTTTGTCTGCATTCAGGATTTGCAGTGTTCAGAATATGACTTACAGGACAAAATCTTTTTTCCTGCAGATTATAACACCTACTTTTTTGACGATGCGGACGGCAAAGCCAATGGCGTCGCCATTTACTGCCGCCAAATGCCCAAAGCGATTATGACCGGACTGGGTTTCGCCAACTTTGATATGGAAGGTCGCTATATCCAGGCTGACTTTGAGAATCTGAGCGTGGCATGCCTACTGGCCCCTAGCGCAACTCCAAACAATACCGCGCAGCAGGCGCGCAAAAACGAGTTTTACACGCTCCTCGGTGGCCACCTGCAAAAAATCCGCAATAAGCGCAGGGAGTTCATCATCTGCGGCAACTGGCATATCGCCCATAGTGCCGGCGATGTTCAGGACACCCAGAAAAATAGCACCGCATCCGGCTTTCTGGCCGAAGAACGTCAGTGGATGAACGAACTGCTAGAGTCCGGCTATGTTGATGCATTCCGCGAGATTAGCTCAGACCAGGACGAGTTCAGCTGGTGGCCGGATGGCGAACGGGGCAAGAATGGCTGGCGTACTGACTTTCAAATCATCTCCCAGGGTCTGAGGTACGCGGTGGACTACGGTGCGATCTACAAGATCAAGGTGTTTTCAACCCATGCGCCCATCATCATGGATTATGATATCGAATTGTAGCGCCGACTTTTTAGGGCTCAGGTGGCCAGCGCCGCCTTCTGGTGTGCGATCAACTCCTGTATTCCCTGCGCCGCCAAATCCAGCATCCCGTTGAGTTCCGCGCGTGCAAAAGGTGTCCGTTCCGCTGTACCCTGCACCTCGATAAACCCGCCGGATTCGCCCATGATGACGTTCATATCGGTGTCCGCCGTGGAATCCTCGGAATAATCCAGATCCAGCACCGGCATACCCTGACAGATACCCACTGACACGGAGGCCACCATTTGCAGCAGGGGGTCATCCTTCAGCAGTTGCTCACGCTGCAGGTAGTTAATGGCGTCTACCAGAGCCACACAGGCGCCCGTGATGGCGGCGGTGCGCGTACCGCCGTCAGCCTGAATCACGTCACAATCCACAGTGATGGTGTTCTCGCCGAGCCGGGAAAGGTCCAGCGCCGCCCGCAGGGAGCGGCCGATCAGGCGTTGAATCTCCACCGTGCGTCCCCCCTGTTTGCCGCGACTGGCCTCACGCCCCATGCGCGTGCCGGTGGAGCGCGGCAGCATGCCGTACTCGGCTGTCACCCAGCCCCGGCCTGCGCCGCGCATGAAGTGGGGCACACCTTTTTCCACGGAAGCCGTGCAAATCACTTTGGTATCGCCAAAGCAAACGAGCACCGAGCCCTCGGCATGGCGGGTGTAGTTGCGAGTAATGGCGATATCGCGCAATTGCTCAGCCGAGCGGCCACTGGGTCGTTGCATGATGAGGATGGTCCGTCTGGTTTTGGAATCGCGCCAGTATACGCGAGCCACCTGGTCAAGGTAGCGAAATCACAGCGAGCAGCCGCACCGCGCCGTCCGCAACTGTATGCACCTTTAACAAGCTGATACACTCCATGCCTCGCTGTACGACATGGGACACCCTACCCGCAATGATTCAAAGCATGACCGCTTTTGCTCGAGAGAGCGTCACCACCGAGCAGGGTATCCTAACTGTGGAACTGCGCTCGGTTAACCACCGCTATCTTGACTGCAGCTTCAAACTGCCCGATGCACTGCGCTCTCTGGAGCCACGGTTGCGTGAGAAGGCCAGCACCGTCCTGGCGCGGGGGAAACTGGACTGCATGCTGCGCCTGCAGGCACACCCGACACAGGCCGGTGAATTGCACATTGATGCGGCGCACTTGGATGCCTTGCTGGCGGCTACCCAAATTATCCAGGATCGGCTGGGCAACGCGGCGCCGATCAGCCCACTCCAGGTCCTGCAGTTTCCCGGTATCTGCAGTGTCCAGGAAGAATCTGAAGAACATTTGCAAAAGGAAGCCCTGTCGCTGTTCAGCAAAGCGCTGGATAGCATGCAACAAAATCGCCAGCGGGAGGGAGAGAAATTGGCAACACTGATACTGGACCGCCTGGCACAGGTTGCAACAGAAGTAACCGCCACCCGCGACATACTCCCCGCGCTGATGCAGCAACAGCGCAAGCGCATTACCACCCGGATTACGGACCTGGGCGTAGAGGTCGATCAGGGTCGCCTGGAGCAGGAACTGGTGTATATGGCACAAAAGGCCGATGTGGACGAGGAACTGGACCGCCTGGACGCGCATGTCGGCGAAGTGCGCCGCACGTTGCAGCAAGGTGGAGCCTGTGGCCGGCGACTGGACTTCCTCATGCAGGAGCTCAATCGAGAGGCGAATACCCTGTCCTCCAAGTCGCAATCGGCCACCACCACCCAGAACGCGGTAGAGTTGAAAGTGTTAATTGAGCAGATGCGCGAACAGATACAGAATATCGAGTAGCGGTATCGAGCCTTGCCACGGCAGCCGCAACGGGAACAGAACATGACAAGCACCGGAACACTCTACACTGTGTCCGCTCCGTCGGGGGCTGGCAAAACCAGCCTGGTCAACGCCCTGGTCAAGCGCTGTCAGGGCTTGCGGGTTTCCGTCTCCCACACCACCCGACCGATGCGGTCCGGCGAGAAGGATGGGGTCAATTACCACTTTGTCGCAGAAGAGGCGTTTCTCGCCATGTTGGAGCGTGTAGAGTTTCTGGAGCACGCGCGGGTTTTCGGTAACCTGTACGGGACGTCCGGCGTCTGGGTGGAACAACAGCTCAACCGCGGTCACGACATCATTCTGGAAATCGACTGGCAGGGGGCGCAGCAGGTCAAGCGCCTGCTGCCCCAAACCCGCGCCATCTTCATCCTGCCACCGTCGCGCGAGTGCCTGCAGCAACGGCTTAATCGCCGCGGGCAGGATGACGCAAGCATTATCGAGACGCGCATGAACGTCGCGGTGCAGGAAATGTCGCACTATGTGGAGAGCGACTATCTGGTAGTAAACAAGGACTTTGATCAAGCGCTGGATGAACTGCTGTCCATTGTAAACAGCCAGCGGCTGCTCACCTCCAGGCAGCAGGAAGTTCTGAGCGACATGCTGCAGAACCTCCTCAACTAGATTTGCCGCTGTCGGCCTGCTGCCCCGAGGGTGCCGCAGGGATTATTAGCGCTGGACGCACCCCCTGGGCATCGCGTTATAATTAACGGTTGCTCCGCAACAGCTCCGCTGTCGGGCAATGGGGGGCGCCGGAACCTCGTCAATGGCACTCCAGCTTTAGTAACCTGTGTCTGCAAGAAATTTACCTCGCAGTGACACACTCAAAATGGGAAGTATTGAACCATGGCACGCGTAACCGTTGAAGATTGTCTGGAAAATGTCGCAAATCGCTTTGAACTGGTGATGGTCGCCAGCAAGCGGGCGCGCCAGTTGGCCACCGGTGGCAAGGATCCCCTGGTACAGGAAGAGTCGGACAAGCCCACTGTAATCGCCCTGCGCGAAATTGCCGAGGGTCTGGTAACCAACGAGATTCTCCGCCGGGAGAGCGAAATGGAAGCTGAGGAGGAGTTGGCCGACGTTATGGATGCCGCCGAAGCGTTGTAAGCTTCCGCGGGCATCTCTGGTACCGGTCAGAGATCAACGACATGCAAACCATAGATGCCCTCAATACCACCCTGCGCAGTTATCTCAACCCCGAGCAGGCCAACCACGTCAATCGTGCCTACTTCTTCGCCGAGCAAGCGCATTACGGACAGCGCCGCCGCAGTGGCGAGCCCTACGTAACACATCCCCTTGCGGTGGCCGGCATTCTGGCCGACATGCACATGGACCACCAGAGCCTGATGGCCGCCATGCTGCATGACGTCATCGAAGACACCGGCATTGAGAAGTCCGCCATCGGCGAACAATTTGGCCCTACGGTGGCAGAGCTGGTGGACGGCGTGAGCAAGCTGACGCAAATGGAATTCCAATCCCTGGAAGAAAAGCAGGCGGAAAACTTCCAGAAAATGGCACTGGCCATGGCGCAGGATATTCGCGTCATTCTGGTCAAGCTGGCCGACCGCTTACACAACATGCGTACGCTCGGCGTGTTGACATCCGCCAAGGCGCGGCGTATCGCGCGTGAAACGCTCGATATTTACTCCCCCATCGCTATGCGCCTGGGCATGAACAGCGTGCGCATGGAGTTTGAGGACCTCGGCTTCAGCGCGCTCTACCCGATGCGCGCCAGCCGTATCGACGCGGCCCTGCGCCAGGCCAGAGGCCACCGCAAGGAACTGGTCGAAAAAATTCGCCACCAGATCGAGGTGACACTGGAGCAGGAAGGCCATCAGATTTCAGTGGTGGGGCGCGAAAAGCACCTGTACAGCATTTACAAAAAAATGAAGTCCAAGCGGAAGTCTTTTTCCGAGATCATGGATATTTACGCCTTTCGCATCATCGTGGATTCCGTCGACACCTGTTATCGCGTGCTCGGTTGCATCCACAGCCTGTACAAACCGGTGCCTGGAGAATTCAAGGATTACATCGCCATCCCCAAAGCCAATGGTTATCAATCCCTGCACACGGTGTTGATGGGTATGCACGGCGTTCCCATCGAGGTCCAGATCCGCACCCAGGAGATGGAGGACATGGCGAACAACGGAATCGCTGCTCACTGGCTATACAAAAGCGACGGCCAATCCGCCAAGGGCAGCCACGCCCGCGCCCGGGAGTGGGTGCAGGGCTTGCTGGAGATGCAGCAGCGGGCGGGCAACTCCCTGGAGTTTATCGAGAGTGTCAAAATTGACCTGTTCCCGGACGAGATTTACGTGTTTACACCCAAAGGTCGCATTCTGGAGTTACCCAGGCGCGCCACCGCGGTGGACTTTGCCTATGCTGTGCACACCGATGTGGGCAACAGCTGCGTGGCGTGTCGGATAAACCGGCGCCTGACGCCCTTGTCCGAGCCCCTGCAAAGCGGCCAGACGGTAGAAATCCTCACCTCGTCGGGCGCACGACCCAACCCCTCATGGCTCGACTACGCGGTTACCGCCAAAGCACGCTCCAATATCCACCATTTCCTCAAGAACCAGACCCGGGAGGACTCGGTGGCGCTGGGGCGCAGTCTGCTCGACAAAGCGCTAACCAGTTTCGGCAGCAGCCTGGAGAGCCTCCCTGAAGAGAAACTCAGGGACTTCCTGTCGCAACAGCGATACCACAACCTGGACGACCTGTTGGTGGATGTAGCCCGCGGCAATCGTCTGCCAGCGTTCACTGCACAACAACTGAGCAGCGGCATGGAGGGAGGCGAGCCACAGCAGAGCGACGGTCAGGCCCAGCCGGTCGCCATCTGCGGAACAGAAGGCTTTATGGTCCGTTATGCGCGCTGTTGCCATCCCATTCCCGGCGATTCCATCGAGGGCTACCTGAGCTTCGAAAAGGGCGTGGTGGTGCACCGCGAGCAGTGCAATAACCTGGTGGATATACGCGATCACAACGAACGCCGGATCGCGTTGCGCTGGGATGAAGATGTCGAGGGCGAGTACCCTGCGGAGCTGCGCGTCGAGGTCGAAAACCGCCGCGGCATGATTGCTGTCATTGCCACCCGTATCAATAGCATGGGCGTCAATATCGAGAAGATATCCACCGAGGACAAGGATTACCAATTCACCTACGTCAACCTCGAAATGTTGGTGCATGGCCGAGTGCACCTGGCCAGGATCATGAAGCGCCTGCGCGCCATCAGCCATGTGCGCAAAGTCATCAGAGTCAAGAACTGAGCGTCCGGGCATACCCGCGACCCAACGGAGAACCGCCTTGAGTAATCGCGCCATCATCTCGACGCCTGCCGCCCCCGCTGCCATCGGCCCCTATTCGCAGGCGGTCAAGGTCGGCAATACCGTCTGGCTATCCGGCCAGATTCCGCTGGTGCCGGGCACAACAGAACTGGTGACCGGGGACATCACTGCGCAAGCCACTCAAGCCTTCAAGAACCTGAGCGCGGTGGCGGATGCGGCCGGCGGCAGTCTTGCGAATGCCGTCAAAATCAACATTTCGCTGACCGATCTGGCGCATTTCGGGGCGGTGAATGCTGTGATGGCCAAGTTCTTACAGGAACCCTTTCCGGCGCGGGCCTGTGTACAGGTCGCCGCCCTGCCCAAGGGTGCGCAAATAGAGATAGAGGCCATCCTGGCGCTCTAGCGAGCTTGTAATCTTTGCGCAGGTTGTTCGCTCCGGACACAACTCTGGAATCGACAGAGCGACACTGACATCTCGAGTTCATCCTTGCTATCGGCTCCGGCCGGACAATGACATCTCTTGTTCATTTTTGCTAACGGCTCCGGCCGGGAAGGCCTTTTCGCCTGCTTCCCCGATACTCGCACACAAAAAGGCCTTCCCGGCCGTAGCCTGGACACCTATGCCTGCATGTAACATTGCTCTGCGTTATAGCCCGGAACAAGGGTTGGGGTGTCGGGTGTGCGATTCGTTCGCGAGTATCGGGGAAGCGAGCGAATCGCACACCCGACGGCCGAACCCGCCAGAGCAAATGATCCACCCCGCATCAACACACCCGACGTTTATGTTAACAACCAAGTGGGTTTACACAGCTAGCACTGGACCAGCAGGGACCGGTAACCGCTTTTGTATTCTGGATAGATCAGGCGGTAGCCACTGGCGCGCAGGGCCTTGTTGCAACAGCGTTTGTGACCCGCCGTGTTATGGCGTGTGGGCTCTAAGGCTGCTGCAGGCTGGCCTGCCATCTCACCCTGCAGCCCCATTTCCCTGGCCAACCAGGATTCCACTTCATAGCGCGGCGCCGGCTGGTCATCCACTGCGATATAGACCGGCAGTAGTGTCTGTCCGGCCTCGGCCAACTGCAACAGGTGGGCAAGGAAACCCGCACAATCTTCCCGATGGATGCGATTGGTGTAACTCACCGGCTCCGGCGGGCACAGTTCTGCCCGGCGAATGCGCGACAATAAGCGGCCTCCTGGAATACCGTAGATGCCGGCGAAACGCACCACAGAGACAGAGTGGCCCGAGTCCAGCAGTTGTTGCTCTGCGGCAATTATCTCCAGCGCCCAGGGATCATCCACGGCCAGAGTGCTGCTCTCATCCACCCAGCCACCGTTTGATTCGGCAAACACGCGGGTACTGCTTGCCATCAGGATATGGCGGGGTCGGTGCGGCCCAAGGCCAGCCAGCAAATTGCCCATGGCAGTTCGAAAACCGGCTTTATAACCGGCTATTGAGCGATCGGCCGGGTTGAATGTTGCAAGCACAAAATCCGGTCGCAGCTGCGCCATGAAATCCAGGCTCCCCGGCTGCGTATAGTTGGCCGCCTGGCCGGCAAACTCTGCGGGGAGTTTTGCCCGGTCGCGCCGCACTCCGGTCACGCTCCAGCCCTGCGCCGTCAGTAGCAGGCCGGTGCGGATACCTACATCACCGCAGCCGATAATTAGCACAGAACTCTTCTTCATAAACGCATCACTCACTGGTTACACTAGGGCCTACTGAAATCAGGCATGACCTGGACTATGCACTACGCTGGCAAGGCCGAAACCCCATGACATTAACAGAACTGCGCTACCTTGTGGCCCTGTCTGAAACAGGCCACTTTCGCAAAGCCGCTGAGCAGTGCAACGTCAGCCAGCCCACCCTGAGTATTGCCATCAAGAAACTCGAGGAAGAGCTGGGCATCAGCTTATTCGAGCGCGCCCGCCACAAAGTGGCGACCACCCCGACCGGCGAGCGCATCGTGGAGCAAGCGCGCACAGTGCTGCGCGAAACGCAAAACCTGCGTCATCTGGCCGACCTGGGCAAAGATCCGCTTGGCAGCATGCTCTCCGTGGGTGCGATTTATACCGTGGGTCCCTACCTGTTCCCACGCCTGGTTAGCGGGCTGCAGCGGCTGGCTCCGAAAATGCCCCTGTTTATCGAAGAAAATTACACCGCCAGCCTGCGCAGCAAGCTGGGCAACGGGGAGCTCGACGCTATCTTCGTGGCGCTACCCTTTACCGAAACGGATGTGGTGACGCGTACCCTCTACGACGAACCTTTCGTTGTGCTATTGCCGCAGGACCACGCACTGGCGGGGCAAGCGCAGATCGACTCAGGAGCACTGGCCGCACACCGGGTGTTACTCATGGGCGAGGGCCATTGCTTCCGCGACCAGGTGCTGGAGGCGTGCCCCGGTCTGCAACAGGCGATACGGGACAACCATGCACAGGGCCATGCGGTGATAGAGGGCAGCTCCCTGGAAACCCTTAAACACATGGTCGCCAGCGGCCTGGGCATCACGGTGTTGCCAAAGTCCGCCGCAAGGGAGGCCACTTATGGCGAACACACCCTGGCGGTGCGGCCCTTCGCGGACCCGGCTCCCCTGCGTAGCATCGCCCTGGCCTGGCGCGTGAGTTATCCGCGGCCCGAGGCCATCGATATTCTCATCGACGCCCTGCGACCGCAGTAGTTCCACTGTGCACGGCATCGCCAATGATTCAGTGCGCGAGCTGCATGGAGTAGGCCCCAAACTGGCGCACAAACTGGCCGAGTACGGCGTGCAGCGCGTGGAAGATCTGCTGTTCCATCTGCCCCTGCGCTACCAGGACCGCACCCGCGTCACTCCCATCGCCGCCGCCAGGGAAGGTGCTGACGTGGTAATAGAAGGAGAAGTGCGCGCCGCCGACGTGGTGTTCGGGCGCCGCCGCAGCCTGGTGGCGCGTCTTCAGGACGGCAGCGGCACGTTGACCCTGCGCTTTTTCCATTTTTCTGCCACCCAGAAGAACAACCTGCAACCCGGCACCCGCGTACGGTGTTTTGGCCAGGTGCGCCGTGGCAGCAGCGGCCCGGAAATGTACCATCCGGAATATCGTCTGCTGCAGGCAGGGGAGACTGTGGTAGAGGAGGCACTGACGCCTATCTATCCGACCACCGCCGGTATCGGCCAGAACCAGTGGCGCAAGCTGTGTGAGCAGGCCCTTGCCCGCCTGCAACGGGAGCAGGTCGATGAACTACTGCCGCCAGGCGACCGCTACCACTATGAACTGACCCAAGCCCTGCACTACCTGCACGCGCCACCGCCGGACGCCTCGCTGGACTTGTTGCGCGAGGGTCGACACCCGGCGCAGTTGCGACTGGCGCTGGAGGAACTGGTGGCACACAACCTGTCCCTGCACCGCCTGCGCGAACGACAACAGCGCGAGGGCGCGCCGCCCTTGCCATCGAGAGCGGAAGCACTCAACGCGTTTCTCGCCAGCCTGCCTTTTACTCCCACTAACGCCCAGCTGCGTGTACTGCGGGAAATCGCGACGGATCTGGCCAAACCCGTGCCGATGATGCGCCTGGTGCAGGGTGATGTAGGGTCAGGTAAAACCCTGATAGCCGCCGGGGCCGCGTTGCAGGCCATTGGTAATGGCTACCAGGTCGCAATCATGGCGCCGACGGAAATTCTGGCGGAGCAGCACTGGCGCAACTTCGGCCAGTGGTTCGAACCGCTGGGTATCAGCATGCAGTGGTTGAGTGGCCGCATCAAAGGCAGCAAACGGACGAACGCCCTGGCGCGTATTGCCTCCGGCGCGGCGAGCCTGGTCATCGGCACCCACGCCCTGTTCCAAGACGATGTGGCTTTCTCTCGCCTGGGCCTGGCGATCGTGGATGAGCAACACCGCTTCGGCGTGCACCAGCGCCTCGCCCTGACCCGCAAAACGAACCCCGCGCTGGGCCGACCGCACCAGTTGGTCATGACCGCGACGCCCATCCCGCGCACGCTGTCCATGGTGGCCTACGCCGACCTGGATTGCTCGATCATCGACGAATTGCCGCCGGGCCGGCTTGCGATCACGACCTTGCTTGTCGACAGCAGTCGCCGCGACGAGGTCACCGCGCGAGTCGCTGCCGCCTGTGACGCAGGACGCCAGGCCTACTGGGTCTGCACGCTGATTGAAGAGAGCGATGTACTGCAGGCGCAGGCGGCGGAAGCGACCGCGGCAGAATTGCGCCTGGCCCTGCCCCACCTGGCGATTGGGCTCATTCACGGGCGCCTGAAACCACTGGAAAAAGAGGCGATGATGGCTGCGTTCAAAAGCGGTGAGCTGGCGTTATTGGTAGCCACCACCGTCATCGAGGTTGGTGTGGACGTGCCCAATGCGAGTCTGATGATTATCGAGAATCCCGAGCGCTTAGGGCTGGCGCAACTGCACCAACTGCGCGGCCGGGTGGGCCGTGGCGCGCAGGCCAGCCACTGCGTCCTGTTATACCAAACTCCCCTGTCCGCCAGCGGCAAGCAACGGCTGACGGTGCTGCGGGAAAGTTCGGACGGCTTCTATATCGCCGAGAAAGACCTGGAGCTGCGCGGCCCCGGCGAAGTACTCGGCACACGTCAGACTGGCCTGATGGAATTCCGGATCGCGGAGCTGCCAACACACAATCACCTGCTGGACGAAGTGCAGGCGATTGCGAACACTATTCGCGAGGCATATCCAGAGCTGGCTGAGCCGCTGATTCAGCGGTGGACTGGGACTAGTGAGCAGTTTGCCAAGGTTTGACCCCCCCCTCCGGTAATTTCAATAGCAATTCCCCGCCTACAGCATTGGGAACGTTCATCTCACTCGGCTTGGTTCATCTGGCGGGTCAGTCGCAAACATGAATCTTGCCAAATTTTGCCAAACCGACTAATCTTGAGCCATGAGCACCATGAACATATCGCTACCCGATACACTCAAGTCCTTCGTTGATGAGCAGGTCAATCAAGGCTACTACGGCACGAGCAGTGAGTACGTGCGCGAGCTGATCCGCAAGGATCAGGATCGCCTGCAACTGCGCGGCCTATTACTCGCAGGCGCGGCGTCTGCATCTGCAGCCCCGTCCGATCCCGCCTATTTTGAAGGGCTGCGTAAGCGGGTGCGCAAGGCGACCAAGGCTCGCGCTCGCGAGTGACGGCCAAGCCACTCGTTCCTCGTGCGCTTGCCAACCGGGACATCGATGACGCGATTACCTACTACCTCAGCGAAGAGGCTGGACAAGCAGCGTTGGGCTTCATTGACGCATTGGAGCAGGCATATGTGCACATCGGTCACCATCCGGCTACCGGATCGCCACGCTACGCCCACGAATTGAACCTGCCCGGCCTGCGTTTCTGGCCGCTGCCACTTTATCCCTACCTCGTGTTCTACGTCGAGCGTCCAGAGCACATTGATGTCTGGCGAGTGCTGCACGGCCAACGCGACATCCCGGCGTGGATGCAGGAGCCCGAGTCCATCTGACTCTCGCCCAGGCGAAAGGGATCCTTCCTGGCGAGATTCCAATACAGGAGGCGACTGCG
>Ga0163144_10005786_pt1 | contig 27484 bp, 18 predicted proteins | sample OliLak19BULKMAT1_FD_123175 | JGI IMG/M metagenome (GOLD analysis project Ga0163144, IMG submission 123175) | Freshwater microbial mat bacterial communities from Lake Vanda, McMurdo Dry Valleys, Antarctica - Oligotrophic Lake LV.19.BULKMAT1 | ecosystem: Environmental > Aquatic > Freshwater >... | reverse complement strand
CTGCTCTCCCGAAAGCACCGGCTCGATCGTCGCGTCAACGCCCGCCGTGGTTCGATCAAGAATCTCGCTCAGTTCCGCACGCTTGGAATATCCGACGACAAGCTTGAAAAAGAAACGATCAAGCTGCGCTTCGGGCAGCGGATACGTTCCCTCCTGCTCGATCGGATTCTGCGTGGCGAGCACGAGGAACGGTTTCTCGAGCGGCATGGTCTCGTCGCCAAGCGTGACCTGCTTCTCCTGCATGGCCTCGAGCAGCGCGGACTGGACCTTGGCCGGGGCGCGGTTGATCTCATCGGCGAGCACGAGATTCGCGAACACCGGCCCACGCTTGGCGCTGAACGAACCATCACGCGGGTTGTAGATCACCGTGCCGGTCAGATCGGCAGGAAGCAGGTCCGGAGTGAACTGGATGCGCTTGAAGCGCAACGACAACGCGTCGGCCAGACTCTTGGCCGCGAGTGTCTTCGCGAGTCCGGGCACACCCTCGAGAAGCACATGGCCGCCCGTGAGGAGTCCGATCAAGAGGCGGTCCACCATGGCCCGCTGGCCGACCACCGCGCGACCGACCTCGTCGCGTACACGCATGAGCGTCTCGCCCGCGCGTTCGATGCGCCGGGCGGCTTCAGCTTCGACCATCGTGCCTTCCTTCCTGGAAGCTTGAGAGGCGGCCGTTCCAGCGGCCGTAGCGAGGGCGCAGTCTAACCCGACGCGGGCACGGATGGGAATCCGCCGGCCCAGCGCCGCTCAGGCGGCCAGATCGAGCCGGTCCGCCGGGATGGCATCGGCGTCCAGCCAGGACGACAGAACGATGCGGGCATCCAGCAGTTCGTGGGGCGCCGCGAAAGTCTCGAGCCGGTCGAGCCGATTGAGCCCGCGCACGATCTCCAGCATGCGCTCGGCCTCCCGCATGGGATCCCCTTCCGCCCGTGCTCGCACCATCGACTGGTGCACACGCAGCCGTGCGAGCGGCTCCACCGCAAGCTTCCGCCGGTAGCCTGCGGCCGCCGCCTCGAAACACTGCTCCGCGTCCGCGTAGCGCCCCCCCGCGGCGGCGGCAAGGGCCCTGCGGTGCAGTATGGGGGCCGGCAGAAGCGCCGGTACGAGACTGGTCAGCACCCGGGTCGTCAAGGAGTCGAGCATGGTGTCCTTCGGGTCTGGATGGGCGACGGGTGCAACCGCTGCGTCCCGGTACGCTGCAGGAAGGATGCCACCGGGGACCCTGCGAAGTAGCCCCAGAATGAGCCGGGCGCCCCCGTGGAGCGCCCGCGTCATGCTGCTTCCTGCAAAGCCCGGACGGGCAGCCTGCAATCCTCAGCCGCGGACCCTGGCCCGTTGCACGGCCGACCGGCTGAAGGCAGGAAATGCGGCCGAAAGTTCGCGCACCTGGGCTGCGACCTCGCGCTGGATCGTCTCATCCTCGGGTGCATCGAGCACCCGCGCCATCCACTGACCGATCAGTCGCATCTCCTCGACGCCCATGCCGCGAGTGGTCAGGGCCGGTGTGCCGATGCGCACGCCACTGGTGACCCACGGTTTCTGTGGATCGTTCGGCACGGCATTCTTGTTCACGGTCATGAGGGCACGGTGGAGCGCCTCCTCGGCGACCTTGCCCGTCAGCCCGCGGCGGCGAAGATCCAGCAACAGCAGATGGTTGTCCGTCCCGCCGGAGACCAGATCGACACCCGCTGCGAGCAGCGTCGTGGCGAGTGCGGCCGCGTTCTCGACCACGCGCTCTGCGTAGCGCGAGAATTCCGGCGCGAGTGCTTCGCCGAAAGCCACTGCCTTGGCAGCGATGATGTGCATGAGAGGTCCCCCCTGTAGCCCGGGGAAGACGGACTTGTCGACCTTCTCGGCGTGCGCGTGCCGGCAGAGGATGACCCCGCCGCGAGGACCGCGGAGCGTCTTGTGGGTCGTGGTGGTCACCACGCCCGCATGCGGCACCGGGCTCGGGTGAACGCCGCCGGCGACCAGGCCTGCGATGTGCGCCATGTCGACCACGAGCGTCGCGCCCACTTCGTCGGCGATCCGCCCGAAGCGCTCGAAATCGAGGATGCGCGGATACGCGCTCGCGCCTGCCACCAGGATGCGCGGCCGATGCTCCTTGGCCAGGCGCTCGACCTCGTCGTAATCGATGCGGCCGTCCTCCGGGCGGACACCGTATTGCACCGCGCGCCACAACTTTCCGGTCACCGACACACTGTGTCCGTGCGTGAGGTGGCCCCCGTGCGCAAGGCTCATGCCGAGCATGGTGTCACCCGGCTCGCTGATTGCGAGATAGGCCGCGAGATTGGCGGAGGCGCCGGAATGGGGCTGAACATTCGCATGGTCACAGCCGAATAGTTGCAACAAGCGTTCGCGCGCCAGGTCCTCGGCCACGTCGACGAACTCGCAGCCACCGTAGTAGCGCTTGTGCGGCAACCCTTCCGCGTACTTGTTCGTCATCACCGAACCCGCGGCCTCGAGTACCGCATCGCTGACGAAGTTCTCGGAGGCGATCAACTCCAACTGGCCGCTCTGACGAGCACGTTCGGACTCGATTGCTTCGAAAATCCGGGGATCCTGCGATTCCAGGGCGGACACGGCGCGCTCCTCAGGGCTTGAGATGGTGAGATTCGTAGTCGTGGATCTTGTTCACCCGGCGCTCGTGGCGGCCCATCGCGAACGGCGTGTCGAGCCAGACCCGCAGCCACCCCAGCGCTTCGCCCTCGCTCGGCGCAGTCTTGGAGCCGAGTGCGAGCACATTGGAGTCGTTGTCCTGACGCGTGAGCTGCGCGGTCAGGTCGCTCGTCACGACCGACGCACGCACCCCGCTGACCTTGTTCGCAGCGATGCTCGCGCCGATGCCCGTCGCGCACACGATCACACCACGGTCGACGCGGCCCGCGGCAACGTCCTCTCCCACGGCGATCGAATAATCCGGATAGTCGACCGAGACCTCTGCCGAGTCGGTCCCACGATCGACCACTTCGTGGCCGAGAGCTTGAAGTTCGCGCTTCACCGCTTCCTTGAGCGCGAACCCGGCGTGATCGCTTCCGACCGCAACCTTCATGGCGCGGCCCGCCCCTTAAGCCCGGACCGCGGCGGCCTGAGGCACCGGGGTCAGCCAACCGTGTCGATCCGGCACTTCACCGTTGACGATGCCGAAGAAGGCCTTCTGGATGGCCTTGGTGACCGGCCCGACGGATCCGTCTTTGACCACCACCCGGTCCACTGACGTGATCGGCGTGACTTCAACAGCAGTGCCACTGAAGAAAAGCTCGTCACAGATGTAGAGCAACTCGCGCGGGATGATCGCCTCGCGCACCGGGATGTTGAGCTCACGGGCCAACTGCATGACCGAGTCCCGCGTGATCCCGTTGAGGATGCTCGCGTGCAGCGGCGGCGTCAGCAACTCGCCCTTCACCACCACGAACAAGTTCTCGCCCGAGCCCTCGCTGACGTACCCGTTCGTGTCGAGCGCGATCGCCTCGGAGTAACCGTCCGCGACGGCCTCGAGCTTGAGCAACTGTGAGTTGAGATAGTTGCCACCCGCCTTGGCCATCGCCGGCAGCGTATTTGGAGCCATACGCGCCCACGTACCGATCTTGACCGCGACGCCCTTCTCGAGCGCATCGTTGCCCAGGTACTTGCCCCACGGGTAAGCGGCAATCGCCAGTTCGACCGGCGTGCCGATCGGGTTCACGCCCACATGGTCGTAGCCGCGATAGATGAGTGGACGGATATAGCATTCCTCGAGCTTGTTGATCCCCACCGTTTCGAGGCAGGCCTGCTCGATCTGTGCTTGGGTGTACTCCGACTTCATCCGGTAGATCTTCGCGGAGTTGAGCAACCGTTCGATGTGCTCACTCAAACGCAGGATCGCCGGCCCCTTGGGGGTGCGGTAGGCGCGGATGCCCTCGAACACGCTCGACCCGTAGTGCATGGCGTGGCTCAGAACATGGACCTTGGCGTCATCCCACGCCACGAACCGGCCATTCATCCAGATCTTCTCGCTCTTGGTCATCGCCATGACTGCACCTCTTGGGTGAGGAAGATACTCAGGAAGCCAACCGCGTCCTCATCTGCTGGCGGATGAGCGGCGCGATGCGACGCACATGCCGACGGATGCGGCTCCAGCATTCCTCGTATGCCTCCCGTGAAGCACCGAACGGATCCGAGACCGGCAGGTCGGGTTCGCCTGGTTCCGGCCACTCACTCAACACCTTCACCTTGTCCGAGGTGAGCCCCAAGGCTTCGAGCGCAACCCGATGCAAGGGGGCCATCACAAAAACAAGATCCGCCTCACGAACGAGCGAAGCGGTCACACGGCGAGCTCGATGCTCCGAGAGGTCGATCCCGTCGCGAGCCGCCACCAGGAGCGAACCCTCGCTCACCGGCTGTCCCTCCCACGCCGAAGTGCCAGCGGAGGAGACTTCGATGTACGCCACATCCTCGCCCAGCTCCGCGACGAGCGCCGCGACCGCGAGCGGCGATCGGCAGGTATTGCCGGTGCAGACGAAGGCGACGCGTAGGACAGGCGATGGACTCGGCATACGGGTCAAGGATAGGCGTCCATCTTCAGCGCGGTCAACCGGGCTTGTTCGTGAGATCTTCGAACTCTCCGAGCATCGCGGTGACATCGAGTGCGCCACGCCGAAGAAGCTTCGGCCGCGGCCCACTCACGTCCACGAGCGTGGAGGGCAGCCCACCCCGTCGCGGACCACCGTCGAGCACCAGATCGAGCTGGTTCCCGAACGTCCGGACCACATCCTCGGCCGTCTCGGCCGGTGGCTGACCCGAGAGATTCGCGCTGCTGGAGACGACCGGTCCGCCGATGCGCTCGAGCAGGGCATGCGAAAGGGTGTCCTTGGGACAACGCAGGGCCACAGTCCCGCCCTTGCCCTGTACGCGGGCCGGCACATAGGCCGAGGCCAGCAGGATCAAAGACAACGGACCAGGCCAATAGGCGCGCATCAACTTCTCGGCGACCAGACCAACGTCGAGCGCCAGCCCCCACGCTTGCTCGGAATCGGGGATGAGCGAGATCACCGCGTGCGAGGGATCTCGTCGCTTGAGCCGCGCGATCATGTCGACTGCGGAAGGATCGAGCAGCGAGCATCCGAGGCCATAGAGTGTGTCGGTCGGGAACGCGATGACGCCGCCGCGCAACACCGCTTCTGCGGCGCGGTCGAGCACGCCGCGGTCGGGACGTTCCGGGTCGACGGTGAGGACATCCATCGCGCTACCTCTTGCCTCGTGAAGGGGATGCCGCCATGCGCTTGGCCTGTTCCTCGAGCCGGCGCGCGAGGCCCGCATCCGAGAGCGCCAGGATCCGCAGAGCCAGATGCGCCGCATTGCGCGCACCCCAACCGCCGACCCCGAGCGTGCCGACGGGCACGCCGGGCGGCATCTGCACGGTCGAGAGCAGAGCATCGAATCCGCCGAGAGGAGAACTGGCAAGCGGAACGCCGAGTACCGGCAGGCGCGAATGCGCCGCCATTGCCCCGGCGAGATGCGCCGCACCGCCGGCGCCTGCAATCAGCACTCGTAGTCCGCGCACCTTGGCTGTCTTCGCCCAAGTTGCAGCAGCGTCCGGAGTGCGATGCGCTGAACGCACCACGACTTCGCTCGAAACACCGAAATCCGCGAGCACCTTCGCCGCCTCTTCCATGATGTTCCGGTCGGACTCGCTTCCCATCACGATCCCGACCTGCGCACTTCCCTTCTTCGCTTTCATTGATAAGTCCTCATGATCGCGCCCGACACATGCGCCCCGATGTCATGGCGCACGCGCCACCCCGTTCCCGTGAGAGTCTCAATGCCCGCATACGTGCGGGCGCGAGCCACTTCGATGGAATCCGCCACCGCGCCGACATAGACCGCACGGCCGCCCTGCACGCGAAAGTCTGCGCCATCACGGCGCGTACCCGCGTGGAACACCAACAGCCCAGTCGCGCCGAGCGCATCGAGTCCGATGATCCGCCCATCGCCTCGCAGTGTATCCGGATACCCCTCATCCACCAGGGCCACCGTGACCGCAGCCGATGCCGAGATACCAATCGCGCCCGGCTCGAGTGCGCCATCCGCCGCACTGGCGAGTAACCCAGAGAACGAGCCGCTCAACAGCGGCACGATGCACTGCGTTTCGGGGTCGCCGAAACGCGCATTGAATTCGATCACGCGCGGGCCGCCCTCCGTGAGCATCAGCCCGCAGTAGAGGGCGCCGCGATAAGGGGTGCCGCGCGCGGCCATCGTCGTGAGTACCGGCGCGACGATCCGCTCGGCGACGAACCGGGCGATCTGCGGCGTGACTGCCGGCGTCGGCGCGAAGGCGCCCATGCCTCCGGTGTTGGGCCCACGATCCCCGTCGAACGCCCGCTTGTGGTCGCGCGCGGCAGGAAGCAGGACCACACTTTGAACCCCGTCGCAGATGGCGATGACCGAAGCCTCTTCGCCCACCAGGTGTTCTTCGAGCACCACGCGTGCGCCGCCGGCACCGAATCTCGCGGATTCGAGGCAGGCTCGCAAGAACAACTCGGCCTCCTCGCGCTCGCTGGTCACCAGCACACCCTTGCCTGCGGCGAGCCCATCCGCCTTGATCACCCACGGGGGGCCGAACCCGGCAAGGGCGGCAAGGACGGAGGTGACGTCCCCGAACACGTCGGCGCGCGCCGTCGGCACATGCGCGGCCAACATGATCTCCTTGGCGAACCACTTGCTCGATTCGAGTCGGGCAGCAGCCTGCGAGGCCCCGAACACACGGACCCCTGCGCCGACCAAGCGGTCACTCACCCCCGCGGCGAGAGGGGCCTCGGGGCCGATGACGACGAGGTCGATGTCGTGCGTTCGCACAGCCTCGAGCACCCCTTCAACATCCGACTCGGCGATCGGCAGCCGGGTGAACACGGGCTCCATGCCATCGCCGCCCGGCGCAACCCACACGCGAGGACGATGCGCGTCGCGCGCGAGACGCCACGCGAGCGCGTGCTCGCGACCACCCGAGCCCAGGACGAGGATGCGAGAAGGGTTCACGCCTGCACTCTAGGCGCGCGATTCGCGGAGGGTCAAGGCTCTCTCAGCGTTTCCTGGCACCCCAACCTTGCACGAGCAGCGACTCCAGCAGGTCGCCTCCACCGGCACGCACCTCGGGCGGATCGCTCTCATCCCACACCAGCGCCAGATCGACCTTCACCAGTGCGAGTACTGCGCGAGCTGAGTCGAGCAGCCGGGCATCCGTGCTGCCTTCCCTGTCCACTCTCATTTGATCAGCCCAGAGATCGCGGGTCTGGGCCGATGCCAGGCCTGGCAGCAATGCGAAGGGGCCACCATGGACGCCGCGGGCATGGTCAGCTGCGAACTCGCCTACCACGACGACAGCCTCGGCTTCTCGCAGCTCATCATCGAGCTCGATCGTGAACCCACTCGCCGTCGTTCCGACAGCGAAGCTCGTGCCCCCGATCGGATCGTGCAGCACGACGGGCATGCCGAGGATATCGTGCAGCTCTCTTGCGCGTTCGCGTCGTGCCGCATCGAGCGGCTGTATCCCGGCCAGCAGCGCCATCATGCGGCCACGGGGCAGACCGACGCGCGTCAGTGCCTCGGCGACTTCCACCAATGCCACCTCATCATGCGACCGGAGCTCGGCGTCCCCCACCAGCACTGTGACGTGCGGCGCGGGGAAACGCTGTGCCAGTGTCGCGCCCATGGGGGCGGCGAGCGCACGTCGTACGGCTCCGCGGAATGACATGGCTCCTCCTCACTGAGTCCGGTCTGCCAACTCTTTCTTCAAAAGTTCCTGTACGGTTTGCGGAACCGCCTGCCCGCCGCTCTTCTTCATGACTTGACCGACCAGGAAGCCAAAAGTCGCTGTGCGCCCGCTCAAGTACTGCGAGACCGGAACGGGATTCTCATCGATCACCTGACGGACCAAGGGCAATAGATCCTCTGCGGAAGACTGCACCCTGACGTCGTGCCGTGCCAGCAAATCGTCGATTGTCCCCGCCTCGTCCGCAAGCCACTCGATCGCCTGCTTGGCGAGCGGACCGGGCAGTTCGCGCGCCGCGACCTTCGCAAGGAACCCGCGCATGCGCTGCGCAGGCACCTGCTGGATCCAGCGTTCGAGCGGCCACTCGCGCTCTTTGAGGATGCGGAGCACTTCGGTCATCAGCCAGTTGCTCGCGAGCTTGGCCTCGGCGCCCTTCGCGCAGGCTTCGTAGTAAGCAGCCAGCTCCGGTGGGTCGGAGAGCACTGAAGCGTCATAGGCGGGCAAGCCGTACTGCTCGATGAAGCGCTCCTCCAGAACCCACGGAAGTTCGGGCAGCGTCGATCTCACGAGCGAGACACGCTCATCCGAGACGCACAGGACGGGCAGATCGGGGTCCGGGAAGTAGCGATAGTCATGCGCATGCTCCTTGGTGCGCATGATCGCCAGCTTGTCATGATCCGCGTCGTACAGGAGCGTGGCCTGCAGGATCTTCTCGCCCGCGTCGAGCGCCCGGCTCTGGCGCGCGATCTCTGCGGTCACGCCCTTCTCCACGCCCTTGATGGAGTTGAGATTCTTGATCTCGGCCTTGGTCCCCAGCGCCGTCGCGCCCACGGGCCGCAAACTCACATTGGCATCGCAGCGCAGCTGCCCCTTCTCCATGTCGGCGTCCGAGATCCCCAGTGCGCGCACCAGACGGCGCAGTCCGGTGAGGAACGCCGAACACTCCGCGGGGGTGTGCAGCACCGGCTCGGTCACCAACTCGAGCAGCGGCGTGCCGGCGCGATTGAACTCGACGCGAGAGATCCGCCGCTCACCCACCCGCTCCGGGTGGAACGACTTCCCAGCGTCCTCCTCGCAGTGGATGCGCGTGAGCTCGAACCGGCGCTCCACGCCATCCATCACCACGGGCAGCTCGCCTCCCTCGCACAGAGGGCGATCGTACTGCGTGATCTGGTAGTTCTTCGGCATGTCCGGATAGAAATAGTTCTTGCGCGCGAACACGCTCTCGGCCCGGATCTGACATCCCAGCGCCAACCCGAGCCGCAGCGCATAGTCGACCGCGCGATCATTCAAGCGAGGGAGTGCGCCCGGCAATCCCAGGCACACGGGGCAGACGTTCGAGTTCACGTCGGCTCCGAACTCGACCGGGCAGGCACAGAACATCTTCGTGCGCGTCTTGAGCTGGATATGGCACTCCAGCCCGATCACCGCTTCGTAGGCCATGCGAACTCCACTTCGTGATCGCGCGAGAGGCGCGTGACGTCGCCACCCACTTCGAGTGCGCGGCCGGCGCGCAGCAGATGCGCTTCCGAATCCTCGGGGCCCAGCAACTGCACCGCGGTCGGCAGTCCCGTCGCGGTGAGTCCGGTCGGCACCGTGAGTCCCGGGATGCCCGCCAGATTGGCGCCGATGGTGAATACATCACTCAGGTACATCGCCAGCGGATCGTCGATCTTCTCCCCCAAACGGAAGGCGATCGAAGGAGCAGCCGGCAGCAGCATGAAGTCGCAGCGGGTGAACGCCGCTTCGTACTCGTGCCGGATCCGAGTGCGGGCCTGCTGCGCTTTGAGGTAATACGCATCGTAGTAGCCCGAAGACAGCGCGTAGGTGCCCAGCAGGATGCGCCGCTGCACTTCGACGCCGAATCCCTCGCTGCGTGTGTGCGTATAGAGTGCACGAACGTCATCCGCATCGGCCGAACGATGGCCGTATCGCACTCCATCAAAGCGCGCGAGATTGCTGCTGGCCTCGGCCGTCGCCACCAAGTAATACGCCGCGACGCCATACTCGCCGGGAAGGAACTCGAACGGCACGCGTGTGGCACCTGCCCGCTCGAGTGCAACTGCCGAGCGCTCGAGGGCGTCGACCAGCACAGGTTCGACGCCCGCCTGCCAGAGGTTCGCCGGCCAACCGAAGCGCAACCCCTTCACCCCGGAATCCCAGCCCGAGACATCGGGGACCGGTGATGTGCGTGAGGTGGCGTCGAACGGGTCGGGTCCAGCGAGCGCGGCGAAGGTGGTGGCCACGTCACCGGCGTGGCGCGCGAACACGCCCACCTGATCGAGCGAGGATCCGAACGCCACGAGCCCATAGCGCGAGAAGCGGCCATACGTCGGCTTCAGGCCATACACGCCGCAGAATGCAGCGGGCTGGCGGACCGAACCGCCCGTGTCGGAACCGAGACTCACCGGCACAAGTCCGTATGCGACCGCGGCCGCGGGGCCCCCGCTCGAGCCTCCCGGAACCCGCGCGAGATCGTAAGGATTGCGCGTCGGACCGTAGCACGAATGCTCGGTCGAGGATCCCATCGCGAATTCGTCCATGTTGCCCTTACCCACCACCACCGCGCCGGCGGCCCGCAGGCGCGAGATCACCGTGGCGTCATACGGGGCGTGGTAGCCCGCGAGGATGCGCGAGCAGCAAGTCGTCGGGTAGTCGGTGGTACAGAGGTTGTCCTTGACGAGCACGGGCACACCCGCGAGTGGTCCGCCGCGGTCAGCAGACGCTGCAGCGGCGTGCCGCGCCTCGCGATCGGTATGCACCACCGCATGCACGTCGGTCTCCCAAGCGGCTCCCGGTCCGTCCCAGCCGGACTCCGCGGCAGTTTGCGGCGTCGCGGTCCCCGTGCGCACCAACGCAGCGAGCTTCGCGGCGGAATGCTGCCAGAGCGGCGAGGTCATGGGTTGACGTTCTCCACGATCGGCGGAACGAGGAAGAAGTAGGCCTCGGTTTCGGGAGCCGCCGCGGTCGCCGACTCTGGGGTCAGACGGCGGCCATCCCGCTCATCCGCGCGCAGTGGCGCATCAGACGGAGCGAACGCCGTCGGCGCGCAGCCCTCGAGATCGAGTTGGTTGAGCGTTGCGACGAAGTCGAGCACGCTCGAGAGTTGCGCAGCCACCTTGTCCATATCCCCCGCCGGAATCTCCAGGCGGGACAGTTCGGCGATTCGCGCTACTTCCGCCTTATCGATCGACATCGGCTCCCCCTGTCACGAACCGCGCGAGCACCTTCTTCACCGCGCCCGCGAACCGTACCGTGAGCTTCATCTCGGGTCCGTCGCCCTCGGCTTCCAGCACCGTGCCGCGCCCGAACTTGTCATGGTAGACCACCTGCCCCAGCGCCTTGCGCGAGGAGGCGCTGCGACTCGGGACCGTGACGCCATACGAGGGACGATGCGTCCCATCGTCCAGATCGAGCGAGACGTCCGAGGCTTCGTCACGCTGATAGCCCCGGCCATCGCCGAAGCGTGTATCGTCCACGCGCCGACCGCTCGCGCCCCCACCCGCTGACCGGGAGCGATTCCAGCGCGAGTCGTCGTCGCTGCGACCCGACGTGCGACCGGCGGAGCCGCGCGAAGGCGCCCCATGGCTCATGCCCCCACTCACCGACTCGCGCTGAAGAAGATGCTCCGGCACCTCATCAACGAACCGCGAGATGGCAGCGCCCCACGCTCCGTCGAACCGACGGCGGTACGCCGCCGCCGTCAGCAACACTTCGTCGCGGGCGCGGGTGACCGCGACATAGAAGAGGCGGCGCTCCTCTTCCAGCTGATCGGCATCATCCAATGACGAGCCGTGCGGCAGGAGGCCTTCCTCCAACCCAGCGATCGCGACCACGTCGAACTCCAGGCCCTTGGCGTTGTGGACCGTGAGCATGAGCACCCGGTCGGTATTCTCGCTCACGCGGTCGGCATCCGTTAAGAGCGAGCACTCCGACAGGTAGTCGAGCAGTACGCCGCGCCCAGCCGCTGCGAACGTCGCGGCCGAGACCCCGAGTTCCTCGATGTTCGCACGCCTATCCATGAGATCCTGCTCACTGGTGGCTTCCAGATACTGCAGGTAATTGCTCTTCTCCAACAGTCGGCCGAACAACTGGTCCACCGGCTGCTCACGCATGGCGCGCAGCTCATCGAGCAGACCGATGAGCGACTCTGCGCCGGCCTTGGCTGCCCCCTTCAACATGCCTTCGCGCGCGAGGCTGCGCAGCGCTTCGAGCGGATCCGCTGCACCGAGTCCCAGCCGCGCCTGCACCTGTGCTTCAACGGCAGGGCCGAGACCGCGACGGGGCGTGTTCCAGATGCGGAAGAACGAGGCCGTATCGGAAGGATTCACGACCAATCGCAGGTACGCGAGCAGGTCCTTCACTTCCCGACGCTGGAAGAACGAAACGCCGCCGACGATCTCGTAGGCCATCCCCGCCTGTCGCATCTCGGTCTCGAGTGCGCGGGATTGCGCGTTCGTCCGATACAGCACGGCACAGTCGAGGAGCTTGCGCCCCTTGCGCACCTGCGCCTCCAGATGGCGACGCACGCGACGCGCTTCATCATTCTCGTCCGCGCACAGCGCGAACGTGAGAAGTGCGCCGGCCTCGCGTTCGCTCCACAGGGTCTTCCCCTTGCGCGCGGTGTTGTTCGCGATCACAGCGTTCGCGGCTTCGAGGATGTTGTTCGTGGAACGGTAGTTCTGCTCCAGCCGCACGGTGATCGCACCGGGGAAGTTGCGCTCGAACTCCAGAACGTTCGCCAGGTCCGCCCCTCGCCAACCATAAATCGACTGATCGTCGTCACCGACCACGAACAGATTGCCGTGCACGGCCGCCAGCGCCTGGACCAGCCGGAACTGGGCGTGGTTGGTGTCCTGATACTCATCGACCAGCACGTGCTGGAATCTTCGACTCCAGCGTGACCCCGCTTCGGGGAACGCCAGGAACAGCCGCACGCTCTCAGCGATCAAGTCGTCGAAATCGAGTGCGCCCGCCTTGCGCAGCGCCGCCTGGTAGCGCCGGAAACAGATGGCCACATTGCGATCGAACGGACTCATTGCCGTGCGCTCGAAATCGTCCGGGGTCACGAGCGCATTCTTCGCATCCGAAATGCGCCCGAGCACCACACCGAGCTTGTAGCCGACATCGGAGAGCTCGAGGGACTTGAGGATTTCCTTGAGGATGCTCTCCTGATCGGCACGGTCGTAGATCGTGAATGCGGGCGACAAACCCAGCGTGTGCGCCTCGCGGCGCAGCAGGCGCATGGCCGTGGCGTGGAACGTCCCGACCCACAACTCCCTCGCCACCGGGCCCACGGTCTGTTCAATCCGCTCGCGCATCTCGCGCGCCGCGCGGTTCGTGAACGTGAACGCGAGGATGGCGTCGGCCGGGACGCCGCGTTCGAGCAGGCGTGCGACGCGCGCGGTGAGTACCCGGGTCTTACCCGAACCAGCGCCCGCGATCACGAGCGCAGGACCGTTCTCGTGTTCGACCGCGACGGTCTGCGCCGGATTCAGAGGGAACTTCTGTGACAAGGGGCACTCCACGTGAGGGTCGAAGAGGCGATTCCTCTGCAATCTAGCGGAAAGCGCGGAGCCACTCCACCCCAACCCCAAGCGAACGGGCCGCCGGTCGGATGACCAGCGGCCCGCCGTTGATGCCCCAGCGACAACTCACTTCACGAACAGCATCTCGCGGTACTTCGGCAACGGCCACAACTCGTCCTCGACCAACTGTTCGAGACGGTCGGCGGCCTCGCGCACCTTCTGCATCAACGGCCGCACTTCCCCGCCCAGGCGTCCGCAGGCTTTGTGCTCATCGTGCGTCGTGTGAACGTCGTCGAGCAACCGATGCAACTGTTCGGCGCCGGCCAGCACCGCTTCGATGCCCTCGGCAAGGCCCTTCACACGCGCCGTGTACGCCGTGTTCTTCCCGCCGGCGGCCTCGATCACTGCGCGATGTGCCGCGCCGGTGACGGCCATCTGCTTCTCTGCTGCCGGCACGATCTGCGTGGTGAGAATCTCCACCAGCGTCTCCGCCTCCAGCGCGACCTGCTTGTTGTAACGCTCGAGCGAGACGTTGATGCGAGCTTCCACCTCGAGTTCGGACAACACGCCCGAGTCGACGAGGAATCGATGGTGCTGCTTCTGGCCCATCGCCGCGATCGCCGCCGGCGTGTCCGTCAGGTTCGGCAGTCCGCGCTTGGCGGCCTCCTGCTTCCACTCCTCTGAGTAGCCATTGCCTTCGAAGCGGACCGCGCTGGTCTCGGTGAATACCTCGCGAAGAAGTTCCGCCACGCACTGGTCACGATGCCCCGGCTTGACGGTGAGCTTCTTCTGCAGGCGCTCCGACATCTCTGCCAGCGCCATCGCGGCCGCCGCATTGAGGACCGCCATGGGCACCGCGCAGTTCGCTGATGAACCCACTGCTCGGAATTCGAATTTGTTACCGGTGAACGCGAACGGCGAAGTGCGGTTGCGATCGGTGTTGTCCTTGGCCAGCGTCGGCAGCTTGCCCACGCCCATCTCGAGCACGAAGTGCTCGGGATCCTTCGCCGCATCCCCCGCAATCGTGCGCTCGATGATCTGGGTGAGCTGATCGCCCACGAACGCGCTGAGGATCGCCGGCGGCGCCTCGTTGGCACCGAGCCGCAGATCGTTGTGCGGCCCGGACACCGACCACCGCAACGCCACCGAATGATCGTGAACCGCCTTCAGGCAAACGGCGAGGAAGGCGAGAAAGCGCAGATTCTGGTGCGGCGTCTTGCCAGGCTCGAGCAGGTTCTCGCCGCGGTCCGTCGCCATCGACCAGTTGCAGTGCTTGCCACTGCCGTTGATGCCGCTGAACGGTTTCTCGTGGAAGAGGCACACGAAGTCGTGCCGCAACGCCACCTTGCGTGCGATATCCATGGCCAGCACGTTGTGATCGATCGCCAGATTCACGTCCTCGAAGATCGGCGCCATCTCGAACTGCATGGGTGCGACTTCGTTGTGGCGCGTCCGGACCGGAATACCGAGCCGATACAGCTCGAACTCCCACTCCTCCATGAACGCGATGACCCGCGGTGGGATGGTGCCGAAGTAGTGGTCCTCGAACTGCTGATGCCGTGGCGAGGCCGAGCCGATCAGTGTTTTCTCGGTGAGCAGCAGATCGGTGCGCAGTGCATGGTGCGCGCGATCGACGAGGAAGTACTCCTGCTCCACGCCCAGCGTGTTGGAAACCGCCTTCACATCGACATCGCCGAGCAATTTGAGAAATGCCACCGCGTGCTTGTCGAGCGCTTCCACCGAGCGGAGCAGCGGCGTCTTATGGTCGAGACTGTGCCCGTGGTAACTGATGTACACCGACGGGATGCACAGCGTGCGGCCATTCGCGCTCTCGACCAGGAACATCGGAACGCTCGGGTCCCACGCGGTGTAGCCTCGCGCCTCGAAGGTGCTGCGCATGCCGCCCGAGGGGAACGAGCTGGCATCCGGCTCGCTCTGCCAGAGCTGTGAACCTGACAGTTTCTCGAGCACGCGCGCCTCCCCCGACATGTTCACATTCAGGTCGATGAACGCATCGTGCTTCTCTGCAGTCAGCCCGGTCATCGGCTGGAACCAGTGCGTGAAATGCGTGGCGCCGTGCGCCACTGCCCATTCGCGCGCGGCCGAGGCGACGGTCTCGGCAACTTCCTTGCTGAGCGGCGTGCCGCTCTTGAGGGTCGAGACCAGAGACTGATACGTCTCGCGCGGCAGCTTCTCGCGCAACTTGATCAGATCGAGGACATGGCGCCCGTAGTAGGTGCTCACCGGCGAGCGGTGGCCATCCGGCATCCGGGGGGCTTCGAACGTGCGGGGCTGGCGACTCATGACTGCGAGGCGCGCCGCATTGCGAGGCGACGTCATACCGACTCCTTGTGGTGACCAAGACGAATCGCGTGGATCCGCCGGGATCGGGTGGAGTATCGAGGATCTGCCACGAGACCTTGCGCCCCGGGACCAACCCTCCCATCGGCGAAGAATATAGCGGACTGCAGCCGTATCGCGCCACATGCACATCGCCCCGGTCGCGTGCGGATTGCAAGCCCCGGGGCGACGAACGTCGTTCGCAACCGGGCTAGAACTCTGGGCCGATGCTGAAGTGCCACCGGGGCCGTCGCGTGTCCTGCATGTCGGTTGCCCAAGCGACGTCCAGTTTGACGGGCAGCCCCAGCAGGTAGGTTCGGATCCCCGTGCCGAAACTCATGTAGGGACTATCCAGGCGGCGCTTACCGTCCGTGCCCACCTTGGTGAAGCGCAATGGCTCGCCTTCATCCCAGACCATGCCGAAGTCGGTGAAGAGCGCTCCGCGGAAGAAGAAATTGCCGATCGGCACCGGACCCACGAGCCCGAGCTGCTGGATGAACGGGAAGCGCAGCTCGAGATTGCCGAGCGCCACCCGCGAGCCGAGCAGGTCGAAATCCGGATATCCGCGCAGCGTGGAGAAGCCACCGATGCGGAACGTCTGCGGATCGCGTCCCGTGCTCACCGCATTCAGCGAGCGCAACGCGAACGTATAGCCACTGGTCAGATCCCAGTAGCGGCGGTAGTCGGCGGTCAGCGTGTGATACTCGAGACTGTTGTCGAATAGCGCCAAGGACGGACTGTAGGTGAGGTTGTAGCGAGAACCGTTGACGGGGCCGAAGTAGCCGAACAACGTGTTGTCCCCCACCAGGCCGATCGACGGTGAAGTGACCGAGCGGTACTCCTTGAAGTCGCGGAAGTAGTTGCCCGAAAGGTCCTGCCGGTAGAACTGGCGCTCCACGAACATCTGCGTGAACTGAAAGTCCATTCGGCGGAAGCGGTCGAAAGGATACGAAACTCCTCCCAACGCGCCGAAGTTCCGCTCCGAGAAGAGCTGGGCGCTGCCGAGCTGTTCGCCCAGAGTGGTGACCCGCGATTGGAAGTAATCTTTGAAGTGGAACGCGCCCACGCTCCAATCCCAACGCTTGGGCAGGTAGCTATAGATGGCCAGCGCGTTCGTCTCACTCAACGAGTTCGCGAACACGTCGGTGGCGACATAGACACTACGATCGCCGAGGAAATCACTGAAGTAGACCTGCGTCGAACCGACGAAGCCGTACCCAGAGGCCGCGAGGAATCCGCCGTTGATCGCTTCCGGGGACAGCCGCGAGCGGTAAGGCGCAGGCGCTTGCCCGAGCACGCTATCCGATAGCGCGAAAGGCCCACCCGACTCCACGAGTGGCGTGATCGTCGGCATCTTCTTGCGGGCCGAGTCGGACGGGATGACCAACGGGGCCATGGGGAATGCGCCCCCGTCCCACGCCGGCGGCTCGTTCGCTCCGCGCAGCGACAACGGCGGACGAGGTTCACGAGGTCGCTGCCGTCCCGTCGAGAGCGAGCTATCGGGAACCGAGACCGAGTCCGGCCAAACCGCCGCCAGCGCCCCAGCCGCATCGTCGCGCAGGGTGTCGCGAGTGGCGGGGCGGGCAGCCGCCGCCAAGCTGAACACCGCTGTGGGAGCCTGACGTCGCATGCGCTGCACGACCGAGTCGAGCGACAGCGGCTCCTGCACGGCGAAGATGTCCCAGCCGAATCGATTGAATGCGCAGAACACCATGCGATCGTTCTGCCGCGACCAGGTCAGACTCTGGATGCCTCCAAGCACATCGGTGAGCTGAGTGATCGTACTGTCAGCGGGTTCGTACAGATAGATGTCGGGCTTGCCGCCGCGATCGCTGATGAACGCCAGGCGTCGGCCATCGGGCGCCCACGCCGGGGCATGATCCTCACCGGAAGTGTCGAGCAAGAGCGACACGCGGCGCGTCGCGACGTCGAGTTCGAACAATCCCAGATGCCCGAAGCCCCCCGGCGTGCGGCGCGTCTGCAGCACAACGGGCGCGAGTCGATCGGAGGCGAACACCACCCGCTGGCCATCGGGCGACCAAGTGGGTTCCGTCTCGTCGTACGTATCGTCGGTGAGGCGGACAACATCTCCCGTGCGTGCGTGGACCATGTAGAGATCGCTGCGGCCATCCTTGAGGCCCGTGACCACGAGCGAGTCGGAGACCGGCGACCAGGACGGGAACGCGAGCGATTCACATCCCAGATCCCAATGCCTCAGGATGTCCCCGCTGCGCGCGTCGACCACATAGAGCCGGTCTCGCCCGGCGCTCTTGGCGGTCAAGGCCAACTGGTTCCCATCCGGGGACCAGGCAATCGACGTGCGGAAGGACGGGATCGCTTCGAATTGGACGTTGCGCTCACCTCGGATGATTCGCTTGATGACGCGGCCATCGAACGCAGACATCAGGTAGATATCGGTGTACTGCTTGCGATCGGAGAAATAGGCGATCCGGTCGCCCTGCGGTGAGACGGACGGAGCCATATTGATGTTGCTCTGGTCCCTGCGGTGATCGGTCAGGCGCTTGCCGAACTTCTCCGGGTGTTCGTACTGGGCCACGGTCGGCCAGTACTGTTTCTGCAGATGCTCGCGCCATTGCTCATCGAACTTTCTGACAGTGAGGTCGTACGTGCGCTGGAAAGCGCGATCGAAATTACGCATCTGGCGCGAGCGACGCAGCACTTCGCGGAATCGCTCCTCACCGTAGCGTTCGATCAGATAGCCGATGGCGGACTGACCCATCTTGTACACGGTGTAGTTACCGGCGTACTCCAACGGTGGCAGGACGCCGTTGAGCGTGCCATCACGCAGGAACATGTCGGCGTTGGACTCCATGCCGCCGAGCGAGAGGTACTCGGCCATGCCCTCGGCGAACCACAGCGGCATCTGGAAGAAGCCCTGACCCGAGAGCAGGGACATGCCCGTGCCGTTGTACAGGATGTCGAACTGGAAAGCGTGCACGAGTTCGTGCACGAGCACGTGGCGGAAGTCCTCGTAAGAACCCGTGAACGGGATGACCACCCGATCCCGCAGGACTTCGGTGAACCCGCCCGTGGAGCCCTCGATCAGCTCCGGCGTGACGTTGGTCTGGGAGAAGTCATTGTGCGAACCGTAGAGGATGATCGGGATCCGCTTGCTCAACGAATGCCCGAGTCGTTTGGAGAAGACCTCCTGGGTCTTCTCGGCCAGGTCGAGCGTGCGCATCGCCAGACTGTCCTGGCCAGGATAGAAGTACACCTCGAAATGATCCGAGGTGAGTGACTTCCAGCCATACTCGCGGTACTGGACCTTGTTCTGTCCGAAGTACTGCGCCTGCGCCGTGCCCACCGGCAGCAACAACGCCATCACCCAGACGGCCACCACGACGAGGAAGCGTCCCCACCGCTGCGACATGCTCGGACCCTCTTTCTCCCGGAGTGTGGCGCCCGCCCAGGGTGCGCCACTTCCCACTCTACACCGGAAACACCCTTGCCGTTCCCGCCGAAAACACCGGCGGCGACTCAGTACTCCCAGCGCGCTTTCAGGTTCACGTTGAACTCTTTGCCCACCTGGTTGGTCGTCTGCCCGGTGATACTGCGACGTTGGGCGACTTCGGTCGTCAGGTAGATGAAACGATTGATGCGGTACTCGGCCTCGACGTCACGCTCGAACATGTCAGCGGACTCGAGCGTGCCCGTGCGGCCGAAGCCCGGTAGCCGCTGGCGGTAACGCACCGCCAACTGCGGCGTGAGGTACGTGCCCACCCCGAACACGAGATCGCCACTTCCTTGTAGCAGGCCGCCGCGCTCGCGCTCAACGTTCCATTCGGTGATGGAGCCGCGGAAGAACTCGGACATGTTCTGGGACAACTGGTTATTGAGCTGTCGCGTCAGATAGTTGTCGAGCGGGTCCGTCAGGGAGATCCCGCCACTGCCGCTCTGATCGGAGAAGCGACCGTAGGTGAGCTCCCCGAGGATCTGCCGCTGCCCCCAGTCATGCTCGAGACTGGTCAAGGTGATCACCGGTTGCGTCGAACGTCCGGTGATATGGGCGACGATGGTTTCGAGCTCGGCCCTTCCTCCCGTGCTCGCCCCGGTGGCGGCAAGGTCCGGGCGATAGGGCCGCAGACGCGTCTGGGCCACGATGTCGAGGATCGGATCCACGCCGCGCTGGTTGTCGAAAAAGAGATCGGCCTGCGAAACCGTGAAACGATTGCTCAGGAAGTAGTACGTGCCACGCAAGCTGTGCATTTCGCCATAGATGATGAGCGAGTCCGCCGTCTGTTCCAGATCGAGGTCGGCGTTCAACTCCATATCGCCGTCGGGCGGATTCCAGCGCAAGTTGCTTGTCGCGCCCATGTGGATCCGATAGGTCCAGTAAAGCGGCTGCGTCGTCGCTGTTCGGCGCTGCACCTCGCTCTGGTTCGCGAAGTCGAACTCGACTGAGCCCTTCTTGACGCGCGCGTCGCCTGTGACCTGGGGCAGCCGCTGCCCATACACGCGCGGCCCATCGGTCACCACGAAATCGCCGTCGAACAGAATGGCGTATACCCCTTCCTCGCTTGCCGCGAAATCACGCAGCGCGAGGTCGAATCGGTAGTTCCGCATCGCCAGCCCATCGAGGTTCACGACGCCCTTCGAAGTGATCCGTCCCGTTCGCCCCTGGCGACCCGCGAGACTGTCGAGCGAGATCCGCGCTTCATCGAAATGCAAATCGGCATGTACGTTCTCAAGCACCTCTTCACGATTGATCGGCCGCATTCTGCCTTCGCGGATATTGCCGGAGCCTTGAAGCCGTGGCTTCTTGGGTGTCCCCTCGAGCGTCGCGAACAACTCGAAGCGTCCGGTGGCGGACTGGATCTGCGGCACGAGCAACGGAAGGAGCTGCAGGTCACCCTTGGGCACTTCGATCCGCCACGACATCGGCGCCTCGGTCAGCTCGGGCATCCGCCCCAGTGCAAGCTGCATGGGCATCCGGCCGCGTATGGTGCTGAGCACATCGAGCATATGGATCCGCGTCTCGGGCACTTCGAGCATGCCGTTCTGATATCGAGCCTTGAGCTCCACCCGCTCGGCGCGATAACTCTCCCAGCCGAACTGGTCGGCCGAGGCATCCACCTCGAGGACCGGCAACGGCGGACTGCCCTTCACCAGCAGCACGCCGTCGAGCACACCGCCCCAACCCATGGCCTGCGGCGCCAGCGAACCGATGCCTTCGAGAGGCAATCGCTTGGCCTCCAATCGGCCATCCCAGTGGCCAGCTTCCTGGAGCCAGCGCACCACGGCGGTCGGCGAGAGGGAGTCCGGCCAGGCCTTCACGGTCTGATCGACCACTCCGGAGCCCCGCAGCGAACCACCCCGATACTCATAGAACAGATCACTGATCTGCAGTCGGTTCATCGAACCCGCGAGCGACAGCGACAGCGAATCCGCCGAGTGCCCGCCAAAAGCGGGACTCGTGCTGCGCGCATCGAACAACCAGCGCGGGTCGCCCGACCTCCCGGTGATCGTCAATCGCGCATCCGCCCGTCCCCCGAGCAGCAACTCGGGCGGAAGCCCCAGATGCGCAAGATCGAGCGCGTGTCCCTGCATGGAGAAATCATAGAAGCCACCGGGAGCAGCCCATCGGCCGGTCGCCTCCAGGCGCGCTGGGCCGTCGTCCGCGAGCATGCGTTCGAACACGACCCCGTCGCGGTCACCATGGATCCGCACCGGCGGCTCGGCGGTCCAAGCGAACTGCGTGCTGGTCACGCCGGCACTCGTCAACAACATGCGCCATTGATCCGCATCCCAAGTGGCGTTACCCGCGAGCGTGAACAACGTGTCGCCAGCCGCCGCCTCGGCGGGGCCGAACACCACGCTCTGATCCCCCAGTTGCAGCGAAGCGTCAGTGGAGTCCAGATGGATCCCCGTGAAAAAACCATCCTCCGCATGCAATGTCGCGGTCATCTCGGGAACGGGCAGCAGCTTGCCCTGGATGTCCGAGAGCCTCCAACGCGCAAACTGCGCCGCGCTCCACACGGTCGACTCGCCATCGAGCGTACCGGTGACGAACAAAGCGCCGGCACGGCTCTCGACTTGTCCCGAGCCCGTTCGCAGGATGCCTCGAAGCCCCGAGGCGCGACCGTCCGGCCACTCCTCGAGCGGGAAGTCCGCAAGCGTGAACGGCCCAGACCAGCGTTCGGGTTCGACTCGCGCGTGCAACGTGAACAGGCCTCCACGCCGATAGCCGCGCACCGAGAAGGAGTCGCGCGCGACCGATGGGAAGTCGACCCGCACGACTGCGCTATCCACGACCCAGCCGCTCCACTGCGACCCGAGCAACCGCGCATCGAGTCGGGCAACCGATTCCTTGCGCGTGTCCACGCCGTAGCGGAACCAACCGTTCATCTGACCCGCAGGCCAACCCCTGAGGTGCAGCGCCTGCCAGTGGGCCGGATCGGCGTGCTTGGCGTCACCCGCGATGTCCCAGCCCTGCTTGGACCAGCGCAAGCCACCTTTGAGGTCGCCCGCCAACGATTGCGCGTCGAGTGAGTCGATCGCGAATTGCCGCCCATTCCACGAGAAGCGGCCCGTTCCCTTCGCTGCAAGACTGTCCCACACCACGTTCGACGCGAATCGCCCGCGCCAGATCCTGCCGTGCTGCGCCTGGATATCCGCGCGACCCTCGCCCGGCACCTTGAACGTTCCGTTGTCGAAGACTTCCGCGAGCCAGCCCCATCGCACCCGATCGATCTTGGCGTGGAGCTTCTGCACCGAGTCCTTCTTCGCCCACGCCCCATCGAGGTGCAACCTCAGGTCCGCGGTGCGCAGATCCTCAAGCCGGAACCGGATGCTGTCGGGACTCGTCATGAAGCGCCCCGTCAGGCGCTCGAGCCGGCTTCCCCACGGTCCCTTTTTCCAGCGAAGACGTTCCAATCGCGCGATGGTCGTGGGGCCTGTGCTGGCGTTCACATCCAGATCCACGCCACTGAACGCGTATAAAGGTTTGGGAACACGGACCTCGGCGTCGACCAGGTGCAGCCGCACATCGAGCTCTCTGGCTGGATTCGTGCTCTTGGGCCCCGCCTTCCAGGTCGGGAACCGCCAGGTTGCACCCTTGCCCGTGTCGAGCCGCAGGACAGGCTTCACGACCGTGACTTCGATCGGACCGCGTCCGCCCCAGAGCAATCCCAATCCGGGATAGGCCACGCGCATCTCGGGGGCATCGAGAAACGGCGTACCATCCTTGAACTCGACGTGCGGCGAGTAGACGCGCACACCGGTCAGCGGGTTGCCCTTGATGTCCCCGATCTTCAGCACCAGATCGGTGCGATTCACCAGAGCCTGGTTGAGCACCAGCGTGACCTCGCGCGCCACCATCTCGGTCCGATTCGTCAGGTAGAGGATGACCGTGACCACCGCCACGATCAGAAGACCGACGATGGATGCGAATACCAGCAGGATGATCTTGCCCACGGTCCAGCGAACGGGCGCCGGGACATGCTCGACCACCTCTTCGATCTCCTCGCGGATCGTCTCGACGACGCCGTGAGGCTCGGAGTGCGGCCGGCCCTCTTCGGGCGCATCTGGCGGCTTCTCTTCGGACATGGCTAGAAGGTCGGTCCGATCGCGAACTGATACGAGAATGGGACGTTGCGACTACGAGGGAAATCCGAACGATCACTCCAGGCCAGATCCACACGGAGCGGACCGAACGGCAGCACGAGGCGACCTCCGATCCCATAGCTGTAGCGCAGATCATTGGGGCGCTCACGCGCCGCCTGCCATGGCGCGATGAAATCCCCCGCCTTCACATACGACGGCCGGTCCCAGACATTCCCCGCATCGAGGAACACCTCGAGTCCGAACGGACCAGCCACCGGGATCCGCATCTCGAGGTTGCCGAGCACCATGGCCAAGCCGCCATCGAGTGGAATCGAGTTCTCGCCGTAACCGCGCACCGAGTTGGGACCGCCGACGAAGAACCGCTGCGGCCTCGGCACCCGCGCGACATCCGCGTCTGAGGCATCGGGCGAGAAGTTGTTGGCGATGTCCCCGAACGGCGTCATCACACCGCCCATGGCCCGGCTCGCGAGAGTCCAGCCATTGGGCAGAGGCGTGTACCACGAGGAGCCGAACTGTATCTTGCGGTAGCTGCTGGCGCCCTTCAAAGGACCGCCGGAGAGTTCCGCGAGCACGGTCTGCATGGAACCGCGCGTTGCCGCGATCGGGTTGTCGCGAAGATCGCGCTCGACGGTGAGACGTAGCGTGTTCGTGCGATAGCTCGGGACGACGGAGGTTCGCAGCGAATCCCGGGTGGAATCCGGTAGGTCCGGGATCAGGATGTCATAATCCTGATGGACGAGCAGATTCTCCTCGGAGAGCGCCCAGCGTGCGATGCGGCTCACCTCACGGAAGAGTGTGAAGCGTGCGCCACGCGTATCGGAGTGCAGCACGTAGCGGTAGTCGTCCCGGTCGTCCGCCCGCTGATAGAGCGCGGTCGCCTGCCCCGAGAGCCGCAGCCCCAGCAACCACGGCTCCACCAGACTCGCACTCGCACCCGCCTTGCGGAACTTCGCGGACCCATCGAGCGCCACCTCGCCATCACCGATCGCCCGCAGCGCACGCGTATCCAGATTGCGGTGTCCCCACTGCGCCGAAGCACGGAAACGATCGCTCGTACCGCTGCCGACTCCGACATCCACCCAGCGCGGCTTGCGCTCACTCACCCGTAGCGCGAAGCCCACCAGGTGGGTGGTCGAATCCGGGAGCGGTGTGACCTGGACCTGATTGAACAAAGTGGTCTCGTACAAGCGTTCGATCGAGCGATCGAGTCGGCTGCGCCGATAGATGTCGCCGGGCTTGAGCGTGAGCTCGCGACGCGCGAGCGATTCGCGTACATGCCCCTCGCCCTGATAGCTGATCGCACCCACGCGATAAGGCAAACCTTCGACCACGTCGTAGCGCACATCCACCGCGAGGGGCTGGAGGGAATCGCGGCGCGCCGATGCATGTACCAGGGCAAGATGCCCGCGCTCCTGGTACATGCTGCGCAGCTTGAGTGTATCGAGCTGCAGGAAAGCGGGATCGAACGGTTCGTCGAAGCGGGCCAGCAGTGCGCCGCGGACCTCGCGCTCGGAATAGGCGTGGACCCCGGTCAGTGTGACGGTGCGCACACGGGAGCGTTGTCCCTCCCGGACGATGAAGACCACGCGCGCTGCACCGGGCTCGTGAGTCGACTCCAATCGCCACTCGGCGTGCGCATCGAGGTAGCCATAGTGTCGGTAGAGATTCGCGATCGCCGACGTATCCGAGCGCAGATAGTCGAGTCGGAGCGAAGGGCGATCCTTCCACGGCAGGCGCGAGGGCCGGCGAGTCTTGAGGTTCGCGGCCTTGAGCTGGCGCCGACCGAGCCCCTTCTGCCCCTCGAAACGCACACTTGCGATCGTACGCAACTGTGCAGGCAGCTCCGCCCCGCGACCATTCGGGGCCTGCGCCGAAACAGACGCAACCCCGAAGGTCAGCGAAAGGACGAGTGCGGCGGCCGCGCTAGCGCGGCGTCGGCTGGACCGGTACAACCGTGGTGGTCTCCCGGGGGGCCTGATCGAGAGCACGCATGCGACGGATGGGACGCAGGATGTCCTGAGACAGGATGAACACGAACAACGTACCCACCACCACCAGCCCCACCTGCTGGAAACGCAGATACGTGCGGCCGGAGATCCCGCGCCGTCGTACCGCCTCGATGAGGGCCATGGTGATGTGGCCGCCATCCAGCAACGGGATGGGCAGCAGGTTGAATGACATGATCGCCAGATTGATCATACCCATCAGGTTGAGCCAGTAGTCGAAACCCTTCTTCGCGGCATCGCGCGCCATCTGCGCGATGAACACCGGGCCGCCCATCTGCTCCTTGACCTGCCAGAACCGCGTGAAAGTAGTGAAGAGCCCGGCATACACCTGACCGGTGGTGGCAATCGTCTGCATCGCGCCCGCCTTGACGGCCCCGGCGAATCCAAGCTTGAACGTGCTGGTCATGGTGCGAGGCGGCTCGATGCCGATGAGTGCGCGCTGCGCATCCGCGCTCTGCTCATCCTTCATGGGCGTGACCACGACTTCGCGTGTGGCGTCCGCACGCTGGACACGGAACATGACCTTGGTGCCGGCCTTGCCGCGAAGGACTTCCGAGACCTGGGCGAAACGCGAAACGGGCGTGCCATCCACGGTGAGGATGCGATCGCCTTCCTGCAGCCCGCCCTGATACGCCGGGAGCCCGGTCATCACCGCACCGATCACGGCCGGATTCGCCGGCGGCTCGAGCGAACGCGCCACCGCGAGCGCCTGCGTCGTCGGCACTTCGAGTTGCAGCGGCGCCCCGGCGCGACGCAAGCCGAACACCAGCGCTTGCGTGGTATCGCGCTCGCCAAAAGCATCCTCAAGCCCACGCCACGTCTTGACCGGCTTGCCCGCGAGCGTCTCGACCGCGTCGCCCTCGCGCAAGCCCGCTTGATAGGAAGCGGTCGAGTCGCTGAGCGCGCCCATGATGTTCGGGTAATCGGGCATGGTGATGCCCACCATATACAACGTGCTGAACGTGACGAATGCGAGGATCAGATTCGCGAATGGCCCGGCGATCGCGATCAGCACCCGCCCCGGCCAAGGGTGCGTGAGGAACCCTTCGGGCCCACCCTGCGGCATACTGCCGTCCTCCTCGAGGTGGTCACCCGCCATCTGGACGAAGCCGCCCAGTGGGACCCACGAGAAGCAGTACCGCGTGTCGCCGTGGGTGAACCCGATCATCTCCGGGCCCATGCCGAGCGAGAACTTGACCACCTTGACCCCGAGCCATTTGGCAGCGAGGAAATGGCCCAACTCGTGGACGAAGATCACGATGCCGAGAAGCAGAAGACCCGGCAGGATGGTGCTGAGGATCACGGTATCTCCTTGGGCGACGGGACGTGCGCCGAACCTACTCTGGTGGGATTGCGAGCGTCAAGCGCAAGGCGCTGGAACGTAGGGGGTTATCGGCCGACAACCGCCCTTTCGTCGGCCTCGTCCAATAGCTTTACCGAGCCCGGACTCATGCCGGGTGTTCCGCCAGCACCCCTTCGTACTCGATCCGACTGCGTTCCGCCGTCCGTGAGATGCCGAACGCCTCGACCGCGGTGCGAGCCGACTGCGTCCACCCCGCTCGCAAGGCGGGCTCGGCGAGCGCCTCGATGAGCGCGCGGGCCAACGCGGCCGGCTCCAGCGCGTGCACCAGTCGGCCCGTCCTGCCATCGGACACCACTTCCGGAACACCCCCCACAGCGGTCGCAACGATCGGGACGCCGAGTGCCTGGGCATCGAGGAGCGACGTGCACAGGCCCTCGAGATGGCTCGACAGACAGAACAGCGTGAACTGGGTCATGAGGGTTCTGGCGTCTTGGCGGAACCCCGCCATGATCACTCGCCTTTCGAGTCCGAGTTCGGCCCGGCGACGCTCGAGCGCGGAACGACACTCCCCTTCCCCGAACCAGACAAGATACGCGTTCGGGCGCGCAGCAAACAGCGCAGGGGCTGCTTCGAGCAGTAGCGCGTGGTTCTTGTGGGGCGCCAGTGATGCGACCGTGCCCACCACTTCCGCATCCGCTGGGAGCCCCAGCAAGGTGCGCAGATCGGGAGCGGGCTCCGTCGCCTCGGCGCGAACTGCCACAAGGTCGATGCCGCTGGGCACAAGCGCCAGTTGGCGATCGGAGATTCCGCAAGCACGCATCACGTCCATCACACCCCGGCTGATACAGAAGTAACGATCGACCGGCATCGCGTACTTGATCCGACTGAACGGATTCGAGCGAACGGAGAAATCGACTCGTCGTGAAACGACCACGCCCCGCACTCCGGCAAGACGCGCCGCTGGAACTCCCAGGGCGTG
>Ga0163144_10005785_pt1 | contig 27487 bp, 28 predicted proteins | sample OliLak19BULKMAT1_FD_123175 | JGI IMG/M metagenome (GOLD analysis project Ga0163144, IMG submission 123175) | Freshwater microbial mat bacterial communities from Lake Vanda, McMurdo Dry Valleys, Antarctica - Oligotrophic Lake LV.19.BULKMAT1 | ecosystem: Environmental > Aquatic > Freshwater >... | reverse complement strand
TTGGGAATTACTTGAGAGATTAATAGGTGCTGATGTGTTACCTCCCGGTGGAGTTACTGTCGGCGCTGTCCATGCGTAGACATAAGAGATACCAAAAGAGAGAACAGTTGCAAGAGCAATGATTTTAAAGGTTTTGATGAATGTGTTCATAGTTTTAAATATTATTAATTAGCTGGAGGAGGTAGCGAGTCCGATAGTTTTTCAAAAGTTTTTAATTGTGATGTTGTTTGTTTTTTAGGTACGGGGAGAGATTTTTGTAGTTGTGTGGCGCTTGCGGTATTGCCTAGAGATGCGGGGAGACTCTCGGTGATATTCTCTTTAGTTAATAGTGGTTTTTCTGCTCTTGATGTGTCCACTGGGGCTTTACTTCCGTAGTAGTACCAGTATGCGTAAAATACTCCTATAATGATAGCAGTGGCAATGATACCGCCAATCACTTTTATTAAAATGCTTTTTTTATTATCTGTATTGTCTATATTGTCTGGAGGCATCTTGGTTTCATTATACCTTTATCTTGCACCCCCCCCGCAGTTGTTTTTGAAAGATAAGTGGGGATAACCCCGTAAAATCGCTTGGAGGCGACCACGTGGCGTGCTTCACGCATGCGCCGCTTGTCGGAAGTTCGTAAAGTGACCTAAATCTCTTGAGCGACTTTGTTTTCTTATGAGCACTAGTGAACTAGAAAAACAAGAAGTCACATGTGGTGCACGAAGTACTCTTTGGTGGGGGTTTTGCATTATACTAGTACCATCTATGAAAAATCTCGTTCCCTATTTTAAACACCGAGCAATGCTTGCACTCGTTTTTCTTGCTAACATCTTCCTTTCATTTCACTACTTCACCACGGTCTATGTAAATAGTCCCTATCTTGCCGCCTCCTTTCCTTTCGAAAACAGTACCACCCTCATCACCATTCTCTACATTATTGCCGCATTTATCTCAATTATACTTTTTCTTTTTGCGAGCACCTTTCTTACCGCTCTTGGGAATTACCGCTTTACACTCATCCTTTCCTTTTTCGATCTCTTAGGCATCTTTGTCCTTTCAGTAAGTAATAATATAGCCCTCATACTTCCACTCTTTGTTGTTCACCAAGCGGTTGTCCCCGTGCTTCTCTACACGCTTGATATTTTCCTTGAACATTACACAAAGAATAATGAGGCAACAGGGTCTGTCCGTGGTTCGTTTCTCACGGTAACTAATATTTCTCTTGTTCTCTCCCCACTGCTCCTCACACTCCTTGCTATTTCTCAAACAAATTTCAAAGAAGTATACCAACTCTCACTTTTATTTTTAGTAAGCTTTATACTCACTATTACACTCTCTCTTCGCCACTTTGTTGACCTTCCGTATCATAAAGTATCAGTGCGTGGAGAGCTGAAACGCCTTTTTTCAAATTACAATATTCGTAATGTTTTCTTAGCAAATTTCCTGATGCAATTGTTTTTCTCGTGGGTCGTCCTCTATATTCCTCTTTATCTTATTCAGAATGTTGGATTTTCATTTTCAGAATTTACTATCATGCTCACTATTATTCTTCTCCCCTTTGCCGTGATGGAACTCCCCATTGGAATACTTGCCGATAAAAAGTTTGGCGAAAAAGAAATGATGGTCTTAGGATTCTTTTTTATCGGGATATTTTTAGCCGCAGTGTCATTTATCGAAGAGAAAAACTTTTTTCTTTTTACCTTTTTCCTTCTCCTTACTCGAGTAGGTGCTGCTCTTGTCGAGACCACCACTGAAAGTTACTTTTTTAAGAAAACAAATGAAGCTGACGCGGATCTGACCGGACTCTTTCGTATGGCCCGTCCACTTGCCTATGTTGTTGGGCCACTCTTCGGACTCATTGTCCTTCTTCTTGTCCCTCTCCAGTACAGCTTCATCATCTTTGGCCTTACTATGGCGCTTGGTGCCCTCGCGGCAAGTCGCATAGAAGATACTCTTTAATTTTTAGAGCGAGAGCTTGCTGCGCTTTTTTACTACCAAACCTTCAGCAAGGAGCCCTGTAAGTACTTCTTCAAATATATCTTTACTGATCTCAGTTGAGACACTTAGTTTTGCAAAGAGACTTTTTTGAGTTTCATCCTTACCAAGAAGAAGCTTAAGTATCACTCCGCGCATCTGACGACGTGAGCCCTTGAACGCCGGTTGCTTTGTATACGTGCTACTCTGTCTATTTTTATTCCCTGCAGTGTACTTTAGCATGGCACCATAATCCATCAGCGCACTGTACCAAGTATGAAAATCTTTTTGAGGAAGTGTGTCTTTAAGTATCTTTTTAAGGGACGCTTCAGAGACCATCCTCGTCCGTGGGAAAAAATGATGTATAAGAGCGGTGCGAATATTAGTTTCGAGAACAAGTACTTTCTTATTGTAAGCAAAGGCAAATATGGCATTTGCCGTGTACTCTCCGACGCCAGGAAGACTCCGGAGTCCTTCGTAGGTTTCCGGGAACTTACCTTTAAGCGTACTTTCAACATACTGAGCGGCTCTGTGTAAGAATATTGCTCGGCGATTATACCCAAGCCCACTCCACTCACGAAGCACTTCTTTTTGTGGCGCTTTCGACAGTGCCTCTGTTGAAGGAAAGCGTTTTAAGAAACGAGTGTAATAAGGAATAACCCTCCCCACTTGCGTTTGTTGGAGCATCAGCTCTGAAACTAAAATAGCATATGGATGTGAAGTTTTTCTCCACGGGAGATCTCGCTGATGCATTTTGTAGTAGCTGCGAACCGCTTGCTTAAAAGAAGTGATCTTTTCACTTTTTAAAGCACTCATTGATTCTCAGTTACTGCACAGAAAACACTGACTCTACTACAACTGCATCACTATTTTTTATAGGAGCGTCAGTGCTCGTATCGAAACTTTTATCACCATTATCCTGATAAAGCACTGCGTGGTATTTTCCTCCTGAAACCATAGGACGAAGGAGTTCTACTTCCCCAAGATGTATCCCTGGCTCAAAACGAGCTGCTCCGAGAATATTGCCGAGTGCGCCGTCACGGTCTTCATGGATTGCCACCCACCCAGGAACTGAGAGCGTAATCATGGTAACTTCAGCAGTACTTCCTACCGCTTGATCAAGTGCCTTAATCGCATTATTTCCTTCGACGCTTATCGCCTCCTTCCGTTTTCCAAATACACTCGTGGTTTCTCTTGTGGTATCAATTGTTGCCGTATTTTCAGTACTAGTGCCCAATGTAGTTGTCGTACTTATCATTTCCTCGATATCTTCTACGGGAACTTTTTTCTCACCCCCCTCATTTCCTTCCAAGAGCCACACTCCAAGCGCTCCAAAAACGGCTCCAATAAGAAACGCTGCGATAATTTTCCCTGTTCCACCAGTACCTTCCTTTTCAAAGCGAGTCGTCTCAATCTTTTTCTGCTGCGGGACTGATAGTAAATTTTTTGGCGTTTCCATAGGATTTTTAGGATTAATTAGTACTTTAAGTGTAGCAAATGTACTTTTTTCGTCAAAATAGCCAAAAAGCTCAAAATTACGTCTTATATTGAGCTTTAAAATTTCTTTTAAAGATTGTTTATTACATTAACATCGAGATTCCCAAGAAAATGGGGGAGTGCCGCGAATACTCCGATTAATGGTAGGACGACGACAACAACGCTGATGATAAGTGTCCAGAGAAAATAGCGCCGTGTTTTATTACTCGCATCAGCAATCTCATCAAGTTTCGAGTCCATTTGTGCAAGCTTTACGAGCACGTCTTGTAGTTGAGTATTATTTTCCATCCCCTGAGAGACAGGTCGCGGTCAGTATATCACCGCTATTGTCATAGTATTATTTATTGTAAAATCGACTTTTTTAAATTATATAAGTATACCTCGATAACCACGGTCTCTAACGGGATCTCTAGTAGAAATATGTACCCCCTTAGAAACGGGGTGACCAATTGTAGTATACACTGTTGTTTATTAGTTTCTAGCTGGTTTATATCGTATAAACAACATCTTTGCGCTCAACAACAACTTCCCACTTATTGCGCTTGGCGTGTTTGTATAATTTTCGATTTGGGTTAAAACAAATCGGGTTAGTCACGAGCTCCAAAAACGCTATATCGCTTTCAGTATCCCCCACCCCCACCGAATCCGTAAGCGTGAGACCCTCTTTAGTAAGCGCACGCTTTGTGACCATCGCTTTATTTTGGATAATATGCTCATCTATGATTTTCCCCGTAAAACAATCATTGGGCCCCAACTCATAAATGCGACCATACACTTTATCAAATCCAAGTTCAGCACAAAAAGTATCGAGTACGGCCTTTGGTGACTGTGAGATAGCTAAAAGAAAGTACCCTTCCTTTTTAAGTTTTTTTACAAGATCGCGAGTATAGCGATAGGTGCGATATTTATATTTTTCGATCGTATCCTCTGCAACATCTTTAAAATCGCCATAGGAAACCCCTTTAAGATTTTTCATAAACGCTTTGACCACCGCGGCAATATAGCTTTCGTAATCCCCTTCACGATCAAGCCATTTTTCTTTGTCGTGCTGATATGTTTCTTGTGCTTCGCGAGGAAATACTCCACGCTCTATCAACATGTCCGTAATTTCTATCAAAAGACTCGAGCGGAAAATAGTCCCATCAACATCAAAAATTGCCACTTTCCGCTCTTTCATAGTCTCTATAGTACCCTATTAAGAAAGCTTCTCAAGTCGTAACCCTAAAAGCCGAATCCCGAGCTTTTGGGGATTCTCCTTCTTCTCGAAAAAGGGGATAAGGAGTTTGAGTCCTGTAAGCTCGAGTTTACCTGCTGAAGCAATAGCTACGGAAAGTGTGATACCCCGAGTCAGTGTTTCAAAATTTGAAAAGCGGACTACAAGGGTCACCTTACGCGCCTCAGTAAAACCCTCTTTTTTGAGCTTTTCCATAAGACTTTTACTCGTCTTTTTAAGATACAGACTTCCTTCTTTAAAAGTTCGTAAGTCATCGTGAAATGTTTCCTCTTCTCCGATAGATTTTGGAATAACCTGTTCAGTACTTACTTCCCTTGTATCGTCGTTATGTGCATACCTAAAAATCCCTTCACCAGATTTTCCAAGCAACTTCTTATACTGAGAGAGTGATGCGGTACGTACGTCAGCTACTTTTTTAAAACCTTTTTGCAAGAGCACGCTTTCAGTCTTTTTACCTACACCAGGAAGTTTGCCGATAGAGAGTGCATCTAAAAATGTTTGCGATTCATCACTTGTCACCACAGTAATTCCGTTTGGTTTTTTGAAACCTGAAGCTATCTTTGCAATTAATTTATTCTCCCCAACACCAAAAGAAGCGGTCAGTTGCTCTTCGTCATAAATCGCCTTTTGGATTTTTTTAGCCAACTTAAAACTTTCACTATATGACTGAGTGAATGAAAAATCGGCGTACCCCTCATCAACACTCATCACTTCAAATACTGGTGCGAATTTTTTAATAATTTTAAATACTTTTTGAGACACTGCTCCGTATTTCCTAAATCCTGGCCGTACAAATATAACTCGAGGCATGCCCTTTTTATGCGCCTCTTCGCTTAATTTCCAAGCTATTTTTAAAGACATGCCCGAATGAAGTCCATAGGAACGTGCGGGGTAATTACAAGTTGCTATCACTCCCCTACCAAAGCCCCCCTCTGGATCGCCCCCTACCGCAACAGGGGAGCCTTTAAGATACGGCTTATCTCTTTCTTCGACAGAAGCAAAAAAAGCATCCATGTCGATGTGGGCAATAATTCTCACTCCTCCTTTCTTTTCCATTAAGAGAAGTATAACAAATTATGCTACTGAAAATTACTATAATTCTAGCATATGCTAGAATTATAAGCTCGCAAAAACACCTATACCTATAGAAATGTCTAGAGAAACTAAGAAAAAAAATTGAGAGAAACAAAGGGAAAAAACAGGCGAGTCAAAAGTTTTTGGTTAATGCAAAAAATTATAAAAACACATGGGCCTTAAGGTACGCAAGTCCCCCATAAAGCCCGCCTAAGTCCCCAAGTTCTGAATGTTTAATGAGAGGCATCTCAGGGAAAATGGTGAGCATCTCTTTTACATAGTGCTCTACTTTATCTACCTTTATTCCAACCTCCTTAAACATCGACCCCCCAAGAACAATAGTCTGCGGTGACCAGAAAACAATCGAATTATAGACACCGTACGCGCAGTACTTCGCATATTCATCCCATATTTTTTCATCAGTTATTTCCTTTGGAAGCTTATGGTACTTACTCGCCATAGCAGTCCCTGAAACAAGATCCTCCCAATCAATCACCGAGCCTCCTGTAACAAGCTTATGGTGTCCCGGCTCAAAGCCGTAGGTTGATTGATCTATGAGTCCATTGATAATACGCACACCTCCCACTCCTGTTGAAACAGTGATATATGCGAGGATATCACTCTCCCTCCCCGCGCCGTAATGCGCCTCTCCCAACCCCACCATAGCAGTGTCATTTTCAAGATACACACGAGAACTTAAAGCTTCTTCAAGGTAGATTCCTATCTCTCGCCCTTCCCAGCTTTGTAAGTGAGGTGATCGAAGAAGCGTCATTTTCTCTTTGTTCAGCACACCGGTAATTCCTACCGCAATTCCGTCAGGCTTTTTTCCTAAAGTAATTTTGTCTACTGTTTCTGCGAACAGTCGTAGTGCTTCTTCAAAGTTTTGAGGAGTATCGAGAATGGCGGGAATATCAAAACGTTTAAGATCAGTACTTCCTGCAATACGCATTTTTGTTCCCCCTATGTCAGCGACGATATACATAGAACTAGTAAATTAGTAGGATTAGCAACATTAGCTTAATGAGAAAGATTGGGAAATTAGAAGGATTATAAGACTTATTCAAAGAGTTCCTTTAGTATATCTAATCAAACTAATTTCGCTAATCTTTCTACTCTTGTTATTCTTGTCTTCCTAATTTGCTAATCCTACTAATCTTGCTATTAAACTATTCACCCTTCTTCATTCGTGCCTTAAATTCACTGATGAGGGGAGTTGAGGCGGGGTCGAGGCCTTGTTTTTCCGCAAGAGAGAGACTCATCCAGTCAGCCACGAGTAAATTCCCAAAGATCCTCTCGAACATGTGCTCCCCCACAACATGCGACTTCAGTACTGGATACCCTGTTTCTTCATATAAAAGCTCGAGAATATCCATCCGCTTTTGTATTCGTGGGTGATCTCGCTCATCTCGTAAGAAAATAAAGCTGAAGTCTCCCTTCCCCATAAAACCATTCATCTCATTATGATTTGCTTCAGGAAGCACATTATAGAAAGCAGGAATCTTTCCTGTCTCATTCAGTTTTATCTTCCAGTTATACGCAAGCGCATAATTCTCTGATGAAGCGTAGACAATTGGTGTACGTTTATCTAAAAATTCTGCAAGCCCCCTTCCTTCTTTTTCATATTCTGTCGGCTTAATTTCTTTCAGTTTAAAAAGATCTTGAAGTGCGTCGGTATGGCGCAAAAGTGCTGCAAGTGCCAAAGTCGAGTACCCTATCGCACTTCTTGGTTCGATTCCTGGATTAGGAAGATCAATGTAGGGAAAACTGTCTCTCTCCGCCCGCTCGAGTAACTCCCCTCTATCGGCAATAACTGCAAGTGAAAGCCCCTTTGTCTTCGCCTCTTCATAGGCCTCGAGTACCTCTTCTGTATCTCCCGAAAAAGAAGAAAGTACTATGAGCGCCTCATTGAGAAAATAGTCTGGTACTTCTGGTAACCCATAGTTACGTCGTATGAGGAGATCTATTTCAGGATACGCACAGCGCAAGATATCAGCACAAAGATGTGACCCTCCCATACCCACCACGATAAACTTGGTGCATTCTTTAAGTTTGTCCTCGTTTACTATTCGAGGCTCAAAACGAAACTGTTTCGGAAAATTTAAAATTGCGTCTTTCATGGTCTATGGTGCGGGATTACAGGTCTTGCAATATCCTAGTTCTTCAAGACGATTAAGATACTTTATAACCGTATTGATATACTCAGCATGGCTCCACGTGAGCGGCGAAGCTGATACCTGTTCGCCGGTGTGTGGGTGAAGCTGTTCTGCCAAAACTCCTGAAGGCAGAGCATACTTCACCGCCCATTGAAGTACTTCACGGACTTCTTTAAATTCTTTTTCTGTTTGAGCTCTCGCAATAGCGTACTGGGTATACCAGAGTGTAGTAATAATCCAAGGATTCCCCGGTGTGTCCCCAGGAATACGATAATAGCCATCACCTTCATAACGAGCAATTCCTTTGATACTAATATTACGAGAAAGTCTTTCTTTCGTTTCTTCTATTGCTTTTACTAATTTAAGATCGTTGACTGGTAAGACCCCGAAGTTAAAAATCCCATACGCACTCGACGCATCAAGTGTTTTGTCTATCTCAGTCTCTTTACCATTCTTCCTTATAAGTTTAACAAAAAGCCCTGTCTCTTCATCATAGAGATACTTAAGTATCCCCTTCTTTACTTCCTCTGCTCCCTCTGTATACGACGCTTCAAGTTCGGTTTTCCCTAAAAGCTTTGCGAATTTTGCTGCAGCTATCAGTGCCCCGTACACCGCTGAAGCAGTAAAGGTGCTCGTGCCATATTTCTCTTCCCACAAATCATAGCTTCCTTTAGGAAGTCCAGTTTTAGAATCACGATAACTCAAAAGAAAGTTAGCCGAGCGCTCGATCAGATTATTAAAAAGACTTTCGATAAATTCTACGTCTCGAGTATGTTCATAGTGAATGTACAGGGACCAAAGGACTAACGCTGTTTCATCTTCTTGTATCGGAAGCTGAAAAACTCCATCACGAATATAGGGATGCCAGGAACTTCCGAGCGAACCATCAGGAAGATACTTATGCATGAAATATCCTTCAGGCGAAATAATAGTATTACAAAATTCAAAATACCTTCGTGCGACATACTGGTCTCCCGCTAAATCAAGTGCTACTGCTGAATATGAAGCATCTCGCGGCCACATATAGGCATAGGTGTCTTTCCCTTGGTGGAGCATGTCGGAGTCGCCGGATGCAATGATCGCTCCACGATCATCGACATGAGATCGTAAGAGCATTAATGATTTTTTAAAAAGTCCGACCACTTCCTCACTCAATCCATAAAAACTAAAATTATATTTATTGACCCATGCGATCCAATAATCCCGCGTACTTTTTAAAATATGCTCCGGTGTTTTTTTAAGTACCTGATTGTTGAGGGTGAGGGCTTCTTGTATCGAAGTTGCACCTACTACAAAATAGTGAATTATTTTCTCATCTTCCCCTCCAAAAAATCCATAAAAACCAATGACCGAATCCACCGGCCCGTGCTCGATAGGATTTTTAGAAAGAAGCCCGTCTTCAGCATCTTTGTGAGAACCCTCAAGTCCATTATAGTTTGCAAGTCCTATTGTGTAGTCCGTAAAGGGCACTCCTTCCATTTCACCATTTATCAAAAACACACGCTGTCCCTTATAGTGGATAATCGCGTGGCGCACAGGATCGTAATAGGCAGTATCGGCACTATGTGACTTATAGAGCTCGAATTGATGCCCAAAATATATTTTAATTTCCCTTCCTTTTTTCTGTAAATTTTTGACAGCGATTCGTCGCAAAAATACCGACTCCTCGTTATACACAAGATCACTAAAATGGAGCGAGACACCAAGAGCTTCATTGACCGCACTAATGTTGCTCACTAAAGATTCCTTTTCACACTCAACAGTAATATTCCAACGTTCATCATCACCAAACCAGCTTAAATGTCCGTCAACATACACTCCGATTTTGTGCATATAATGCCCCCGCACCTGATCCTCAAGCCCCACATACGGGAAATAGAGGTCGCGAATACGCGCAAAACGGTCGAGTCCTACAAGTGTCTTACCGTTTCCAAGCGTAATCGATCGTGGCATACATAGAGTCTAGGCGTACGCCTTAAGAGCAACTTCTACTACTTTTTGAGCCTCTTTCACTGTCTTTACCATTTTAAGCTTCGTGGCGCAGTTTTTTTCAAAGAGGACTCCTTCGACCCATACTGCAAAATCATTCTTGTTCTTACCCACATGATGAGCAAATTGTTCAGAAGTCATGGTGGTGAGGGCAGTATGCAAGTCCTTAATGTTACTTAAAATAGGACCCTTATTAACCCAAAAACACATCTCCCCAGAAACAGAAAGTGGACTTTTCTCTATTGAAACTTTTTTCTTACCCGAAGTCTTATCTCCAGTCTTTTTTGTAGCTTTTTTAGCTATTACTTTTTTAATGACCATATAAAATTCTCTATTACGAGTATCATTGTATGACGACACATATACTTACTTACAAAAAGTATATCACGCAGCTGCATCAACTCGTATACGTAAATCGTTGATAACATTCATGTAATTCATGAAAGCATCGTAAGGTGATTCGTACGGAGAAAAATATGCATGTACATCTCCATCGTTAAACCACTTTGTGCACATGTAGTAGAAATGATCTGACGTTGTAAGTTTTCTCCACGCTTCAATAAGTATCTCATCTTTACTCTTCATTATTTTATCTTCAAGTTGATACACCGCATCAATCGCTTGGTGTTGCATTGGGTTTCCTACCCACGCAGTCAAATCTCTGTCAGTATCTGCCCAGGTCAAAATATACGGCACATCTAAGTCGCCACGCGTTGGAAAACTGCGCACGACCTCGCTTGGGGTTTTAAAATTATTGTCAGGGTGTTTCAGAATTTCCCCAGGAAGCGCACGAAGGAAGTGAAATATCCCTGTATCTTCCCATTGGTGCTCTCCGAAAGTCTCATAATCCATGAAGAGATTCACTGTGTCTCCATTGCCATTAGTACTATTAAACCACTCTGCAAACTTTGGAGTCGTGAGTGGCCACTCAGCCCAATCACGAGAGGAGAAGCGAAAGGCAATATCATCTGAAAGTTTATAGTTTTTGAGGAGAACCTTAATACGAGAAGTGCCCACCGGTCGATAAAGGAAGTTTGGACTGCGCCACCCCAGCACCTTGTCCCACCCCTCAGCGATAATCCCCTTATATCCCTTATCATCCGCCCAGTAAGCAAGATCGTTTCGATACGAAAGTTCGGTATTACGAAAAACTTCTGGACGTACCCCAAAAAGTTTCCAAATTAAATCTTTGTGCATCTGCACCTGTTTTTCAAATTCTTCTTGTGAATAGAAAAAAGAAAGCGAGTGGTGGTAAGTCTCACCCAATATCTCAACGCGACCCGTGTCGACAGCTTCCTTAAAAAGGTCTATGAGGTCTGGTGCCACTTCTTGCATTTGCTCAAGTGCAATCCCCGAAAAAGAATACGAGGCCTTAAACTCTTTATGCTTCTTCAAAAGCTCGAGAATGAGCTTAGTGGTTGGGTAGTAGGACTTCTCCGCCACCTTAGCGAGAATTTTTTTATTATTTGTTTTCCCTTGTCCGTCGTCATTAAAATACTGCGAATCTTTTCCAATATCAAAAACACGATACTTTTTTACTCGGTACGGCTGATGCACTTGGAAATAGAAGCAGAGTGAAGTCATGACGCCTTAAGTATATAGCTATTTAGGTAAATAGAGAATTATCTATTTCTCCTCAAGCCAATTGAAAAAATTGCTGATAATACCTTTAATGGTTTGAGCTGCTTTTTGCCAAGTGACATGCTCTACCTGTTGCCTCCCGTTTTCTTTTAAGGTGTCTGAGAGTCCTTTGTAGCCGACAACTCCTAGAATCATATTTGCCATTTCATCGGTATCCCAGAAGTCTACTTTGAGGGCGTGCTGGACCACTTCAGATACTCCTGACTGCTTCGAGATAATCACAGGAGTATTAAGTTTCATAGCTTCAAGCGGCACGATACCAAACGGCTCAGACACAGACGGCATCACTACTACGTCAGCAGAGCTGATGGTGTCAGCGAGAGCCTGCCCGCGCATAAACTCATGAAAAAGCACCTTGTCTCCTATCTTATAATACGCAGCTTCATGCATCAGCTGTCGTTGCATATCACCCGAACCCACCACAAGGAAAATCACTTTAGGGTTATGCTCCAAGACTTTTTTGGCCGCTTTAATGAGATAATCTACCCCTTTCTGGATCGTAATACGTCCATAGTAGAGGACTATCTTATACCCAGCATCTTTAAAACCTGAGAGGATATCTGTCTCCCGCGCCACATAAGGAAATGTCGCTTCATCGATTCCATTATGCACCACCATTACTTTTTCTGAAGGAATACCGTACTTCTTCACGACCATATCCTTGGTGTATTGCGATACTGCGACGACACAATCAGCTTGCTCAAAACCATCTTTCTCTAATTGATAGACCTCTTCATTAATTCCCCCACCGCCAACTCGGTCAAACTCGGTCGCATGAATATGCACCATGAGTGGTTTCCCAGAAATCCTTTTTGCTTCAAGCCCCGCTCCAAAAGAAAGCCAGTCGTGGGCATAGATAACATCATAATCATCTTCTTCGACGAGCTTACCTCCCAAAAGAGCGTAACGCTTAACCTCAGCTAGAAGATCATCTCCATAGAGCCCCCCACCACGACCAAAAAGTTTGCTGTATTTCCCTGAGGTCATGTAGGGAGTAAGTGGCGAGTTTATCGAGCGAGTTTTCAGCTTGTCAGTATTAGCAAATTTAATAGCGATACCATCGGGAGAAACTGGTACCGCCTTTGGGAGCACAAATGTAATATCGAACCCCTCTTTCGCAAGAGCGCGTGTGAGACCCATACAGGCTACGCCTAAACCACCACTGTTATGTGGAGGAAATTCCCAGCCGTACATAAGAACTTTTGTTGCCATTAGAAAATAGCGTTCCACACGGAACTTAAGACAATCGTATCACGCAAGCCGATTTATAAGCTGTGTATTACTAGAGAAAGTTAGTTAAAATATTAGGCTTTAGGTCTGAGTTTAAGAGAACTTAAAGTTTGAGATACTCTCCTTCGCTTATTACCTCAATTTCATACTATTTTCCAACCCCGATTGAGCGCAAAAAAGCCTTATTGTTTGGCTTACGGCCTAAAAATCCTTTTACCAAATCAATTTCATCCATTGAGGAACCGGCTTCGAGAATCCACTCTCGATATTTCTTTCCTATTTCTTTATTAAGGAGTCCTTTCTTTTCAAACTCCGTAAACATATCCTCTGCATATACCTCTGACCAGAGATAGCCGTAGTAGCCGGCATCATACCCGTGTGCTAAATGACCAAAACCAGCTGGATGTAAACTTTTAGCAGGACCAGGGATCTGTGGTATTATTTTTTTTGTAAGTTCTGAAGCGTGGGTATTGAGTCTGCCTTTCACTTTATGTGTATGCATATCCATGTCTAAGTATGAGAAAGTAAGTTGGCGTAATACAGAGTAGCCCGTAAGAAATTTTTTAGCTTTTTGCATACTCTCAATCAATTGATCGGGGAGCACCTCGCCTGTCTTAAAATGTTTCGAAATCATCTTTAGAATTTTTTTGTCCCACACCCAATTCTCTAAAATCTGTGAGGGCATCTCGACATAATCCCACGAAGCATTATACCCAGACTGAGAAGCGAAGCGTGCCTTGGTTAATACTGAATGCATCACATGACCAAACTCGTGGAAAAGAGTTTCTACCTCGCCATGAGTTAAAAGTGAGGGAGTATCTTTCTGGGGCTTTGCAAAATTGGCAATAATGAGAGTCGCAGGAGCTTTGTAATACTCTTTCCCTTCTTTCTTCACAACTCTTCCCGTAAAAAAACAATCTGCACATGCATGTCCATATTTTCCCTCACGAGGGAACAGATCCATAAAGAAGTAGGAGATAACCACCCCTTTATCAAGCACCTCGTAGCTCTCAACATCAGGATGCCAAAGGGGTATATTCATCTTTCTAAACATAACCCCAAGGAGAGTTTGATACACTTCAAAAAGCCCCTTCTTTACTTGTTCAAACGGAAAATACTCGCGGATTTTTTGTCCATCAACGTTAAAAAGTTTTTTCCGCAGCTCATTCGAGTAGTAACTATCATAATAAAGATACGGAGTTTTTTTGTTTCCCACCACATCACGCTTAAACTCTTGCAATAAAGCAAATTCTTTTTTCCAAAGTGGTTGAGCTTTCGACTTAAGATCATTCAGAAATGCATAAACGGTATCTGGCGTCTTAGCCATTCTCTCTTCGAGCACATACGTAGCATGATTATCATAGCCAAGTATCCTTGCATGCTCCGCTCGAAGCTTCATAAGCTTAGTCAAAATTTCAAGGCCCTTCTTCCCTCCTTTTAAACTTAGTTTATCTGCAAGTTCTTTTCGCTTTGCGTCGTTTTTAGCATTAGTGAGAAAGGGACCACTATCAGGATACTCAAGTGTTACTTTGTAACGACCTTTAGTATCGCGGGTGAGACCCTTACAATACAGCTCTGGAAGCCCTTCTGTCTCTCTTGGACTTACCCATATATGGTCTTTGTACTCATTGAGATTTTTATCAAACGCGATTCCAAGCTTTGAGCGCTCTTTTAGATTTTTCTTTATAAGCTCTCGCTTATTATGAGAAAGCGCAAATCCCATACGCAGATACCCTTTCCATGTATCCTTCAAAAGTCTTTTTTGGTCATCTGCCAATTTTTCCTTCTTAGCATTACCTTCGATATATTCTTTTACCGCTCCATAGAGCTCCTCATCATAGGCAATATCTACAATTTCCTTACTATATTCCTCAGATGCTTTGTGGACCGCATCACGCACCGACTTGTTGATGGAAGTGTTACCGAGAATGTGGGCGCAACTGAGCTGCTCATCATAGGGCCCCCCCGCTTCCTCAAGTGCAAGAATGGTGTTCTCAAATGTTCTTTTTTCTTTAGGAGTATTTTTTATAACTCTATGGTCCTGCTTTGCCTTTTCAAGTGCCTTCTTCGGCAAGGCCAAAATATCCTTTGGCGTCCACTTAACCCATGAAAAATCCTTGGCGGTATAGGTAAGTACGGGGAGTTTTTTTGTTAGAGCAGTAGGGGGTTTTTTAGTATTTGGCATTCCAGTAAAGATTATCCACTAGGACCTATCCAAAACGATGAAGTTCGAGGCATAGAGTGAGAATGCGACGAGACGTACTCGGAGTACGGTGGGAAGTATTCTCGCGAAGACAACGAAGAAATTCATCGTTTTGTATAGGTCCTATCCTGATAAAAGGGTTTGTCTGTTCATCATTTCGATATAGTAACTATCGACGACTCTTACCATACACAAAAATAATCTCCAGGACAAGCTGGCGGATTACAACACAACTGAAAAACCCTTACATATCCGCAAAAAACTCCTTATGGATGCGTCGTACTTCTTGCCCAAAAGAGGCGCCGTCTTCTCGTCGAGGATGTGAAAGTGTGATGCTGTAGTCCCCTGCTATTTTAAAATCCTTCATTATGATAATACGATTAGCGAGTGCCACCGCCTCTTCGATAAGGTGCGTTACCATGATAATCGTCGCTCCCGTTTTCTCCCAGAGCGTACTAATATCCCGATGCATCGTTTCAGTAGTTTTAGGGTCAAGTGCTGAGAAAGGCTCATCAAGAAGAAGCACCTCTGGATTACACGCAAGTGCTCGTGCAATACCAATACGTTGACGCTGACCACCGGAAAGTTCACGCGGTAACTTGTTACTAAGGTCCATGATCGAAATCTCAGAAAGTGCATGCATCGTACGCTCTTCAATATCTGCCTCCGTTCCGAGGATAGAGCGGGCACCGAACATCACATTTTCTTTTACGGTGAGCCACGGTAAAAGTGCTCCATTTTGGAATACGAGCGACACTCGCTCAGGCTTTTTTACAATACCTTCAGTGGGGGCCTCAAGCCCTGCGATGATTTTAAGGAGTGACGACTTCCCACACCCCGAAGGGCCTATAACTGCCACGAAGTCTCCTTTGGTAATAGCGAGGTCAATATCAATAAGACCAGTATCAATATCATCATATCGCTTCCAGACTTTTTTTAAATAAATAATTTCGTTTGTCATATTAGTCAAATTTAAACCGTTCAGCATAATGAAGTAGTTTCTGCCACACCAAAAAATCAATGATTGCGATTGTGAGGATCATTGTGATAATCGCACTGATAAAGAGCGCTCCATTCCCCGTAGCTGATGCACTCACTAAGATACTCCCGATTCCAAAAAGGTCGTGAGGATTACTTTTTGGCAAATACAAATGAAGCGCTTCGGCAACAATAATGATATTCCACCCTTGTGCCCACGCAAGAAGGGAGCCGATAACAAAAGAAGGAACAGAAGCGGGTAAAAGTACCTCCGTAAAAAATCGCCACGATGAGAGTTTAAAAACGATTGCCGCCCACTCGATATCTCTCGGTACACTTTTAAACCCGGAAACAAGATTAAAAACAATATTCCAAATCATCGCCAGAAAAATAACGACAATCGCCGCCTCATCCCATAGTCCTCGATTTGTGAATGCGATAATAACCATCGGGAAAAAAGCGAGCACGGGGATCGACTGAGCAATGTCAAAAATAGGAAGTAACAATCGCTCGGCCCAGCTCACCCGCACGACAAGAAGCGCTAAGGGAAATGCCACAATGACCGCAAGTACATATGCGACGAACATACGCATAAAGGTAGCTAGAATTGCCGCTCCTAAATAATTAAAAATTCCTTGGTCCCCCACTCCTGCAATACTGCTTGGAAAAAGGGAGATTGAATTACTGAGAATAATTAATAACGCAATAATAAAAAAAGGCGCAAGGAAGGTAGTATAGAGACGCTGCGAGAGTGTAATAGGATAACTCTGTCCTTCACGATGTGTATAGTGGCGCATTCCACCTTGCGGTAATTTCATACGGATAAGTATACTGGCAAATGATAAAGACAAAAAACTTCCCCCCTGAAGCGCTTCGCGCTTCAGGGGGGAAGTTTTAAGCACTGAGCTTTTTAATATCACCTAAGACATCAATTGCATGCGCCTCTGGTTTTACATTTTCATAAATCTTGACAATGTTTCCTTTAGTATCGATAAGAAAAGAAGTGCGGGCGATCTCCATGTATTCACGTCCCATAAATTTATTTTTACCCCACACCTCGTACTCTTTTACCATTTTTTTATCTTCATCGGCTAAAAGTGTAAACGGTAAATCATACTTCTCCGCAAACTTTGCATGCGACTTACTCGAATCCACACTCACCCCAAAGACCTCTGCATTGAGGAGTGTGAACACCGGGAACTCATCACGGATCGCACAAGCTTCTTTAGTACACCCCGGAGTATCATCTTTTGGATAAAAATAAATAAGCACCCACTTTCCCTCGTAATTTTTCAAACTATGCATTTTTCCCTCCTGATCAGGAAGTGTGAATGCTGGCGCCTTCTCTCCTACTTTCAACATACTACCTTTACATTATTTTCATAAACGATTCCCAAAAACTTTTTACTAGTTTTTCTGTTCTCTCGTCAATTATTTTTCCTTCACTGTCTATTTTTTTAGAAAAAGTTCCTAGTTGAAACTCGGGACTACCGAAAAGCTTACAATTCATATGTAAGAGGACTTGTTTAAGACTTGCTTGCATAAGAGCGGTTCCCAAGGACCCTTCAGTCGCTCCCGCTACTGCGACTGCCTTACCTGATAAAACATCGTCAGTCCAATCAAGGGCATTTTTCAAAGCACCAGGAAATGACCGATTGTATTCAGGAGAAACAATGAGTACTCCATCTGACTCAGTAATACTTTTTTGGAGAAACAAAACCTGGTAAAGCGATGCCCTATCAAGATCAGCATTGAAGAGTGGGAGGTCGATATTCACTTCGGTTACCACTATATGAGAGGGTGCCCGTGCAGTGAGAACTTGTAGCAACTTTCTATTAATAGAATCTTTCCGTAAACTTCCAACGAGCGCAATAATATTCATATGCTTTTTAAGAGGCCTGCAAACTCTGCTTGTACTTTTTCAAGTTTTGGATTTATGACGAGCTGACAATACGGCGCGCCTTTATTCTGCTCATAATAGTCATGGTGGTAATCCTCAGCTTCAAAAAACTTTGTCAGTGGGACTACTTCAGTAACTATTGTTTCTCCCCCCTCTTCAGCATTTAACTTAGCTATAAAATCCTCTGCTTCTTTTTTTTGATCTTCGTTCGTGTAAAAAATAACTGAGCGATACTGTGTTCCTACGTCAGCTCCCTGCCGATTAGGTGTAGTCGAGTCATGTGAGGCGAAGAAAATGGTGAGAAGCGTTTTATAAGAAACCACCAGCTTATCAAATGCTATAGAAATAACCTCTGCGTGGCCGGTAGTGCCACTACTTACTTCTTTATAGGTAGGGTTTTCTGTGCTCCCCCCAGCATAACCAGGGAGGACTTTTGATACTCCTTTCAATTTTTTGAAGACAGCCTCAGTACACCAAAAACACCCACCTCCAAAGACTGCCACTGACTCTCTAGTAGCTTCCATATACATATAGTAGTACCTTTACCTTCTAGAGTCTATAACTACATTTATGCAGACCGACCAGGAACTTATTGAACAATACCGGCTGGGAAATGAGACTGCTTTAAGCCTCTTAATCGAGCGGTATCTTCCAGCTCGGAGTTGAAGTTGGATATCGCAAGGCTCGATTTTCATACGGGTGGGGCGATAATTTTTATAAAGTAATGAGCGAAAAAGGCGCACATCGATTTGCTTCTCAATTTAAAGACCCTCTCTTAACAAGGAATGGTGCAGTTGGAAAAATTGTTTCAGTCTCCCTTCCAACCTTCATCGTCAAAGAACCTTCTCATATAGAAAAGACGATTATGATTACTGCGAGTACGACGATTCGCGCCTTTAAAGTGGCGACCAGTTCTGGGGCCCTCATTCCTGATACCTACGTAGCAATCATCGGCTCACCAAAAGATAATGCCATAATCGAAGCTCGGTTTATTGGTATCCTCCTTGCGCCTCCTACTCACTAATCATTATTTTTACCATTACGCTCACCGCTGTTTTGGTTCACTCCTTATCGCTATACCCCAGTAGAAGCCTCACTAGTCGTATCTCCCAATATGAAATACTTGCTCCAACCTTCTCTTTTACCGGTGAGAGAAGAACTCTTCCTTTTTCTTCATGTACCTTATCGCACACTTCTTGTATCTTTTTAAAATGAGCAGGGGTTATTTCTTTTTTCAAGTACGCAGGTGACACCTTACTTCCCTCTTCTTGTAATTTTTCTATATGGCTCAAAATTGTCTCCTTAGTTATCCCACGTTCTTTTGCCATCTCCTCAAGTGAGAGCTTTTTCTCTAATAACTCCGCGGTTTTTTCAAAGGTGGAAACTTTTTTCTCCTTTTGCTTTGGACGAATATATGCGAGAAATTCTTCTTGTCTTTTTTTAACAACCGCATCCCCCATCTCCTCAACCTTTTCTCGTGCCTCTTCCCCCAACTCTTGAAGTACTTGATCATAGAGAAGTACCTCTTCATCAACCTGAAGCGCCAACTCGTTAATACCAAGAAGTGTCAGTCCCTCGAGAGTTCGCACACGACTGAGTGCTACATAGCCCATCCCTTTTTCGAAAGATTTCGAGAGGTCTACCTCGACCGCATCGAGGCTCATTCCCTGACTCTTGTGCACGGTGATTGCCCATGCGAGACGAAGGGGGTATTGCGTAAGTTCTGCTTTCACCTTTCCCTCTTCTTCAATACTCCACGAAGCACGCGAGAGAGTAATCTCGCGTCCAGAAGAAAGCTTAATAATTGGGTCTCGGTCTCGTGCACACGATACCACAATCCCCAGTGTCCCATTCACGTAGCCAAGATCAGGGCTATTTTTCACACACATGACTCGTGCACCTACTTTAAGCCGTAGCGTCTCCGGTGCAAGACATGACTTTTTCAATGCTTCAACAATAAAATCCTTACCGCTATCATCCATGTGATACTGTACTTCATTTCCCGGAAGCTTTGTGAGTTCAGCAAAATTAATATCGTCAACATCACTATTGTGTGTATAGAGTCGGGTTGGTTCGAGTTCTGTAAGTGTTTTTTTATTGAGACGGTCTTTGAGCAACTTTTTAGAAGTCGCAGTTACCTCTCCTTTTCGTATTTCATTAAGTAATTTCAAATGAGCATCATCCTTTTGACGGAATTGCTCCGTGAGGTAACAAACGGTAAATCCCCCTTCCTTAAAGGAACGCGCGTGATAGGAAAAATATGATTCTGGTTCACCCCTTCTTGTTACAGGAGGAAGCTGGAAAAAATCACCACAAAGAATCACCTGCATCCCGCCAAAAGGTGCATCCACTCGTTTCATAAACCGAAGTATCTTATCGAGTAAATCAAGACGAAAATGATGGAGCATAGATATCTCATCAACTATTAGCACCTTAACTCGCTCAAACCTTCGATAGAGATATTGTTTTTCTTCAAGTGCTTCAAGGTCATACTCACTCAAAGAATCTTTAACACCCATACCACTCCAAGAGTGAATCGTCACCCCTCCCAAATGAGTGGCTGCAATCCCCGTTGAGGCCGTAACACCAACTTCAACGTCATGCTCCCTTAAATACTTAAGATACTCATTTATAAGAAAGGTCTTACCCGAGCCAGCAGCTCCAGTTAGAAAAACATTGTTCCCCATCTTAAGTATGGCTAAAGCCTCTTTCTGGGTCATAAATTTTTATGCTTACTATCGTAACTTATCAGCAAAGGTGTGGTTTACATCACGATGATTTTCTTCATCTTTTCGTGTTGCGATAATGACTTCTTTAAGCCGGGCATCAGCCGGAAGATCCCAGTACCTCATCGCTATTTCTGGAGCGGCTACATTCTTGTGAGGACTTGCTTCTACTTGAGCCAGATACTCCGTATAGCTTTTGATAGCTTCTTCTTCTAAGTATCCCACCGTACGGTGAGCTGTGCGCGGAGAAAAAAGATACATAAAAAAATAAAATGAATAGAAAATAACCTGCACAACGACAATAAGCAGACGCTCAACACTATTAGGCCTGGCGATGTGCACATAGACCATCAAGTGTATGCGCTCATTCTCTGCTTCATCTAAGAGAGTTTTTATCCAGCCATGATCGTCCTGTATACGACGTAAGCTCTTTAAATGCTGGAAAAGTCCACCGACCATTCCCGGGATTGCCGCCACCGTCTCAAGTGTCACCGCCCGATGTCCATACCGCTCTCTAAAAAAAAGATCGGCAAAGACACGGGCAAAACGAACGAGCCCTAATGCGAGGCGATCGCTCATGGTGTGTAACTCATGATGATATGTCAATGAGTGTTCATTAATATGCGGGTGTTTATCTTCCATAATCTTTCTTAGTACTTAAGTTTAGTTCATTTAAATGTGGTCTTTGGGCTTGATTTTAAATTTAAAATTTTAACTTTTAAATTTCTTTCTTCCCTAAGGCGAGCTCTTTAAGCTCCTCATAGCTTGCACCGCCGCAAATAAACTTCTGCGTTTCTGTATTAAGGAAAAAAGGGACCCCTCCGCACCGCCCTCCATCGGCTACTATCATTTTTTTCTTGTTCTCCTCATTGTGCCAGACTTCGTACTTCTCAAGTATTACCCCCTCTTCTTTTTCCAATCGCTCAACAAGTGGCTTCATGCGTACACAGTGGGGGCACTCTTCCCCATAAAATTCTAATAGCATATAAGCATATTCTACCACAACAAAAAAACCGACCAAAAGGTCGGTTTTTTTGAAGGCTACTTACCCTCCTTAAGATACGCAAGCATCGTTTCGGCATCTGACTCTTCAAACGGATCATCAGAACAATTATCTCCGAACTTAGGCTCGACAAACATCTTTTTAATAACTCCATCATCAACAAACATTGAGTAACGCCATGATCTATCTCCAAAGCCAAGGTTTTCTTTCTTGACGAGCATTCCCATTTTGCGAGTAAACTCGGCATTTCCATCAGGAAGCATAAGCACTTTTTTAAGACCCAAGTCATCGCCCCACTTTTTCATGACAAACGCGTCATTCACTGAAAGGCAAATAACTTCATCAACTCCCAAAGCTTTAAATTCATCATAGTGAGTTTCATACCCTGGAGCGTGCGTTGTGGAACAGGTTGGCGTAAAGGCACCAGGAAGTGCGAAAAGGACAACCTTCATTCCTTTAAAAATATCGTCGGTCGTTCTATCCTGCCAACGGTAGGGATTCGAGCCACCTATTGATTCATCTCGAACACGAGTCTTAAAATCTACGTTCGGGACTTTTTGATTGACGAGTGTATGTGGCATAAAAGTAAAAATTAAATTAAATTAAATTCTAGACTGCTATTATAACATTTTTCTGCACCATCAAAAATTGCCACCCACCTGATTAACAAAGATTCGCAAGTGCACTCATGGGAAACCCTGTTTAGGGAACACTCAGTGTTCCCTAAACAGGGTTTCCCATGAGTGCATTTATTGTCATTTTCTCTTATATTCCGTGGCCGCGGAATATAAGGTAACAATGAATTGTTGAAAAATATTTACTAGAGAGCAGTGGTAATGCAATTTCTTATACTTCTAGCATATGCTAGAAGTATAAGTAGTATCACACACAGAATTAAAAAAAGGGGTGGGTAAAAATTAAGAAACTTTTTCTAACTTTTTTTGTTCGTATGCTTCGCACTTTGGACTACAGAACACCTGCGCCTTATTTAGAGCGCAGGTACCACACACCAAAAAGTGATGGTTGCATTCAGTATTCATACAATTAACATACACTTCCGTTTTGCCCTTACAAAAGAAGCACTGCCCCACTATTTCGCGATCGCCTCCGAAATCCATCGTCACACGATTATCAAACGTATAGAGTGACCCGAGAAAATCCTCCCCGGGATACTTTTCCATGTAGGCGTGCATCCCGTTCTCTAATTGATAGACATCTTCAAAACCTTTATTTTTAAGATACGCAGACATAGGCTCACAGCGTATGCCTCCCGTGCAGACGGTCACTATTTTTTTATGCTTCAGTGGCAGAAGTTCGGCAATCTTCTCCTTAAGGTCTCGCGAGTTCTCAAGTCCTGGGTTAATAGAGTTCTTAAAATGCCCGACTGCGTACTCATACGTATTACGCATATCAACAATCACAAAATCTTCCCGCTCCTCATACCATTTTTTTAATTCTTCTGGTTTAAGGTGCGGTACGGTACTTTTTTCTGGATCAGCCTCTTCTTTAGTAAACTGTGTTCCGACGATTTGATCTCGTACCTTTATTTTAAGTTTCGGAAAACTTGCCCCACTTCCCTCACTCGTCTTTATACTCATGTCTGCAAAAAGTTGGTTTTCCAGTATCCAGACACTGAACTCTTGAGTAGCCCCGACTTCCCCTTCAAGGGTGCCGTTTATCCCTTCAGAGGCGATGATGATACGCCCCAAAAGGCCAAGGCGTTCAGCTTCTTCCTTCACCGCCCTTAAAAGCCCCTCGGGGTCAGCGATGGTGATGTATTTATAGAAAAGTAATACCTGAAACTTCATAACTTGATAAAGAGGATTCTAACAGAAATTTGAGAGTTTGGAAGCCCGATATTACACGAAAAAAGTATGCGCCAAAACAAGCGCTACCGCATAAAAAGACCAGTGAATAAGGTATGAGATTGCAAAACCATTTTTCACTTTAAGCATATAATAGGGGAAAATGTATGAGGCGCACACAGCGGCCAGGGTAAATGTCGCTACGTATGAAAGATTATTTCCTACAAACACAAGCAGGAGATGTGCTCCACCAAAAAAAACTGCACACCACGTCGAGGTGGCTTTCAGTGAATACTTGTGGTGCGCAAAAGAAAGTACCATCGCGAGGACTAAAAGTTGTTGGAGAAATATTTCGAAAGATTTCGGTAAAAAATACCACGGTGTCGCAAACAATAATTCGGTAGGGGGTCGTAAACTTTCCGTCCAGTTAATCGGAGGGAAATACGGCACAATAACATTAAGGTAGGTAAGAACAAAGGAAACAGCAAACATAGCAAGGATATATGCAGGCCAGCCTCGCTCAACAATAGGTGAGCTTTTATATAATTCTCCAAAAGAAGCAAAGACAATTATAATCCAAAAAATATAGTAGGCAGCAAGCAACACCGGCTGCTCAGTATAAATACTCGGCACAGAGAAAATACGCAAAAAAAGATAGTAGCCAACTAGAGCCACAACCCAAAGAGCTCCTGCCTGAAAAATAACCAGACCGAGTGGGCGTTCGTGAGCCGGAAGAGTATTCATATTTGGCATACCGTTCTAGTGTACCCTAAAACATCAGCAACAAAAAAGTGTAGCGCATGCTACACTTTTTTGTTGCTGATGTTTTCTTTACTTCTTTCCACCCTTCTTCGGCTTCTTTTTTTCTTTTTTATGAGTTTCGCCTTTGGCCATATGTGTGTAGTTAGTAATAATCTTCCTTAATAATACCTAAGTAAACCTAAAATACACAGGGTGCGCTGAGGAAAACTAAACATTACTTCCCGCCACATATCCTGTAGTCCAACAGAGCTGCAATGAATAGCCGCCCGAGGGCCGGGAGATATGGAGGAGATCACCTGTCACAAAAAGATTAGACATCTTTTTTACTCGCATTGTTTTAGTATCTACTTCAGTAAGCGGAAGTCCCCCGTCTGCAACCACCGCTTTGTCATAGCCCATAAGCCCCGCTACGGTTAAAGAAAATCCTTTAAGAATCTCTACGAGCTTCCTTCGTTCCTCTTTCGTAATACTATGTACTTTTTTCTCGCTCTCAATACTGCTCACTCGAGCAAGAAGTACCTCTGCCATACCAGGAGGGGCAATGAGCCGAAACACATTCTTCAGTGCCATGTTTTTATGCTCTTCAAAGAGAGCTACCATTTTTTGATCAAGTGCCCCCACATCAAGCTTTGGAAAAAGATCGAGCACAAGTGCAACCTCTCCTTCGTGGAGTAAGTCAGCAACTCTTCCTGCGCTATTAATAATAGTAGGACCAGAAACTCCTGTATGAGTAAACAGGACTGAGCCCACGCGCATCAACTTTTTATGCCCCTTAACTAAAAAAAGGATTTTTACATCATGCGCAGTGATACCCGCAAGCTCCGCCACAAAACGCTCTTTCGTTTTAAGTGGAACGAGTGCGGGTGTTGGTTTTTCTACTGGAAGCCCCCATTGTTTTAAAAAAGTAAAACCATCTCCTGTTGAACCAGTCTCCGGATGTGAAAGTCCACCAGTTGCCACTATGAAGTTGGTAGCCGTATACTCTTCTCCTCCAACCCTCACACTCTCTATCACTCCTTCCTGCTCTCTGATTCGCGAAACAGGTTTCCCTAAAAGGACTTCTACTCCCGTATTTCGTAGATATCCGGAGAGTACTCTTGTCACATCAGTTGCCTTCTCACTTTTTGGGAAAGTTCTTTTTTTTTCTTGCACAGTAAGTGGCAACCCACGCTTTTCAAAAAAGGAGAAAGTGTCTTTCACACCAAACTGAGAAAAGGGTGAGTACAGTGCATCTTTAGCTTTTCCATAATACTTTAATAATACACGGACATCATCTTCTGCATTAGTAATGTTGCATCGTCCACCTCCTGAAATAGAAAGCTTCGCCCCGAGTGTAGTATTTTTCTCAATCAGAAGAACCCGCTTTCCTCGTTCAGATGCGCGACCCGCAGCCATCATTCCGGAAGCACCTCCACCTATCACAATCACGTCATACTGGTTTTTGAGAGTCATATTATTTTTTCTTTAGTTCATCGGCAAGGCGCCAAAAATACCAGGAGACCAGTGAGGCTTGCTCACGCCAGGGTTCCGCTAATCGTTCCATATCTCTTCGTGTGGGAGTTTTTTTGAGACCATATACTTTTTCAAAACTTTTGCGAATCGCCAAATCTCCTACCGGTAGGATATCTTCTCGATTAAGTGTAAAAATAAGGAACATGTGCACCGTCCATTCCCCAACTCCCCTTATTTTTGTTAAATGCTCCACAATCTCATCACTCTTCATAGTTTTAAACTTTCGATACGGAACAGTATTTTCTTTAAACTTGAGCGCCAAGTCCTTCACATAAGAAACCTTCATAGCTGAAAGTCCTACTGACCGAAGCTCGCTATCACTTTTCGCTAAGACTAATTCAGGTGTCGGCTTCTTCCGTGGAAATAACACGAGAAACCGCGCGTGTATCGTCCGGGCAGCAGCACCTGCTAACTGCTGGTGAATAATCGAGCGGAGCAGTGCCTCAAACATTCCCCTCGTTCCCTTTCGATCGGAGAGATTTGGCTCTCCAAACTTCTTAACGAGCGGAGCAATTTTTTTATCAGCCAAAAGTTTTTTAAGATTTTGCGATCGAGCCTTCATACTATTGATACTGAATATAGCTTGGCTGTGGTTTAAGCCGCAGTACTTCTCCTGGAGTCATTGCGCTACTCCCTTTTTCACGAAAATCATTTTTGTAAAATATTTTAAACCCTGTGAACTGCACTGGCTCTTTCACTATCGTAACTCTATAAGTATTCAACTTTCTTTCCTTACTCCCCCATCCATCCATCTGCATCACCACCTGTACTTCTGGCGTTGGCTTTATCTCACTAACTCGAGTAACCATATCATGTGTAAAACGATGGATAACAAGAACCTTGGGGGGAAGACTATTTTCCTTTACAAGCTTTGAGAGATAACCGACCACATAATTCACATCGCTGGCATCCATGGTTCCAATCACTGTTCCTGGTTTTGCACCGTTACGCATATAAAATTCAGGATCAACTCCGAGGTGCACGTTTGGCATTTTGAAATACTTCTCATATTGAGGAAGCTCATCAGCAATAGTCGAAAGTCCTACTTGTATATCGATAAACACAATCGCGTTTATCTGCTTTGCCAACTCAAGGGTTTTATCTATCTGGCTATCTGGCATACGTAAACGATATTTCCCCTCTTTACCAGGTGAGCTCTGAGCCGTAACTACAATGTAGTGCAGTGCAGGAATAACCGGAGTATACGGATCTGCACTCTCCCATTCCTTGACCTGCTTTTGTAGGCGAGCGAGCATATCACTCGGTTCATATTCACCGAGCGCTCCCATCTTCGTTGAATAAAAGTTCCCGTAGTAAGCCACAATGCGATTTGCAGGAAGAAGTGCTCCCACATTAGGATACGCTTTTTTTACTGGCCACGCTGCAACAAGGGGTGACGTGGGTGGTTTTGGTCGAGTAACTATTTTTGTCGTAGTGGCATTTTTCCCTGATGCAGGAATTATTACCTTTGTTGTCGTTGCTGTCGTTGTTGCATAGTACTCATTTATTTTTATCAAGTAATCTCGATAGGCCTCAAGTACTAAGGGCGATGTTGAACCAAGGGCCAACTGGAGAAGCTTTGTGTCATACACCTTCCGATCCAATTGAGGGACAGCCTCAACAACCCCTGTCGTGGAAGCGGTTGTACTACTCATAACATCGGCCACGTTGTACTTGGCAACCCCGATATTGAGAAACGAGAGCACTGAATGAGCGTAGGGACTAAGGGTGAAGACTCCTACTAAAAGAAATAGGAAAAAGAGCCCTATCCCAATACCAAAGGATGAGGTAAGACTTTTCTGGTCGAATCCGAGTTTC
>Ga0163144_10005783_pt1 | contig 27488 bp, 24 predicted proteins | sample OliLak19BULKMAT1_FD_123175 | JGI IMG/M metagenome (GOLD analysis project Ga0163144, IMG submission 123175) | Freshwater microbial mat bacterial communities from Lake Vanda, McMurdo Dry Valleys, Antarctica - Oligotrophic Lake LV.19.BULKMAT1 | ecosystem: Environmental > Aquatic > Freshwater >... | reverse complement strand
TGCCTTCGCGGTCGTGTCCGAGAACAGGTCTCGCTTGCCCTGCCCACAGCTCGTGAGGACAGCCGACGCAGTGATCACCGACATCATGATGACGCCAAGCTTCGCCATCTTGTCCCCTTAAGATTCTAGCGCTTCGCAGGGCTGCTGACCGACCAGGTCACGCCGAACGGATCAAGCATCTGGCCGTATTTGTCACCCCATGGCGCAACTGCAAAAGGCATGGCCTCGCGGCAGCCCGCCTTGACGGCGCGATCCCACCACATGTCGCCATCGGGCACGACAAGCTGCATCACATAGCTCCGCGAGCGCTGTGTAGGCGGCAGGCCGTATTCAACGAAATTGTCGGACAGCATCAGGCCGCCGCCATTGATCTCGAGCTGGCAGTGCATGATGCGCCTGCCGTCCTCGCCATACATGCGCGTGACTTCCTTGGCACCGAACGCCTTCACATAGAAGGCGATCACCTCCGTCGCATTGTCGAACGACAGGTAGGGAATGACGCCGGCCGGATAGCTGGCCGAGGTTGGCGGTGCGAAGGACGCTTCGGGCGCGGGATAGAACTGGTTGTAGTGAACGAACTCGACCGAGCCATCGCCCATATTGGGGATCTGCTGCGACAGGGTTTCGATCAGCGCCTCGCGCGAGTCTGCATTGACGATGCCGAAGCCTCCGGCGGCCATCCAACCGCCATCGCCCTGGGGCGGCGCCTCGACGGTGATCTTGCCGCCCTTGTTGTTGATGCGGCCGCCGGTCGTCTCGCGCAGGCCGATGCCGCCGGTGGAGACCATCGTTCCGGCAGCGATCGCCTTCTCGATCTCGCGGCCCATCTCTTCGCGATGTCGCGCCATTTCCTCATCGCTGGGCAACGGTGCGTTGCTGTTCGGATCGTTGCGGAAGATCGTGATGAAGCGCATGGTGCGTACTCCGGATGTCAGGGGTTCAGGACGATCGCGTCACAGCTTCTGCGCGACCGCCTCGAGCTGTTTGGCGCAGATCGTCCAGCCGGGAATGAAGCCCATCTGTTCGTGCTGGGCCCTGGCTGCCGCCGTCCAGTGACGAGCGCGCGCCGTGTATTTCGTCTTGCCGGGGCCGGCGTCCTCGAAGATGAGTTCGCAGGTGAAGAAGGGCGCGCCGTCTTTGGGAACCCAATTCCCGACGAAGGCGTCGGTGAAGACGAGCTTCCGGTTGGGGATGATTTCGAGATACTGGCCGGCGTTTGGAAACTCCTGTCCCTCGGGCGAGCGCATGACGACGAGGTTGGCACCGCCGGGGTGGAGATCGTTCTCGGCGTGCGGCGTGGTCCACGGCGCTGGCGCGAACCACTGTTTCATCAGCTCCGGCTCGGTCCAGCCGCGATAGAGTTTCTCCTTCGGCGCATTGAGGATGAGTTCGAGGAAGATATCGTGCTGGGCTTCGGGCATGGTGTTTCTCTCTCCTGCCTCTGTGTCCGTCTGTGTATTCCGAGGACGCCCGAGGCGAACGGGTTCCGACAGGGCCTCGCATTTTCACGGCAACTTTTTTACTCGGACGATGGAGTAACGCGTCAGGCGCACGCGGACGTCTCGCTCTCGGCGATCAGCCGGTCGATATGCATGCGGATGTGGGCAGCTTCCGCGGCAGTGTTCGCAAGCGCGATGGCGCGGTCGAAGGACTCGCGCGCTTCGCGGCGGCGGTCGAGCATTAGCAGCAGGCCGCCCTTTGCGCCGTGATAGTGGAAGTAGCTGGACAGGCGTTCACCCAGTGGTTCGATCATGTCGAGCGCCGCCTGCGGGCCTTTCGTCTTCGATACCGCAACGGCGCGGTTGAGCGTCACGACGGGTGATGGCTGCAACCGTTCCAGCGTGGCGTAGAGCGCGTCGATGCCGGCCCAGTCCGTATCTGCAAAGCGCGACGCGCGGGTGTGCAGAGCTGCAATGGCGGCCTGCACGAGATAGACGCCAGTGCGCTGGTGACGCATCGCCTTGTCGATCAGGGCGATGCCTTCCTGGATCAGCTTGGGCCGCCACAACTCACGATCCTGATCCTCCATCAGAACAGCTTCGCCGTTTGCGTCGAAGCGCGCGGCCTGGCGAGCGTGCTGGAGGAGCATCAGCGCGAGAAGGCCCATCGCCTCGGGCTCGGCCGGGAACATACGAAGGAGCAGGCGACCGAGGCGGATCGCCTCCTCGGCAAGATCTGCTCGGGTGTCGTCTTTGGGGCCGGCGGAATAGCCCTCGTTGAATACGAGATAGATCATCTGCATCACGACCGCGAGGCGCTCGGTGCGCTCGACCTGACCCGGCGTCTCAAATGGCACGCCGGCTTCGGCGATCTTCGCCTTGGCGCGCGTGATGCGCTGTTCCATCGCTGTTTCGCTTAGGAGGAAGGCGCGCGCGATCTGCTTGACGCTGAGGCCTGAGACGATGCGCAGGGCAAGTGGGATCTGTTGCGTCGCCGGCAGGTCGGGATGACAGCAGACGAACAGCAGGCGGAGCACATCGTCGCGATACTGGCTGTCATCGAGACGTTCGGCCATTGGCGTTTCGACATCTTCGAGATCAGAGATCTGCGCTTCATCGGGCATGGCAACGACGCGCGAGGTTTTGCGTTTGTTGTCGAGTGTTGCGTTACGACCGACCATGATCAACCAGGCGACAGGGTCGCGGGGCGGGCCTTTGGAGGTCCAGTTGCGCAGGGCCCGCAGGCACGCTTCCTGGTAAGCTTCTTCGGCGATGTCGAGATTGCGGAAATAGCGCAGAAGCGCAGCCACGGCCTGGGCCCGGGACGACGTCAGCGTCGCCTCGATCCAGACCTGGTCAGTCATTCTGCGGCGGCCTTGTCGACGGCATATTCGCGTGTCGATGCGTAGGCACCATTGATCGGCGCGCCGGGCAGGTAGAGCTGGATCGGGCGCAGCTCATATGCGCCGCCGGGATTGGCCGCGGCGAGCTCGCGAGCGAAGGCCAGTCCTTCCCCGAGCCCGGTGACATCGATGATGTAGAAGCCGAGCAGGGCCTCCTTCGTTTCGGCATAGGGACCGTCGAAGATCATGTCCTTCTGCTTGTGCAGCGTGGTCGCCGCAGACGTTGGCAAAAGACGGATCGACGGCTTCAGCTTGCCGGCCCGCTCCCACTTGTCATGCACATTGGAGAGCTGCGCCATGACGGCGTCATCCTGCTCCTTGGTCCAGCCGCAGACCATCTCTTCATTGTTGTAACAAAGCACGGCGTACATCATCGGGGCGTCTCTCATGTGCCTAGGACGGCCCAAGATTAGCCGCACCTACACCTGTCCGCAAAGTTTTTCAGCCAGGTCTGCGCCACGGCCGATCAGAACGTTCCGGACAGTCGTATCGAGAAAACCTGCGTTCCCTCGGGGCCGCCCTTCTGCTTGCGCTCCTCGATCTGGCGGACGCTGCCGGTGGAACGCGGTGGTGCCACGGCATCGAGCGGATCGACCTGGTAGAATGTGCGCGTGCGAGTTTCCTCGGGGTGGAAGAGGTTCGAGGCGGACATGCGGACGGTCACGCCGGGAATCCAGGCCGGGCTTTCAACGAAGAGATCAACACGCGCGGCCGGACGATCGAACAGGATGTCCTCCGCCACCCTGAACTCGCGCCGGTCCGACTGGCCCAGCGTGGAGGCGCCCCAGGCAAATTTGTGCTCGGGCAGGTCGTGGCGGAAGGAGACGTTGTAGTTCCAATCCTTCTCGGCAGAGAAGCGACGGTTCTCGCCGGTCACGGGATCGGTGACTTCGGTTTCCTGCCAAAGGCCGGAGAAACGAATTTCGGCGTTGGGGAGCAGCGGGGCAAGGGGCATGGCACCGCGAACCTCGATGCCGGTGCGCGTGCCGTCGCCGATGTTTCCGGGGGCGTCAAACGTGCGGAGCGATGTCGTGGGGCAAGGTGCGGGAACCGGAGCGCCGGGAGTTCCGGGAACGCAGATCGTACGGGGAATGAAGTCCTGCACGTCCTCCACCTGGTCGTGGAAGACGACCAGCGTCAGGGCACCGCGCGGGCCGAACTTGTGTTCCCATTCGGCGCGCGCCTTCCACGCCTTCTCAGGCTCAAGGTCCGGGTTGCCGATCACGCTGAAGGCGTCGACGACGTTGATGGCCGAGGCGAACTCTACGAAGTCGAGCTGGGCGACTTCGCGCGCGATGGAGACTCGGACCTGGTCGGTCTCTGCGGCCTGCCATGTCAGCGTGGCGCGTGGCTTGGGATAGGAGAATTCGCGTTCCTTCACCTCGTCGCCGGACTGCCTGATCGACGACGCCTCGTAGATGAAGCCCGATTCAAGCGTCAGCTGCGGCGATATCTTCCAGACATCGGTGATGAAGGGCTCGATACGTGTCTCTTCGACCCGCGTGTCGGATACCGGCAGGAACTGCGGTGTGGGACCTGCGCCTGTGTTGTTGAAGATATCGAGTGTCGTCTCGCGGAAGTTGAACGCGCCTTCGAGGCCGAGATCGATGGTATGGTCACCGGTCGGACGCCACGTCACGAAACCGCGGCCAACGCGCTCGCCGGCCTCGGTGGTGCGGGTGATCGACTGCGTGTTAGCGAGGCCACCGGGGCCTGCGCCGGTCGGCGTGAAAATGCGGAAGACGTCATCCTGATCGACATTCGTGAAGGTGGCGAGCCCGATGGCCTTGACCGACAGTTCAGGCGAGAAGCGGCGTTCCCAATCGCCGCCCACCTCGGCGGTGTAGTTGTTCGAGAATTCGTTGAGACCGAACGTGCCGCGCGAGAAATTGCCTGCAGGCGTGAAGTCGATGGAGCCGATATTGGTCGTGTTCCAGGTCGGGGCCACCTGCGCATTGAAGCTCAGCGTGTCCTGGGGGCTCATCCGCCATTTGAGTACGCCGGAGCCCTGCACGCCGATCTGGTTGGGTTGACCGAACTGCTCGCGGTAAAACAGCAGCGTACCTGCAGGATTGCGGACGCCCTCGAAGCTCTCTGTTCGGCCGCGCAGATTGGGCAGCTGGAAGTCCAGCGTCAGGTCTGCGTCCGGGCCGAGTGCGAAGCTCTTGGTGAGCTGCACATTCCAGCCAACACGCTCGGAATACTGGATGTCGCGTGCGTCGAGCACCCAGTTGAGAGGCGAGCCGCCCTGCTTGGCCTGGCGAACCACCACGTTGACCAGCTGGGTCTGCCCGCGCACGTCGATATTGGAAGCGGACCCCGAGATCAGCTCGACGCGGATCACCGACTCGGCGGAGATGCGCTTGAGTTGTTCCGAGATGAGCACCTTCGAGGATGGCCGCTCGCCATTGACCAGCACGTTTCCGGCGGTGGCACCGAAGCCGCGGAGCACTTCGCCATCGTCGATCTCGAAGCCCGGGACGCGGTTGACGATGTCCACCGCGGTGACCGGGTTGTACTGGCGGAAAAATGCGGCGTCGAAACTCTGCACGCCCTCGGGCGAAGCCGGTTTCGCATCCTGTGCGACCAGCGTGTCGGGCGTGGGGGTCGTGACCGGAGGTTGCTGCGCGAGCGTTGCAGGCGCAAGGCTTGCTGCGAGCGCAGCGAGGCCAAAGGCACGGTGCGCGGGACGGGCCGGTTTCGCACCGGCCCTGGACTTGATGTTGTCCATTGTGCGGCCCTCCCCGACCGGTGTAAGTTCATTTTCTGAACTAACCCATGCCCGCCCTCTGCCGGTGCGTCAATTGCAGGCGGAACACAGGTCGAGCACGATTTTGGGGGGCGTGAATGCGCTGGAGCGAGATCGGACGGGTTCCCTGCCCCGTGGCGCAGGCGATGGTGGTCATCGGTGACAGCTGGACCATGCTGATCCTGCGCGATGCGCTGCGCGGTGCGACGAAGTTCGACGAATTCCATCGGGCGACCGGCGCGTCGCGCGCGATCATCTCCGACCGGCTGTCGCATCTTGTGCAGCACCACGTGATGGAGCGCGTACAGTACGAGGCGCATCCGCCGCGCTATGCCTATTCACTCACGGATCGTGGTCGCGCGCTGCAGCCCGTGCTGACAATCATGGCGCACTGGGCGGAAACACATGCCGACAAGTCGCTGCGCAAAAATGGCCGGAGGCACACGGCGTGCGGGCACAACTTCAAGCCCGTGATGACCTGCTCGGAATGCGGCGAAGCCGTTGAGCCGGGCAGCGTCACCTATGATCGCGCGCGCGCGGATGTCGTGCGGTAACAGGACGCGGTCCTGTCGCAGTCCGTGAGCCGGAGACGCGTCAGCATTCCGGCCGTTTTCACTTCCTGTGATGCTGTCTGTCTGAGTCCCGATCGAGGGCCCGGGGACGCGGGATGCCCCGCGTGATGTGGCGACGCCTGTGAGGCGCTACCGGTAGGAAAGAGAAACGCGGATCCCGCGTCCCCGGCAGGTGTTGTGCAGCGGCTCGGGCGGGAAGCGGGATCTTTCACCCGGACTGGCCCTCATTCTAACAGCCGCTGGCGTGCGGGCCATGGTTTTCAGCCATGGTCCCCCGCAACATGAGAGACAACTCGCCGGAGGCTCAATGCCATTGCGCCCCGGCGCCTCATGAACTCCCGGCCTGTGGGCATGTCTGGGCACGGTCTCTTCACGCTCGCCTGCATCCACCCCGCGCCGTTGAACATCGCGACTGCCCTCCATGCGGAATGGATGCGAGCAGTATCTAACAGGTCTGGAGGTGGGGGATGCACGTGTCTGGAACCGGCCGAAATGATAGGCGCAGTGCGTTGAAAAGGTTCGGATCGATGCCGGCGAGGTGCGTCCAGAATCGGCTGGTTCTGGCTGGCATTTGTCGGCGTCGAAACATTCGCCTGCTGCGCAGGCCCCGGCTGTCGCTTGCGCTCCAGCGTTCGCTTCTCGATTTGGCCCACTCGACCAAATCGCGCCTTCGGCGCCGTCGCTCCCCCCTTCGGCCCTTCAGGCCACTTCCCTTCGGAGCGGACAACCGGGATTCTCGGGTCGCGCCTTCGGCTTGCCCGAGAATGACTTCGTGGGTTGGCGTGCAGTGGAAACTGGTCGAGGGGCGGGCCGCTGAGGACGGGGGCGCGGCTGCTGGAGGAGATCCCAATCCGGACGGGGGCCGGGACCGGCAGGCCGCGCCGTCGCGACCCGCCCCTCTATCCGCGGCGCACTCCCTTGAGGAGGCGCCACGGAATTCGTGTGATCAGAAACTCCCTCTCAGCGTGACGCCATAGGTGCGCGGCTCACCAGGCAGGCCTGCATAGTAGCCGGAGCTGGACCCGCCCTGTGACAGGATCTCGAAGTATTCCTCGTCAAGGACGTTGCGGCCCCAGGCGAACAGGTCCCAGCCATTGTCGCCGCGGAATCCGGCGCGCAGGTTGAGCAACGAATAGCCGTCGATGTTGAGGAAGTCGGACTCGGTCGGGCTTGAGGAGAACTCGGAGCGATAGCTGACGTCTGCCGCCGCGAAGAATTCGCCGGTGCGGCCGCTGAACGATCCCGGTTGCGTATACTCGCCGCCGATCGAGGCCGCCCATTCCGACAGGCCCGGCAGGCGTGTGCCGGATGCGTCGACCACCTGGATGGCGCCGCCGCTATCTTCGAGCGCAGGCGGCGCGCCGGTGAAGGTCTCGAACTTGCCGTCCGTCCAGGCCACGCTGCCGTAGAACGAGAAGTTGTCGCCGAGCTTGGCTGCGCCGTCGAACTCGACGCCCTGCACGACCACCTGTTCCGCATTGGCGAGATAACCGCGCAGCACGCCGACCTGCCCGTTCACGACGTTGACCTGGTAGTCGTCGATCGTGGTGTGGAAGGCGGTGACGTTGGCGGTGAGGCCGGGGGCCGGATTGGTCTTGAGGCCGATCTCGATGTGCTTGACGTCTTCTGGTTTCACCGTTGCGAGCTGCACCGCGACATTACCTGCCGCGTCCAGCGGTACGCCATTGTTGTTGAGGCCGAAGGTCTTGAACGCGGTTGAGTAGGTTGCGTAGCCGTGGATGTTATCGGCGAAGTCGTAGGCGGCCGTCAGGTTGTAGGAGATGTTGTCCTCCTCTCCTTCCGACTCGTAGCTTTGCGGCGAGAGCACGCTGCGCTGCAGCGCGCGCATCGCAACCGACGGGGCATCCCTGCCTGAGGTGTTGAGACCGCCATAGACGACCGCGTTGTAGTAGCCGTTCTTCTCATCGTAGTTGAAACGCAGTCCGGGGATGATGCGGAGCTGGTCCGTCACATTCCATTCGAGCTGGCCGAACAACGCAGCGCTGGTATGGTCCGAGAGGATGCTGGTCTTCTGGCCATAACCGTCGAGCAGGCCCGGCGTCGCCGCTGCGGCGTTCGGGTTGAGCAGGAAGCGCCAGGCGGCCGAGCCCTGTTCCTGACGGCCGAGCGTCTTGGTGACCTGGTTGAACCAGAAGGCGCCGGCGACGAAGCTGAGGTCTTCGTTGATATCGCCAGCGTAGCGGAATTCCTGCTGCCACTGGAACTGTTTCGAGGGGTTAGCTGATTCAGTTGTAATCGGCAGGCCGAGGAAGTCGCGATCGTTGGACGGATCCCAGATCCAGTACCGCCAGGCCGAAATAGACGTCAGCGTACCCAGCCCAACATCCCAGTCTGCGGTCAGTGCAGTGCCGCCGAAATCTGAATAGGAGCGATGCGGCACATCGAGGTCGGTGAGGCGGTCGAAGGCGTTAGTCGAAGGCGGGGCATAGTTGAAGAAGGCGGCTTGCGCAGCATACTGCCGGTTGAGTGGGCGCTGGGTCGGCACGACGCCTGCGAAGACGGAGGCATAGCCTGCCGGGCGCTGCACCGTGTTGTCGGCGGTGAGCCGGAAGGAGAGATCAGGCACCGGCTCCCAAAGCAGCTGGAGGCGCGCGCCGATATTGTTGAGGTCGTTGAGATCGTCTTCGGACGCTGTGTCGAAGAGCGTGCCGTCGCGCTGCGTGCCCGAGAAGGACAGGCGGTAGGCTAGCGTGTCGGTGAGCGGGCCAGTTGTCGTGACCTTCGCCTGAAGGTAGCCGAGATTGCCGTAGGAAAGCTCGACGTCGGTGGAGGCAATGAACTCCGGCTGGCGGGTCGTGACGTTGATCGCGCCGGCCGTGGTGTTCTTGCCATAGAGCGTGCCCTGCGGACCGCGCAGGACCTCGACGCGCTCAACGTCCATGAAGTCCATCACGGCGGCGGCGGGGCGGGCGTAGTAGACGCCGTCGACATAGAGGCCGACGCCCTGCTCAATGCCGTCATTGGTCAGGCCGAAGGGCGAGCCAATACCGCGGATGTTGATCGCGGAGTTACGGGGGTTGGTGGAGTAGAATTGCACCGAGGGGACAAGCGATCCGATCTTGCCGGCGTTGAACGCGCCTGTATCGGCAAGGAAATCCTCGCTCAGCACGGCGACGGGGATCGGCACGTCCTGCACGTCTTCCTCGACCCGGCGGGCGGTGACGACCACGCGGTCGCTGCTCGGGACCGTCGGGGGGGTGGCGGCCGGCGGCTGGTCGTCTGCTGCGCCGGGGCCGCTCTGGTCGGCGGCGACTTCGGCAGCGGTCTCGCCCTGGGCGAAGGCCGGCGCCGACCAGAAAACGGCGAGCGCCGCGATCGAAATACCACATCGGATGTGGTTACCCGACCTGTACCTTCGTGAAGAAACAGCCGATTTCATGTCCGATCCTCATTGAAATCGCGGCAATCCCCGCGGTGAGAGGGAGGATCGAACCCCAAAGACGACTAGATTGGTAGTATGAGTTGGGTTTAGTTTTTCTGCATATACCGGATGGAGGGCTGATCTATCGCGGCGCGGGATGCCGCTCAAACGAGGCAGCCCTTCCCTCTCGCGGGGGGTGCCCCCACGTGATAACTTCCCAACTGATCAATCAGTACAAAGGACAAAGCCCTGTCACTCAGTCGCCCCACCCGGACCGGCAAGACAACCGAGACCGGACCGGCCGCCGCAAAAGCGCGTTCGGCGAAAACAGCCGCGGCAAAGTCCCCTGCGGCCAAGCATGCCAAGACGCCCGTGGAGCCGAAGTCTCCCGACGCGTTCGAGCTTGCGACCATGGTCGTGCAGCAGCTGGACGACGACAAGGCCGAGAACATCCTCAACATTCCGCTGGCCGGAAAATCGCCCATGGCGGATGCGATGATCGTCGCATCGGGCCGTTCCGCGCGCCACGTCTCGGCGCTGGCTGACCATGTCTCGCAGAAGCTGAAGGAAGCAGGCGCGTCGAAAGTGCGTGTCGAGGGATTGCCGAACGCGGACTGGGTGCTGATCGATGCAGGCGACCTGATCGTCCACATCTTCCGTCCTGAAGTGCGCGAGTTCTACAATCTCGAACGCATCTGGGCGGGCGATACCCCAACGACGGCGCGCGCCGCGACCTGAAGCTGATCCTGCTTGCGCATCCGCATCATCTGCATCGGGCGCATGAAGGACGGGCCTGAGCGGGCGATGGTGGACGACTATCTCGCGCGCGCGGGCAAGACGGGAAAATCGCTGGGCTATCGCGCGGTTGAGGAAGTTGAACTCAATTCAAGTTCAAGAGATGACGAAGGCCAGCGCCTGCTCGCGCGGCACGGCCAAGGCGTCCTCATCCGGCTCGACGAACGCGGCGAGGCGTGGCCATCGCAAGACCTGTCGAAGCGGTTGGCGAGGTGGCGCGATGGCGGCGAGGAGGCGGTCAGCTTCGCAATCGGCGGCGCGGACGGCACATCGGCGGACGTGGCGAAGGCTGCGCGCCATACTGTGTCTTTTGGCCTGCAGACCTGGCCACATAGGCTGGTGCGGGTGATGATTGCCGAGCAGGTCTACCGGGCCCTATCGATCGAGGCCGGATCACCTTACCACCGCGAATGATGCGGTGGCTTGCAATCCTTCTTGTGCTTTTGGCGGCGCCCGCCCTGGGCCAGTCGCGCCGTACCTTCACGCAGGAAGACCTGAAAGAAGCCGAAGCCGCGCGCGACGCGGCGCAGGCGCGTGTGACGTCGCTGGAGCAGGCCTCCAGCGCAGCGTCCCGGGCGGTGTCCGAGATCGACGCCGATCTTGTGGCGGCCGCAACTGAAGCCGTCGGCGGCGAGCAGGCAGCCTATGCGGCCGAAGAACAGCTGATGATCCTCGCCGATGAATCCCGCACCGCACAGCAGGCATTGGTTGAGGATGAGGCCGTGATGGAAGACGTCTTCGTCGCCTTGATGACGATGCGGACCCCGCCTGCACTGGCGACCAGTCCTGACGACGTGTCGGGTGCCATCCGTGCGGCGATCCTGATGTCTGACGCCGCACCCGCGCTGGCCGGGCATGCTGACGACCTGCGCGCGAAGATCGCCAATATCGACGACCTCGCCGCGGCGACGCGAAGCCAGCAGGCCAACCTGCTGGCCGCCACAAGTTCGGCTGGCGCGCGGCGCGAAGAAATTGCAGCGCTGGCCGAGGAGAAACGGCGGGCCTCGGCATCGCTGGATGCGGAGACCGCGGCAGCGCGGGCGAATGCGCGCAAGCGGGCGCAGGAGGCTGCGACTCTGCGCGAGTTGCTGGATGGGCTGGCGAAGTCAGCGCCGCCGGCGCCATCGGTGAAGCCGGGGCAGAAGCCGGCGGCAAATGCAGGTGGCGCCCGCGCGCCGCCGCCGGCGAAATCTCCAGCTGCCACAGCCACGAAGCCGGCATCGACGCCAAAGGCGGGCTCGCCACTCTACCCCGTCGTCGGCTCTCCCCTGCGCCGGTTCGGTCGGGTCATAGCGGGCCAGAAGCAGGAGGGACTAACGCTTTCCGCAAGGGCGGCAGCGACTGTGATCGCGCCGATGGACGCGCGCGTGCAGTATTCCGGCCTGTTCCGTACCTATGGCCAGATGGCCATCCTCGATGTCGGGAACGATGTCCTGCTGGTCGTATCGGGGATGCAAGCCCTTTACCCCGAGGCGGGACAATGGGTTCTGGCCGGGGAGCCGATCGGCCGCATGGCCGACCAGAAGTCGCCCTCTCCCGAACTTTATCTCGAAGTAAGGAGAAAGGGTCAGCCTGTGGACCCTGAAACCTGGCTGGGCAAACGCGGCTGAGGCCACGTCTGCTCAAATGGAAGCTGAAGTTGATGCTGAAATTGCGCCTCGCGGCATCCAGGCCTGTTGAACTTCGGGAATATGGCGTCAAAGTAACGGTGGGACTTCGGGTCGATGACAGAGGAGCAGCGCAGCATGCGCAAGTGGTGGTTGGCCCCGGTAATCGGTGCAGGTCTGGTCGCCGCGACGGTCGGCGTTTCGGCCTTCGCCGTGACCACGAACCAGTCGGCGAAGAAGGCGGAGGTGTTCCAGCACCTCGACCTGTTTGCCGATATCCTGGCCAAGGCCCAGGCAAATTACGTCACCGAATTCGAATCGAGCGAAGCGATCGAAGCCGCGATCAACGGCATGCTGGCCTCGCTTGACCCGCACTCCTCCTATCTCGACCCCGACGACTTCAAGGACATGCAGACGCAGACGTCCGGCGAGTATGGCGGTCTCGGTATCGAGGTCACCGCGCAGGATGGCTTCGTGAAGGTGGTGTCTCCTATGGATGGAACACCGGCATCGCGCGCGGGCATCAAGTCGGGCGACTTCCTCACCGCCATTGACGGCAAGTCGATCGTCGGCCTGCCGCTCAATGATGCCGTGAAGCAGATGCGCGGCGCGATCGGCTCGGCCATCAACGTCACCGTCGTCCGCGAGAGTGTCGAACCGTTCGATGTTACTCTCACGCGAGAAGTCATTCGGCCGGAAGTCGTCAAGACGAAAGCGATCGGCGATGTAGGCTATCTCCGCATCACCACCTTCAACGAGCAGACCGTGAAGGCGCTTGACCGCGGCCTTGAGCAGGTGCGCAAGGATGTGCGCGGCGGGCTCAAGGGCCTCGTACTCGACCTGCGCGACAATCCGGGCGGGTTGCTGGAAGCCTCGATCGATGTCTCCTCGCGCTTCCTCAATGGCGGCGAAGTGGTATCCACCCGCGGCCGTCGCGAGAGCGACCAGCGCCGCTACAACGCTGTCCGCGCCGCGCGCTTCCCGGATGTGCCCGTGGTGGTGCTTGTGAATGGCGGGTCGGCGTCTGCCGCAGAGATCGTCGCCGGCGCGCTGCAGGATCGCAAGCGTGCCGTGATCATGGGCGTGACATCCTTCGGCAAGGGCTCGGTGCAGACCGTGCTGCCGCTTGGACCGGGCAAGGGTGCGATGCGGCTGACCACCTCGCGCTACTACACGCCGGCCGGTCGCTCGATCCAGGGGGCAGGCATCGAACCGGACATCGAAGTCGCTGCAGTCCGCCTGTCTGACAAGGACATCGCCGAGATCAAGACGCGCGCAGCCCGCTTCAGCGAGTCGGCCCTGCCAAACGCGCTGGAAAACGATCAGGGTGCCGAGCGCAAGCCGCCGCACGTGCCGGCTGACATGCCGCCCGAAGGCTATGCCGGCGAAGACTACCAACTCGATCAGGCCGTGGCGCTTCTCCGCGCCGGCAAGGCGACACCAGGCGCCATTGCTCCGGCAGTCGCGGCAGCCCCTGCTGGAGCGCCGGCGACGCCGTAGGCCGACCTGCGAATTGAGACGACAGAGGCCCGGCCGAAAGGCCGGGCCTTTTGCTTTGCCTTCGCGTAAAGCGCCAGCGCCGTCCGCGCGAACGAAAATCCATAGACTTTACAATGAGCTCTGTCTCCAAATCGGCGCAGCACTGTTTCCGCGATGTTAACGATGCGAGCGTCAAAATCGCCGCTCGTTTTGTTGTGAGGACATCATGGCCGCATCGCGGAATTCCGACGGTTCAGTCGTGCGCGCAGGACTGAGCCACGTCGCGCTCAGCCTTTCCGTTTTTGGCATGCTCGGCGCAGGCGCCGTCGGCGCAGCCTTCCTGTTTGGTGATGAGGCGGCTGGCGCGCCGCGTGTTGAACTGGCGCTGTATTCCGAACAGGATGGCCCCCCGCCTCTGCTGAAGAACCGCTCGCCGCTGGAGGCGCTTGACGCCCACGCCGAGGGAGATGAAGCCAGCCTCGGAGTTGAATACGAAGACGCCGCTCTGCTCGAGGAAGGCGATGAAGCCAGCATGACGGTGACGGAGATCGCCTCCAACGCCGGCACAGGTCCCAAGGCCCTGGCGCGCGCGCCGATCGCAGGCTTTGTCGAGCGAACCCCTGCAGGCGAATTGCCGAAAATCGGCTCAGATGGCCGCACGCCCGCGCAGGTCTACGCCCGCCCCTTCACCGGTGCATCCGACAAGCCGCGCATCGGCCTGATCGTCGGCGGCCTCGGCATGACGGCGAGACATACCGAGACAGCCATCAAGGAGCTTCCGCCGGAGGTGACCTTGTCCTTCCTGGCTTACGCACCCAATCTGCAGGACTGGATCAACAAGGCGCGCGCCGCCGGCCACGAAGTGCTGCTCGAAATGCCGATGGAAGCGTATGACTATCCAAACGTCGACACGGGGCCGCTGACGCTGCTCACCAGCGCCAAGCCGGACGAGAATGTCCGCCGCCTCAATGTGATGCTCGGCAAGGCGACGGGATATTTTGGCGTCACCAACTATCAGGGCGCGCGCTTTGCGACGGATGCTGCGGCGGCGACGCCGGTGATGAAGGTGCTGAAAGACCGCGGCCTCGTCTTCCTGCACGATGGCGGCGCTGCGCGCTCGGCCTTGCCGCAGGCGGCGACGCAGACCGGGCTCGAATTCACGGTCGCCGATCGCATCGTGGACAGCGAACTGACGGCGGACGCAATCGATCGCGAACTGCTGGCACTGGAAGCGCTGGCGATCCAGAACGGCAGCGCAATCGGCGTGGGTTTCGCCTACCCGGTCACCATCGAGCAGCTTCGCCTGTGGGCCGAGAGCCTGAAGGCCAAGGGCTACCAGCTTGCGCCGGCTTCGGCCGCCGCTGGTGTTGTTGCGCGATCGTGAGTTTCGATGCCCAGCCGCTACAGGGTTGGCGCGATCCATCGCTTTACCGACCCAATGTCGGCCTCGCCCTGCTCTCGAAACAGGGCCATGTCTGGCTCGGCCGGCGCGCGGGCGTGCGCAAGGATGATGTGCGCTATGCTTGGCAGATGCCGCAGGGCGGGATCGATCGCGGCGAGACGCCGTCACAGGCGGCGCTTCGCGAACTTGGCGAGGAGACCGGGCTGGAGCCAGATCAGGTCGAGCTGCTGGAAGAGTTCGAGCCCTGGCTGTTCTACGACTTTCCGCCTGCGCTGAAGGCGAAGCTGACCGGCCCCTATTACGGTCAGCGCCAGAAATGGTTCGCCTATCGATTCATCGGCTCCGACACGGACTTCCGGCTCGACAGGCACACGGTCGAGTTCGACGCGTGGAAATGGGCGAAGCTCGAGGACGCGCCGGGACTGGTCATCCCGTTCAAGGCTGCGGTCTACCAGGAAGTCGCCAAGGGCTTCGCGCGCTGGACGTCGCCGGTCTGAGACAAGTCCGCCTGATCAGCCAGGAGGCCCGATCAGCCCGGAAGAAAGTCGGCGCGGAGGATGCCCGGACGATCGTTGCCGGGCGGGTACTCCATCACATCGATGAACTCGCCCTTGGCTGACTTCAGGCGTTCCCAGCGAACCTCGCCCTGCAGCATCTGCGTCGAGTCGGACGCGAAGCCGATCTCCGGATCCTGCAGCAGCGCGGTGACCTTCTTGAACCCGTCCTCGGCCAGGGGGCGGAGGATCGCTACACCGCAATTCAGTGGCTCCTCGCCATAGCCGAAGAGGTAGACGACGCCATCGACGGTCGGCACACGCCAGGTGACGGCGCTGGGCGGAAGCGCGCGTGAAAGCTCGTCCTGCATGGGGCCGGCCGGACCGAGGCCGAGCTGCATGGCGCGCGCAGACAGGTCGCCGCCATCGCCGCTGACGGAAGCGCGGCAGACCGTGACGATCAGGTCTGCCACGGCGACGGGCGAGAAGTTGACGGGGCCGCTCCATGCGGACGCCGCGGGAGCAGTCTCTGGCGGCGGCGCTTCAACTGGCGTTGCAGGCGTTCCGCTCGTGGGCAGCCTCAGGCTGCCCTTATCGGGTTGCTGTCCATCCTGCGCGTGCGCGGCCTGAACGCCAATGGCCGCTGCCACGGCCAGAGCCAGGATCAATTTCATGCGACACCCCAAAGCCCTTGTCGTGCTGGAGTGTACGCTTGGAAATGCACACAAAGAAGACGCTGGGGTCCAATTGTCGGGAGAGTTGCGGCCCTGCCCGGAGCGCGGGCACCGGCCGGCGGGGCTTGACCCTGCGTTCACGCAATCGCGGCGCGCAGGGCTTCCAGGTAGACCAGGCGCTCGGAAGCGCGGTTGCGGCGTGTTTCATCGCCCGGGTCCGCCGCGTCGGAGCGCAGCTTGGCGATTTCGATGTCGAGAGTGCCTGCATCGACGTCAGAGAGGCGGATGGCTTCTTCGGCCAGGATCGTCAGGCCCGCCGGCGTCACGTCGGCAAAACCGCCGCGAACAAAAACCGGAGTTACGCCGCTCTCTTCATGGATGCGCACGACGCCGGGCTTCAGCACGGTCATGAACGGCGCGTGTTTCGGCAGGACGCCGAATTCGCCTTCCACGCCAGGCGCGTCGACCTGTTTCACATCGCCGGAAAACAGCTCGCGCACGGGCGAAACCAGCGAGAAATGAAGCATGTCAGCCATGACGGGTCCCTGTTTCGCGGGCCGGTCTAGCAGGCCTGAAACCGCTGTAAAGGCGGCAATCTGGCTAGAAGCCCCTCAGCGTTAGGACAGCAATTTCAGGGGGTTGGTTGAAACGCACAGGCAAGATCGATGTGCCGACCCCGCCAGAGACGTAAAGCCAGCCGCCCCGGTCCTCATAGAGGCCGCAGGGCCAGCGTTCCGCCCCCGGCGAGACATGCACCAGACGGCCGAGCACCGGCAGGTTCACCTGCCCGCAATGGGAATGTCCTGCCAACGTGAGGGCGACCCGGGCGGGCGCGGCGGCGAACGGGTCGGGCCAGTGGGAGAGGACGATGACGGGATCATTGTCGGGAACCCCGGAGAGTGTGCTTGTGTAGGACGGCTGCGCCCGGCGAGATTCATAGTCCGCGAGACCGCCGATCCAGAATGCCCCGCCCTCCCGCGGGACGCGGGCGCGGCTGTTCTCCATCACCTGCACGCCGGCGGTGACGAGGCCGGATTCCACCGCCGCCCCATCATACCACCAGTCATGATTGCCAAGCACGGACCAGACGCCGAGCGGGGCCTCGAGCTTGCCGAACGCTGCGAGGCCCTCGCCGATCTCGCGGCGCTCACCCGCGCTCCGATCGGAAGCGGCTTCATGCCCGGCGACGAAATCACCCAGCAGCACAACGATGTCCGGGCGTTCGGCATTCATGCGCGCGATTATCGACTCGAGGCGCGCGACGCCGATATGCGGGCCGTCCGTATGCGTGTCGGATATCACGCCGATGCGCAGGGGCGGACCACTCCACCCTCGGCTTGTCACCTCGACACGGCGGACCTCCAGCATCGCCGGCTCCCACAGGAAAGCGCGGATGCCGAGGGCCCAGACGAGCGTGATGGCGGCGATCGCGCTCCACAGCATCCAGCCGGGGCCGCGCCCGGCCTTCAGCCCACGCCAGAGGCCGAGGCCCAATACAGCGGGCCAGGCGATTGCGCCAAGCCAGGCGAGCCAGAGAGCGAAGTCGTACATGCGGGGTCGCGAGCTCTACTACAGAAGCGACACGGTCGCGGTGACGACGCTGAACTTCGACTGGTGTCCGGGCCCGCCGGGGTTGGCTCCAGACAACTGCACCAGCATCCGCCGGCCATTCCTGCGGCCGGTGAGCGTTTGCGTGAACCCGTCGGCAGGACCCGCCAGCGCCTCGAAGCCGCGCAGCACGAGCGCAAGCGTCGCATCCGCGACGGTCGGCCCGCTTGCCGGGCCGTAGACTGTCACAACGCACTGCCCGGCTTTCTCACGCACCGTCACGACGCCGCGCGCATCGGCGACATCCCACACCGTCTCGTCCGCCGCCGCGCCAGCCTGCCGCCTTGTTTCTGCATCCTGCGTCGGCTGCACATTTCCTTCGCGCGCCAGGGCCAGCGCGCTGACGCCGCCGCCGGTGACGGCAGGCACGCATACGCTCACGACGGCTTGCTTGAAGGCCTCCGCGGCGGCGGCTGGCGACAGGTCCGCGGACACGGCGGAGCGCTGGGCGAGGACGGGTGCAGCCGCCATCGCAGCGACGACAAGCATACCGGCCGTGATCTTCATGAAGCTGCTCCCGACGCGCAACACTAGCGACATCACGCATTGTCTGCCAGCGTTGATCGACATCTGAACGGCGCCGTGGGGAACAACGGGGACCGGCCATGAGCTTGCTGGCCCGCCGGAGTGTACTTGGATCGATTGCCGCCGCTTCGGCCGCCTGCCGCCAGTCCGGGCGCGCCGTCGTTGCAGGGCGCAAGCCATGGGCCAATGCTTTCGGGTGCAGACGCTGCGGGCGATATCGCCATCCTTCGCCGCGCCTACACGCTGCTGCATCCGGGGCTCCATCGCTAGACCACGCCGGACGCGATGGCGGCGCGCTTCGACCCGCTGGAGCGTGGTTTCAGTGCGGACCAATCGCTCGGGACGGCCTACCTCACCCTGTCGAGTTTCCTCGGGACGGTGAGATGTGGGTACAGCTACGCCAACTTCTTCAACCCGTCAGACGCCGTCGCCGCTGCGCTGTTCCAGCAGCGCAGCTTACTGCCATTTCATTTCCGCTGGCTGGGCGGGCGCATCGTCGTGGAGCGCAACCTGTCGGGCGATCCCGCACTCGTGCCGGGCACGGTGATCAGCAGAATCGACGGGATCGCCACCGAGCAGATTCTCGCCACGCTGCTGCCCTACGCCCGCGCGGACGGAAGCAATGACGACAAGCAGCGCGCGCTGCTCGAGGTGCGCGGGGGACGATCGCATCGAGACGTTCGACGTGTTTCACGCGCTGGTGTTTCCTACCTCGTCAGAAAGGTTTGTCTTGTGCACGCGCACGCCGACCGGACAGGTGCGCGACGTGATGGTCGCGGCACATGGGCGGGAGGACCGCAAAGCCGCGATGCGCGTGCGCGCCGAAAAGGACGGGCCGGAATGGACGTTCGGGATGCTGGGCGAGGCGGGCGTTCTCACCATGCCGAACTGGGCGCTCTACATCAGCAAGTGGGACTGGCGCGGCTGGCTTGACAACACGCTCGATGAACTGGCCGGGAGCAGGGCACGCGGTCTTGTCGTGGACGTACGTGGCCATAAGGGCGGACTTGATTGCGGCGACCCCATCATCGCACGCCTGATCGACCGCGACCTGAAGCTGGACAGCGCTCAACGCCGCGTACGCTATCGCAAGACACCGGCCGATCTGGACCGGTATCTCGACACCTGGGACAACTCCTTCCGTGACTGGGATGATGACGCAGTTGATATCGGCGACGGCTGGTTCCGCCTGAAAAGCGAAACTGAAGATGGACCGGTGAGCCCGGCCAAGGGGCCGCGCTTCAGCGGCAAGGTCATCGTGCTGACGGATTCACAGAATAGCTCCGCGACGTTTCAATGTGCAGACAGGATCCAGTCGCGCGGCCTCGGGCAGCTGGTTGGCCAACCGACGGGCGGCAACCAGCGCGGGATCAATGGCGGCGCGCACATCTTCCTGCGGCTGCCCGGCTCTGGGCTAGAAGTCGATCTGCCGTTGATTGGCTGTTTTTCGCTAACGCAGAAACCGGATGCGGGCCTGACGCCCGATGTTCGCGTGGACCTGACAGCGCAAGACATCGCCTCCGGACGGGACCATGTGATGGAGGCCGCTTTGGCTGCACTCGGCTGGGGAAGCTGTCGCGACGCGCAGTTCGCTGCCGGAGCAATCTGCAGCGCCGGAAACAAAAAACAGGCGCGGATCGCTCCGCGCCTGCCCGTCTTGTTCGACTGACCGAAAGATCAGGCGGCTTCGGCAGCCATCTTCTGCGCCTTGGCGATCACGTCGTCGATCTTGCCGCACATCAGGAAGGCCTGCTCGGGAATGTCGTCGTGCTTGCCGTCGAGGATTTCCTTGAAGCCCTTCACCGTGTCTTCAACGGCCACAAACTGGCCATCGAGGTTGGTGAACTGGGACGCCACGAAGAAGGGCTGGCTCAGGAAGCGCTCGATCTTGCGGGCGCGCGCCACCACCAGTTTGTCTTCTTCCGAGAGTTCGTCCATGCCGAGAATGGCGATGATGTCCTGCAGCGACTTGTACTTCTGCAGGATCTCCTGCACGCCGCGGGCGACGTCGTAGTGTTCCTGGCCGACAACGTTTGGATCGAGGATGCGCGAGGATGAATCGAGCGGGTCGACGGCCGGGTAGATGCCCTTTTCCGAGATCGCGCGGTTGAGAACGGTCTGCGCGTCCAAGTGGGCGAACGATGCGGCGGGGGCCGGGTCGGTCAAGTCGTCGGCGGGCACGTAGATGGCCTGCACCGAGGTGATCGAGCCCTTGGTCGTCGAGGTGATGCGTTCCTGCAGCGCGCCCATGTCGGTCGCGAGCGTCGGCTGGTAACCCACCGCCGATGGAATGCGGCCGAGCAGCGCCGACATTTCGGAGCCCGCCTGTGTGAAGCGGAAGATGTTGTCGACGAAGAAGAGAATGTCCTTGCCCTGGTCGCGGAAGTTCTCGGCGATCGTGAGGCCGGTGAGCGCCACGCGTGCGCGCGCCCCCGGCGGCTCGTTCATCTGTCCGAACACCAGCGAGCAACGCGAATTGCCACCGCCGCCCGCCTGGTTCACGCCCGACTCGACCATCTCGTGATAGAGGTCGTTGCCTTCGCGCGTGCGCTCGCCGACGCCGGCGAACACGGAGTAGCCGCCGTAAGCCTTCGCGATGTTGTTGATCAGTTCCTGGATCAGCACGGTCTTGCCGACGCCCGCGCCGCCGAAAAGGCCGATCTTGCCGCCCTTCGCATACGGGCACAGCAGGTCGACGACCTTGATGCCAGTGGGCAGGATTTCGGGCACCGGCTTCTGGTCGACGAAGGCCGGGGCGAGCTGGTGGATGCCGCGCAGGACTGAACGGTCGACCGGACCGGCTTCATCGATCGGCTCTCCGATGACGTTGAGAATGCGGCCAAGCGTGGCTTCGCCAACCGGGACAGAGATGGCGTCACCCGTGTCGCGGACTTCGTGGCCGCGTGTGAGGCCTTCCGTCGAGTCCATCGCGATGGTGCGCACGGTGTTCTCGCCGAGGTGCTGCGCAACTTCGAGAACGAGGCGCGTGGTCCCGTTCATCGTCTCCAGCGCGTTGAGGATCGCCGGCAAGTGGCCGTCGAACTCGACGTCGACGACGGCACCGATGACCTGGCTTACGCGGCCCTTCACGTTGGTGGCGGTTTTCGTGCTCATGTCTGGCCTCTGGTCTCTCGTATCGGTGTCTGGCAAATCTTGTCGTCAGAGCGCTTCAGCGCCCGAGATGATCTCGATGAGTTCCTTGGTGATCTGCGCCTGCCGCGCGCGGTTGTAGCGCAGCTGCAGGGATTTGATCATGTCGCCGGCGTTGCGCGTTGCGTTGTCCATGGCGGTCATCTGCGCGCCCTGGAAGCCGGCTTCGGTCTCCAGCAAGGCCGAGAGAATCTGTGTGGACAGGTAGCGCGGCAGTAGCGCCTCGAGGATGGCCTGCTCATCCGGCTCGTAGATGTAGCGCGCGCCCTGCAGATCCACGCTCGGCGCATCGGCCGGCGGACGGGCGGGGATCAGCTGCATGGCGGTCGGGATCTGCGTCAGCAGGTTCTTGAAGCGCGCGAAGATAAGCGTCGCGACATCGAACTCGGCCCCCTCAAAGCGATCCGTTATCTGGCGCGCAATATTGGTGGCGCTCTCGGCCGTCACCGTGCGCTCGCCGCGGCGATCGATATGGCCGACGATCATCGAGCCATAGAGACGCTTCAGCGCATCCGAGCCCTTCTTGCCGATTGTGAGGATTCTCACCGTCTTGCCGGCCGCCTGCAGGCGACGAATTTCAGTCCGCGCCAGCTTGACGATGTTGGTGTTGAAGCCACCGGCGAGACCCCGCTCGGACGTCATCACGACGAGCAGGTGGACATTGTCACTGCCCGTGCCGGCAATCAGTTTCGGGCCGCCGCCCGCCGCAGCACCCGACGCGAGGTTGGCGATGACGGAGGCCATGCGCGTCGCGTACGGACGCGCCGACTGCGCTGCCTCCTGCGCGCGCTTCAGCTTGGCCGTCGCGACCATCTGCAACGCCTTTGTGATCTTCTGCGTGGATTTCACGCTGACGATCCGGAGGCGGAATTCCTTCAAGCTGGGCATGGGCTATGCCTTGTCCTCAAGCTTTCCGGGTTACGCGAACGTCTTCGAGAACGCTTCGAGCGTCGCCTTGATCGCGTCTTCGATCTTGCCGCCGTCCTTGCCGTTCTTGGAGATGTCCTTCTGGTCGCGGACATCGGCCAGCAGGGTCTGCTTGTCGGCGCGGATGTGGCGCAGCAGTTCGGCCTCGTAACGCACGACCGCATCAGTCGGGATCTTGTCGAGATAGCCGCGCGTGCCTGCGTAGATCACCACGACCTGCTCTTCCATCGACAGCGGAGAGTATTGTGGCTGTTTCAGGAGCTGGGTCAGGCGCGCGCCGCGATTGAGCTGGCGCTGCGTGGCGGCGTCGAGGTCCGAGCCGAACTTTGCGAAGGCGGCCATCTCGCGATACTGGGACAGTTCCGACTTCATCGTGCCGGAGACCTGCTTGGTCGATTTCACCTGGGCAGAACCTCCCACGCGCGACACAGACAGGCCGACGTTCACGGCCGGGCGAATGCCCGAGTTGAACAGGTCGGTCTCGAGGAAGATCTGGCCGTCGGTGATCGAGATCACGTTCGTCGGGATGTAGGCCGACACGTCGTTGGCCTGCGTCTCGATGATCGGGAGCGCCGTCAACGAGCCCGAACCGTGGTCGGCGTTAAGCTTCGCCGCGCGCTCGAGCAGACGCGAGTGGAGATAGAACACGTCGCCCGGATAGGCTTCGCGGCCCGGCGGGCGGCGCAGCAGCAGCGACATCTGGCGGTAGGCGACGGCCTGTTTCGAGAGATCGTCATAGATGATCAGCGCGTGCATGCCGTTGTCGCGGAACCACTCGCCCATCGTGCAGCCGGTGAAGGGCGCCAGGTATTGCAGCGGGGCCGGCTCCGACGCGGTGGCGGCGACGACGATGGTGTACTCGAGCGCGCCGCGCTCTTCGAGCGACTTCACGACCTGCGCCACGGTCGAGCGCTTCTGGCCGATGACGACGTAGATGCAGTAGAGCTTCTCGCTCTCGTTGCCGCGGGCGTTGATGGCTTTCTGGTTGAGGATGGCGTCGATGGCGACGGCGGTCTTGCCGGTCTGGCGGTCGCCGATGATCAGCTCGCGCTGGCCGCGGCCGATCGGCACCAGGGTATCGATGGCCTTGATGCCGGTCGACATGGGCTCGTGCACGGATTTGCGCGGCAGGATGCCCGGCGCCTTCACGTCGACGCGGCGGCGCTCGGCCACGTTCACCAGCGGACCCTTGCCGTCAATCGGATTGCCCAGAGCGTCCACCACGCGGCCCAGCAGGCCCTTGCCCACCGGTGCCGACACGATCTCCTGCGTCCGCTTGACGTTGTCGCCTTCCTTGATGCCGCGGTCGTCGCCGAAGATCACGACGCCGACATTGTCGCGCTCGAGGTTCAGCGCCATGCCGCGCACGCCGGAGGAGGTGAACTCCACCATCTCGCCGGCCTGCACGTTGTCGAGGCCGTGCACGCGGGCGATGCCGTCGCCCACTGACAGCACCTGGCCGACGTCCGAGACTTCGGCTTCGGCACCGAAGTTCGTGATCTGCTTCTTCAGGATCTCGGAGATTTCTGCCGCGCGGATGTCCATGGGGTTAGGCGCCCTTCATCAGGTTCGTCAGGTTGTTCAGTTTTGTACGGATCGAAGCGTCGACCAGACGCGAGCCCATCTTCAGCTGCAGACCGCCGATCAGGGCGGGGTCGACTTCAACATCAACAGTGACGCTGCGGCCGAGCGCTTTGGAGACGGCGCTTTCGAGATTGAGCGTCTGGTCTTTCGAAATCGGTTTTGCGACGCGCGCGGTGATGCGGCTCGCGCCGCGGTGCTTGGCGGCTTTCTCGGCGAAGGATCTTGCGATCGACGGCAGCTCGCCCGCGCGGCGGTTCAGCGCCACGACGCCGACGAATTTGCGTGCCAGCTGCGGCATGCCGAGCTTCTCGCTCAGCGTCGCCAGCACGGCGGATTTCTCTTCGGCCTTGTAGAGCGGCGATTTCAGGACGCGCGCGAGCGCCGCGTCGCCATCGATCAGCTTGCCGAGCGCGGTGAGCCCCTTGTCGACCGCGTCCACCTCGCCCGAGGTGATCGACATGTCGAATACGGCCGCCGAATATCGTTGCGCGGCTTCGCTTACCGAAGTGGTCGTTGTACCGGCCAAATCTCTAGCCCCAAAAATCAAGTTCGTGAGCCCCGAATCCCCCACATCGGTCCGAGGCAAAAATGATATGAAATCAACCGTGTGAATACGGGTGGCGACTGGGTCGAATGCCGCGCGGGCTGACTAGCACGCACCGAGCCTTGGTGACAACTCAAGGAAATTGGCTTTTTCCGCTGCAAACACGGGCGTTTCGTCGCGGCGCGGAAGCACGCGAATTCCGCCCTGCGCCCCTCCAAGTCATTCTCGGGCAAGCCGAAAGGCGCATCACGGGAACCCCGGTTCCGAGGGCAATGGGAAACGGCAAGCTTCCGCAACTTCGACAACCGTGAATCCCGGTACTCGCTTCGCTCCGACGAGAATGACCCCTTGGCCAGGCTAACTTGAGCCAAGCTAACTTGCGGGCGGCCGCTTCACTCCGTACCTCAGTGAGCACTCACACAAGCGCGAGCGCACGCATGACCTCTCTCTTCTCTCCCCTCACCTTCGCCCGCGGACCAGCGTGGCAGAACCGCTTTATGCTTGCGCCGCTGACTAATACGCAGAGCCATGCCGATGGCGCGCTGTCTGACGCTGAATTCAACTGGTTGACGCTACGCGCCAAAGGCGGTTTCGGCCTGACGATGACGTGCGCCGCCCATGTGCAGGCGGTCGGCCAGGGCTTTCCGGGTCAGCTCGGTGCATTTGACGACAAGCATCTGGAAGGCCTCGCCCGCCTCGCCGCCGGCATCAAGTCGCACGGCTCGGTCTCTTCCCTGCAGATCCACCACGCGGGCAACCGCTCGCCCAAGGAACTGGTCGGCACGCCCGTCTGCCCGTCGGACGACACGAAAACCGGCGCACGCGCGTTGACGCTCGCGGAGGTCGAAGCGCTGCGCGACGCCTATATCGCCGCCGCGGCACGCGCCGAGAAGGCCGGTTTCGACGGCGTCGAGATCCATGGCGCGCATGGCTATATCCTCGCACAATTCCTCTCGGCCGAGATCAACCACCGCGACGACCGCTATGGCGGCCCCCTCGAGAATCGCGCCCGCATCATCATGGAAATCATCGAGGGCATCCGCGCGGCCACGAAGGCCGACTTCCAGCTCGGCCTGCGCCTGTCGCCTGAGCGCTTCGGCCTCAAGCTCGCGGAGATCCGAGACGTGGCCGCCGAAATCCTGCGCGATGGAAAGATCGACTTCCTCGACATGTCGCTGTGGGACGTCGCGAAGGAGCCCAACGAAGACGAGCACAAAGGCCGGACGCTGATGAGCGTCTTCACTGATTTGCCCCGCGGCCAGGTTCGCCTGGGCGCTGCCGGCCGGGTGATGACGGGCAAGGATGCTGCAGGCGTCCTCGACGCCGGCTGCGACTATGTCGTCGTCGGCCGCGGCGCTATCCTGCGCCACGACTTCCCCAAGCGTGTACAGGCTGACGCCGACTACGTCTCGCCGCAGACGCCGGTCTCCATCCAGCACCTGCTCGACGAAGGCCTCTCCCCGGGGTTTGTGAAGTACATGCGCCAGTGGCCGAACTTTGTGGAAGCTGAAGCCACCGCGGCATGACAATCCGAACCGAAGAGATCGGCGGAAGGAGCGTCCTCTTCTTCGCCAGGGAAGTTACGCGAATCGCCACGCCGTCCGGCTCCAAGGACCTGCCCGCCAAGGCGTTCAGCGCCGACGCCCATCGCCATCATTCCGTTTACGCGTCGCTCGTCGGATTTCCTGAACCTCGCGAGGCGCCTTGCCGGCGAGGTCATCCACGTCTTCGTGGAATACCGGATGGAGTTGGTCATTCTCGCCGGCTTTACGGAAGTCGCCGCGCATAGCAGCGCGTTGCGGCATTTCATCTACAAATCCAGTCGCGGGCAGTGAGTCTGGTTCCTGCCTGACGCAGCCGCGTTCCGACAAAGAATCGGTACACAGCCGCTGGCAAAATCCCCGTCCGCCCTTAATCAAGCTTTTGCGATGGCGGTTGTAGACTTGGCCGGCCATGGCAGCGCCTCTCGTCATCCGCAACGACGCGCCGATCATCGGCTGGGTATTCGCCACGATCTGGTTTGGGTTCCTTGCGGTTTTCACATGGCTATTCATGCGCGACGGCGGCTTCCGCCAGTTCGACTACACGCTCGAAGTTATGGTGATGACTGGCTTCTGGCTGTTCGGCTTTGGCGGTCTCGTACCTTTAATCTTCCCACCCCGCACCCGATTCACGCTCGGTTATCGCAAGGCCGAACTCGTGCGTCGCTGGCTCTGGCGCCACACAATCGAAACCCTCCCCTGCGACATCCTCCTTACCGCGCAAGTTCGCGTCGACAAGGACCCGGACGGCGATCCCTACTACAGCCTGATCCTCGTGCCGCCCGGCGGAGAGGTGATCGCACTGAAGTCCTCGGCCATGCGCGGAGACATCGAAGCATTGCAGGCGCAATTGTTCGCCTCCCTCTGACTGACTTCCGGGACGCATCCCCAAACGCAAACCGGCCGGCCCCTTGTGGGAGCCGGCCGGGTTATTCCGTAGGCAGAGTATCGAGATCCAGCCGCGTTAGCGGCCGCGTCCGCGCTGCTGCATCTGCTCCATTGCCGCCCCGAGTTCCTGCATCGACAGGCCGCCATCCTTGTCGACGTCGATCGCTGCGAAATTCGCCTTGAACTGCTGGTGCACGGGAGCGATGCCATCGCTGGTCACGTTCGCTGCGCCTTCTTCGGACTCGGTCCGCAACTCGGATTCCTGCAGTTTGCCGTCGCGATTGTCGTCCGCCATGGTCAGCAGCTGGGTCTGGCGCAGCGCCGCCTGCAGGTCATCGCGCGGGTTGGCGGCGGTCTCGTCCTTCCAGCGGAACTGCACGGCCGTGAACAGCATCTCCTGGAACGACTGGTCGCCCCAGAAAATCTTCTTCGCCGAATTCGTCAGCGCCTTGGTTGTGTCGCCTTGCAGCGCCTTGTTGTTCGCCGAATTGTCATACCAGTAGTCGGCGACAAGCTTGGTGCCGGCCGGCAGGTCGATCAGGTCCTTGAAGATGTAGTCACGCTGCCAGTTGAAGTCGTAGTGCGGCATGTTGAGGAGGATTTCCTCCTTGCCGTCCGGATAGATGGCCGTGAGTTTCGAGGCATAGCCGCGATAGTGCGCGTGGACTTGCGCCGCATAGATCTGCACGTCAGCCGGGAACAGCACATAGGCCGTCTCGTGGTGA
>Ga0163144_10005780_pt1 | contig 27492 bp, 19 predicted proteins | sample OliLak19BULKMAT1_FD_123175 | JGI IMG/M metagenome (GOLD analysis project Ga0163144, IMG submission 123175) | Freshwater microbial mat bacterial communities from Lake Vanda, McMurdo Dry Valleys, Antarctica - Oligotrophic Lake LV.19.BULKMAT1 | ecosystem: Environmental > Aquatic > Freshwater >... | reverse complement strand
CGGAGCGCGGCTCCCTGCATGCGGTCGAAGTAATCTTTTTCCGTCGCGCCCATTCCCGGGATCTCGCGGGCCTTGAGCCGGTCCGAGAACGCGATGATCTTACGGAGCGGTTCCTGCAGGTCGTGCGAGGCGACGTAGGCGAACTGTTCGAGTTCCTTGTTCGATTCGACGAGCTGCAGCGTCTTCTCTCTAAGGCTCTCCTCCGCCAGCTTCTGGCCGTGGATCTCCGTGCACGTCCCGAACCATTTGACGACGCACCCGTGTTCGTCTTGCTGCGAAAATCCCCGGCCCAGATGCCACCGGTAGGTCCCATCCGAGCGGCGGAGGCGGTATTCGACGTCGTACGCCCCTTCACCGTGGACGGCGGCGAGCCAGGATTGGATCGTTTTCGCCTTGTCGTCCGGGTGCAGGACGACGAGCCAACCTTGGCCCAGGGAGGCGTCCGGGGAAAGCCCGGTGTACTCGTACCACCGGGCATTGAAGTAGTCGACGTTGCCGTCGGGCCGTGTGGTCCAGACGATCTGAGGGATCGCTTCGGAGAGCGTCCGAAGCGATCCTTCGTTCTCGCGGGACACCTCATAGAGGCGCGCGTTGTCGAGCGCGAGAGCCGTGCGGCGCGCAATCTCGCGCGCCACGGAAAGGTCGGTCGCGTCGTAGCGGCGGCCGGATTCAGACGTGACGAACGTGATCGCGCCGTACGCGCGGTCCCGCGCAACGAGCGGCACCGTCATACCGGAAACGAGCCCGAGCGATTTGAGCACGGAAAGATGGTGCGCATCCTTCGCGACTGCCTCCAGAAATTCGCTTTGTATTTCCTGAATGAATTCGGCCTGACCCGTGCGGATGACGTGGCCGGCGCCGTGCGGATCGCCGGGCGACGGCGGATAACGCCGCACGAGGTCCCGGGCGATCTCCACTTTCGCGGAATCGCCGTGCGCGATCACAGCGTGTTCGATCGACCCATCCTCCTTCGTGAGATAGACCGCGCACCAGTCCGCGAAGTGAGGCACGATGACCCGCGTCAGATGACCCGCCATCTTCTGCGCGTTGAGCGTCCGCGAAAGGATCTCGTTGGCCTCCGCGAGAAGACGGAGATTCTCCTCTTCCCTCTTTCGCGCCGTGATGTCGATGACCGAACCGATCATCCCGGCGAATTCGCCGTCGCGGAAGCGCGGCTCGCCGTGCGCGAGTACCCAGCGGTACTGCCCGTCGTAGCGCCGCAAGCGGTATTCGTAGCGGAATTTACCGCGCTCCCTGATGGCCGCACCGTAAACCGAGACGAGCAATTCAGCGTCGTCGGAATGGACGAATTGAAGCCACCCTTCACCGGCGTTTTTTTCAAGCGACGCGCCGGTGAAATTAAGCCAAGGTTTGTTGAAGTAGTCCCGGCGGCCGTCGGCCCGCGAAGTCCAGATCATCACCGGTGCCGAATCGGCCATTGTTCGGAAGCGCTCTTCGCTCTCGGCGATTGCGATCTCCGCGAGCCTTTTCTCGGTCACGTCGCGCGTGAAGCAGCGCGTGTGGACGAACTTGCCGTCCTCCCAATAGACGTCCGAAGAAATCAGTACGTGGCGGATCGAACCATCCCTGCACTTGAGACGCGCTTCGCGGCTGTGGAGCTTCTCGCCGCTGGTGAGCCGCTTCAGGATGTCCTCGATCACGTCGGAATCGGCGTGGAACTCGGCGATGTGCCGGCCGACGTATTCGTGGGGCTCGTAACCGAGCATCTCGAGCTCGGTGCGGTTGGCGCGTAGAATCGTCCCGTCCGGGCCGACCCAGTGCAGGCCGACGGTGGCATTTTCGAAGAAATCGTTCAGCGCGCGGTAGGCCTGTTCGAGCTCGGCGGTGCGCTCCCGGACGTGGCTTTCGAGCTCGCGGTTCGAGGCCTCTAGCGCGTCCTCGATGCGTTTGCGCTCGGTCATGTCGCGCAGGATCATGGCGAAGCCCAAGAGTTTCTTGTCGGCGGCGCGCAGGACGGTGAGGGTGGCGTGGGTCCAGAAGCGGCTGCCGTCCTTGCGGAGCCGCCAGCCTTCTTCGCAGTACACGCCCTTACGCACGGCGACCCGGAGCCCCTCTTCGGTTCTCCCCTTGTCTTCGGGCAAGTAGAACACCGAGAAATGACGGCCGATGATCTCTTCGGGCGCGTATCCCTTGAGACGCTCGGCACCGGCATTCCAGGTGGCCACGTTGCCGTCGGGATCGAGCAGGAAAATCGCGTAGTCTTGCACGGTTTCGACGAGTAGCCGGAAACGCTCCTCGCTCTGGCGGAGTGCCTCTTCGGATTGCCTTTTTTCCGTGATGTCTTGGCCGGTACCGATGAGGCGGCAGACCTTGCCCCCCGTGTCTTTCACGACGCGGCCGCGCGCTTCGAGGATTCGGAACGTGCCGTCGGGCCGCAGGATGCGGTGCTCGAGCTGAAACGGCTTGCCGTCTTTGACCGCCTGTTGGACGCGCTCCCGCACGGCGGAGGCGTCGTCGGCCGGCAGACGCTCGAGAAAAGAATCGAACGTGAGCGGCCGGTCACCGGGCTTCAGTCCGTAAATGCGGTAAAGCTCGGCCGACCAAGCGACCTTGCTGGTTTTCACGTCCCAGCTCCAGCTTCCGACCCGGGCGACCGACTGGGCTTCGTCGAGTGCGTTGCGGGATTCGGCCAGTTGCTCGAAGCTCGATTTCAATTCCGCATTGCGCGCGCTAAGCTCCTTATTGGCAGACTTGAGCTCCTGGTTCACGGGGTCGCGTAAGAAGCTCGTGACGCGAATCAGGAGATCCTGATAGAGCTCCTGGGCTTCCGCGGGATTCTTTTTGAGGTAGTCGAGGTACCGCTCGAACTTTTTGATCTTGCGGAGCGACATGCGCCGCTGGATGCGGCGCTGGATCGTGGGAGACTTGTACAGGCGGAAATCGACCCCGCTCGTCGTGTGGAGAAGGGTGAGAATCCCCTCCACCCCCTCTTTGGCGGGCAACTTCTTAATGACTCTGCCATTTTTAAGCGAACTGCGGCGCCGGGCTTTCATGTGGAATCCCCAGGGTTAGAAGGAAAGATTTTAGCGCTTTTTCGGACGGATGGAAAGGCCTTAAACGAGGTCGAAGATCAGAATTTCGGAGGGTTCCAGAGCCTCGAGAAGGAAACTTGTCTCTTCGCTGACGGCCGCGCCGTCGCCTGCCGAGAGGAAGGTCTTTTCCAAGCGGACCGCCCCCTCCTCCCCGCCCCGCGATGCGACTCTGCAGAGCCGGTTCCGGCGTTTTTCGGCCGCGAAGTTTTTTTGCTCGTAACCGGGGGAGAGCCCCGGGCGCTCGGGAAGGATCCATATCTGGAGGAGGTGCACAGGCTCCGACGACGACGCGTTGAACTCGCTGTGCGTCACACCCGTGCCCGCCGACATTCGCTGGACGTCGCCGGGACGGATCACAGAGCCGTTTCCCATGCTGTCCTTGTGCTCCAGCGCCCCGGAAAGGACCACCGTGACGATCTCCATATCACGGTGGGCGTGTGTGCCGAATCCTTTTCCGGGCTGAACGACGTCCTCGTTGATCACGCGCAGGGACCGGAAGCCCATGGAGGCCGGGTCGAAATACTCGGCGAAGGAGAAGGTGTGACGCGTATCGAGCCAGCCGTGGTTAAAGTGGCCCCTTTCGTCGGAGTGCCGAAGACGAATCATGGTTCTACCATACCACGCAGACGAACTTCATTAGAAGTTCTTAAGAAAAACGGCTGAATAAGCCGCCCCGGAAAGGATTAGGCGGACGAAGCGACCGCGCGGAAAGCCACGTAGGCCCGGTAAAGCTCTTGAGAGAGCGTCTGGAGGGCGCGGACGATGAGGCCCTTGTCCTCGTACGCCTGAGCCGTCGTGCCGGGCGCAACTTTCTGGAGGAACTGGATTTCGTTCGCGCTGACGCGGGAGGCTTTGGTGAGGCTCTTGACCATCTGCTGAAGAATTTCGTCCTCCGCGTCCGTTACCGCGGCGGCGATGGCGGCGCGGATGTACTGTTCGTGCGGCATCACGTTGAAGTTCTGCGCGTCGGCGACGCCTTGTTGGACAGGCAGGTAACCCGCACCGAGCTCCGCGGCGCGGTCGATGATCCCCTGATTCCGCACGCCCGAGAAGAATCGCTTCGCTCCCCGCTCGATCTCGGCGCTGAGCGCGTCGGACTGCATCCCTTCGAAGTTCTCGAGGCGTTTGCCGTCCTTGTCCGCGAACTCGATAAGGACGTTGAGCTTGGACGAAGCGTCTTTGAACTCTTGCTTGAGTAGTTGGACGACGCGAGAAATCTCCTTCGGATCCTGGCTTTCGACTCCGAGCGTGTAAATGACGGTCTTCGACTCGTTGAGCCGGGAGACAAGCCTCCGGAGTTGTCCTTTTGACGTCCGGTCGCCGGCAGCTGCTTCATCCAGAGCCATGCGCACGATCGGGTCGGCGGTTTCGGTGCCGGCGGGCGCCGGAGCCGCTTGGCGAAGAGCCGCGGCGCCGAGGGTGACGGCGGCAGTTTCGGCGCTAGCTCCGGTCGGGTCGTTCAAATCGACGCGATAGCCGGCACGCTGCTTGACGAACTCGGCTCCCGTGAAGCCTGTTGAGACGGTGATGGGTAGAACGCCGCGCCCGAGAACGCTTGAGGCGTCCTGAGCGGCGATCGAAGAGAAAAGCGCTTGGTCGGCGGCGTTCGTTTGGACGGTAAAGTTCTGCGGCAAACGTCCGGAGACGCCGTAAAACGCCTGGAAACTGTCCGCACGAGCCCCCGACCCGACGGCACCGGCCTCGGCGTCGATCCTCGAGAACAGAAGGTCCTGTTGCCGGGCGATCTCGCTGAGCGCCTCGGCTTCCGTCGCCAAACGAGCCCCCTGCATCGACGCGAGCTTCGCCTGAGCGGCCTCGATCTGAGAGCGGCGCTCTTGAGTGTCGGGGCCTTCGGCCAGAGCTTTCTTTTCTTTCTCGAATTCGCCGGAGGCGGCCTTCAGGGCGGCGACGGCAAGCGCGCGGGAGTCGGGGGCGAAGACGCTCGTGTAATACTTTTGGGCCACGCGCTGGGATTCGTTGGCCGGAGCGAGCGTCGGAAGAAGCGTCGCCGCCGCGTCCACGTCGGTCAAGGCTCCGAGCCGGGCGAGGCCTTGGGCGCCGTTCTTTGCGTATTCGTAGAGGAGTTGTCCCAGATTGGCGACGAGAATGTTCTTCACGTGATTCTTCGAGGCGTCGAGAAGGCCCGCGCGGATGGTTTCGCGGAGCGCTTGGACGGTCGCGAAGTTGGGGTCGATGACCCGCGTCTCTTGGTAGATGCCGTCGATGATCACGAAGTCGGCGGCGGCGTCGGCGACGTGGCCCGAGAAGCCCTGCGTACGTAAAGTCTCAAGGAACGCGACGGCGCTGGCCTGGGTGCGCTGAGTGGTCTCGATGAAGGAGACGACCTCGGCGTTGGGGACGCCGGGCTGGAGGCGCGTCTTGTCTTCCAGCATCGAGCGGACGTTGTCGAATCCGAAGTACTTGGCGGTATTGACGCCGGCGTCGGCTTCCTTGATGAGGCCCGCGGCGTTGCGGCTGTAGATTTCAGAGACAACGAGAGCGGAGAAGTCGGTGATGTTGGAGGTGATGACCTTGGCGCGTTTCAGCCACTCGCCGTTGCCCGGCACGATGCGGTCGAAGCCGTAGGCGAGCGCGGAGGCCTGGACGATCGTATCCACACCCTCTCCCCTTACGCCGAGGAGCTCGGCGGCCCTCAAGGCGAGCGCGCGGCGAAGGTCATCGGCGGAGGTCGGGGTCGAAGTCGACTGGTCGATGAGAAGGATGGGGTCCAAGCCCTTGGCCGTGATCTCGGCGGCCGCGCCCTGGAAGAGCGGCGAGGGAATGTTTTTCAAGACGATGTTCTTCACGAAGTCGATCGGGAAGCCCGGATGGTGCGACGAGAAGAGGACGGCGAGTCCCCTGGCCTGGTCGCTCGAGAGGCCGAGCGCCTGGAAGCGTTTCACGGCGACGACGGCGCTCAAAGAGCCGTGGCCCAGGATCTTTCGCACGAGTTCGCGTGTGGGACCGGCGTCGTGCTTTAAGAGGAATTCGAAGGTGGCTTGGGCGCGGGCGCGGGCTTCGGTGGGGTCGAGCCCCGCAGCGAGGCCGTTCTGCGTAAAGGCGTCCAGGATCGCTTCTTTCTCGGTGCCGTTTTCTTTCTCGGCGCGGGTCAGGTCCACTTCGGTGCCGCTGTAGGCCAGGTCGTGGAATTCGGCGAAGTAGGTCATGAGAACGGCGGTGCGTTCGTCGAGGCGGCCTTCCATGAGGAGCGACTGGACGACGCCGTTGTGCGAATCCAGGTGCAGTCCCACGATTTCGTCCGAGCCGCCGATCAGGAATTCGGCCGGACGCTGGGCTTTCAAGAGGGCGTTCAAAGCGCGCACGCGTTCGAGCGGCTGTGTGTCGGCGGGCAAATTCGCAACCGGAGCGGCGAGTTTGGCGTAGACTTCGGTGGGCAGATCCACGCCGATGGCAAGACGAGCCCCCGAGACGCCCGGTACATCGACGTTTGGCCCGGCCTCGGTGACGCGGACCCTTGAAATTTCAGAAATTTTATCGACGACGACTTGGGCAGCGAGCGAGACCGCATCCGCTTTTTCGACGCCCATCGCCATGGCGGCGTCCCGTGCGAGCTCGTAGAGAACGATCTGATTGTCGGTTTCGGCCAGGTACTGCTCAATGTAACGGCCGCGGTCGGCCGTGAGCTGGGCCTCCGTGATTCCGCGCTGTGCCGCCCAATCCAGGACGAGGGCGGGAACCGCCGCCGCAAGCATCTCTCGGACGCCGTCCTGACGAACCGCTTTCGCGGAAGCGAGCTTTTTCTGGGCCGTGAGGGCGACTTGCGTTTTCATCGTCTCGGTGTCCACGCGCTCGATCCGCTTACGGAAAGGCGAAAGAAGCCGCTGCTCGTACCGCTTTTGATTGGTTTCCCGCGTCACGCGCGGCGTGAGGACGACGTACGAGTAACCCTTCTCGCGGAGAAGCTTCTTGAGATGCGGCGTGTGGTAGCCGCCGGAAATGAGAACCGCGACCTCCTGCTTTTCGCTGCTCAAAGAGGCCTCGACGTTCCTCACGAAAGCGAAGTCGCGGTCGCTCACCGACGCGTAAAAGGAAATGAGCGCGTCGCGCCCCTTGTCGAGCGACGGGTCGTACGTGACCAGATCGCCGAAGAATCCCGAATCCGTGAGTTTTTTGTTCAGGAAGGCCAGCATCGGCATCGTCTTGAACTCGGACTCGTTCGCGGTGAACAGATTGAACTCGTCGGTTGTCATCCGGATCTCGTACGCGTTGCCCAAAAGCTCGAGATAACGGTCGACGCTCCGGAGGAGACGGTCGTCCTCGCGCGTCAGGAGACGGCGGTACACCTCCTGCTCGATCGCCTGGAACTCGTCGAGTAGCACCTTGAGGTCGAGCTCGGTGAAGCGGCGCAGGTACTCGCCGTAGCGGGAGAACTGCTCGTATTTGGTCAGGGCCACGCCTTTTTCCTCGGCCAGGCGGGCGATCGCGCGGAAGACCACGTACTGGGAAAGCTCGGCGCTCGGCCGCGACACGATCTCGCGGAGCTCGCCCATCTCGCTCTCGGCGCCCTTTTTGGAGAGCTCGTCGAGAACGGCGGCCTGCTCGAGCTGAGCCGCGTCGAAATCGAGCGACTCTTCCTTTTTCAAAACTTCGATGAACCCGGAGAGATTCGGATAGGCCAAAAGGCCGATACCTTCACCTTCGGCGAGTCGCACGAGCGTCAGGAGACTCTTCTTGTCGGAGAACGCACCTAGTCCCCGTTCCTTTTCGTAAGCCAGGACTTTGGGCGGAAAGGTTTTCTGCTTAAGGCTTTGGACCGCGCGTCGGATCTTGGCGATGTATTCGAGGTTGCTTTGCCTGGAATCGGCCAGCTTGCCGTAATTCATGACGCTCTTCGAATAGAGCCCCATGTCCTCCAAACCGACGATCTTCATCGGTACGTCCGACGTGAGATTGAGATACTCCTCGCCGGAGATCTTTCCCTGGACGAGGAAGGACTTCGCGAGCCGCTTCCAAACGGGACCGGACGCGATCTTCTTCAGCGGGGTAAGCGAGCAGTCGTTTTGACCGCCTTCGGACAAAATGAGCGAGATACCGTATTTCCGCATCAGGCGTTCCAGCGCGCCGGCGATGTTCTGCTGGCCGCTCAGGTTCGCGTGGGGGTCCTGGATATGGACGATGAGAGCCCTGCCGCTTCCTTTATAGATCTCCTCGATGTCGACGAAGTCCATCGGCGGCTCCAGGCGCGAGGGATCGGCGGTGATCAGGGCTTGTGCTTGGGGGGCGGGGATCGGGCCCGAAAAGACCTCGGCGTAGGTGGAGATGTCGACAAGGCAGAGGGATAAAATAACGGCCAGCGAGACGTTTTTTTTCACAGCACGTATCCAGATTTTATCATTAGTTATTAACTTTAATCAAAATTGTACATAACGAGCGCCCGATATTCAAGGCCTCGGAGGATTTTTTTAGATTTTAATTCGTGGATTTTCGTGCGGAGAAACGCTCGATAACGCCGCGCAGGACGCGCGTGTCGTCGGAGTCCATCGGTTTTTTCAGGAAGGCCGCCACTTGAAGCGCGTCGTTCTTCAAATTCTGCGTCGACTGGCCCGTAAGCACCACGACGGGGATTCTGCGGACGGCGGCGTCCATGCGTATTTCGTTCAGCGCCTCGACGCCGGTCATGCGCGGCATATTGAGATCGAGGAGGACCACCGACGGCGTCGGGGACTCATCGGGGTTCGTGTAGATCCCCCGGCGAAAAAGGTAATCCAGAAGCTTTTCGCCGTCGCGAACCCAGCGCAGCGTCGCTTCCGGGTATTCGCGCGAAAGAGTTTCCCGCACGAAAACGTAATCGTCGGAGTCGTCTTCGGCGATCAGGATGACTGGGCTTGTTTTTTCGTTCGCCATCGCGCCATCATGCCCGAGCGCGACGTGAAATGCAAGCTTCTAAAGATTTGAGTCGCTTAAATCTTCGGCCTGGTCGCCCAAAACGCAAAAAAAGGAAGGCCGCCGAAGCGGCCCTCCCGAGATTCGCGTTTTATTTGGAACGATCAGATATGGTCGAAACGGCGACAAGACGTGACGAGCCGCTTCGAGCCGGCCGATCCGCCCAGCGCCGCGGCGGCGAGACCGAGAAGACCGCCGAAGAAGACGACCCACAGGGCTCCGGCCGAATAATCGGCAGCCTTGTCGGCGATTTGCTTCGCGCGAGCCTTGGCTTCTTCCGTCTTGGCCGAAAGGCCGGCCACGACGCGATCGATTTCCTGCCAAGAGAGGTTCGTATTCACGACGAGCTGGTTCTTCGCGCCTTCCGCATCGCCGCGCATCAAGCTCGCGGAGATGGCCGCGAGGGCCTGGCGGTCGATGTTCTCGACGGTACGACGCGCTACCTGCGGATTAACTCCGCCGGGGACATTAAAGAGGCATTAATTTAGGATTAGCGCTTTTTTAACTTTTTTGCGGGGATGACGGAGCGGCTCCCTTTAGCGCGCGCGATACCTGCGCTGATTGGAGCTGGAGATTACAATAACCGTTGGGGGTTTTTTTGAGGTACTTTTGGTGATAGTCTTCCGCACGCCAGAATTCGGACGCGGACGTCACTTCGGTCACGATCTCCGAGTGGAAAACCTTCGCCTCGTCCAAGAGACGCTTCGTACGTTCGGCTTCTCGCCGCTGGGCATCGTCGTGATAAAAAACGGCGGAGCGGTACTGCGTGCCTACGTCGTTGGCCTGGCGGTTCAGCGTGGTCGGATTGTGGTGCGTCCAGAACACTTCGAGAAGCTCGGTGTAAGAAACCTTCTCGGGGTCGTATTCGATCTGTACGGCTTCGGCGTGTCCCGTGCGGCCGGTGCAGATCTCCTCGTAAGTGGGATTGCGCCGGGTTCCGCCGGTGTAACCCACGGCCGTTGAGACGACCCCGTCCATTTCGGCGAACACTTTTTCGACGCCCCAGAAACACCCGGCGCCGAACGTCGCTTTCTCTATTTTCTTTTCCATCGCGTGCCCTCCGGTTGCGGCGAGTACGGCGAGGACCGCCGCTAAAACCGCGCGTTTCATTTTTCCTCTTCCCTGGAATCGACGTCTTCGCGCCACCGCGCGAGATCCTCCGTGCGGTCGAAGAGCGTCGGCATGTCCGACGCCTTCATCTCCTCGGAATCGTCGAGAAGAAGACTGCAGGCGTCGCAGTCGAACGAATCGGCGAAGAAATCCAAATGCTCGCTTCCGTCGGCCTCGCAGCGTATCTCGGTCCAGCCAGCCAGAAATCCCCAATTTTTACAGACGGGGCAGCGTGTCTCGAACGCGTCCCACCCTTCGCGCCCGGGCGGCTCGTTGAAGGAGATATCCACCTTGAGCGCCCCGGCTTTTTCCTTGGCGGCCTTCGTTTTCTCGCGAACGCGGCGCGCCCGCTCTTCGTCGTAAGCCTTAAGGAGCTTGCGGTCACGGTCGGTCGGGGCGTACGCCGCCGGCTCCCGCGCCGAGAGTATATCTGCCACCTGAAGAGCGAGATAAACGCTTTTTTCGAGCTCCGCTCGCTGTACCTTGACGAGAGCTGCGCGCACGCTCAAGACTCGGAGCTCCGAAAGCGCCTTGAAATACGTCCGCAGGTCGCGTTTGCGTTCCGGAAAAAGCGCGTAAAACGTGCGCACCGCCTCATCGAACGAAATCGTGTCGTAGGCGAACTCGCGCAAGTCGAGATCGAAAGGGGTCCAGTTGAAGCCGGCTGGAAGCTCATCCGGCGCGTGGAAAAAGACCTTCGCCTCGAGCGGGATATCCTTGAAGAGGAGGCCCGGATTCGCCGCGGCGGCGAGAGCCTTCAGCATGAGCTCCACCGCCACGCCCGCTTGGCCGATCGCCGCCTGCGCTTCGGCATCCTGCGCCCGGGGGTCGTCGTGGCAGCGCGCCAGCGCCGACTTTAAGTACGAGGCGGAGGCGCGGGACAAGTGCTCGACGAGATGTTTTTTCAGCGAATCGTAACGACCGGACATGGGTTCATTCTATCACAAAAAGAAAGCCCCCGGCCGTGGAGCCGGGGGCTTTAAAACGGGAGTGCTTTAAGCGGACTTGTAGTCCGTCAGGAGCCAAGTCAGGAAAACCGCAACTCCGAAGCCGACGTAGAAATTACGCGCGGTTTCTTCCCCCGAGAAACCCAGCACCCACGGGAGGGCGACCAGGAGGACGGAAACCAGGAGCTCGATCGAACCGTGCACGGTGAATGGCACCTTCTTTAGGATGCCGTATGGATACGCCGTGACCAGCACGAGACCCAGATGCACGAAAGCGAGCACGTAGCTCAGCTTGGCCGGAGTTTCCGACAGCTGAAACAAAGACGGCGCCGCCAAAAACGCGATCACCACGCCGAAATCGATGATGCCGTGTACCTTCGCATTAAGGATCTTCATCGTTTTCTAGTCTCCTTTTATGGGACGTCTTTATCCCACTTCATTCTAGCAGAGCGTAGGCTCTAAGTCCATGCCTAAGAATGGCTTAGGACTATTTTTCTAGCTTAGAGACTTTCGTCCCCTCGAGCGTGAGGTTGTACATGAGGCCCTTCTGACCCAGCACGAAACCCACAACAGGTTCCTTGAGTTTCGAGGTGTCAAGCTGTCCGCCCGCGCCCACCGTGACGAGCGCGACCGACGCGTCGACGCCGGCTTTCCAGCCGTCGCTCGACTGGAACTTCCGGAGCGCTTCGTCTTCCATGAAAAGGATCATGATCGCCTTCTTCTGCGCTCCGAGCTGGAAGCCGAGCGACGCGGCGGCCGTGCTGTAATAATCGACCGTCTTTCCTTTCACGCGAAGCGCGCCTTCGCCGTATTCTCCGCCGATACCGATCCCCGCTTTGAACACACGCGGGAAAATAAGTGCGCCCTTGGCGTCCTTTACGAGCGACTTGCCGCCGCCAACTTCCTCGTAAAAACGCTCGAGCACGTCGTCGACGCCGGCGTCGATCTCGCGTGAGCTGGCCGCGAGGGCCGGAGCGGCTGTTCCGAGGCAGAAAAGAACTCCCGTTAAGAACGCGATGATTTTCTTGTAAAGCATGTGGTTCCTCCGTTTCGTTTGATGGACTTTTTTAAGTTTCACGAGAATATTTTAAGCCCGACGATGCCAGCGACGACCAAGACCACGCTCGCCAAACGTCCGGCCGTGGCCGGTTCGTGGTAGAGGATCATGCCGAAGACGGCCGCTCCGGCCGCTCCGATCCCGGTCCACACCGCGTACGCCGTTCCCACCGGGATGCTTTTCAGCGACTGGGAGAGGAAGTAGAAGCTCACCGCCATGACACTGAGCACGAAGACCGAAGGCCACAGCTTCGTGAATCCGTGCGCGTGTTTCATCGCCAACGCCCAGACGATCTCGAGCGCACCGGCGATGAGAAGGCATATCCAGGCGTATCCGGGAGCCACGGGATCCATCTCATTCAACCCGGCGTAAGAATATAAGGGGCTCGTCTCCGGCCCCGCGCGGCGATCGCCGACGTGAGATCCGGGTTCTGCTTGAAAACGTCCGCCAATTCCGCCGGAGCCGATTCGATGAGCTCGCGATAAATATCGACGGCCTTCTCCTCGTCGCCTCTCCGCCAATAGGCCCACGCCAGACTCCGTTTGGCCTCCGAAGAGTTCGGTCGCAGCTCGAGCGCTTTGTTCGAATACTCGATGGCCTTGTCGTAAAAACGGCCGATGTAGCACGCCTTGTTGAGGTAGACGAGAAACTGGAAATCGTCGTCCAGGTCGAATCCCTCCTTCAATTTCTCGATGGAACGAAGTTTGTTCCAGTTCCACCACTCCGCAGGGAGGAACGAGCGTGCGTAGAGGGATTTTACGATGGCCAGCGCCATGAGCGCCTGTCCGTCGACCGTCGGATGCATCGTGTCCAGCATGAGATCGCCGTCGACTATGCCGTTCCGGGAATGTTCCTCGAATAGTTTCTGCGTCCTTGCGACGGTCACATCCGGAAGACCGAGGGCCTCGAGCGCAGAGTAGAACTCCCGCACTTCGGAAGGCGCGCGGAGCGGAACGCGGTCTTTTTCGTTGGCCAGGAGATAGCATCGGTTCGCGCGTCGATAGCGGCCGAGCCGTTCCTCACATTGCCCCAGCCTGTAATAAGCCATCGCGTATTCCGCATCGATGCGCAGTGCGCGGCGGTAAAGCCGCGCGGCGGCGGCGGCGTCCCCCGCGAGACGGCTCGCTTCCGCCCCGCGGAACGCCGCGTCCCAGGCGCGAAGCTCATCCTTCGAAAGCGCGGCCGAAAGGACCGATTCGTTGGGATGATAGCTTTTGAAATCCGAAACACCGGACAAAAAGATAACGGGAATCCGGCGTTCCTCGGCGATGTGGACGATTTTTTGTACGTTCTGCCGCCAGCGGCGGAGGATCGTCTTGAAAACGGGTGAGCGCTGGTCGAGCGCGTCGTATTCGGGGTTGTAGGTCTTCTCCTTGCGCTCGATCATCGGGAGTTCGGCTCTCTTCAGGGCGTCACGCCTCTTGGACCGCTCGATCTTGTAGCGGACCTTCAAGCGGTTGGCCTCCGAGAGAAACGCACTCCGTTTGACGAATTCCCTCGCGGCCCGGGACGTAAAACCTTTTTCACCGAAACGCGGCGGTTTCTGGTCGAAATTCGTGTGTCGGTTGTCGAGTTGGACGAAATCGTTATGCACCGAGTAGAAGACCGCGAGATCAGGTTTGTAGGGCAGAGTCTCTTCGAACGAGTCGAGGATGAAACGGCTGTTGCAGCCGAGCCGTCCGAAATTGAAGACCCGCACCCGTTTGGGAGCGCCCTCTTTCAGGAGGTCGTCGAGGTAGGCCTTGACCCACAAGTCGATGGTGGAACGCGGATAGAGCGCGTCGCCCTGGATGGTGGACTCGCCGTAGAAGAAAATACGGATCTCGTCGTCGGATTTCCACCGCGTGAGTCCCTGTTCGAGGATCCGGCGCTCGATAAAATCCCGCGCGCCCGGACGCACGAAGAAGACGGAACACACCGCCTCGACGAGGGAGAAAAAAAGGAGTGTCGTGACCAGCGAAAAAAGGACGTTCTTAAAGGTCTGCTTCATCCGGTCAGTATAGCAGACCGGATTTTAGGCGTGGAATTTTCCGTCGCGGGCAGCGAGCGCTCGCAAATAAGGCGCCGGTTCGAAGCGTGCGGCGTCCGCTTCCTTCTGGAAGCGCTCGAGATCCTTAAGGATCGCGGGCGCGCCTACGGAGTCCGCGTACGCGAGAAGGCCTCCGCGGAACGGCGGGAAACCCGCACCCATCATCATCCCGACGTCTACCGTGGCGGCGGAATCGACCACTTTCTCGTCGATGCAGCGCGCGGCTTCGTTGATCATGATGTAGATCATGCGTTTCAAGGCGTCTTCTTCGGAGATACGCGCGGACCCGGAGCCCCCGGCGATGGCCGGGTTCGGCGTGCGCTTCTTTCCGTCGTACGCGTAGAAGCCCTTTCCCGATTTCTTGCCGAGGAGACCCAGGTTCTTCGCGTCCTCGAGGATCGGCGCCACCTTCATGCGCGCGCCGAAAGCTTCCTGAAGGATGTGAGCGACTTTATAGCCGACGTCGATTCCCACCTGATCGGCCAACTCGACCGGCCCCATCGGCATGCCGAAACGTTCCGCGACCCCGTCGATTCTCTCGGCGGAGAAGCCCTCTCGAAGGAGGTAAGCGGCTTCGTTCAAATAAGGCAGGAGAAGCCGGTTTACGAGGAATCCGGGCCGGTCCGCGACGAGGATCACCGTCTTTCCGAGGCGGCGCGAGAAAAGGATCGTGCGCTCGAGCGCTTCCTCGGAACTTTTTTCGCCCCGGATCACCTCGACGAGCGGCATGCGGTTCACCGGATTAAAGAAATGAAGTCCGACGACGCGCTCCGGATGGGCGCAGGCCTCGGCCATCTTCGTGACCGAAAGAGAGGACGTGTTCGAAGCCAGGAGCGTCGAGGGGGCTGTGAGCGCGTCCAGTTCGCGGAACACCTTCTGCTTCACGCCGATATCCTCGAGCACCGCCTCGATCACGATGTCGCATCCCTTCAGGCCGTCGTTCGTGAGGCCCACCGAGATGAGGCTCATCTTGTTCTCGATCTCGCATTTCTTGATCTTTTTTCGCTTCGCGGCGTCTTTATAGAGCCCGAACGCTTCCTTCAGCGCTCCGCCGAGCGCCTTTTCGTTCAGATCTTTCACGCGCACCGGGATGCCGCGATGGCTCGCCAACTGCGCGATGCCTCCGCCCATGACACCCGCGCCGACAACTCCACACTTCTCGACCCCGTCGGAAGCGACAGTTGCTTTGGTCCAGCGGAACTTCTTGTACTTTTCCGAGAGGAAAAACGCCCGGATCAAATTTTTCGAGACGTCGGTGGTTCCCAGGCGTGCGAAATGCTCGCTTTCCAAGCGGTAGGAGGCGGAACCCCCTTTCCCGTAAGTGCGCCCGAAAAGGCGCAGTATCTCAAGAGGCGCCGGGTAATGGCCTTTCGTCTTTCGGAGGACGTCCTTCTTCGCTTTAGAGAGCGCGATCGCGCGGCCCGGGGGCGTGTCCTCGAAGAATCGCTTCATCCAATTCTTTTTGGGCTCCCGGCGTTCTTCGCGGCCGTCGGCCACGGCTTTTGTGAACGCGAACGCGTCTTCGGTGAACGTCTTTTCGGAGAAGAGCCGATCGACGAGCCCGAACTTGAGCGCCTCCTCTGGGCCCACGATCTTTCCGGCGAGGATGAGCGGCATCGCGCCGAGAAGACCGACCAGACGCGGCAGTCGGATGCTGCCGCCGAAACCCGGGAGGATGCCCAGATTCACCTCGGGCAGGCCAATCTTCACGTTCGGAGAAAAGGACGCCACGCGGAATGAGCACGCGAGCGCCAATTCAAACCCGCCGCCGAGGCACGCGCCGTTGATCGCGCACACGGTCGGGTATTTCAGATTCTCGAGCTTCGCGAGGATGGCCTTTCCCCGCTCGGCTTTCGCGAACGCGTCTTCCTTCGTGTGGATTTTTTCGATCTCGCGGATGTCGGCCCCGGCCACGAAGATGCGCGGCTTGGCACTCGTCAAAAGAAGCGCCGCGAGATCTGTGCGTCCGGCGAGTTCGTCGAGCGCGGCGTCGAGCGCGGCCAGATGCTCGGACGTGAGGACGTTCACGTCGCTGTCCGGATTGTCGAAGGTGAAGATTCCGATGCCTTCGCGGAGCGTCAGCTTCCAGGCGCCGCTCACGTTATTCGCGCTCCAGAAGGATCGCGCCGCCCTGCCCGCCGCCGACGCAGAGCGAGACAAGGCCCTTCTTAAGGCCCCGGCGTTTCATCTCGAGAAGGCAAGTAAGGACAAGGCGCGCTCCGGTGACGCCGACCGGATGGCCGAGCGCGATACCCCCGCCGTTCACGTTCAATCGGGCCGGATCGATCTCTCCCACCGGCAGGCCGCCGGGGAAATGCTCCTCCGCGAACTTCTTCGACGCGAGCGCTTCCACCGACGCAAGCACCTGCGCCGCGAACGCCTCGTTGATCTCGAAAAGATCGATTTCCTTGAGCGGGACGCCCGTTTTCCGGAGAACCCGCTCCATGACGAACGCGGGCCCGAGGCCCATTTCGCTCGGCTCGAGGCCGGTGTAATCGTACCCGCGGATCGTTCCGAGCACCGGAAGTCCGAGCGCTTTAGCCTTCGTCTCCTCCATCATGAGGATCGCGCAGGCGCCGTCGGTGATCTGTGAAGAATTCCCGGCGGTGACGGTTCCCGAACGGCGGTCGAAGACCGGCTTCAGCTTCCCGAGCTGCTCCATCGACTGCCCTTCGCGCACGCCGTTGTCTTCGGTGACTGGCTTGTCGAAAGCGGGTGGCGTGAAGACAGTCATGATTTCCTCGCTCAGCTTGGCGCGCGCCGCGATTACGCGCTTATGGCTTTCGAGCGCGAAATCATCCTGGCGTAGGCGCGAAATACCGAACTTCTTGGCGACGACCTCCGCGGTCTGCCCCATGTTGAGCCCGCAGGAGGGATCGGTGAGCGCCATCTGGAGGGCGGACTGCGGCGCGAAATGCTTCGGACGGAACTGGAGCATGAGCCCGAGACGCTGGGATAAGGTTTTCGCACGCTGGAGCTTGAAGAAGAGGCCGGTCGCCTGCTCCGAATAGACGAGCGGCGCGCTCGACATCGATTCGGCTCCGCCCGCGATCACGACATCATCGAGACCCGCGTTGATTTTCTCGGCGGCGCTCGTGACGGCTTCGAAGCCCGAGGCGCAGTTACGATTCACCGTGTACGCGCGCTTGTCCTTCGGAATGCCGGCCATGAGCGCGATCACGCGCGCCACGTTCGCGGCGTCGATCGGCTGCCCGACGCATCCCATGATGACTTCGTCGACGTCTTTCGGCTTGAACTCCGTGCGCTGAAGGATCTCGGCGACGACGAGCGCCCCGAGCTTCTGTGCCGGAACCTTCTGGAAAGACGTCCACGCCTTCACGAACGGCGTGCGAACTCCCTGTACGATCGCTATTTTTTTCATATGATTTTGCTCAAACCTTATTAATTTTAATCATTATTATATCGAATAAATCCCGTACGCGCAAGAGGACGTCGTGGACCGCTCGCCCGCGGTTAGTTCCTAATGACGTGCAGGCGGCTTTTACGCTCGAGACGAAAACCTTTTTTGCCCCGGAAATGGTCGTCCACGGCCTGGCGGCATTCCTCCCGGGTCTTGTAATCGTCGACCACGAGATGCCCTGCGGAAACCAGGCGCGGGGCGAGGCGCTCGAGGAGAACGCGCATCGGCGCGTAGTCGCCGCAATCGACGTGCGCGAGGGCGAGCGGGCCGTCGGAAGCCACCGTCTCTTCGTATCCCCCCGGGACGAGCCGCACGTTCAGGCGCTCGTCCGCGCCGTGGGCGGCGAGTTCCGCCCGCGCCCTCGATTCGGCGCCCGGCGCGGCGAACGGGTCGTGCACCGCGAAAACCCGGGCCCGACGTTTGGCGTGCGCGATCACGATCGCGGCGCCCGCGAATCCGCAGCCCGCTTGCAGAAAATCCCCGTCGGCGCCGTCGTAATCCAGGTTCATCGCCGTCTGTGCCAGCTCGCAGAGCGCGGCCGGACTCAGAGAGGTCAATCGCTGCGCGGTCACCGTTTCGACGACGCGGTACATCTCCGGCTCCCGTACGGTGAACCTGCGGACCAAAAGGGTGCCGAATACGCTTTCGAGACGGCCGCCTTCCGCCCGATTGCGTTCTCGCGCGCGGTCCGCCGTCACGTCTCTCGGGAGACCCAGCTCGCCACGTCGTCCGCGGCCTTCTCTCGCCACCGGATGTTCGAGCGGATGATCTCGAGAGCCTGCTTGAGCGTGCGCTCGGTACCCTCCACGGGATGCGCGCGGAAGAATTTCTCGGCGTCTTTGAGTCCCTCCCGGGTCTTGAAGCCGGTGACCGATCCTTCGAGAATGTGGCCGAGAAGCGAAACGCTCCCGCCCTGATAACGCTCCCGCAGCTGGGCGAAATGCCGCTTCACGAACGTCCACGCGGCGTCCCTTGCGAACGGATTGCCGCCGAATCCGGCGAGCACGACGTACGCGTCCTGGTTCCGGACGTCCTTGGAGAGCGCGAAGTCGAGCGCCTTCGACACCGCCGAATCGTCACGGAGCCGGGAAAAAGCGCGCAAGATCCGGACACGTTCTTCCTGGAGCGGGTTCTTGCGGTAAATTTCGACCAAACGGCCGAACTCGGCCGGGCCGCCGTTCTCGGCGACCAACGAGTAGACGGGCCCCCGGAGATTCGGTTCGAGCGCGCCTTTCTTGGTGAACGTTTCGAAGCGGCTCTTCGCCTCCGAAACGACGCCGGAATCGCCGTAGCGGCCCGCCTGATAAAGCAAGAGAGAGCGGAGCAAAAGGTCTGAATGCGAGTCGCCTTTTTTCTTCTCCCAACCCAGATCGCGCGCCGCGGGCGCGACGAGCGAAAGAGCGAAGGAGGCGAAATCCTTCTTCGCGGTTTCATTGTCGTCGAGGAGCCCGCCGATCGACTGCAGGCCTCCGGCCACGATCGTCCAGACGTTGTACTCGCGCTCGTTCCGGACCGCCCGGAAGAGCTCAAGCGCTTTCGGCGTTTCGGCGTAACCCGCCCGCGCGAGCGCGAGCGCGTCGCTCAGGATTCCGAGCGTGTCGATCGTGCGGTCGGGCAGATTCCCCCCCGAAATCGCGCGGACGAGGCCTTCCGCCAGTCCGTCTTCGTAGGCCACCCTGTAAAAACCGCTCTGCCCGGCGTTCACCTTGATCCAATCCCCCGGATCGCCCGGGAGACGGATCGACGTTTTGCGCGCGGTCAAAAGCCCTACCCAGGGCTTTTTCATCTTTTCGCCGCGAATGACCACGGGGACCTTCCATAGCGGATTTTTGGGGTCCGCGGAACCGTCGAACACGAAGCGCTTCTGCTCGATCTCGAACGTCCGGGCGTCTTTTTTGGCGCGGACGGTTAAAAGCGGATAGCCCGGCTGGTCGGTGTAGCTCGCCATCATGGACCGGACGGGCTTGCCCGAGGCTTTTTCGAGCGCGCTCCAGAGCTCCCGCGTCGTGGCGTTGCCGTACGCGAACTGCTTGAGATAAGCCCGGAGCCCGTTCCGGAAAGCGGTTTCGCCGAGATAGTGCTCCAGCATGCGATTGACCGACGAGCCTTTGCTGTAGGTGATCGCGTCGAAAATCTCGCGGATTTCGGCCGGATTCTGCACCGGGATTTCGATCGGGTGCGTGTTCTTCAAAGCGTCGTCGTGGAGACCCCGGAGGTAGTCCGCCACCACGAACTGGTCCCAGATCTTCCACTCGGGAAACTGGTCGTGGACCGCTTTCGGACCCATGTACGAAGCGAAGCCTTCGTTGAGCCAGAGGTCCGTCCACCAGCGCATCGTGACGAGATTGCCGAACCATTGATGGGCGAGCTCGTGGTCGATGACCTCGGCGACCCTCTGCTTGGCGCTCGCGGAGGAATTCTTCTCGTCCACGAGGAGCGCCGTTTCGCGATAAGTCACGAGGCCCCAGTTCTCCATCGCGCCCGAGGCGAAATCCGGAAGGGCGACCATGTCGCATTTGGGAAGCGCGTACGGAATTCCGAACCATTTCGCGAAGTAGGGGAGCGCGTGGCGCGCGACTTCGAGCGCAAAGCGGCCCTGCTCTTTCTTTCCGGGCGTTGTGTATATGCGAACCACGGTTCCCTGCGAATCCTTCCCTTCCAGGCATTCGAGCTCGGCGACGACGAGCGCGACGAGGTACGTCGGCATCACGGGGGTGAGAGCGTAACGCACGCGCTTCTTGCCGCCGGGCATCTCCTCTTCCTGGACGACGGGCATGTTCGAGAGAGCCGTGAGCCGCTTCGGCACGACGAGAGCCATGCGAAAACGCGCTTTGGAATCCGGTTCGTCCCAGCAAGGGAAAGCGCGGCGGGCGTCGGTCGCTTCGAACTGCGTGGCCGCGCCCCAGCGCTTCTCGCCCCGGACCTGGTACGAGGTCCGGTAAAAGCCGTGCATCTTGTCGTTTAAATTTCCGGTGAAGCGAAGGCGGAGGAACATGGCCTTCCCCGGCCGAAAGACGCGGCCGAAATCGAGCGTCGCCGTTTCGAATTTGGTGTCGTACGAAATCCTGCGGGCCCTGACGGCCTCCACCCCGGCTTTCGTCTCGAGTCGGGCGTCTTGTATCTTGATGTCGGCCGCGTGCAGCGTGATCTCCGAGAAATCGAGGCCGGCCCGCAGCTGAATCGTCTCGGTGCCCTTGAAAGTGAAGGCTTCAAGATCGGGCTCGATCTCGATTTCGTAAATCTCGGGGACGACGACGCGGTTGAGGCGATAAGGATTTTTTTTCACGCGAACTGCCTTTCTCTTATTTGGGGACGTCGATATTGATTTGCGCCGCTTCGAAGCGCTTAAGAAGGTCTTCTTTTTCGGCCGAATGGACGTAGGCTTCCATCGGATCCACCACCTTATTTTTCACGTGCTCGAAGAGCGAATCGTTGAGGAGCCGCATCCCATACTTCGCCCCCATCTGCATCGTCGAGGCGATCGTGTGCACTTTGCCTTCGCGGATGCTGGCGGAGACCGCCAGGGTCACGATGAGAACCTCGAGCGCCGCGACGCGGCCCTTCGGGATTTTTTTGCAAAGCGTCTGCGAGATCACGCCTTTCAGCGAGGAGGAAAGCATCGTGCGGATCTGGTTCTGCTGCTCGGGTGGAAACTGGTCTACGATGCGGTTGATGGTCGCCGCGGCGGTGTTCGTGTGGAGCGTCCCGAAGACGAGATGGCCCGTTTCCGCGGTCTCGATCGCGATCTGCATCGTTTCCAGGTCGCGCATCTCGCCGACGAGGACGATGTCCGGATCTTCGCGGAGCGCAGCGCGGAGCGCTGTCTTGAAACTTTTGGTGTGCTTGTGGACCTCGCGCTGGTTGATGCGGCACTTCTTTTGTTCGTGCACGAATTCGATCGGGTCCTCGATCGTGATGATGTGCTCGTCGCGGTTCCGGTTGATGTAATCGACCATCGCGGCGAGCGTCGTGGACTTGCCACTGCCGGTCGGTCCCGTCACCAGAACGAGGCCCTTCTTCAGGTGGCAAAGATCGAGGATGGCCTTGGGAAGGTTCAGCTCTTCGGCGGTCAAAACCTTGTCCGGAATCAGGCGGAACACCGCACCGGGCCCTCTGAGATCCATGAAGAAATTCGCGCGCAAGCGTCCCACGCCCTCCAAGCTGTACGCGAAATCGGTGTCGTGCTCCTTCTCGAATTCCGCCCAATTTAACGCCGGCGCGATCTCGGCCAGGTAGCGGTTCATGGTTTCGGTAGGAATGGCCGGCTCATCCGCGAGCGCGGTCAGACTTCCGTCCGCGCGCACGAACGGCGGTTCCCCCGCCGTCAAATGCAGATCCGACGCCCGCGTCTCGATCATCTTTTGAAACAGTCGGTCAAGCCAGGCCATGATGAATCCTTCGGTTGATGTGAGCTTTCATTTTAAACGAAACGAAAACGAACCCCAAGCTCAGTCCCTCCGGGCGGCCGCAACCGCTTTTTGGACCGACGCGACCCACGCGCCGGAGAACCGGGTGGAGTCGCTCAGCCAGCTTTCAAGGGCCGCAACGGATTGGGAAAAGCCGTTCTTCTCGTCGGCGACGGCGCTCGCTATCAGCTTCCCAGCCCCGGCTACGCCCTCTCCGTGCAGCTGGCGGCCCGGCGCATGCGATCGATCTCCTAACTCTAACTATCGAGTACTTTACGTAGTATTTTGGCAAAGGGCATGATAGTGAAAGGCTTGGGGATGAAATCCTTTGCTCCTTCATGGATCAATTCCTCTGCCGTTCCCTCGCTGGTGTAACCGCTGGCTAAAATGACCTTCGCTGCGGGGTTGATCGATAAGATTTTTTGTAAAGTCTGTCGTCCCGTAAAATGGGGCATCGTCATATCTAGAATTACAATATCAATGTCATTCTTACGATCGCTATACAGCTCCACAGCCTCTTTTCCGTCTGAGGCCAATAGAACGTGATAGCCTAGCCTTTCAAGAAATGTCTTACCCAGGGTTCTCAATATTTCTTCATCGTCCGCGAAAAGAACGGTTTCTTTGCCTCGGGGTAAGGCCGCCTTCGAATGAATTTCCTTTTTTTGAAGTTCCGCACCCGAAGTGTGTTTTGGTAAATAAATCTGAAATACAGTTCCTACCCCGATCTCACTGGAGACGTCGATCCAGCCTCCATGGTCTTGTATAATATTAAATACCATGGCTAAACCTAACCCCGTTCCCTTGTCTTTTGTTTTTGTGCTAAAAAAAGGCTCAAAGATCCTTTTGATGGTCTCGGGAAGCATGCCCACTCCCGTATCCCGAAAAGAAATCACTACATAATTACCGGAATGGATGTCCTCACCAATGACCTGGCCTTGCAGTTCAGCATTTTTGGCATCCAGAGTTAGTACGCCTCCGTCCGGCATGGCATCTCTCGCGTTTGCCGCAAGGTTTGTTAGCACGGTGTGCAGTTCCGTCTCGTTACCATCAATGGCCCATAGATTTATTTCAAAATTGGCATCCACTCGGATCGTGGAGGGTAGAAAATTAGTAAGTAATTTCTGAAAATTCCTCAACAAAGTTACGAGGTCAAGGGCTGTTTTTTGTTGTGTCGACCGCTTTGAAAAACCAACTAAACGCTGAACGACCTCCGCGCACCGGAGCGCCGCCTGACCAGCTTCTTGAAGCAGCGAATGAATCGGATCCGTTGAAGGAACTTCGCTCAACAGCATATCCAGATAACCACGGATCGGAGTGAGCTGATTATTCAGATCGTGAGCAACGCCGCCGGCTAACTGGCCCACGGCTGCCATTTTTTCAGCCTGCATTAACTGGCCCTGCATTGTTTGTAAATTTTCATGCGATTTTTTTATAATCAAGGCAGTTGATTTAAGCTGCGTATTGATCTCAATCAACTCCTGCGAGCTAATCTCCATTGATCTTTCGATCATCAGGCGATCTTCATCGAATTCATAGTAAGCTCGGCTTACCGCGTCGAGGAAAGCCTCCATACCGGCGGGGACAGTCTCAGATCCCAGATATTTTTTAACCTGCCGCAGTAAAAGTCGGTGCTTATCGGCCACTTTAATTTTCTGAAAAAATTGTAATCGTCATGGTTTGATTGTGAAGTTCGCATTTGGCTCCGGGCGTAAAAGGAGATATCTCGCCGTACGAATAAAAACCGGTAAGTACGGTTTTTGGGCCTAGCACCTCCCGCACCGCTTCCACTTCTTCTTCAATCCTTTGCTTCAGGATAAGTTTACGACCAACGCAACTGATCAGGATCGCAAGTTCGGGGCTTGAAGCCCCCGCAGAAGAATGGCTTGCTTTGGCAGCGCCCGAGGCACCATCGATCAGACGGTCAAAATTTGCCTTCATAAAACGTGCTACCGCGCCCTGCGGCATCGTGCCGGCAAAAGTAATGCTTTGATCCTTTTCATCGATAGCGAGAATCGTCCTTACAACCCCGCTCTGTCCGTCAGGAAACCGTAAACTTAACGGAAACAATAACCCCGTTGCCGGTAAGCCTTTTGCGTGTTCGCCTAAATATTGTTTATACAGACCCAGCGCTGACTTCCCATCAAGTTCAAAAAGAACATTGTCCTTGGAGCGCGTAATGGTGCGCTCAGGTCCAAAGGAATCCCAGCCCCCCAGAGAAGCGTAACCAATCTTGATACGGTTGCCATACAGTCCCAATACCGCCACTCCGTCACGCTCGGGCATACCGTCTTTTCCAATAATCAGCGTTTCCTGAAACCGCGCCGCGTCTCCGGAAAGACCTCCCGTCACCGCAACGCCCGCCGGAAGCTCCTCCGTGAGCCCCTTGACAAGATCGCTACCGTTGACCCGCAGACCATCGGAAAGCACAAAAACGTGCTTAAGCCCTTTCTTTTCCAGCCGGCGCGCCAAATCTCGGCCAACTTCCAGACTTTTATCGGACGCTTGAATATTCCCATACACAGCTTGCAAAGCAGTATCTTTAAATTGAATCGCGGTAATCACCAATGATTCATCTAAAACTTGAGTTCCAATGATTTCTCCCGCTGTTGAGCAGCCAATCAAAAGAGAGTTCGGATAAGAATCCTTTATCCTGGAAAGCTCCCTATGCTCCTTCAGATTAGTTGTGCTTGCAAAAAGAAACACTAGATTTACGGCGGGATCATTCTTTAACGCGGGGCTCCATCCAATACCGGATAACCATTTCGACTGAAAAATCTTCATGCGACATCCTCCCTTAATTTCGTGCGCTTAGGTAAAGGATTCTGCGCTAACCAGCATATTGATTTTACAAAATAATCTCTCATCTTCATTGGAGTATATTACATCCTTTTTAACCTAAAATGTTTAAACAAACCTCCGGTTTCCGCATCTCGACGTTTCAAAGACATAAAAAAAACATGATTCAGGTTATGAGTCATGACTTTTATCCTCACTGAGTTCTGAGTTTCGCCACTGGCTAAGAGCAAATACTTTTTTGGGCCTTTAGACTCTGGAGAGCCAATAAGATAGCGTCCCAGAACTCCTTACGTTTAATAAGGGCTCTCTCCGCTTCTTCGTAAGCTTGCTGCCATTTGGAATCATCGTTTCCGCAGAGAGAGGCCAGCATTTGGAGTGAAAGCGGCGTATGCCTGCCCTCGTCGATATCAACATGCCGCTCGAGATATTTTTGGAAAAGACCGACGCGGTCGGGAAAACGCTGCGCGAGACCTTTGATAATATTTCGGAAGAGGTCAGGAATCAATTCTTCCCTGCCAAACGTAAAAGCGGCTGCCACTTGATGGGTGGGCCCTTGGCTGGATTCTAGCGTTGCCAGAACAAACGGTCTTGTGGGACCCGGTAATGCGCTGGAATGCGCAATAAGATCGAGAGACTTCGATCCCGCTTGTCGCACCCATTCCTGAATACACTGCGTGTCCGAACCGCATCGATGCATCGCTTCGCAATAAAGTTCAAAATGGCTCGTATAGCCTCCCTCAGGATGCTCGTCGCTTTCCTCTCCTAACACAATCTCATTAATAAGCCGCCGATTTAAAGGATCGCCGATCGGCACCCACGGAGTTTCCACGCAGGTCAAACGGATTTGGAGAGTCTTTAAAAGCGTCATGAAATCCCAGACCGCAAATACATGGTGCTCCATGAAAAAAGCGACGTCTTCAACCGACTCTATGGAACGAAAAAGACAATGCTCCACGATTTGCCGCCTCAAAGGTGCTAGATTTTTTTTGATTTTTTCTATCCTATCGGCGCTCATTACGATCATTTCCCCCGCTGTGTACATCGGACAAAAAACTCTCTGCAACGGATCTATTTGCAGAGAGTTAAATGGCTCCCCGCTATTGGCGAGTTTCGCGACTATTTGAAAAGGAAACCGCTTGAATTAGTGAGCATGCTCCTCTGAGCCGTGGTCGTGCCCCACGGGATCATGACTGTGACCGGCTTCCCCGTGCTGATGCTCGGCTTTACCATGAATGGACGGCTTCCCTTCTCGCGCCCTTAAATCTTTCGCAAAGCCGACCATCTGGAAAGCGAAGAGGCAGATGCCCGCAAGGATCAAAGCCTTGTTGGACAACACGCTGAAGCGCGTAAAGGACGCCGTTTTCCGCCACTGCGAAATAACGGCCAGCATGGCCGTCAATGCGACGATCTGCCCGAGCTCCACCCCGACATTGAACGAAAGAATTTTAAGGATCAGATTATCGTCTCCGAGCGGTAGTTGCTGTAAGCGGGTCGACAATCCGAAGCCGTGGATCAAACCGAAGACGAAAACAACCGCCACTAGATTCGGCGAATCGATTTTAAGGTACTTCCGGAAGCCGCCGATGTTTTCGAAGCCTTTATAACAAACGCTGAGCGCGATCACGGCATCGATCAAATAATAGTTGGCGGTGATCTCGAAAAGTGTGGCGAAAATCAGCGTGATGCTATGGCCGAGGGTAAACGCGGTGATAAATTTCACGATATCGCGAAACTTCGTAAGGAAGAAGATGACTCCGAACAGAAAAAGAAGGTGGTCGTATCCGGTCAGCATGTGCGTGGCGCCGAGCCAGACGTAATCGACGTAGCCGCCGCTGACCAATTTCATTTTATCCGCGTCCGTAACGCCGTGAGCGAACGCGGGAGCGGAAACGAGCAGGCCGAACAGGAACGCAAATGCTGATCTCATTTATATTATCCTTGGGTTACCCATGCAGAAGTAGGGGGTGCCGACATTATCGCATGTTCGTTGAATCGAAGAACGGCTATTCCAACTAAAAAAACAAAGTTAGGCCCGGAAGCCTAACTTTGTCTAATTTTGGCTCCCCCGATTAGACGAACTTCGCAACGCCTTTTTATACGAAAATATCGTCGAAACGAACCCACACTTCCAGTCGGTGGAATTAACTCTAGCAAGATTATAGAAAATGGAGAGCGTCTTATCGTTATCAGTTCTTCACGTCCGCTGTCTCAAGAGAAGGCCCCGAAGGCTTCTGATAAATTAATTATATCACAAAGAAAAAAAGCCGAGGGATGTAGGCTGCTCCACTCTTTGGGGATCGGAGACAATATTGGCTTTCAGGGGGCTCGATAAAAAAGAAGCCAGTAACCACGAGGCACTGCAAGAACCTGCAGGTTCTTGCAGTCTCAAACGTCCGGAACGCTTGGCTACTAACTCTTAATAAAAGTCTCTGGGAGGACGCCCCTCTCCTCCATTGCTCAACCTTCTTCCGCGGAAGAAGGTCGCCGTCAGCCGGAGCGCCTTTCTGACGTCAGAGACAAAAAAATTATACCACCCGCCCAAGAGGCTGTAAATACGCCCGCCAAGACCCTAACTGTCCTCCTCTTTAAAATTTATTCAAGGCCAATAACTCGGGAAGAAACTCGTGAAGAGGATGCTAGTCGAACCAGACGGGGAAAAAGGAAAGACCGCTGCTTCACCCAGCGGTCTTCTGCCAGAGGATAGTTATGCGGTCGGCGAAGGACCATCCACCTCTGACACGCAAAGTATACCACAGGCCGTGGAGCCGG
>Ga0163144_10005778_pt1 | contig 27494 bp, 19 predicted proteins | sample OliLak19BULKMAT1_FD_123175 | JGI IMG/M metagenome (GOLD analysis project Ga0163144, IMG submission 123175) | Freshwater microbial mat bacterial communities from Lake Vanda, McMurdo Dry Valleys, Antarctica - Oligotrophic Lake LV.19.BULKMAT1 | ecosystem: Environmental > Aquatic > Freshwater >... | reverse complement strand
GCGCGCCGATCGCGTCTGACGCTATTCCTTGGCGCGACGATGCTGGCGTGGCCGCTTGGCTACGCGTTGGCCATGCTGGTCGGCCTGGCCGGTCGTCAGCGAATCGTTGTCTCGGTGGTCGCGTCAGCGGCGCTCGTGGCGGCCGCTTCCGCCGTGCGCACTTTCGTGCCGTGGTTCACGGGGCGCGCCGTCGGCTCGATTGTGAATCCGGGCGGTCGCGCGCGGCCCGAGCAAACGCACTCGCACGCCCTCGCACTCGCTGCGGCCGGTCGCCTGACCGAAGCCAACGACGCGTTCGACGCGCTGCGACGAACTGGTGGCGACGATGTGCCGACGTTGCGTGCGGAGGCGGAATTACACGCGCGCCCCGGCGGCGATCCCGCGCGTGCGGCCGAGTTGTTGCAGCGATTGCGGAAGGTGCCGACCTGTACGCTTAACGATGAGCTGTACGCGACGCATCGACTGATCGATCTGTATCTCGGCCCGCTGAATGATGCGGGCAAGGTGATGGTGGAGTTGCGACGAATGGCGGACCGATTTCCGCAGACGATCGATGGCCAGAGCGCGCTCGCCGAGCTGCGTCGCCGTCGTGAGGAATTGCCCGCCACCATTGGAGAGGTGACATGACGGGGCCCATCATCATCGGACTCATTTCGGACACGCACGGACTATTGCGACCGGAAGTGTTCGAAGCATTTTCTGGTGTATCACGAATCTTTCACGCTGGTGACGTCGGTCCGCCCGAGATACTCCTCGAGTTGGCGACCATCGCACCAGTTCAGGCCGTGTGGGGCAACACCGATGCACCAGGCCGACCGGATCTTGTGGAGCGTATCGAGGAGACGATCGGCGGTTTGCGTATCGTGGTCACACATGGTCACGAACTTGGCAGCCCCACGCCGCCCAGACTGGTGTCCGCGCACATGACGGCCGATGTGATCGTGTATGGACACACCCATCAGCAGCTGGTGACGAAGGCAGCGCGACGTGTCGTGGTGAACCCGGGCGCGGCCGGTCCGCGTCGCTTCAAGTTGCAGCCGTGCGTGGCGCGTCTGTACATCCACAATCGTCAGGCAGAAGTCGTGCTGGTGCCGCTGAACATTCCGCTCGACGAGGCGTGATCGTGCATGCACTGAAGAGAAGCGAATGAGTGTCGTGCTCGTTGGCGCACTGCTGCTGCAGACGGTGATGGTGGTCGATACGCCGGCGGTTCGTGGCGCGCGATCGCCGGCATTCTCGCCCACAGGCGCACTGGCGCTCTCGATTGACGGCGATCTGTACGTGCGGCGATCCAACGGCGGCAAACTGTGGCGCATCACCACAGGCAAAGCCTGGGATCGTGATCCGGCATGGAGCGGCGACGGCGCACGCATTGTCTTCGCGTCGGATCGCAGCGGCCCGTTCGATCTGTGGCAGGTGAGCGTGTCGGCAGATGGCGTGGCAGGTACGCCCGAGCGATTACAGCAGACACCCTTCATCGAAAGCTCGCCCAGCGTGGCCAAGGACGGACGCATCGCCTTCGTGCGTGGCAGCGGTAACGCGACGCGTATCTGGCTGCGCGCGACCGATGGCCAGGAGACGCGTCTCAACAGCAGCGAGCAGACCGAGTCGTCGCCGCGCTTTTCGACGGACGGTGCTCGGCTGGCCTATATCGTTGCGAACGAGGCAGGGCGTCGGGTGATCGTGCGTACGATGGCGACCAATGCCGAGCAGACGGCCAACACTGATCGCCAAGCCGAACGTCTGGCCTGGTCGTCGGATAATCGCATCGCCCTTTCGACGCGCACGGGCGTATGGGTGGTGCCGATGGATGGGCGCTGGAGCAGCTTCGCCTCAACGCATCGCGGTGACATCGCGTGGGCGCCAGTGGGCGGCACGCTGGCTATTGCCCAGTACAACGACGTGACGGTTGGCTATAACGGCGACCCCGATCGGTTGGGTGATCGGACCGATGCGGAACGGTTCGACAACAAGGATTCGCTCTTCATCCTGGCAGCGCCAACGATTCCGGATCTGCTCTTTGCGCCGCTGGTGCTCGCCACGGGCATCGATCGCGCGTCGCGCAATGCAGACGCCTACGATCGGGTGTGGGATCGCTCGGCACAGCTCTACTTCTCCCAGCCTGATGCGGCGGATCGTCGCGCAGAGTGGGAGCGCGTGAAGCTGACGCATCGCACGAAGGCGGTGGCCGCACAGAACGACGACGAGCTGCAGCGTGCGATCCATGCCATGTTGCGCGCCCGACCCACGCTGCGCTCACCGGCGAGCGGACGTGCTGGCGTGTCGAGCGCGCATCCGGTCTCCACCGAAGCCGGACTGGAGATTCTTCGCGCGGGTGGCAATGTCGTGGATGCTGCGGTCGCCGTGAGCTTCGCACTCGGCGTCGTGGAGCCGGATGCGAGTGGTATCGCCGGTTATGGTGAGATGGTGATCGCGCTCAAGGGCATGGCAAGGCCGACCGTCATCGAGTTCATGAGTCGCGTGCCGGAAGACGCGGGCCTCTCGAATACGTCGCTGATGCCGAATGGCCGCTATCCGACCGATGGGCCTGTCCTCGTGAACGTGCCTGGCGCAGTGGCGGGCATGCACACGGCGTGGAAGAAATACGGCAGCGGCAAGGTGGCATGGCAGGCGTTGCTGGCGCCGGCAATTCGCGCGGCGCGCGGAGGCTATGTCGTGAGCGAGGGACTGGCGACGACACTCGCCACCGAGCGCGAGCACTTCGCCAAGTATGAAGGCAGCCGCGCGCTCTTCTTTCGCGATGGCAAGCCACTGCTGGCTGGCGACACGCTCAGGAATCCTGACTTGGCGTGGGTGCTTGAGCAGATCGCGCAGAATGGCGCCGATGGTTTCTACAAGGGCGACGTCGCGAAAAAGTGGGTGGATGACCTGCGGGCCAAGGGCAATGCGATGAAGCTCACCGATCTGGCGCGCTACTTCGCGCCGGAACGTGACGTGGTGAGCGGTACGTATCGCGGATACACGGTGTACTCCAGCGCGCCGCCGGTGAGCGGTGGCGCGGAGTTGGTGGCGCGCCTCAACCTGCTCGAGTTGTTTCCCAATCCAAGGCTGTACACGGAAGACGCCGCGACGCTGCACGCGGCACTGTCGGCGTGGATTCTCGTGCCGTCGTCGCGCAATCGCATCGCTGATCCGGCGATGTGGCCCGTGGACTACGCGCCGATCGTGAACAAGGACACCGCGCGCGTGCGGTGGGGATGCTTCAACGCGGAAAAGGCACTTCGTCCATCGGACGTGCGCGGTGACACCCTCGCCTGCCTCAAGGCGCTGGCGAAGGCTCCCGATGCAAAGGCCTCACCGTCACTTGATCGTGAGCCTGATTCACCATGCGGTGACGAACACGCGCGTGAGATGGACGTCTGCCACGCCGCTGGGACCACCTCGTTCGCCGTGGCGGACAACGAGGGCAACGCCGTATCCGTAACGCAAACGTTAGGCACGTGGGGCGGCAACTTCTATGTCACGCCCGGCCTCGGCTTTCTCAGCAACGACAAGCTGACGTCATACGGCACGGATCCAACGCAGTACGGATCGCGGCTGCCGTTTGCGCGACATGGCAGTACGCTCGCGCCCACGATTGTGTACAAGGGCAAGAACCCCGTGCTCGCGGTTGGCGCGGCGGGGAACGCGTGGATCACGTCCGCCGTCTTTCAAATCACGCTCGGCGCTCTCGACTATGGACTCGACGCCCAGCGTGCGCTCGAACTGCCGCGCTTCCTGCCAGCTGGAGGAGGCGGTCCGTTGCCGTCGGCAGGACCGGGGCCGCGCGCCGCCGCCGCGTCTCCGCCGTACACGATCCAGATGGAAGATGGCTTTTCTCCGGACGTGATTGCCCGACTGCGCGCGCTGGGTTACGAGATCAACTTCGTGTCGATGCGCGGCGAAGTGCGTGAGGGGTACGGTGCAGCCATCACGATGCATGGGAAGACGGTGACGGCCGGTGCCGATCCGCGGCGTGCTGGCGCGGCAGGTGCAGTGAAGTAGCGCTGTCAGTCTGCGCCACCGCGGTACTGCGCCGCGAAGGTCTGGTTCACCGGAGTACTGAACACATGAAGACAACTGTCGGCATCATCGGAATGGGATGGGTTGGCTCGAGCGTGGCGATCTCGCTGCTGCACGCGGGCGTGATGGAGGAGCTCCTGGTGCACGACCTGCGACTCGAGGTCGCCGAGGGTGAGGCGATGGACCTCACGCAGGGGAGCACGTTCTATCCCATGGCGACCGTTCGCGTGGCGACCATCGAGGAAATGCGGCAGGCGCGCGCCATCGTCATCGCCGTCGGCAACGGCTCGCTGCCCGGTGGAAAGAGTCGGCTGGAGCAATTGGCCAAAAACGTCGGCATTGTGCGCGAAATAGGTCGCGCACTGCAGGGCTACGCCGGGCTGCTGGTGGTCGTGTCGAATCCGGTCGACGTGCTCACGCACGCGTTACGCGAGGCGGCCGACTTGCCATCCGAGCGCGTGATTGGCACCGGTACCATGCTCGACACGGCGCGGCTGCGGCAGATGGTCGCCGAGCGACTGCGACTCGCGTCGCACTCGATCCACGCGCACGTGGTGGGCGAGCACGGCGATTCGGAGGTCGTGCTCTGGTCAGCGGCGCGGGTCGGCGGCACCTCGCTCACGCAATGGCCGGGATGGACGACCGCGGACGAATCGACGATTGCCGCGGCGGTGCGAACGGCCGGTTACGACATCGTTCGGCGAAAGGGGACCAGTAATCACGCGATCGGACTTGTCACGGCGGAACTGCTGAGTGTCATCCTGCGAGACGAGCGCCGCGTGCTGGCCGTTTCACGCGTGCAGACCGACGTAGACGAGTTTCGCGATGTTGCACTGTCGCTGCCCGTCGTTGTCGGCGCGGACGGCGCGACACTCGTCGTGCGGCCGGAGATGTCGAGCGCCGAGCAGGACGCGCTGGCACGATCGGCGGAAATCCTGCGCGCCGCGCAGAAGTCGGTCGCGCTCGGTTGATCGCCGGCTCGTGTCGGCGATGCGGCGCGTTTGTGGTGCAACCCGTCAGTGTCGCGAGGCTACTGCAGCTTCAGTCGCGTGCGTGTCTGGGCAATGCGCGCGGAATCGGCCGTTGTGAGCGCCATCTTGCTGCCGATGGAGTCGAACGAGGCGACAGCACTGCGGAAACTCCGCGCGGCCAGGGTCGTTGCCGCCGGGGTGCGGAGGGACGCCGCCAGATCGGCGCGCTCCAACTGCGCCATCGCATAATCGCGACGGTCGTTGATGGCGCCCGTGCGTGCGCCAAAGAATAGCTCGTAAAAGGCGATCGCCGCACCGTACTCGTTGAGCGCGGAGGCCGTGTCGCCCAGTGCTGCGCGCACCTCACCCATGCGGCGATGCATGATTCCCATACCGCGCACCAGCGCGCTGTTGTCACTATCCTCGGCCAGGAGCGCCTGTCGGATCTTCAGTGACTCCGTGCAGGTGGCGAGTCCTTCGTTCGGCTTCGACTCCGCCAACGACAGGCCGCAGCTCACGTAGAGCGCGATCGCGAGATCGCGTTTCGCCTGCATGTTCCGCGGATTTTCCTGCGCCAATGTGCGTCGCAGTGTCGTTGACGAGTCGAGCCATCGCCGTGCCTCGCCGAACGCGCGGCGCGCCTGCAGCAGGCGACCCAGTCGCTCGCCAAGGATCGCGCGATGACGACGGACGAAGAAGCTCGTGTCCCCCAACTGCCGTGTGCGTTCCAGTTGCGCCGCCGACTCGCGATAGGCACGAATCGACGCGCCTGTATCGCCGCTGTTGGTGAACGCCGGGTGCCCCAGCAGATCGCCAAGTTTGAGCGCGCTGATGCCAACGGCGCGCAGATAGTTGGTGCGCGCACTGTCGGTGCGCGCCACCTGACGGAATATGGAGAGTGATTCGCGCTGATGATCGAGTGCACGCTGCAGTTGACCAGACGGCGCTTCCGCGTCCGCCGCCTTCTCGAGACAGAGCGCCAACGTCCACATCGCGTTCGGGTCGTCGGGCTGCTCGGCCATGAGCCGCCGTGCGATCTCGATCGCGCGCGCATACGCCGTGACTGCACCCGGAAGATCGCCGAGGTTGGCTTGCGTGGGATTGCCGAGCACGTCGCCGGCACGCTGGTACGCCATGGCGAGTTCGCGCATCAGGGTCGGGTCCTTCGGCGCATCCGTGGACGCGTGATCGAGCGATTGCAGCGCGGTGCGCACGACGGTGGCGCGCAGCGCCGTCGCGCCCGGTACGTCGGCGAGGCGATCGTTCACCTCGTACACCAGCGTGCGTGCGAGCGTGCGAACCTCGGTAAGCCGTTGCGCCGCGAGCGCGCGTTGCTGTTCCGCGCGGCGTTGCTGCAAGGCGAGTACGGATGCGACGAATCCCGCCGTCACCAGCAATACGCCACCGAGCCAGAGGGAGCGCTGGTGGCGCCGCGCCAGTCGTCTCAGGCGGTACATCGACGTGTCAGGCTGCGCGCTGACGGGACGCGAGTCGAGCCACGCCACGAGATCATCAGCCAATCGTTCGGCGGACGAGTATCGTTCCGCGGCGTCCTTGCGCAACGACTTGGCGACGATGGCCTGGAGGTCGCCCTGCACCTCCGTTCGCAGTCGATCGGCGTCAGGCAGACCCGCTTCACGGGCCGACAGCTCGCTCACGACATCGGTCAGTAGCGGCGCTTCGGTTTCGGCGAGACGCCGCATCTCGCGCAGCCCTTGTCCCCGCATCGCGAACGGACGCATGCCGCTCAGCAGCTCAAACAGCACGACGCCAAGCGAGTAGACATCGCTGGCGGTGGTGACCGGGTCGCCGCGCAACTGCTCCGGACTTGCATAGTCCGTCGTGAGCATAATCGCGCCGGTGGCCGTCTCGTCGCCAAGATCAACACTCGCGATCAGCTTCGCGATGCCGAAGTCGAGCAGTTTGACGGTGCCATCGGTGGTGACGAGGATGTTGCTCGGCTTCAGGTCGCGATGTACCACCAGTCGATTGTGGGCGTATTGCACCGCACGACAGACCTGAAGCACGAGACGCACGCGCGCTTTCAGATCGAGACGTCGTTCTGCGCACCAGCGATCGATGCGTTCGCCCGTGACAAACTCCATCGCAAACCACGGTGCGCCGTCGGCGAGCGTGCCTCCGTCGAGCAGCGCCGCGATGTTCGGATGCTCGAGCGTCGCGAGAATGCGGCGTTCACGGGAGAAACGATGGCGCACCGCATCGTTGGATCGACCGCGCACCGTCTTGAGCGCCGCGCGCTTGGGCATGTCGAGGTCACGACGAACGGCTTCGTACACCGTGGCCATGCCGCCTTCTCCGATGCGCCTGAGCACGTGCCAGACGCCGATCTCGACGCCAACCGCGACGGCGCCCTCGGGAGGCGTGATGCTGCCGACGCGCGCGCGCGATGGCTCGAACCGCTCATCCCCTTGGGCGAGCGCGTTCAGCAGACTGCGCACTTCGGCGTCGACGTCCGGCGCATCGCCCAGATGATCACGCAGGAACGCATCGCGCTGATCGGCAGGCTGCTCGAGCGCTTCATTGAACCAATGCTTGACGCGATCCCACGCCGGGGAATCACCAGGGCGCGTCATCTCACGATCCGATTTCGCGCTGCAACCAGGCTTTGGCCATGACCCAATCGCGCTTCACCGTGGCCGGCGAGATGTCGAGTGCCGCGGCCGTTTCTGCGATGTCGAGGCCGGCGAAGTAGCGTAATTCGACGATGCGCGCCTGACGCGGGTCAAGTGCGGCCAATCGCTGCAACGACTCGTCTACCGCCAGCAGATCGAAGTCGCGCGCATCAGGGGCCGCGAGTTCCTCGGGCATCGGCACGCGCACGCCACCATCGCGCTTCGTGGCCCGCCGGCGTCGCGCGTGGTCCACCAACGTGCGCCGCATCGCGGCGGCGGCCTGTGCGATGAGATGACGCGGGTTCTCGTATACGACGCGATCCTGGTCGAGCAGTCGCAGCAGCGCTTCGTGCACCAACGCCGTCGGTTGCAGCGTATGCTCGCTGCGTTCGCTGCGCATGAGGTAGCCGGCCAGCGCACGGAGCTGCGGATACACGTCGTCGAGCAACTCCTCCAGCGAGCCGGAGCGGCGCGCGAGCGTCGAGTCTTTCGGCGTCGAGTCTTCGGGCGTCGAGTCTTCGGGCGTCGAGTCTTCGGGCGTCGAGTCTTCGGGCGTCGAGTTGCCGTCTGGCATGCGTACACTGTTCGCGGAACCTGCGTGAGATCGCGAGCGCGACAGCGCCCTCGTCGGCGGGTTCAATATGACGACGCGTGATGAGTCCTGCAGGAGCCTGCCCCGCGCAGAGCGATTGGAATCCAAGTGCATTGCCAACCACGCGCAGGATCGTTGCGGCGAGGCTCACCCTCACGTGACTCACGTTGCAGGGTACGGTCGCGCTGACGGGCGTCGCGGAAGCTCAGGGCGCCTGCGTCGTCCACGGCGGGCTCGCATCGAGCGCCTCGCGTGTGAGATGCTGCAAGGCCTCAGGCACGTTGGCAGCGGTGCGCCGCACTTCGGAGGGTCTGGTCCGAAACCACTGCTCGATCATGAGAAGCTCGTCCAACTGATCGGCCTGTGCGGCGTGCGCGGCAGTCATCGTGCCCGAGGCGCGCGCCTGCAAATTCTCGACCGCCAGCAGATCGGTACACGCGGCATGTGCAACGACGCGCCCATGTCGCACGAGATACAGCTGATCATCGCCATCCCGTCCGGGCACCGCATAAACGAAGCTTGGCCGCGTGATGGCCTCGCGCACCCGTTCCAGCTGCGCTTCGAGCTCCTGTAGTGCGGTGAGCCGATCACGCAGCCAGCCGGCGCGTTCGTAGGAGAGTGCTGCGCTCGCCGTTGCCATCTCGCGCACGAGCTGCTGCTGCGGGGTGTCATCTCGCCCTTCGAGTACGGCACGCGCTCGAGAAAGCTGGGCACGATACTCGTACTCGCCGCAGCCACCGACACACGGACCGAGACAGCGGCGCGTTTCGTAGCGATGGCAACCCGGCGTGCGCGCGAGCGCCGGGAACTGACCGCCGTCAAAGAGATCGCCCGCGTCGCGCAAAATCATCGGCACTCGCTCGGAGCAGTCGCGGAGTCCGAGCGCATCGTTCAGTACGCGTAGCGCATCGACCAAGGCGCGACGATTGGCAAACGGCCCCACCACCGCGGCCTTCGCCGGCGCCCGCGCGGCTGCACTTGCCCGCTGAATGCGCAATCGCGGCGCGGGTCCCCCACCAATCGTGATCACCCACCACTTATCCAGTGGTCGCGCTGACCGCACGTTGTATCGCGGCAGGTGCGCGCGAATCAGTCGGACTTCGCGGAGCAGCGCCGCGAACTCGTTGGGGGTCTCCTCCCATTCGATCGACGCCGTTTCGCGCAACATCCGCGCCTGCCGATGCTCGGGCCACGGCAGACGAAAATACGACAGCAGTCGCGTGCGCAGCTGCGTGCTCTTGCCAACGTACAGCACGTCGCCATGGGCACCACGCATGAGATACACACCGGCGACGTTGCGCGCGCCGGCTCGCACCTGGGCGCGGAGCTGTTGCACATCAGCGTCGGCGGAACCGACGGCGAGATCGAGTTGCGCGGTGGACACGCGTGCGACACGCGCTGCCTCGGTGGCGCGACCAGCGCGCGGCCGCGTGTCGGTGCTACCGCTGGCAGGTAGCGCAGAAGACCGTGCCGCGGCCGTCGATCGCGTGCGTGGCGACCAGCCGCCGCTGACAGCGGAGACAGGGTTGGCCACCACGCCCGTAGGCGGCAAGTTGGGCGACAAAGGCGCCACGCTCACCTCGCGCATCGCGATAGTCCCGGAAACTGGTGCCGCGGGCAGCGATCGAGGCGAGCAGCACCTCGCGCAACGACGAGAGCAATGCCGTCGACTCGTTGGCCGAAAGGGTATCCGACTCGCGCGATGGATCGATCCCCGCCCGCCACAGTGCCTCGTTCGCGTAGATGTTGCCCACGCCAGCCAGCCGCCGCTGGTCCATGAGCACAATTTTGATCGGCCGTCGCGATGCCCGAACAAGAGCCGAAAACTCGGCGTCGGTGAGCGTCGGGTCAAGGGGCTCGATGCCGAGCGCGCCGGAGTATTGCGCGAAACGTTCGGCAGACATCAGCGCGACCGTGCCGAGTCGACGCACGTCGCGGTAGTGGAGGGCGCGCCCGTCGGCAAACGTGAGCGTCACCGCGACATAGTTGAGTTCTGACACCGATATCGAGCCGTCGTCGAGCAGCAACCCACCGGTAAAGCGCGGCTGTACGACGAGGTGACCGGCGGCTCCCGACCGGGAGACAAGCGGAGCCGCGGCGCCGTCCAACGAAGCGTGTTGCGACGACGCGAGGTCCAACACGATCAGCTTGGCGCGTCGCCAGACACGCGTGATGCGCGTGCCCGTCAGCGCGCTCGCCAGCGCCGACGCATCCGTCTCGCGCAGCACATCCGCTCGTTTGACGTGTACGGCGACGATCGACGCATGGTGCACCAGCGCGTCGAGATCACGCGCGATCGTCTCGGTTTCAGGCAGTTCCGGCATCGGCGCCCGATGTCGCACGCGCGCGTTCGTCGGCGAGTGCCCGCGCGGCGAGGCGCGCCGTCTCCAGTCGCTCCGATTCACGCCAACCGATATCGCGACGATGATGCGCGCCCTCGAAGTACACCTGCGCCGCTGCTGCTCTGCTGTGGTGACGTGCTTCGGCAAAACTCGGCGCAATGGCCGTAATCGCGAGCACGCGCCCACCGCTCGTCACGAGGGCGCCATCACTCGCGCGCGATGTCCCGGCGTGATACACGCGCAAATCGTTCTCGAATGTCGGCAGTTCGATACGCGCACCGGCTTCGGGCGTGTCCGGATAGCCGCGCGCGGCGACGACCGTGGTCACCGCGGCGGCCTTCTGCCACGCGAGCGGTCGCATGTTGTTGAGCGATCCGCCACGTGAAACAGCGAGCATCGGGTCAAGCAGACTGCTCTCGAGCAGCGGCAGGATGGCCTGTGTTTCCGGATCGCCAAATCGACAGTTGAACTCGACGACTTTGGGGCCATCCGGGGTCAGCATCAAGCCGGCGTACAACAAACCGGTGAACGGCGTGCCGCGCCGCTTGAGGGCGTGCAGCGTCGGCAAAAAGATGAGTTCCGTGACCTCATCGATCAGTGCGGGCGAACTGAGGGAAACCGGCGCGTAGGCGCCCATGCCGCCGGTGTTCGGTCCGTCATCGCCCTCGAGCAGTCGCTTGTGATCCTGCGCGCCCAGCATCGGCAGCACGTGCACACCATCGGTGAGCGCGAAGAGCGAGAGTTCCTCGCCGATCATGAACGACTCGACCAGACATTCCGAGCCGGCGTCACCGAACGCCTTCTCGTCGAGCACGCGATCGATCGCGGCATCGGCTTCGGCGAGGGACATGCACACCATCACACCTTTGCCCGCCGCGAGTCCGCTGGCCTTGATCACCACCGGCGTACCGAAGCGCAGTCGCACGGCGCTCTTGGCACTCACCGGATCGCGATGCGTCTCGGCGCGCGCCGTTGGTATCCCGGCGGACATCATCAGCTGCTTCGTGTCCGCCTTGGACGTCTCGACTTTTGCCGCGCCCATCGTTGGACCAAACACGGGCACGCGATCATACTGCAGCGCGTCCACCAGCCCTTCCGCCAACGGCGCCTCCGGCCCCACAATCACCAGATCGACGGCCTCCTCGCGCGCGAACGCCCGAATCGCCTCGATCTCCGTGGGCTTGATGGGCACGAGGCGCGCGAGGTCGGCGAGGCCGGGATTACCCGGCGCCGAAATCAGCTCGAGCGTGGTGTTTTCGCGGGAAAGCGCGTCGGCGATCGCGTGTTCACGGCCGCCGCTGCCGATGAGCAGAATCTTCATCCGGCAAAACCTAACCAGCGCCGCGAATGAGCGCGGTAATGCTCTATTCGCGGCGCTTTCGCGCCGTACGCGGCCTGCTGTTGAACGACCGCGCCGACCTCACTCCCCGACGCTACTCGAGGCGGTCTTGAACGCATCCCGGAACGCATCAGCGGCCCGGCCGAGTGCGTCGCCCACCGACTGCGCTGCGGCCCTGGCCTGATCGGCGTAGTAGTCCGAGGCATCGCGCAGATCATCCCGCAACGGACGCTCGGCTTCGGAGCCGCGACGGATGTAGGTGCCGGCGATGATCTGCTGGTACTCCCCGGACTGTGCCCAGCGTTGCAGCTCACCCGCCCGCACCGTGTGGAACGGATGCTCCCGCAGTGCGGTGTTCAACAGCTTGAGGACGCTGTCCCACGTCGTGCCGCCCGTCTCGTATTCCGCAGCCTGCGCCAGATACGCGTCAAGGTCGATCTCGTCGCCCAGTGACTTGCCACCCGCCAGCTTGAGGAAGGTGAGCAGACTCGCACGGGTGTCCTGCACACCCAGCATCCCCGCGCGATCGGCAGAGAGTTCCGATTTGCGATGCCACTCGAGCAGCGCGAGCTGGAACGGGAGCAGCGCGATGCTGGCCAGGATGGGCAGGGCGCTCATGCCGAAGAAGAGCACGATCTGCGCGATGGTGCGATACGTGGTGTGCCCGGTCATGATGTGCCCGAGCTCGTGCGCCAGAACGAAACGCCGCTCCTCGGTGTCGAGCAGTTCGAGCGCGCCGGTACTCACCACGATGAACGGATGCTCGAAGCCCACGGCACCCGCGCTGGCGATGGGCGTCTGCGTGATGTACAGCTGCGGCTCCGGTTGACCACTCCCGGGCCAGTCGAGCGTCTGCAGGACTTCCTGATACAGCGCATACAGCGCGGGACGCTGCGTTGGGCCGATGAGGACCGCGTCGCCGAGGAACAGGTTGCGCACCGCGCGCTCACCAAAGACGCCGGCAATACGCTGCACGACCTCGTCGAAGCCCGGAATGGCGCGCAGCGTGTTGAGGGCCGCCCGGTCGGCCGGGTGCTCCCAGCTGACGGACGAGATTTGCGTGAGTGGGACGCGTGTAGGCATTGGCGGGCTCGAAGAGGCGCAAAGAGGCAGGGGACTGGCAGCTGCGTCACCCTACGACTCTGTCGCCCCGAAGGTTCCGCTTCGGGACGACCCTCCTGCGTCCGGCAATCGCTACATCGCGGGCATCGCCTGATCGAGATCGGCGATGAGATCTTCCACATCTTCGACGCCGCACGACAGTCGCACCATGCCATCGGTCAGCCCCATCGCCAGCTTCACGTCGGCAGGGACGGAGCCGTGGGTCATCGTGAACGGGTGGTTGGTCAGACTTTCCACGCCACCCAGAGACTCCGCCAGTGAGAAGACCCGCACCCGTTCCAGGAACTGTCGCGCGTTGTCCTTCGTCCCCAGATCGAGCGTCATCATGCCGCCAAAGGCGCTCATCTGCCGCTTGGCCAGTTCGTGATGCGGGTGGTGCGCCAGACCGGGGTAAATCACGCGTTCTTCCCCAAGTTTCTCGACCAGAAAGGCAGCAATGGCCCGACCGTTGGCGTCGTGCTGTCGCATGCGCAGCGTCAGCGTCTTGGTGCCCCGCAACGCCAGCCAGGAATCGAACGGGCTGGGAATGGCGCCCGCCGAATTGAGGATGAACTGCATCCGATCGGCCAGGTCGTCCTCAAGAACCACCGCGACGCCGCCGATCATATCGGAGTGGCCGTTGAGGTATTTCGTGGTCGAATGCCAGACGATATCGGCTCCCAGCTCCAGCGGGCGCTGAAAGACCGGGGTCGCGAAGGTGTTGTCCACAATGAGCAGGGCCTGATGCCGCTTGGCGATGTCGCTGATGGCGGTCAGGTCCGTCAGACGCATGAGAGGATTCGTCGGCGTTTCCACGAGCACTGCGCGCGTGGTTGGCGTCATCGCGTCTTCCACGCGCTGCGGATCGTCCATGTCCACATACGTAAACGACAGCCCAAGATGACGAAGGATTCGATCGAAGAGTCGGTAGGTGCCGCCGTAGACGTTCTCGCCGCAGACGATGTGATCGCCGGCGCGAAAAAGTTTCATGATCGAGTCGAGGCATCCCATCCCGCTTCCGAACGCGAAGCCATGTCGGCCGTTCTCGAGCGTGGCGACGTTGCGCTCCAGGGCCTGGCGCGTCGGGTTCTTCCCGCGCGCGTACTCGTATCCCTTGTTGACGCCGATGCTCTCCTGCACGTAGGTGGACGTGAGATACAGCGGCGTCATGATGGCGCCGGACACGGGGTCAGGGCGCTGGCCGGCGTGAATGGCGCGAGTGGACATGCCACCCGAGAGGTCTTCGTCGTAAATGCGCGTCATGGGCTCCGTCTGGTTCGTTCGGACGCGGAAGCTAGCCGCACCGACGACGCAGAGCGAGTATCGGACCGCGTTTCGACTGGCTACGCACGACGGTCTCCGCGGGTGACATCGCGCGCATCCGTGCGCACGTTGCAGCCGTGGCCGGCATCGCCGAGCGATCCGAAGCCCGCCGCCTGATCGTGCGCTGACCATGGCTCTCTCCAACCTTCCCGCGCTGCACATGGAAAAACGCTGTCTTATCGTCGATGACGAGGGACAGCTGCGCACGGTGTTGCGTCGCCTGATGGAAGCGGAGGGGTTCATCTGCGATGAAGCCGGCTCCGGCGTCGAAGCGCTGGCCCTGCTCGAAGCGCATCCGGCGCCGCTCGTGCTCACGGACTATCACATGCCGCGCATGGATGGCGGCGATCTGCTGCGCCATGTCGTCGAACGGTGGCCTGATACCGCGGTCGTGATGATCACTGCCGTCTCGGACGTGGATATCGCTGTGCGGTGTCTTGAAACGGGCGCGCTCGACTACCTCACGAAGCCGTTCAGCATCGAAGAAGTACGGGCGCGCGTTGGACAGGCACTGGAAAAGCGTCGGCTGCTCATCGAGAATCGTGCGTATCGCTCCGATCTTGAAGCGCGCGTGGCGATGCAGGCGCGCAAGTACGAAGATCTGTTCCTCGCCTCACTGCAGTCGCTGGCCGAAGCGTTGGAAGTGAAGGATGCGTACACCTGGGGACACTCCACGCGCGTGTCACGATACGCAATGGCCATCGCGCGCGAACTCAACGTCGTTCCGCAGGCGCTCGATCAGCTGGAACTCGGCAGCCGCCTGCACGACATCGGGAAGATTGGTGTGCGCGAATCGGTGCTCAACAAGGACGGCCCGCTGACCGAGGATGAGTACGCGCACGTGATGGAGCATCCGGTGATCGGGTGGCGCCTGCTCGCTCCGCTGCTGCGCGAGATGCCTCATGCACTCGCCGTCGTGCGCTCGCACCATGAGCGCTTCGATGGACGCGGCACGCCCGATGCGATGCGTGGCCATGAGATTCCGCTGGAAGCCCGCATCACGGCCGTCGCCGACTCCTTCGACGCCATGACGAGCGGGCGTCCGTATCGGGCCGGCATGAGCGTGGAAGATGCCGTCGCCGAGCTGCGTCGCTGCGCAGGGTCGCAGTTCGATCCGGCGTGTGTGATTGCCTTCGAGCGTGCCATGGAGCAGAAAACGTGTCCGCGTCCGGATTGGTCGGTGCAGCGCCCGACGCGGCTGCAGATCGTCGCGTAGGCGAGCCTTGGCGCCGCCCTGCAGTCGCGTGCGCGCGATCGCCGTCGCCCACTATACCGGCGCGCGCGTTCGCAGATCGGCACCGCGCAGAAGCGCCGCGCACGCCGTCGTAAAGCTGCCGAGATCGGACCATGACGCAGCCGCGGCAAGCTCCCTCGGAAACGACGGGTCCGGTCGGCCGGCCGCGCCTCTCGAATCCGCGAGCAGCGAGCGATGCGTGTGCGACTCGATCCGTCGAACACCGTCCGCCGCGACCGAAACGGTCACCAGGCATTCCTCATCAAGCCCGGCCGCCTGCTGATCGCCCTCGAGCATCAACCCGCGGTGCGAGCCAAGGTCCACTGCGATCGATCGGTCCGCGGTCAGCACGGTGGCACGCGCCGGCGCCTCGTCCAACAGCACGATCGCCAAGGGCTCGCCGCCGCCCCGCCGCAGCGCGGTCGTCAGCCGGGCGCGTGTGAAGACTGCCCGAACGCGCGCGTCCGTCAGCTGCTGCATCAGCTCTTCGCCTGCCCCGGACGGGTCGAGCAGCAGCGCTCCTCGTCCGTCCGAGGCGGCAAGCGCCGTGAAGAACTCCGGCCCGGGCGGCAGCAGCAGCGCCGACCGACCGGTCGCCATCGCCCGTACGAGCGGGGCGCACCGCTGCAGCAGCGTCACGCCGGCCGCGACCATGGCCGACACGGCATGGCCGTCGATGCGACCGCCGCCAGCGGCGACGGCCAAGGGGAGAAGCGCGAACGGGTCGGTCATGGCGGGGAGATTAGCCGGTGCCGCTCGCGTAACGAAAGCGGCCGCGCATTCGTCTGGTGACTGACGGGCGTCGTGGATCGCGGTTTCCAATGGTCGAGTTCGCTGCGGTCGTGCATCACCAGAACCGTGCTGCGTATGACTGATCTCCAGTTGGAGACGCCGATCCCGATGTCTAACTTTTCCGCTCCTGATGAAATTCCGCTCGGCCGAGGGATTCGATGGCGTTTGATGGACTGATGGTGAGTGTGTCGGGAGTGCGTGGGCGCGTTGGCGAGGCGCTCACCCCCGAAGTAATGGCAACGTTTGCCGCGGCCTTCGGCGCGTGGGCATCGCGCGACGGCGTGCGCACGGTGGTGGTCGGGCGCGACAGCCGCGTGTCTGGTCCCATGTTCACGCGTGTGGTCCACGGCGCGCTCGAATCGGTCGGCATCACGGTGATCGACATCGGCGTGGCGCCGACTCCCACGGTTCAACTGGCCGTCGAACATCACCATGCGGCGGGCGGTCTGGCCATCACGGCCAGCCACAACCCGATCGAGTGGAACGCGCTCAAGTTCATCGGCCCGACCGGGCTGTTCCTTTCGGCGGCCGAAGGCACCGCCATGCGCGCGCTGCTCGACAGCGGGATTCCGCGCGCAACCTGGGACCAGTTGGGCACGGTCGTATCCGATCCGGACGCCATTGCGCGTCACATCGACGCGGTGCTGTCGCTGCCATTTCTCGACGTCGAGGGCATCCGCGCGCGTCGATTCCGCGTGGCGCTCGACTGCTGCCATGGCGCCGGCGCCAGCATCATGCCGGCGCTGCTGACCGCACTGGGCTGCGAAGTGTTCGCGATCAACATGGAAATGGACGGGCGTTTTCACCGTCCGCCGGAGCCGGTCGCCGAGAATCTCGGCGAGCTCGAGACGCTCGTGCGCACCCTCGGCACCGATATCGGCTTTGCCACCGACCCCGATGTCGATCGTCTCGCGCTGGTGTTGGACGATGGCAAGGCGCCTGGCGAGGATTACACGCTCGCGCTCGCGGCGCGCACGGTACTGCGTCATCGTCGTGGCCCAGTGGTGACGAATCTCTCCACCAGCAACGTGGTGGCCGACGTGGCGCGCGAGGCAGGTGTGCCGTTCCACTTTGCCAAGGTGGGCGAAGTCAACGTCGCCATGACCATGCGCGATGTCGGCGCCACCATCGGTGGCGAGGGCAATGGCGGCGTCATCCTCCCCGAATTGCACCTCGGTCGCGACGCGCCGGTGGGCGCGGCACTGATTCTGCAATTGATGCTGGAGGAAGGTCGTCCATTGTCGGCGTTGATCGCCGAGCGCCCGCGTTACGTGATCGTGAAGGACAAGCTGGATCGTCCAGATGCGCCGTTGGATACCGTATACGAGGCGCTGCAATTGGCGTTTCCGGACGCGGTGGCCGACACTCAGGATGGATTGCGGCTGGACTGGCCCGATCGCTGGGTACACCTGCGCCCTTCCGGAACCGAGCCCATAGTACGCGTGATTGCGGAAGGTCCGACGGCGGCCGAGGCGAGGCAGTTGATCGCGGACGCTCGTGAGCCGCTGTCGGCACTGGCAGGCGCGGCGTAGTGTCAGGCACTCTCCACGTTTCTTTTGACTCACCAGGATCTCAACTGCCATGTGCGGAATCGTAGGCTACGTCGGCGGCCGTATCGCCACCCCCATGCTCATCGACGGCCTCAAGCGCCTCGAGTACCGCGGCTACGACTCCGCCGGTATCGCGATCATGAACGGCAAGGGCGTCGAGACCTTTCGCGCGGCCGGCAAAATCGCACGTCTCGAATCGGTGATTCAGCGTGACCCGCCAACGGGCACGATGGGGATCGCGCACACGCGCTGGGCCACGCACGGTCCGCCAACCGAACGGAACGCGCACCCGCACACCAGCATGGACGGCACGATTGCCGTGGTGCACAACGGCATCATCGAGAACGCCACCGTCCTCAAGGCGTCACTCGAAGCGCGTGGCTTTGTCTTCCAGTCGGACACCGACACCGAGGTGCTGGCACACCTCATCCAGGCGGCGTACGCAGGGAACCTCGAAGCGGCAGTCATCGAGGCGCTCAATCAGGTGGACGGCACCTACGGTCTCGCCGTCATCACCAGCAACGAGAAGGAAAAGATCGTCGCCGCCCGCAAGGGCAGCCCGTTGCTGATCGGTCTGGGCGATGGTGAGTTCTATGTCGCGTCCGACGCGTCGGCCATTCTCGCACACACGCGCGAAGTGGTCTATCTCGATGACGGAGACATCGCCGTCATCACGCGCGAAGGCTACAAGGTCGTCGATCTCGACGCGATCATCCGCGACAAGCCGGTCAGCCGCATCGAGTGGGATCTGCAGCAGATCGAGCGCGGTGGCTATCCGCACTTCATGCTCAAGGAGATCTTCGAGCAGCCGGTGACGGTCGAGAACACCATGCGCGGCCGACTCATTCTCGAGGAAGGGTTCTCGAAGCTTGGCGGCTTGAACATCCCGAAGGACGAACTCCTCAGGGTCGACAACATCATCATCACCGCCTGCGGCACGAGCTGGCACTCGGCGCTCATCGGCGAAATGATGATCGAGGAGCTGTGCCGCATTCCAGTGGAGGTGGAGTACGCGTCGGAGTTCCGTTATCGCAATCCGATCGTCACGCCGACCACGTTGTGCATCGTGATCTCGCAGTCCGGCGAAACGGCGGACACGCTCGCCGCCATGCGCGAGGCCAAGCGTCGAGGGGCGCGTACACTCGGCATCGTCAACGTGGTGGGTTCAACCATCGCGCGTGAGGATGACGGCGGCATTTACGTGCACGCTGGTGCGGAAATCGGTGTGGCCAGCACGAAGGCGTTCACCAGTCAGGTCATTGCGCTCGCGCTCTTCACGCTCAAGCTCGCCCGTCTGCGTGATCTCTCGGTGGAACGTGGACGTGCGATCGCGCAGGCGATGGCCAAGCTCCCCGAGCAGATCCAGTCGATTCTCGATCGGGCGGACGAAATCGAAGCGTTGGCCGAAGAGTTCAAGCGTGCCTCGAATTTCCTGTACCTCGGACGTGGCTACAACTTCCCGGCGGCCCTCGAAGGCGCGCTCAAGCTCAAGGAGATCAGCTACATCCACGCCGAGGGTTATCCCGCCGCGGAAATGAAGCACGGTCCCATCGCCCTCATCGACGAGATGATGCCGGTGGTGTGCATCGCGCCACACGATTCGGTGTTCGAAAAGATCGCGTCGAACATTCAGGAGGTGAAAGCGCGCAAAGGCAAGATCATCGCGATCACCACGCGCGACGAACCGTCGCTGGCCGGCCTGCTCGACTACGAGTTCCGCATCCCGGAAACGATCGATCTCCTGTCGCCTGTGCTGGCCGCCGTGCCTTTGCAGTTGCTCGCGTATTACATCGCCGTGAAGCGTGGTTGCAATGTGGATCAGCCGCGCAATCTCGCGAAGTCGGTGACGGTGGAGTAGGCGCGGCTATCGTCGCGCTTTTACGACCTCGGGAAGGACCCTGCCGTCGAGGCGTTCCGACGGCGTGAGTCCGAGGTAGGCGGCGAGCGTCGGTGCGATGTCCACCGTGTCGATGGGCCGCGAATGTGAGGCCGCACGAATGCCGGCGCCGCTGAACAGAATCGGCACACGCATCGTCTCCGCGTGATTGGTGCCGTGCTCTGCGCGCTTGCCGTCGGAGAAAATGACGCCCGGGCGCGTGGAGGCGGCAATCAGCCAGCCGAGTCGAGGTGGTAGCGACCGACGCCACAGGCCCGCCATCGTACTTGTCGACTGCGGTAGCGATGACGGCGTGAAGACAGCTGACACGCCGTCGATGCGTTTCACCCGTGCGGCGACGCGACTGGCCAATGCGGCAACGTTCACGCCGCGCGCACGCAATGCATCGGTGTCGGCGACGAGCAGGCCGTTGTCGAATCCGAATCCGAAATCCACGCCGTACCGTGCCCGGAAGTGATGTCCGAGCGAGTCCGCGAGACCGACCAGATTGAGGCGTCGCGCATTGACGGCGCGACCCGCGTCCGACTCGGGCATCGCGCTCACACCGTGATCCGCGGTGAGCACAACGACGGTGCGTGAGGCGGGTACGATCGCTTGGAGCGCGTCGAGAAAGTCCCCCAACCATCGATCCAGTTTGAGCACGTGATCGTGCACCTCCCGTGAGTCCGGTCCGAAGTCGTGACCGACGGCATCCGTGGTGCTGAGCGAGATGGTGAGCAGATCGGTATGCCCTTCGCGCTGACCGACCCCGGTGGCACGCACGCCGCGCAGCGCCACATCGAGGATGAGGGAATCCATCCACGGTGCGCGTTCGAGCTTGTCGGTGAGCAGTGCGCGATCGCTCGTGAGGACGTGCGGAAAGACAAGCTCCTTGCCGTTGTTCTCATAGCTGCGGTCATCGATTTCGTTGTACGCGCTCTCCGGCAACTGCAGCGACCATGTGCGGCCGGCAAAGGAAGCGAGGTCGAACGTGCCGTTCCACTCAGTGAGCCACGACGGCAGTTCGGTGCGATAGTAGCTGCTGGTCGTGAATCGACCGTTCGCCCACCAGTACACATCGCTGCCACCACGCCCCACGGGCAGAATGGCACCACGATCCTTGCGCGACACGGACAACTGCCGCGTGCTCGTGTCTCTCGTGCGCATCCAATCGTAAAGCGCCGTGCCCATGAAGCGTCGCGGCGACGCGCCCTGTTTGGTCGCGCCGGCGATCAGTGGCGCGCCATCGTCGGGGACGCCGGCGTCGTTGGCGTAGATGTTCGTGTGCGCTGGCCAACGTCCGGAGAGCATGGTGGAGTGACCGGGCGCCGTCTCCGTCAGCGCGTGATTCTGTCGCCCATTCGCAAAGTACGCACTCGAGTGGCGCAGCCGTGCGAGGCCGCCCACAAGCTGCGTTTGCCACCGGTCGAAGTAGTCGGGACGCAGCTGGTCGACAGCGATCAACAGCACGAGTGTCGGCCTGGATGCGGACCCGGGTGCTGGTCTCGGCGCTGGCTGCGCACCCGGCGCGAACACCGGAAGTGCGAGCGCCGTGACGGTGAGTGCGGCAGCGAAGCGAGCGATCTGGGCGCGGCTGAGGCGCGCGGCGGAGTGCTGGAGCATCGGGGAAACATACGCGTCCAGCGTCTGCGCTTCAGGTCTCCGCACAATCCTTTTCCAGTCACCTCGCGGCCCCGCTACTTTTCACGGCATGAGTACCAACGTAGAGCCAACCAACACCGAATCGATGCCGTCCGAGTCGAGACGTCAGCGCGAGATCGCGCGGCGACGGACCTTTGCCATCATTTCGCACCCGGACGCGGGCAAGACGACCCTGACAGAGAAGCTGCTGCTGTACGGCGGTGCCATTCACCTGGCCGGATCCGTGAAAGCGCGCCGCGCCACTCGGCACGCCACCTCCGACTGGATGAAGCTCGAACAGGAGCGCGGTATCTCCGTCACGTCGAGCGTGCTGCAGTTCGAGTATCTGGGCTATCAGTTGAACCTGCTCGACACGCCAGGCCACGAAGACTTCTCCGAGGACACGTATCGCACGCTGGTGGCGGCCGACAGCGCCATCATGCTGCTCGACAACCGCAAGGGCGTGGAAGAGCGCACGCGACAGCTGTTCGACGTGTGCAAACGTCGGCGCACGCCGATCTTCACTCTGGTCAATAAGTGCGATCGTCACGGCGAAGATCCGCTCAAGCTCATTCAGGATGTCGAAACAGACCTGGGTATCGACTGTTACGCGGCCACCTGGCCGGTGTTCGACAACGATGTCTTCGTCGGTGTGTACGATCGGCTGAAGCGCGAGGTGCATCTCTTCGAGCGCAGCGGCGATCGCGGGGCCACGCGCGCCGATGACACGATTGTCAGCATTGACGATCCGGCATTGATCGACGCGATGGGGGAGAGTGCCTTCGACCGGTTGATGGGCGACATCGAATTGCTGGACGCCGCCGGTCACGAGTACGAGCACGCGCGCGTCTTCGACGGCACGCTCACGCCGGTGTTCTTCGGGTCGGCGTTGACGAACTTCGGTATCGAGCCGTTTCTACGCGAGTTCCTCGAGCTGGCACCATCCCCGGGTGCGCGCGAATCGAGCGTCGGGCCTGTCGATGCGTACGGGAAGGACTTCACTGGCTTCGTCTTCAAGATCCAGGCGAACATGGATCCCAAGCATCGAGATCGCGTCGCATTCGTACGCATCGTGTCAGGGTACTTCGAAGCCAACATGCAGGTGCTGCATCAGCGCAGCGGAAAGCCGATCAGACTCGCCGCGCCGCAGCAGTTCATGGCGCGCGAACGGATCGGCATCGAGGACGCCTGGCCGGGTGACGTGATCGGGATCATGGACCGCGGCACGCTGCGTATTGGCGACACGCTGGGCGGCAACGGCACGATGGAGTTCCAGGGGATTCCGCGCTTCCCGCCCGAGCACTTCGCGCGTGCCATTCCCGCCGATCCGCTCAAGCGCAAGCAGTTCGACAGCGGCCTTCGTCAGCTCACCGAAGAAGGTGCCGCACAGGTGTTTTTCGCGGAAACGTCCACCGGCTCACAACCGATCGTGGGCGCCGTCGGTCAACTGCAATTCGACGTCATGGCGTTCCGTCTCGAGCACGAGTACGCCGCGCCGTGCAAGTTCGAGAAGATGTCGTATCGCTTCCCACGCTGGCTCACCGGCCCGAAGGACGAAGTCGATCGCGTCTCGACGGGGCAGGGGCGCATGCGCCTCTTCGATCACAAAGGCAACGTCGTGGTGCTCTTTTCCGACAACTGGGCACTGCGGCGCGCGCTGCAGCACGAGGACACGGTCGTCTTTCACGAGACCCAGCCGTAGCACTGCTCGCGCCTCGGCGAGCTGCAACGTCGGCAGGAAGGGAACCGCGACCGCGACTGACCAATCACCGATCGCAACTGATGCACCACGGAAACGCGGGGCTACTACCAACAACCAAAGAAAACTTGTTGCGGTATCCCCGCGTTTCCATGCTTATCTGTTTTTATCCGTGATAGTCAGTCGCTTTTGCTGTTTGTTGTTCAAGTTCTCACACCGCGCGCGGCGCCAGCGTGTCGATCTGACGACCGACGTGCCCGATGACGAATCCGCCGTCGTCCGATGACGTGAAGTAGATGCGCAGGCACGTGTTCGGATTGCTCCCCTTGCGCAGTTGGTCGGCGCATTCGATTTCACGGTCGCCGTCGGGGAAAACATACGGTGTCTTGCGCGAGCCATCGCTGGGGCCCGGCGAGTAGTCCACGCCGAGGTCGGTGAAGACTTCGGCCAAGGGACGCCCGAGTGCGCGGTCCTGACGACGACGGCCGACTTCGCCGAGCGCCTTGAGATACTTCCACGCCGTGTCAGGATCGGGGAAGATCGACTCGTGCGCGGAGCTGAAGGCCGACGGAAGAAAGCGGAGCGCGTCGGAGTACATCGCCTGTGCGCGTTCGACGGATTCGAGCACCGACTCTGGTGCATCGCTGGCCGGCTTCGAAATTGGCTGGCGTTCCTTCTGCGCGGCGAGGGTAGTGCGCAACGCGCGCGTCATCGCGCGTTCGGTGTCCAGCTGCTGTCGGGTTTCAAGCAGTCGCTCACGGGTGCGCGCCAGCTCACCTTCCGCCTGTCGCACGGCCTCTTCGTAGTTGCGAACGAGGGCAAGCAGCTGCGGTCGATCGAGCTCTGCGCCCGATTCCGTGGCCAGCATCGCTTCAATGGCATCCGGACGGGCGCCGTAGGCTGCGGCACGCGCGTCACGCAGCGTGTCGACCAGTGCGGGCTCCGACAACGGACGCTGCACCGACACCTCAGCCAGTCGCTGCACCAGACGACGGCGTTCGCCCGGCAAGGCGAGCGCGCGGGCCAGCACCAGCGGATGCTGGAACGGGTCGGCTTCGAGCGAGAAGCCAGGCAAGTAGGCGCGCGCCGAGCCGAGGAAGACGCTGCGCGCATGGCCGCCCACGGCGTCCGACAGGGCGAACGTGTCGGAATGACGCAGCATGAAGCAGAGCCCAAGTCCGAACAGCTCGCCGGCAAATTGCTCCGGTGGGAGCACATAGCCACCGTCGGGCAGCTCGGTGAGCAGCAACACGGGCATGGTACGCGCCGGATCGCAGAGCACGAAGCGCACGAAGGCATCGAGCGTGCCTGCTTCGAGCTGCGTTGGCACGCGCTGCAGCGGGCCATCGTTGGAAACCAGCGTGAAGTGCGTGTCCAGTTCGGGCAACAGGCGTGGCGCACGCACCGGCGGCGTCGCGCCCGACGGCGAGCCGCCATCGGTGCCCACCCGAATGTTCAGTTGTCGCAGCGTTCCACCGTTGGAGGTCGGCGTTGCCACGTAGGTCACATGCGTCGACCACTGCAACGATCGATCGAGTGGATCCGGCGCATGCACGACGATGTCGGCCAGCGCCTGACCTGCCTTGCGGTACGGCGCCCAGCGCAGGATCCGCCCGCCGTCGAGCGTGTGATTGGACGGCGAGTCCCAGGTCAGCGTCTGACCATGTTCGAGCCCCAACCATACGACGCAAGCGTCGAGAAAGGCGGAGTCGGCATCGATCGCACCGTTGCGCGGTACGAGGTTGAACTGAAGAGCAAGTCGTTGTTGCACGGAGGTCTTGATTGGCATTGGTGCCGCACTTCCGTCGAGGACGGACGGCGGCGAGACTATGGCGCCATGCGAATTCTACTCCAGCGGGTGCAGCGGGCTGAAGTCCGAATTCGGCCGGACACGGCGGACGGTGAGACCCGTGTGTCCGGACGGATTGGCCCGGGTTATGTGGTACTGGTCGGATTTGCGCCGTCGGATACGGAATCCGAACTGCGCTGGATGGCCGACAAGATCATCGGCCTTCGCCTCTTCCCCGACGAGGAAGGGAAGCTCAATCACGACCTGATGGAGCACGGCGGGAGACTTCTCGTGGTCTCACAGTTCACCCTCTATGGCGACGCGCGCAAGGGCCGGCGCCCCAGTTTCGTCGGCGCCGCCATGCCGACGATCGCTATTCCACTATATGAGCGCTTCCTGAGACTGCTGCGCGACAGGGGCGCTACGGTCGAAACTGGCGAGTTTGGTGCCATGATGGACGTCGAGCTCGTGAATGACGGTCCGGTGACCCTGTGGCTCGAGCGGGAGGCGAGCGACAGGTCCCGTGCTGACGGCTGATGTTGAAGCAAGATCGGCACCATCGTCGGTACCGCTTCCTTGCAGACGAGAACGCCGACCGTCTCGTCAAGAGTACTCCACATCCCGCCTCATCCGCTCAGGGCCGCAGCCACCCTGAGGACGAAACGGCATTCCGCTGGTGGCAGTCGGATCGCGGTGCGCCCCGCGACAAGAACACGCCACCACCAGCCCTCCCCATCTTCTCAGTCTTTCACCGACTTCGCTAGCGCCTGCTCGATATCGGCGATCACGTCGTCCACATGTTCGAGTCCCACACTGATCCGAACCAGACCGTCGCTGATCCCCACCGCCCCGCGTTCGGCAGCCGTCAGCTTGCTGTGCGTGGTGGATGCCGGGTGCGTGACGATGGTTCGCGTATCGCCAAGATTCGGTGAGTGCGACGAAAGCCGGATGGCGTCGAGAAAGCGACGGCCGCGCTCCAACCCTCCGCGCACCACCAGCACCACGATTCCCCCGCCCTGTGACATTTGCCGCTGCGCCAACGCGTACTGCGGGTGCGACGGGAGGAAGGGATAGCGCACCGATTCGAGCGCCGGATGCCCCTCGAAATATCGCGCCAAAGTGAGGGCGTTCGAACAGTGCCGGTCCATTCGTACGGCCAGCGTTTCCAGCGACTTGGACAGCGTCCAGGCGTTGAAAGCGCTCATCGACGGGCCCGTATGTCGCGCGAAAAACCGGTCGTCGGCGATCAAAGCCGCGTCGCCAACGATGGCCCCGCCGAGCACGCGCCCCTGGCCGTCGATGTACTTGGTGGCCGAGTGGATAACAATCGACGCGCCGAAGGACATGGGGCGCTGCAGGTACGGCGTGGCAAAGCAGTTGTCCACGAGCAACGGAATGTTGCGCGCACGCGCCAGTTCACCCAGCCATGCGAGATCGATCAGTTCCAGCCCGGGATTGGACGGCGTCTCGATGAACAGCACCTTCGTCTCCGGACGGATGGTCGCTTCCCACGCCGCCTGATCGGGGCCATCGACGTAGGTCGTGCTCACTCCCCATTTGGGGAGAATGCGGGTGAAAATCTGATGCGTGGAACCGAACAGCGCGCGCGACGACACCACATGGTCTCCGGCACTCAATCGCGACGCCAGAGCCGTGAACACCGCCGACATTCCCGACGCCGTGGCAATGCCATCCTCCGCCCCCTCGAGCAGGCACAACTTGCGAACGAATTCGTCGGTGTTCGGATTCGAGTAGCGGCTGTAGATGTTCCCCGGCACCTCTTCCGCGAACAGGGCACGCGCATGCTCGGCGTCGTCGAAGCGGAAGCTCGATGTGAGGTACAACGGCACCGAGTGTTCGCGTTCCTGCGTGATCGGCGCCTGCGTGCGAATCGCCAATGTTTCGAAGTGCGCGGAGTCGCTCGTGGATGCAGCGTCGGGTGCGGTCGGCTGCGGGTCGTCGGCCATGGGTCTGCGGAGTGTCGGGAACGTGCGCGGACCGGGTAATTTATCGAACATGCACAGCCAGCACGCGCACCCGAGCGCATCTCCGAGCACGTTACCACCGGTCATTCTCGCGTCGCAGTCGCCTCGGCGTCGCGATCTCCTCACGCTGATCGGCATTCCGCACGCCGTGCAGCCGGCCGACATCGACGAGACGGTGCACCCCGACGAGGCGCCCGTGCCCCACTGCGAACGACTCGCACGGACCAAGGCCGAGGCACTCGCGGTGCAGCATCCACACGCCGTCGTCATCGGCTCCGACACGATCGTCGTCATCGATGGAGACATCCTCGGCAAGCCGACCGATGCCGCCGACGCCGAGGCGATACTGGCGAGACTGAGCGGACGCACGCACACCGTCTTCACTGCGGTCGCGGTCGCGTATGGCGGAGAGACACGTTCCAGCGTGGAGATGGTGTCGGTCACATTTCGTGATATGGACGCGGCACGCATTGCGGCCTACGTCGCCACCGGCGAACCCATGGACAAGGCCGGCGCCTACGGAATTCAGGGGTACGGCGCCACCAACGTTGAACGCATCGACGGCGACTACTTCGCCGTGATGGGACTACCCCTCGGACGCATG
>Ga0163144_10005776_pt1 | contig 27500 bp, 17 predicted proteins | sample OliLak19BULKMAT1_FD_123175 | JGI IMG/M metagenome (GOLD analysis project Ga0163144, IMG submission 123175) | Freshwater microbial mat bacterial communities from Lake Vanda, McMurdo Dry Valleys, Antarctica - Oligotrophic Lake LV.19.BULKMAT1 | ecosystem: Environmental > Aquatic > Freshwater >... | reverse complement strand
TAGTAGGGGCGGCCCTCGTGGCCGCCCTGCGAGGTCGGAACGGCCGGGCACCCACAAGGGGTGCCCCTACGCTTCGGGAGAAGGGCCCCGCCCCCCCAATGGCCCAAGGCCAGGCTTCGCGCTCCCCCAAGGGGAGGCTGCGCGCTGGCCCGAGGCCAGGCTGGCGTTCTAGTCTAGTAGGGGCGGCCCTCGTGGCCGCCCTACGAGATCGGAACGGCCGGGCACCCACAAGGGGTGCCCCTACGCTTCGAGAGAAGGGCCCTGCCCCCCAATGGCCCAAGGCCAGGCTTCGCGCTGGCCCAAGGCCAGGCTTCGCGCTGGCCCAAGGCCAGGCTTCGCGCTGGCCCAAGGGGAGGCTGCGCGCTGGCCCGAGGCCAGGCTGGCGTTCTAAGTCTAGTAGGGGCGGCCCTCGTGGCCGCCCTGCGAGGTCGGAACGGCCGGGGCACCCACAAGGGGTGCCCCTACGCTTCGGGAGAAGGGCCCCGCCCCCCCAATGGCCCAAGGCCAGGCTTCGCGCTGGCCCAAAGGCCAGGCTTCGCGCTGGCCCAAGGCCAGGCTGCGCGCTGGCCAGGCTTCGCGCGGCGACGGCAAGGGATGCGCCGTCGCAATGTTTGATCTCCTTCGCGGTTCTTCTTGGCCTACTGTTCTTGCTGGCCTTGCTGGCCTACGGACCGGACGGGCTACAGCCAGCGCGGAACGCGGGTTTTGTAGGCCGCGTAGGCGGGCCCGAAGATCTCACCAAGAGCGCGCTCTTCGGGGGCGATCTGAAATCGTTGAATGAATGCGGGAAAGAGCGCCACCAGGACGAGGGACAGCGGATGCCCCCGCCAGGCCGCAAAACCCAACAACGCCAGAGTGACTCCGACATACATGGGGTTTCGCGTGCGTCGGTAGATGCCGCTCTCCACCAGCGTTGAGGCGGTTCCAGGCTTGAAGGGATTCACGGTGGTGCGATGACGCCGGAAAGTGACTACACCGGCGAGGGCGACCGAGGCGCCGAGTATCACGAGGCCCCAAGCCAGGAATCTGAGCGCGGGCTGGTGCACCGCCAGGGCGGGGGTCAGCCGCGCCGCGGCAGCCATCACCGCGCCCACGATGAAGGCCACGAGAAGCGGGGGCAAACGGTTTTCGAGGAAATGGCGCGAGCGCATCGTTAGGCGGGGAAATAGCCAGGGATCAGGAGGCCGCGGCGATATGGCCCGCGATGAGTTCGTTCACCACGCGGCCGTGAGTGAGCGGCCCCATGTGGCCGGCCCCCGGAACAAAGTGGGTGCGCCCACGCGGCAAAGCGTTGCCCAGTCGCATCACCACGCGGCGCGCGGCGATTGGAGACAGTTCGCCGCCGATGAAGAGCGCGGGTGCCGCGATCTCAGCATAGGCGAGCGCCGGCGTGCGATCGTGGATGAGCGACCACACCTCATAGAACACCTTGCGGCCGACCCGGAGAAACGACTCGCGGCCCGCCTCGGTCATTCCCCGCCAGGCCCCGGGTCCATTCCAATAGTCGATGAAGGCCTCGAACCAGGCGTCGCTGCCGCCGCGCGCGTAGTCGGTGAAGACCGGATTCTCGGCGGCGCGAGCGAGGTCGGCGAGACCCTCCATATCGTTCGCGGCATGAAGAACTCCGAACGCCACGGGGTCGTACGCAACCAGGCTTCGAATCCGGGCTGGAATCCGGCGGGCAAGAGTGACGGCGAGAAGACCCCCATAGGAATGCCCGACTACATGAACGGGTTCGCCCAGCCCGCTCACCAGGCGCTCGATGACATCGACATCCTGGGCGAGATCGAACGGCTGGTCGTCCGGCCAGAGAGGGTTCTCGCCCGAGCCCAGCAGGTCGGGAGCGAAGACGGCATGGGGGGCGAGGATTTCGCCGAGCCTGCCCCATTGGCGCGACGACATACCGCTGCTGTGAAGCAAAACCACCGGTGTCTTGGAGGACATGGGGCGATTGTGGCACGACCACCCGGCTTCGCTAATCTCCAGGAGCCCTCCGCAAGTCCCACCTGATGCCCTTCCCCTACCTCCCCGGCCAGCGCTGGATCAGCGATACCGAAACCGAACTGGGGCTCGGCTCCATCACCGAGGTCAGCCGGCTGAGCGTCTCCTTGATCTTCCGGGCGACCGGCGAGACCCGGGAATACGCGCGCGGCAACACACCACTGCGCCGCGTCCGTTTTCATGTCGGCGACACCGTCAAGGACCGCACGGGCCGGACCCTCGAGGTCACCTCCGTGGAGGAGCGCCATGGCCTCATCCACTACGGGGGTGCGGACCGCGAGTTGTGCGAGACCGAACTCTCCGATGCCATCAGTTTCTCGAAGCCAGAAGAGCGCCTGCTTATCGGTCAGATCGAAACCCCGGAAACCTTCGCCCTCCGCGTCGAGGCCCTGACCCATCAATATCGCCGCCGAAAATCCGGGGTGCGTGGTTTCGTGGGAGGGCGCATCGACCTTCTGCCTCATCAGATCTACATCGCCTCCGAGGTGTCGAAACGGCTGGCCCCGCGGGTCCTGCTGGCCGACGAGGTGGGCCTGGGGAAAACCATCGAGGCCTGCCTGATCCTCCACCGGCTGATCCTCACCGGTCGAGCCCGACGCGTGCTGATTCTGGTTCCCGACTCCCTCGTTCATCAGTGGCTGCTCGAAATGCTACGCCGATTCAACATCTGGCTGCACGTGTTCGACGAAGCCCGCTGCGCCGCCATCGAAGCGGCCCGGCCCGAAGCGAACCCGTTCGTTGAGGATCAGCTCATCGTGGCCAGTCAGCGACTGTTCACCGGCAACCCGCACCGGCAGGAACAGGCGATCGAGGCGGGTTTCGACGTGCTCGTGGTGGACGAAGCGCACCATCTCGGGTGGAACAAGGACGCAGTGAGCGAGGAGTACGCCACCGTGGAGGCCCTCAGTCGATGCGCCCCGGGGTTACTGCTGCTGACCGCCACTCCCGAACAACTGGGAATGGCCAGCCACTTTGCCCGCCTGCGACTGCTGGACCCCGCGCGCTTCCACGACATGGACGCCTTCCTTCGTGAAACCGAAAACTACAAGACGGTGGCGAAGCAGGCGGAAGGGATCACCGACCGCATCGCCCTGGAGGATCTGCTCGATCGCCACGGCACCGGCCGTGTGATGTTCAGGAACACCCGCGCCACCGTTAAGGGATTTCCGCGCAGGCAGGCCCACTTATGTCCGCTGGAGCGTCCCGCGGACGCCGCCGCTTTCCTGGCTGAACTCGCCGACGAGTTCCGGGCCGATACGTTCCCCACGCCGGCTCCGTACTCTCCGCCTCGATTGGTGGACGACCCGCGCCTCGAGTTTCTGGTGAAGCTCCTCCGCGATGTCGCGCCCGAAAAGGTCCTGCTCATCTGCCGCACCAGGGAGAAGGCGGAGGCCATCGAAGTCACTCTGCGCGAGCGGTTGAGCGTGAAGGCCGCGATGTTCCACGAAGGCCTTTCCCTCGTTCACCGCGATCGGCAGGCCGCGTGGTTCGCCGAGGAGAATGGCGCGAGACTGCTGATCTGCTCGGAAATCGGCAGCGAAGGCCGCAACTTCCAGTTCGCGCGCCACCTTGTGATGTTCGACCTTCCCCTGGAGCCCGAGCTGCTGGAGCAGCGCATTGGCCGACTGGACCGGATCGGTCAACGCGCGGAGATCCAGCTTCACATCCCCTTCGTCAAAGGCAGCGCGCAGGAAGTCCTCGTCCACTGGTATCACACGGGACTTAACGCCTTCGAGAAGAACCTTCACGGCGGTCACGCTCTGCGCGAGCAGTTTGCAGAGCGGGTCCTGGATCTGGCGGCGCGCTTTCACACCCTGGGAACGACGGCTGCGGCCCCCTCGCTTCTGAAACTGGTGTCCGAAACCACGGCGGCCCGCGAAGCCCTGGCTCTGCGTCTCGAGGAAGGGCGCGATCGACTTCTCGAACTGAACTCGTTCCGCCCCGACCGCGCTTCCTCTCTGGTGGAAGAGATCCGCGCTCAGGACAAAGACGAGACCCTCGATGAGTTCATGATGGCGGTGTTCGATCACTTCGCGATTCCTGTACGGGGCCTGGCCCCGCGCACGTTTCAGCTGGGCTCGGCGGGTGTTCTGGCCGACACCTTCCCTGGACTGCCGCAGACCGGCCTCGCGCTCACGTGTGATCGGACGCGCGCGCTCTCGCGCGAAGATCTTCAATTCCTGACCTGGGATCACCCCCTCGTCACCGGGGCCCTCGACGTGATTCTTGGTTCCGAGAAAGGGAACAGCAGCTTCGCCTGGTGGCCGGACACGCGGGTGCAGGCTCTGTATCTCGAAGCCGTCCACGTGCTCGAGTGCGTGGCGCCGCCCCACCTTCACATCGACCGCTTCCTCCCTCCAACTCCCGTGCGTATCGTGCTGGACCATCGAGGCGAAGAGGTGAGCCGAGCGGTCCGCCCGGAGATCCTGCGCGAGGTCCTTGAGCGGGGTGACGCCGCGGTGCTCGAAAGCAAGGAGGTCCGCGAAGACCTGCTTCCCGAACTGCTGCGCAAGTCGAACCGGATCGCCCAGAGCCGCGTGCCGCCGCTGGTGGCAGAGGCGCGGCGCGACATGGCAGCACGGATGGACATCGAGATCGCGCGCCTCCGCGATTTGCAACGGGTGAACCCCAGCGTGCGCGCGGAAGAAGTAGACCAGTTGGTCGAGCAGAAGGCCGCTCTCGACCGCCACCTCGAAGACGCCCGCCTCCGCCTCGACGCGATTCGGCTGATCCAACGCAGCCCGCGTTAACCGGGGGTCAGGAACCGGCGATTGTGGGGGCAGGCCTTGTGCCTGCCCTTCTACTGAAGTCGCAACGTCGCCTGGATTTACGCTCGGCTCAGCGGAGTATCCCCTGCGTGAATCTCAGGTCGCCATCATTTTCTGCCGGCTGAACTCCGAGGATCGCGCACATCAGGTTGTAGACGTGGATGTTCTCGAAGGGCTCAATCAGGCCCCCTGCCCGGACCCTGGGTCCTTGAGCGATGAACAATCCCTGCATCGACTTCAACCTCGCGTCGTATCCGTGGTTTCCGCCGGGGGCGCGCCTTCCCGGCTCACCCCATCTCTCGATCTCCCGATTCGAGGTCACCGACCATCCCTCGGCCGCGATGCCCACCACGGGCGACACCCGCGGGTGGTTGGCGAGACCGTAGACCGCCGGGATCTCGGCGCGTCGATACACAGCGAGCGACGGGTGTTTGCCCTTAAGGGCGTGGTACACCCGTTCCTCATCGCCGTCTTTGGAAGACAGGCCCAGCACGGGCGACCAGTCGATGACGTCCACCGTGCCCAAATCCAGGTAGTCGTCAAGACGGATGACGCGATCCGGACTGGTCGCGGCCATGCCGTGGTCGCTCACCACAACGTAGTTCACCCGCGCGCCCAGCCCCAGCTTCTCCACACCATTCACGAGATCTCCCACCGAGCGGTCGGCCTTCAGCGCCGCCTCGCGCACCTCGGTCGAATCGGGACCGAAACGATGGCCCATCGTATCCACATCGCTGAAGTAGAGAGTCAGAAAGGAAGGGCGCCGCCCCTCGGGCAGAGCCAGCCACTCGAGGGCCTTCTCCACCCGGTCGGCATGGGGCATGTCGTCGTCGAACTTCATCCAGAACGTGGGCAGGCGACCGTTGATCGGCGCTTCGGAGCCGGGCCAGAACATGGCGGCCGCGACCTTTCCCTGCCGCGCCACGGTGTTCCAGATCGGCTCACCGCCCCACCAGCGCGGCTCGGTGATGACCTCGCGGTTCGACATCGCAAAACGCCCGGGAAGGTCCGGCGCCGTCATGTTGTTCGAAACGATGCCGTGGTTCGCGAGGCGAAGACCAGTCACCAGAGTGTAGTGATTCGGGAAAGTCTTCGAGGGGAACTGGGGGATCAGTCCCTTGGCGCGCACCCCGCGCTCGGCCAGGCTCGTGAGAGTGGGCGGATGGAAGCGTTCGAAGTAGTCGTGCCGCCAGCCGTCGATCGAGATCAGCACGACGATAGGGTCCTGGGTCTGGGTCTGGACCGGGGCAGGAGCCGCAACCGGGGGTGGAACCGAAGGGGCAACCGACCGGCAGGCCGAAAAAGCCAAGGATAGAACGACGCCAAGGAAGCGATTCACCCCAAAAGGCTACAACTCTTCTGCTCGCCCCCGCACAGACCGGACCGGGGCTCTCTGGCTAATGTCACCCCGGGCGCTCTTAGCCCCTCAAGGAGTCGAATATGAAGATACTGATGGTTCTCACCTCGCACGCCCAGTTGGGCAGCAGCGAAGAGAAAACCGGCTTTGGCCTGGAGGGTTTCGCCACGCCCTATTACATGTTCAAGGATGCGGGCGCCGCCATCATTCTCGCGTCCCCCGAGGGGGGCGAGCCTCCGATCGACCCAAGAGAGGACAACCCAAGCCCTCGAACCGAGATCGTCATGCGCCTGCGTAACGATGCCGCCGCGCAGTTGGCCCTGGCTGACACGGTGAGGCTGCGCGACATTCTGGTTGATGACTTTGACGCGGTGTTCTATGCGGGCGGGCTCGGGCCCCTGTGGGACCTGGCGAACGACAACTCATCCATCAAGCTGATCGAGCAGATGCTCCGCGCGGGAAAGCCGGTGGCCGCGGTCGGTCACGCGGTGGGAGTCTTCCGCTACGCCACCTCGGAGCCCGATGGGGCCTCGGTGGTGGACGGGAAGGCCGTCACCGGCTTCAGCAATACTGAAGAGGAGGCGATGGGACTGACCAACGTCGTCCCGTTCCTGGTGGAGGATATGCTCAGGCGCGCCGGCGGCAAGTACACGAAGGCCGAGGATTGGCAGCCGCAGGTGGTCTCCGACGGAGCGCTCATCACCGGGCAGAACTCCGCCTCTTCCGAGCTCGCCGCGAAGGTCTTGATGGAGAAGGTGAGCTTCTTCTCCGCGGCGGGGTTTGTTCGCTCCATCCCCTGGAACACCGCGGTTTAGCGACGAATCACCGAGCCCCTTCGACCGGAATACCCTCGTCGGACTCAGGGACCGCCCTTCGACCGAAAAACGGTGGCTGAGGGTGCGCCGTTCTCCCACACGGTCGAAGCCACCGTCGCCGTGGTCCCTTCGACCGGGATGCCATCGTCGGACCCAGGGACCGTCACTTGAATCCCTGCGTCCAAGCCGGACCTCGAAATGTTGGCCGAGGGTTACGGGCCAGCTAGGCAGCGACCCAAGTGCACGCACGAAGGTTGGGTCATCAACACCAACCTCAAGGGCCACTGCTTCGGCGATCTTGGCGATCTTCTCAGTCCGCTTGACTCCTCTCAGGAGCGCCTGCAAACCTGATCCTCTGAACTCCCCTCAAAGAAAAGGCCAAAGACAACCCAGGATGAGAATAAGAACTGAGTCGATCCGCCGAGACACGTTGGTCACCGTCCTGGCCGCCTTGTGTTTCATCCTTGCCGGAAGCGCCGAAGGCGCCGCGACGGGCAAGTACAAGATCGGTGACCGCGTGGAGTGCGACCCGTCCCAGATCGGCCAGTTCAAGCCGGGGACGATCGTCGACTACCCAAAGAATGAGACCGATCGCTCGGGCAGGTTCTTCTATGTGCTCCTGGATGGAAGCAACATCACCGAGGGCTATCTCTGCATGGCCACCCACATGCGCGCCCTGGGCGTTGCGCCGACGGCCGCACCCCCGACTGCCGCACCGCCCGACGCCTCACGCCAGCCTGATCGTCGGGAAGATCAGCCGGGTGCTCGGAACCAGTCCGAGAAGTTCAAGCCGGGCGATCGCGTTCAGTGTGATGCCGCGCAGATAGGCGCTTGGAAAGCGGGCGTGGTGATGCACTACCTTCAGACCGATCGATATCGGGATGCGAACGGAGGGTATTTCCGGGTGCGGCTCGACAACACGCGCGGACTCGCCAGCGCCTTCGATCCCGGCGGCCAGGTTTGCATGGCCAGGTTTATGAGGCCCTACAACGATGGCTACCAGGAGAAGGCCCCAGGCGACCGGCGCCGCATCGGCGATCGGCTCGAGGCCCAGACCTATGCCGGCAACTGGCTTCCCGCCCAGATCGTCGCCGCCCTCGGCGACTTCTTCACCGTCCGCTTTGACAATTACGACAGCACTCACGACGAGACGGTCGACGCGGTGCGCTTGCGAACGACCGGAACCGGGGCGTCCGCCCAGACCGTTCCCCTGACCATTCCCTTGACCATTCCTATGAGCGGCGGGATTCCCGCGATACCCGGAACGGCCTGGAAGATGGATTTCGGAATCAAGCACGGCAATGTGCAGCGCATCCTGTTCTGCAAGAGCGGACGTTGGGAAGTCGTCAGCTCTCAACTCGGCTCGGTGGCCCTGATGGGACGGTACCGCGTGTCGGGCAGCACGCTGGCCCTCACGGGCGACGGCAAGACCACGAACTACAGAATCAGCAAGAGCGACGTGGGTCTGTTGTTGACGGGAGGGAGCCAGGACATGAGGCTCTACGAGCCCGTCTCCACGGAGTGTAAATAGCGAACCCCGCGGGGCCCTCTTCGCCAAGCGAACACCGAGGCCGCGATCAACGAGGTCCTTCAAGGACCAGCGGACGGGCTGACGGTGCTACGCTTAATGGGGAGAATCGCATGTCCAGCAAAACCCCACCCGAGCCAGGCTCTACCCCGGTCGCCGACCGCATCCGGCAGCGCCTGATCAAGGCGGGCCGCCGGTTTCACGCGAACGATAACGTCTCCGCTTTCATCGAGGAAGGCGAACTCGACCAGCTGCGGGTCGAAGTCGAAGCGAAAATAGACGGACTCCTCCAGGCTTTGGTCATCGACACCGAAAGCGACCACAACACCCAGGACACCGCGAAGCGCGTGGCCAAGATGTATCTGCTGGAAGTGTTCGCCGGGCGCTATCACCCTCAGCCCAAGGTCACGGAGTTCCCGAACGTCTCGCACCTGAACGAACTGATGATCGTGGGTCCCATCACGGTGCGCAGCGCCTGCTCTCACCACATGTGCCCGATTCTCGGGCGCATCTGGGTGGGGATCATGCCCAACGAGCATTCGGCGCTGATCGGCCTTTCGAAGTACGCCCGCCTCGTCGAATGGGTGATGACACGGCCGCAGATCCAGGAGGAGGCGATCAATCAACTGGCCGAACTCCTGCAGGACAAGATGCAGCCGGACGGCCTCGCCATCGTCATGGAGGCGGACCACTATTGCATGCAGTGGCGGGGCGTCAAAGACATGGAAGCGCTGATGACCAACAGCGTGATGCGGGGTTCTTTCCTCAAGGACCCCGACCTGCGAAGGGAATTCCTGTCCCTGCTCGCCAATCGGAAGACATAGAAAGAAACAACATGCTGGTACGACTTCTTTACGCGAGCCGTTCCATCGCCGAGATCGACGACGCTCTGCTGAGCGCCATCATGGAGCGTTCGGGCCGATACAACACCGAATACGGCATCACCGGCCTTCTTTGCTCGTACCCCCAGGGCCAGGTCTTCCTGCAAGCCCTCGAAGGCGGCCGCGAGGCGGTGAACTCCCTCTACGGGAACATCCTGCGCGATCCCCGGCATCGCGAGGTCACGCTTTTGCACTACTCGGAGATCAACGAGCGGATGTTCTCGGGCTGGCGCATGGGCAGCGTGAATCTGAGCCGGGTGAATCTGGGCAGCATCCTCCGCTTTTCGGAGAAGCCCGTGCTCGACCCCTTCACGCTGTGCGGCCAAACCGCGTTGAAGCTGCTTCAAGAGCTCACAGGCACCGCCGCCATCACCAGCCGCGACTGCGCTTAGTCGGAGCTCGTCCATTTCGGCCGCCGTCCCGTCCATTCTTGTGGACGAACGCGGATAACATCGGCAACATTCTGCGACGTTTTCGCCCTTCCCCTCAGAGGAGTTTCCTGATGTCCCGTGTCCGCCTTTACCGGCTCGCCCTTGTAGCCCTTCTGAGCGCTCTGCCGCTGCTCCAGCCGGGCCCCCTCTCGGCCCAACCCGCACCCTCGGCCTCGCTGACCGCGGCCGACTATGCACGCGCGGAGAAGTTCCTGGCCCCAACCCTGACTCCCTTGGTGGTAGGCGGCGCCGTGAGCCCCAGCTGGCTGCCCGACGATCGATTCACCTATCGCAGCGTCTCCGCGGCGGGCACGGAGTTCATCCTGGTGAATCCGATGAAGAAGACGCGCGCCCGCGCCTTCGATCACGAGAAACTCGCGGTCACCCTCGGCGCCGCGGCCGGCGGCTCTTTCAATCCCACGAAGTTCCCGTTTCAGAGCATCGAGCTTTCGACCGACGGAAAGTCAGTGTCGTTCGACGTGGAGGCGAAGCGGTGGTCCTGCGACGTCAAGGGTCTCGTTTGCCAGTCGACGGGCGCCTCCACGGGTGAACGGCCGACCTTCGGTCGCGGAGGCGCGGCCGCGGGACGGGGCGGGGCGAACAACAACGCAGTCACGTCGCCCGATGGCAAGAAGGCGGTCTTTATCAAGGACTGGAACCTCTGGATGCGCGACGTCTCCAGCAAAGAGGAAAAGCCTCTCACCACCGACGGCCTGAAGCACTTCGGCTACGCGACCGATAACGCGGGGTGGCGAAAGAGCGACCGGCCGATTGTGTTGTGGTCACCCGATTCCAGGAAGGTCGCCACGTTCCAGCAGGACGAGCGGAACGTCGGCGAGATGCATCTGATCGAACCGAAGGCGGGGCACTCGGTACTGACGTCGTGGAAATATCCCCTGCCCGGCGACGAGGTGGTGGCGATGCTGCACCGCCTGGTGATCAGCGTCGACGACGCCTCGCTGGTCCGCTTCAGGATGGGGCCCGACTTCCATCGCGCGATGCTCGGCGACGACTTCTCGGTGAGCGACATGATCTGGAGCCCGGACGGCGCCCGTCTCGCCTTCGTCTCCACGGCGCGCGACCACAAGAAGGCGACGGTTCGGATCGCGGACACGATCACCGGAGACGTGAAAACGCTGTTCGAGGAATCCGAGAAGACTCACTTCGAGTCGCAGGCCGGCTGGCGGATTCTGTGGGCCACGAACGAGATCATCTGGAACTCGCAGCGTGACGACTGGAGCCACCTCTACTTGTACGACCTCAACACCGGCGCGCTCAAGAACCAGATCACGTCGGGGCCGGGCCCGGTCACCTCAATCTCGCGAGTGGACGAGAAGACGAGGATGATTTATTTCGCCGCCAATGGCCGCGAGGCGGGGCAGGATCCTTACTTCTCGCACTTCTACCGGATCGGCCTCGACGGAAAGGGCTACACATCGCTCACCCCGGATGATGGCCACCACAATGCGCAGCCGTCGCCCACCGGAAAGTTCCTGATCGACACGTCGTCCACCCCCGAACGCGAGCCGTCGGTGGTGCTGCGAGATGTTCTGGGCCGGCACGTGATGCCGCTCGAGAAGGCCGACATCAGCAAGCTCATGGCCACCGGATGGAAGCCGCCCATGACTTTCAGCGTCAAAGGCCGTGACGGCAAGACTGACATCTACGGCCAGTTGTTCCGGCCTGCGAACCTCGATCCGTCCAGGAAGTACCCGATCATCAACCAAGCGTATCCCGGGCCGCAGTCGGGCAGCGTAGGCTCGCGTTCGTTCGCGGCCGCGCGCGGCGACAAGCAAGCGCTCGCGGAACTCGGCTTCATCGTAGTGTCGATCGACGGCATGGGCACACCGGGCCGGTCGAAGTCGTTCCACGATGCGTACTACGGTGCGATGGGCCGCGACAACACGCTTCCCGATCAGGTGGCGGGGATGAAGGAACTTGCGAGCAGGCACCCGTGGATCGACATCGACCGCGCGGCCATGTGGGGCCACTCAGGCGGCGGTTTCATCACCGCGGGCGCCCTGTTCCGCTATCCGGACTTCTTCAAGGTCGGCATCGCGGAGTCGGGCAACCACGACCAGCGGGTCTATGAGGACGATTGGGGTGAGAGGTACCAGGGCCTTCTGGTCAAGGGCGCGAATGGCGCGCCGGACAGCTACGACGTCGAGGCGAACCAGACGATGGCGACGAACCTGAAGGGTAAGCTGCTTCTGATGCACGGCATGCAGGACGACAACGTGCCGCCGGAGAACACCTATCTCGTGATGGACGCGCTCATCAAGGCGAACAAGGACTTCGACCTCCTCCTTTTGCCGTACCAGCGGCACGGCTTCGGCACGGATGGCCCCTACGTCATGCGCCGGCGCTGGGATTACTTCGTCAAGCATCTGCTGGGTCTCGATCCGCCGAAGGAGTACAAGATGACGCCCGCCACACCGCCCGGACGTCCTCCCGCAGGCGATTGATTCGGCTCGCTGCCCTGCTGTGGGGTAGGCCTTGTGCCTACCCTTTCCGCAAGGGCGACCACAAGGGTCGCCCCTACCTTCAGAACCGCGGTCGCGAGATCACGGCGACCACAAGGGTCGCCCCTACCTTCAGAACCGTGGTCGCGAGATCACGGCGACCACAAGGGTCGCCCCTACATTAGGGCGGGCAGGTTGCGTTCGTGATTCGGCCCGCGCTTGCACAACGCCAACCGAAACCCGGAACGTGCAGTTGAAAACGTTGGGGCGGTCTGGTGAGAGAGTGGTGCTCAGCGGGCTTTGGGCTGGGCGGTGAACTCCGTCTTGTCCTTCGCGGATGAATCCGCAGCGTACAATTACCCCTCATTTCGACAGGCTTCGTTCGTCGATGTTCGTCGGCGTCCCGCGACGCCGTCAGTGCGATAGCGGCGTCCCATTGTCGGGCGAGAGAGTCGTTCAAGGCGAGTTTTCTGTTGGGGGGTCGATGAACAAGACCGCGATGATGCTTCGGGCACTGGTCCTCATGACCGTGACTGCCTGGGCGCAGCCTCAGCAGACCATCACCGTGGTCGTCAAAGAAGGGCAGGACATCCGTGCCCTGGCCCGCGAGTACCTTAACGACCCCGACATGTGGAGGGAGATCCTCAAGGCCAACAACCTCGACTCTCCCTCGGCGATCAAGCCCGGCATGAGTCTCAAGATTCCGGCGACGGACGTCTCGCGCGCGACCATCGAACTCGGCCGCTCCGCTGACGCCATCGAGAAAGCGACCCTGGCTGGCTCGCAGCTCTTCGCCGCCGACACTATCGCCCGGGCCATCGACCTTCGGAATCAGGCGCTCGCCAAGCGTCGGGGGGGACTATGGGCAGATTGCCTGCAGCTGGCCGCGTCGGCCAGACGCGAGGCGGATCTGGCGTCATCGCGCAGTCAGGCCAAGCGGCATGTGGCCGGCGAGGCGGTGCTGAGTGAACGCAAAGGGACCGTGCAGACCCGGGGCCAGGCCGAACTGACCTGGACACACGCCCTGATCAACGCCAAGCTCAAAGAAGGCCAGAAGGTCCGGACCCTCGCCGATTCGCTCGCCGAGGTCCGATTTCAGGACGGCAGCCGGCTGCGGCTGAACGAGAACTCACAGGCCGTGATCCAGAAAATGCGATCCGACCTTTACGAGAAGAAACAGGAACAGAGCGTCAGCCTGATCGAGGGCGACGCTTCGGCCCTTCTCGATCCTGGAGGACGCCAGCGTAACAAGTTCGCCTTCCAGGCTGGGGGGGCGCAAACCCAGGTGCGCTCGACCAAATTCTGGATCAAGAAGGAGGCGGCGGCGACCCGATTTGCCAACTACGAAGGTGAGCTCGAGGTGAGTTCGGGCGGGAAATCGGTCGTCTTGAAGGCCAACCAGGGTGCCACGTTGCGCGCCGACTCGAGCCTCAGCGCCCCCAAAGACCTGCTTCCGGGGCCAGGGCTGACGCTTCCACTCAACGAAGCCACGACCCCTGCGAAAGTCACCCTGGCCTGGGACGCGATCAAGGATGCCAGGAGTTACTGGCTTGAGGTCGCTACAGACAGCGCCTTCAAGAAGATCATCCGCAATCGCAAGGATCTGCGAGTACCAAACGCCTCCGAAGAAGGTTTGGCCGAGGGAGTCTATTTCTGGAGAGTGGCGGCGATCGACGCAGAAGCTTTCCCCGGACCCAAGAGCGAAGAAAGGGCTTTCCGCGTCTTCAAGGACGCGACTCCCCCTTACCTCATGCTCGACGCTCCGAAGGCGAATACCCGCATTCGAACGCGCACCATCGCGATCTCGGGCGAGGTGGAGAAAGACGCCACACTCCTGGTGGGCGGCAAGCCGCTCTCCGCGGGACCGGATGGGAAGTTCCGATCCGAGGTGAGCCTTTCCGAGGGCCTCAACACCATCGCTCTTGTCGCCACCGACGCGGCCGGGAACGTCTCCACCGTCAACCGCAGTGTGGTGGTGGTGCCCGAGGCATCCATCGAGATTGTGTATGACAAGGCCCTGGTCCAAACCGGCCCGCGGCGATTCGTGGTTCCTGACCGCGCGTTCAATCTGGCCGGTCGCACCGAGGCCGAGGCCGAGATCAGCCTGAGCGACGGCCAGGGCAGGGTGCGCGCAAAGACGTTTGCCGACCGGGAAGGTGACTTTAGAGTCGCGGTCACACTCGACAAGGACAACGAGGACCTGGTGCTCATGGCCTCGCTGCCCGACGCCCGGCCCATCGAGGAAAAGCTCACCGTCGAGATCGATCGCGAGCCGCCGCAGTTGGAGCTGGTCGTTGAGCCTCAAGCGGTCACCACCGCCACCGAGGTACGGTTCGAGGGAACCATAAAGGGCGCGAGTCGGCTGATGGTTGACGGCGTAGAGACGCCCTTGTCCGGCGAGTCGTTCGCGGTCAGGATCCGCCTCAAGCCGGGGCCGAATCGGGTGCGCCTGGTCGCGGTGGACAACGTCGGCAATACTTCGACCCTGCTGAGAAGAGTGATTCTCGACCAGCAGCCGCCCAGGCTGGTCAAGTTCAGCGTGAGCCCCAGGCTCGCGGCGGGCGGTGAACGGGTCCAGATCCGCGTCACCGCGGAGGACGAATCGGCGTTGCGGGAGGCCGCTCGTTTCACCCTGCAGGTGGGCAGCTTCGTCCATACCGGCTTCCTCAAGCTGCTGCGATCTGAGCAGGTGTATGAAGGGACGGTGAGCCTTCCCGACACGGCCAAAGGAGAGATCCGGCTGAAAGCGGTGACCCTGCACGACTACCACGGTAACTTCAAGGAATATCAACCCAAGTGAGCTTTGCAATTGCAATGAAGAGAAGGTTTCTCGTGCTCGCCGGTCTGCTCCTGCTCGCGCCGGTCCTGACGGTGGCCGCGGATCGTGCGCCCCTTGTGAGCTATGGCCCTGCCGCCAAGGATGATGTCGTCCGCCAGGTCCTTTTCATCGTCGTGCCCGCAAAGGCGACGCAGCCGATGTACCTGCGGCTGCTCGACGCCGACTGCGGAGGCGACCTTGACTCGCGCACCGGCGAATGGGACACCCGCACCCGCTTTGCCCTGTATGGCGGCGCCGGAGCCACCACGGGGGCAAGCCTTAAGGACCGCGCTCCGTCTGAGGCGGACCTCCGCACGGGCGCCCTCATCGCCGAGCGTGTGTTCTCGGTGGACGCCGAGTCGAACAATAAGTGGAGCGTCTTCACGAAACTCGATCCCGCCGCCGGCGATACCCTAGGCGATACCGCGGTCTTCAAGCTGGTGGTGGAGGGTTTGGCGGGCGACGACGGCAACGTGTTCGACGTGGCGGTGAGCCTGAACGAAACGAAGAACGTGCTCCCCGAAGGAGTGCGGGTGCTTTCTTACGCTCCGAGGGTCAGGAACCCGGCACCCGGCATCGTCGGGGAATTGAGGTTCGCCCCCCCGGGAGCCGACTCGGAGCTGACGGTTTCGAGTTACGACCTGGCGGGGGCGCGCTTCGGTCTCACGACCGCACTCCAGGACGTCACCCTCGCGTCGTCGGGTCAAAGCGTATGGCTCGACGGCAAAGTCGCAGCTCCCGCGGCGCGCATTGCCGCGCTCGTTTTTGAGGGCGGCGAGGAGACTCCAAACGACGCGAGTTTCTCGATCAGCGGCAGCGAGGGCCCGATTCCATTCGAACTACCGGTTCTGTTGTGGAAACGCAACCGGCGGCCCGTGGCCACCATCCGCACCGCCGCGGTCTCGGACTGCCTGTCGGTCGCGTTTGAAGGAACCGCGAGCGACGAAGACGGAGAGGCGCTTACGTTTGCCTGGAGCTTCGGCGATGGAGAGTCAGGCGAGGGGCCGCGTCTCACCCATTCTTATGAGAAGCCGGGGACTTATGACGCGCAACTTGTCGTCACCGATGCCTCGGGCCAGGTGGCAAATGCGTCCGCTCAGCGTGTAAGAGTCGTGGTGAACGACCCCCCGAGGGCCAAAGCGGGGACGGATCTCATCGGCGCCCCCCTGACCCCGCTCGTCTTCGACGCCACAGGCACAACCGACAGCGACGGCGCGATCGCGCGTTACCTTTGGGACTTCGGCGATGGCAGCAGGGGCGAAGGGGCCCGGCCCAGCCACGCTTACGCGAAGGCCGGCTCATACCGGGTTCGCCTGCGCGTCGAGGACGACTCGAAGGCGGCCTGCGGTTCGGGCGAGGCGGCGATAAACGTGCGCATCAACATTCCGCCTGTGGCAGTGCCGGGAGACAACCGCAGCGCCTCCGCCGCCGAGGAGTTGAGCCTCGACGGCGGCCGTAGTTTCGACGAGGACGGCACGATCACGGAGTGGCGCTGGAACTTCGGCGATGGCGCTTCGGGCGAGGGCCGCACCCCCACTCACGCCTACAAGGAGCCCGGAACCTATCGCGTAAAACTCACTGTGAAAGACAACGCGGGCGCGCCGAACAGCAGCGGTTCCGCCGAACTCGTGGTGGTGGTGAACCAGCCGCCCACACCCCAGGCCGGTCCGCCCCGACGCGTGGCCGTGGGCGAGGTGATCCCTTTCGACGCGTCCGCTTCTACCGATCCTGACGGAAGGGTGGTGGGCTGGGAATGGGACTTCGGCAACGGGGCCCGGGCTGAGGGCGTCCGCGTGGAGTACGCCTACAAGGAGGCAAAGACTTACACCGTGACCCTGTCGGTGCGAGACGACTCCGGTCTGTCCTCAGGAACTCGAACCACCAGCACAAAAGTGGTCGTGAACGAGGCGCCCAAGGCGCGCGCCGGGGGCAATCGCGTCATTACCGCGAGTGAAGTACGCTTCGACGGCAAGGCCTCCTCTGACTCGGACGGGACGATCACCCGCTACGTCTGGGATTTCGGCGACGGAACGCGCGGCGAAGGACCGGCGCCGGTCCACGTCTACCGCCGCGCCGGGACGTATCGCGTGCGCCTCACGGTCACCGACGATTCGCAAACCCGAAACGCCGAGAGCAGCGATGAGGCCGTCGTCGTGGTGAACCAGGTCCCCATCGCGGACGCCGGTCCCGACAAGCTGGGCGCCCCTCAGCAGGTCCTCTCGTTCAGCGCGGCCGAATCGCTCGACCCGGACGGCGAGATCATTTCCTACGCCTGGGAATTTGGAGACGGCTCGACCGCTTCAGGACAAACCGCCACACATGCCTTCGCGGCCCCGGGCCTCTACACCGTGCGCCTCACCGTACGCGACGATTCTGGCCATGAAACTGGCATCGCCTTCGACGAAGGCCTGGTGAGGGTCAATGCTCAGCCGGTGGCGGTAGCCGGCCCGCGTGTACTCGTCGCCCCAGGGGACCCGGTCGAACTGAATGGCAGCAGTTCTCAAGACAGCGACGGGAAGATCGTCTCGTACCAATGGACGTTCAGCGATGGCGTGGGGGCCGCGAGCAGCGCGAAAGTGAGCCGCAAGTTCGACCGCCCGGGCATCTACACGGCGGAACTCGCCGTAACCGACGACAGCGGAGCCATCAACGCCATGGCGGCCGAACGCGTTACGATCCGGGTCAACAGCGGGCCTCGTGCCCGCGCCGGCGAGGATGTGGTGACTTGCATCAGCACCGTGACCGTCAACGCCGGCGGTTCCGCCGACCCGGACGGTGATCCTTTGACCTACTCTTGGAACTTCGGCGACGGCTCCCCTGCCCAGGCGGGGGCGTTGGCCACGCACACCTACGCGCTTGGGGGCTCCTACCCCGTGGTGCTGACGACAGACGATGGCAGCGGTCTCAAGAACGCCCGCAGTACTTCGGGACTGACAGTAGTCATCAATCGGCCGCCTTCAGCCGACGCCGGCGGCGAAAAGACGGCCTGCGCGGGCAAACCTGCGATTTTCAGCGGGAATCGCTCGCAGGATCCTGAGGGCGGCCTGCTCAAGTATTTGTGGGATTTCGGCGATGGCGGCAAGGCCGAGGCCCCAAACCCCACCAAGACTTTCAGCAAAGGCGGGTCTTATCAAACAACCCTGACCGTCACCGACGACTCCGGCCTTACCTGCAGCACCGGCATCGACCGTATCGCGGTGCGCGTGGCCGAGGCCCCGGTGGCGGACGCGGGGGCGGACCAGAAGGTGTGCGCCAACAGCGAGGTCCGGTTCGACGGCTCGAAATCACGCGACTTCGACGGCCTGGTGAACGGCTACGCGTGGGACTTTGGCGACGGGTCTACCGGCGGAGGGCCGACGCCCACGCACACCTACACCCAGCCCGGGACTTATCGCGCCACACTGATTGTGACGGGCGACGAAATCGGCTCCTGCGACAACACGGACGCGAAGACCGCGACAATCACGGTTTACGCCGCACCGATCGCCAGGTTCAAGACGCCGCGAGTGGTGTCTCTTGGTGCTTCGACCTCCTTCGATGGAAGTCCTTCCTCCCCCGAGGGGGCAAGGTTTGTTTCGTGGAAGTGGGACTTCGGCGATGGTCATTTCGCCGAGGGCGAGAGGGTCTCGCACGCTTATACGAAGCCCGGAAACTACTTCGCGACCCTGACGGTGCAAACCGATTCCGGCACGGCCTGCGCCTCGACGACCGCCCGTAACCTGATCACCGTCAACGATCCGCCCGTCGCACTCGCCGATGCGGTGGGCGGCGCGGGCGTGAACCAGGAAATGAGCTTCGACGCCTCCCGCTCCAAAGACCCGGACGGCTCGATCGTCTCCTACGCTTGGGACTTCGGGGACGGCCAGACGGCTCTTGGAGCCCTGGTCCGCCATCGTTACCAGAAGCCGGGGACATACAACGCGCGACTGACGGTGACCGACGATTCCGGAGTCCCAAACGGGGCGGCAACCGCAAACGTTCCAGTCGTGGTCAACCAGGCCCCCACCCCCGTTATCGCGGCCAGCGGACAAGGGTGCCCGGGGGAAGAGGTCCGGTTCGAAAGCACCGGATCTTTGGACGCGGATGGAGAAATCAAGTTGTTCCAGTGGGACTTTGGTGATGGGCAGGCGGCTCAGGGCGCTCAGGTCTCGCACACCTTCCGCGCCCCGGGGAAATATGAGGTCAGCCTCACGGCCGAAGACAACGCGGGCGTCACCAACAGCCGCAACAAGACGACCCGGACCTTTGTCGTGAACGAAAGGCCGGTCGCCCTGGGCGGGCCCGATCAGGTGGTCTGCGCGATGGTCCCCGCACGGTTCGACGGCTCGCGCTCCACCGATCGCGACGGCAAGTTGCTCGGCTTCCGTTGGGATTTTGGCGACGGCACCCAAGGAGACGGCGCGATCTCGAGCCACACTTATGCGACCCCCGGCCGCTTTGAGGCGGTCCTCAAGCTCACAGACGATTCGGGAGCCGTCTGCGGCGTGGCCGAGGACTCGGTACGCGTCAAAGTCAACTCTCCCCCCGTGGCCCAGGCCGGTCCCGACCGCGAGGCGCTTCTTGGCGGGGCGCACGACGCGGTCGCCTTCGACGCCACCGGTTCCTTGGACCCTGACCAGGACCCACTTACGTTTTTGTGGGACTTCGGCGATGGGGTCACGGACAGCGGCGCCAAGGTCGCCCACGCGTATGCCAAACCGGGGCGCTATGTGGTCAAACTGCGGGTCAGGGACGGGAGTGGAACCGGGTGCGGCGAGGTGTGGGACGAGGCCATCGTGGACGTGAAAGAGAGGAGATAGCCTAGGTGCCGAAACTCCGCCTGCGTAACAAGCTGCTCTTGTTCTCTCTCATCCTGGCCCTGATCCCCATCGGCATCGCCGGCCTAACACTGATCAGCATCACCCGGGGCGAGCTCAAGAGCTTCGCAAATGACGAAGTGGTGCTCACCGCCGAGCAGCTCGCACAGGAGCTCGACGGGCTGGTCAGTACCTCATGGCTCCCCTCGCTGCGGGTCTTGCGTAATGTGGTCGACGACACGAGGCTCAGCGGCGACGCGAAGATCGCGATCCTATCGACCGAGATCCCCGACATGGTCGCCCTGCAGATCACCCCGGAAGGATCCTCAAGCCCCCTCCTGATCAAGCAGGCCGAGTTCTCCCAGCATCTGGCCGGGGCGGGCCTTGACGCCTCCGCGGTGTTGCGACTCCCCGCGGAGCAGGTGGACGCATTGCGTGCCTCGGGCAAGGACTTCGTTATCGGCCCGCTCGCCTATGTGGCAAAGAGCGACGACTGGCTGCTCACGATCGTGCTGCCGTTGAAACAGCCCGTGGCGGGCTTGCCGGCGGCCTTGTCGGCCAGAGTGGACATCAAGAGGCTGCGGGAGCGGGTCGAGGGACACCGTTTCCAGCAGACCGGCACGATCAACCTCGTGGATGATGGCGGCCGCAAAATCTTCGATCCGGCTCGGCCCGACTTGAAGAGCAATGATCTGGTGCGTACGGCGATGACCACCGGCGGGCAGGCCGCAGCAGCGATGCCCTACACCCAGCCCAGTGGCGATCGGATGCTCGGAGGTTATGCGCGGCCCTCATCCCTGGACTGGGCGGTCATAGTAGAGCGCAACGAGTCCACCGCCTACCGCGCGGTCCGCTCGATGACGCAGAGCCTGGCGGTTTGGGTCGGCATCGGACTCCTGGTCGCGGTGGGGGGTGCTATGGCCTTCGCTCACCGCATCAGCGGCCCTATCGTGGAAGTGGGCCGGGTGGCGAAGCAGGTGGGCGCGGGCAACTTCGATCTGCGGGTGAAGGAGCTACGTTCCGGTGACGAGATCGAGGAGCTGGCTGCCCAGATCAACGACATGATCGAGGGCCTCAACGAGCGCGAGCGGGTCAAGGGCGAAAACGCCGTGCTCAAGGACCTGACCGAGCAACTCAAGAAGCTCAACGATCAGAAGAACAAATTTCTCGGCATGGCCGCCCACGACCTGCGCAACCCGATCGGGGGCATTCTTGGCTATTCGGAAATGTTGCTCGAAGGGGAGCTTTCTGAAGACGATCAGGCCATGGTCTCGAGGATCCAGCAATCAAGCCAGTTCATGCTCCGGTTGCTCAACGACCTGCTCGACATCTCGCAGATAGAGTCGGGAAAGCTGGATCTCAAACTCGAGTCAACCGACATCGCGGCCCTCGTGACCCAGAATGTCGAGCTGAACCGGATCATCGCCGCGAAGAAGAACATCAAGGTGGCTCTGACCGCAACAGCCGGTCTCCCTCGCCTTCAAGTCGACCCGTCGAAGGTCGAGCAGGTCCTCAGCAATCTGATCAGCAACGGTATCAAGTACTCGTTCCCGGACACCACGGTCAGCGTGAGCGTTGAGGCGCGCGATCCGGATGTGCTGATCTGCGTGCGGGATCAGGGCCAGGGCATCCCGGCGGACGAACTCGGGAAGGTCTTCCAGGAGTTCCAGAAGACCAGCGTCAAGAGCACCGCGGGCGAGAAGAGCACCGGCCTCGGCCTCGCGATCGTGCAAAAGATCGTGGAGGGCCACGGGGGCCGCATCGGAGTCGAGAGCGAAGTCGGGAAGGGGTCGATGTTCTTCTTCACCTTGCCCCTGGGCGGGCCGAAGCCGCCCGCAGCCTAGTCCTGGTTACGGCTCCACTGATCCAGGGAGATGCCGCTCAACCACGCTCATCTATTGTGATTCGCATTGGAATCACAATATGAAGCGGCAGCCGTGACCCTGGACAAGGAAACCCTGCTCGCCCTCGACGCGGTGAGCGCAGCGGCCACACGACGAAGCGGCGGACGGATCAACCGATCGCTGGTGGTCAGGACCGCGGTGCGGGAATACGTGGAACGCCAGCTCCGCATCGAGGCGGAAGAGAAGGAACGCGCCATCCTTGCCCGTCACCGAACTCTTCTGGCCAAACAGGGCCGGGAACTGATTCGCAGTCAGGCCAAGGCATGACTCGGGGCGAGATCTATCGTTCAGGTCGATAAGCGGTTTCATCCGCGGCGATGGCTACGGAGTCACGGTAAAGGGGCAGAGCGGAGCCTCCCCCCTCTCAAGCCCGGCGCCAGTCATGCGAGAGGGCGGGTGCCGCGACCCATGAGCCCCAAAGACCCATCCGACCGGCGCATCGAGCCATCTTCGGCGCGTGCGGCGACCTCCCCCTCGCGATGACGGCGCGATGGGAATGCGCCTCGCCGTGAGCTTCGTCGCACGCATCTCGCGCGGCTCCTCGCATGACGGATCTGGTTTGTCGGCTGTGATGACACAAGGCACACGTCGATCTATCATTGCGGCGTGAAGACGTACCGTTGGAACGAGATCAAGAATGAACGCTTGAAGCGGTCGAGAGGCGTCTCGTTCGAGGACATCACGCTTGCCCTTGAAGCGGGCGGGCTGATCGAGATCGTTGAGCACCCGAACCCGAAACGGTACCCGAACCAGAAGGTCTTCGTGATCGCCCTGGCGGAGTATGTCTACCTCGTTCCCCACGTGGAGGAGGTTGGGTACATCTTCCTGAAGACCATCATTCCAAGCCGCAAAGCGAATCGAGACTACCGCGAGAGAGGGAACCCATGAAGGACCTGGACACCTATGAAAGGCGGATCCTGTCCGCCTACGAACGAGGCAAACTGAAGCCGGTGGTGACATCCGACGCCTCGCTGCGGCGGTACCGCGAGTATGCGCGCGCCACCCTCGCCAAGAACCGCCGCGTCAATATCCGTGTTTCGACGCAGGATGTAGCGGACATTCAGGCCCGGGCCGTGGAAGAAGGCATGCCTTATCAGACTCTGATGGCCAGCGTCCTTCACAAGTTCGCAACCGGCAGGCTCATCGAGAGAAGGTCGAGCCTGGCTTCGCGTTCAAGACGAGCAGCACGCAAGCGCACCGCCGCTTGACCCACAAATCCAAACCTCGGGAGCGAGGGATGCTTGCGTGAGTCGAACGCGGGACGACTGCCGTGGCTCTGACCGCAACAACTGATCTCCTTCGCCCTCCGGTCGATCCGTCGAAGGTCGAGGCCTACTAGCCCTAGTTACGACTCCGCTCAGCCCCGAGGTGTCGCTCAACGTCGCTCATCTTTTGTGATTCGCACTAAAATCACCGTATGAAACGGTAGCCGTCACCCTGGACAAGGAAACCCTGCCCGCCCTCAATGGCGTGAGCGCAGCGGCCACACGACGAAGCGGCGGACGGGTCAATCGATCGCTCGTGGTCAGGACCGCGGTGCGGGAATACGAAGGGCGACCACAAGGGTCGCCCCTACATCAGCGGGCAAGTTGAGCTTGTGTCGGGTCGCGCCTACACAACGCCAACCGAAACCAGCGGTTGAAAACGTACAAGTAGTGACGAATCCTGGGACACCGCGAATCGCTCAACGCGTTCGCGCTCGCTCCGGAACAGGGCCAAAAACCGAGCCGTGCCCGCATTGCCAGCATCGAGCCAGATGACCTTCGGCGGAAACCCTTCCACGAAGCTGCGCTCGCGAGAGTCTGTGTCTTTCGAGACCACCTGAAGCCGTTCTCCCGTGCGTAATCCCAGATCCGACGATCCGAGGCCCCGCACAGGCCAAGGTCGCTGACCTGAGCGCTGCCCGCGTGCTCGGCAGCGAGACTGTGGGTGAGCCTCGGGCTTAGACTCTCGTCAAAGAGAAGCCTCACGCCACCCAGTTGGCCACACGTCGTTCGCGAGCCGCCGCAAAGGCCAAGGAAGCCCGGATATCTTGACGCGTCAGGTCGGGAAAGTCACTGAGGATCTCATCCGCGGTCATGCCGCCCGGCCAGGTACTCCAGCACGTCGTACACCGTGGTTCGCGTCAATGCCAATCTCACAAACTTCCGGCATCTCGGCGGCCGAGGTCGCGTTCCTCCTGAGCTTCTCCGAACCGAGCGCCTTCTCTCGCGCTTTCAAGCGCTGGACCGGCACGTTCACCAACAGCACGGGCACTAAAGGATCGAACAGGGTCTTGAGGGGCTTTTTTCATGGGCTTCTCCTTGAGGCACCGTGTGATTACGGGGTGAGGGCAGAATCCCTCGAAACCCCAGGAACGAGAAGGATCGACCCCGCCAAACCCTTGACCGATCGCGCCACTAACTCAGGGTTTGGAGATCTCGGTAAGCGCCTGAGCCGCGGGCTGGCTTTCCGAACTCTTGATCGCCAGGTCGCCCAGGGCCACGATGCCCACGAGCTTGTTGTTCTCATCCACCACGGGCAGGCGGCGGACCTGCCGCTCGCTCATAACCTTGACCGCCTGGTCGACGGTGTCACTCTCTTTGAGAAAGGCGACGCCGCTGGTCATAACCTCGCGAACCTTGGTGTCGGGGCCCTTGCCCAGGGCGACGGCGCGCACCGCAATGTCACGATCGGAAACGGTTCCGATCATCTCCTCGGCGGTGCCTACCGGCATCAGTCCGAAACCCCCCGCGCTCATCTGGGCCGCGGCTTCCTGGATGGACATGTCCGGACCGATCACTTTCACGTTCCGGCTCATCAGGTCTTTCAGCTCGTGCATTTCAGTTCCTTGTCTCGATTTCTTGTAGGGTGGACGACTGGTGAAGAGGCCGCGCTCAGGCGCGGTCTCGCAGTTCGGTGACGCCTTTCCTGCTCGGCGCAGTTAAGGATTCTCTTCGGCCACCGCGGAGCGGTCTGTTCGCTGGCGTACGCGAGGCGCCCGCTTGCCGCGGGAAGCCTTTGTAGAAATCGGGGCTTGGTCGGGCTGCTCCTCCACCGTAGCCGCGGACACGCCGCCTTCGTCGGCCACTGACGCGGCCCGATCCTGGTCCAGGGGGCCGAGGCCCTCGGTCAAGGGGGGAGGCTCCGGGCTCTGCCCGTTTGGAACATTTGGCGGTTGGGTGCGGTTAGGGTCGCTCATACCGGAGGTGAAAAGCAAGGGCGATGCCACGCTCGGGACCGGTGCCTGCCAGGCAAGTACCTGGTGCGGCGGTCCGTCCACTCGCCGGGGCCAGGCGGCGCGCGGCGGTGAACCACAAGCCAGCTATTCGGCGAAGTGCACCATCACGTCCCGGCTGCGATCCATCCTCACCACGCACGTCGGCGCCGTGCCCGAACACTCTCCGCCCCACCCCATAAACGTGCTGCCGGCAGCCGCCGTGGCGGTGAGGGTGACGCGAGTGCCCGCGGCATACGTGGCACCGCAAGAAGCACTCGTGCAATCAGCCGGACCGCGTCCCTCGATGCTGTAGGGATGAAGCGCGGCGCGGTCGACGGTGACCCTACCCTGGCCTGTGTTGTCACTTGCGTGAACCACGACGAGGTGCTTTCTAGAAGCGGCCTCGACCGGCCGGTTCGCGGTGAGAAGTCCGGTCGCCATGACGGCGAGCCCCAGAATCATGATGCGTTGCGTCATTTGATCTCTCCTTCAAGTCCCGCGGATCCGACAAATCCGTCGTTGTAATCACGGATGCGCCGTGGGTCCTCCGACGGGAGCGCCTCAAATCTCGAAGGGCGCAGTTATTTGAAGCAAACCTTGTGCCAGAAAGAACAATTGACGTTAGCTGGGTGGAGGTGGGACAGTGCGGTTTTTGGGGCTTAGCAGCTCGTGGCGAAAGTCCCTCCGCGTCGAAAGCGGATCTTTTCCGCCATCTCGGCGTTGCCAAACCTCGAAATACTCCAGGGTATTCCTGCGGTTTGGCGCCTTGATCTGACGAAGAATCTCTCGCTTTCGTTCGCGGTCGACTTTCACCACGAACTGCCACGTTGAACGTCGCTCTCGACCGCGTTCCCATGAAAGGAATTCTTGCGACCGACTTACTGAACGCGGGGAACCAAGTCGCTACCAAAGCGTTCCCAGGGAGGGAGTGGAATCCCGGGCGCCATTGGTGGAGAGTCGAAAGCGCCCGAGCGTTCCGCCCCCTGGACCTAAAGCCCATAGCGCACGATCTTCTGGTGCAGGGCCTGGCGGGAGATGCCCAGTAGACGGGCCGCTTCCGTGCGCTCTGAGCACTGGGCCAAAACCGACTTCAAGTAGGTGCGCTCGAAACCATCGACGGCACTGCGCAAGGAGCCATCCGACAAGGGCCCGGACGCGCTGTGCGGCAGCACCGGAACCGATGGGGGCTTCGGCCGTCGCCACTCGATGCGCGGTGAATCCGCGAGCACGACCGCGCGCGTCATCTCCTGCGCCAGTTCGCGCACGTTCCCCGGCCAGGCATGAGCCGCGATGTCCGCCTCGGATTCCGCGGTGAGCCGCACCGAACCGCTGCCGGCACGCTGAACGAAGTGCCGGGCCAGCCGGACGATGTCGCGCCCGCGAACCCTCAGCGGCGGCACGGTCAGACAAAGGCCTTGAAGGCGGTGCATCAGGTCCTCACGAAAACGTCCCGCGACCACCAGGTCTTCAAGCTTCCGATTCGCGGCGACCACGATCCTCACCTCGGAGCGCCGCTCGATGTTCTCCCCCACCCGCCGATAGACGCCGTTCTCTATGAACCGAAGCAGTCGCGTCTGGGATCGCGACGACAGGTCCGCAACCTCGTCGATGAAGAGCGTGCCGCCTTTCGCCTCTTCGACGATCCCCAGTCGATCGGTCTGGGCCCCGGTGAAGGCTCCCCTCACATGCCCGAACAACTCGCTCTCGAACAGTTCATCCGAGAAGCTCGCGGCGTTGACGGGTACGAATTTGCGGCGAGCGCGCGGGGAGAGTTCGTGCAGCGCTCGCGCTATCTGGTCTTTTCCGGCGCCGGTCTCTCCGTAGATCGAAACGGGAAGATTGTGCGGAGCGGCTTTGCGCACGAGGACCGCCAGATCCTGAACCACCGGCGAGGCCCCGATGAGGCCAGGCAGAAACTCCGCCGGCTCATCCACGGAGGGTTCGTCGGGCACTCGCGAATTCACCGCGCAGCCTTCGTCTCCGGGGGCCCCGGCCACTTCGGTCCCGTAGAGATCGCGGAGGTCTGACCTCACAATGGAGAGGATCCGGCGATCGCCGAATTGTTCCAGACGCGCGACGCTCTCGAGGACGGCGTCGCTTCGCGGCGAAGCCCCACTCGAGAGCGCCACCCCGAGGTGGGCTACCGAGCGCAGGGGAGGATAGAGGCTCGCGTTGCCCGCCGCCCGGGCAAATGGCGCGTGAGCGGCCGCCGGGTCCTTTCGGAGAAGGACGCGTCCGAGGGCCAGATCGGCGAGGCCCAAAGCCACCGGACCCGCGTCCTTGATGGACGCGGCGATTCTGGCCTCTCGATGCGCCAGGGGAACGTTACTCGCCGACAACGCGGCCAGCGAGCGTCGGACATGCGCGCGCGCGAGACCGCCCGGATCCTGGGCATAGCGGAAGAAGGACAAAGCCGCGGTCGCTCGTTCGAGGGCGCCTTCGGGATCGCGCCCGGCCAATTGGGCGTCGGCGAGCAGCAGGTCGATCTCGGCCCGGCATTCGGTCGTCCCATATCCGCGGCGAGCCACATCCGCCGCCCG
>Ga0163144_10005775_pt1 | contig 27500 bp, 16 predicted proteins | sample OliLak19BULKMAT1_FD_123175 | JGI IMG/M metagenome (GOLD analysis project Ga0163144, IMG submission 123175) | Freshwater microbial mat bacterial communities from Lake Vanda, McMurdo Dry Valleys, Antarctica - Oligotrophic Lake LV.19.BULKMAT1 | ecosystem: Environmental > Aquatic > Freshwater >... | reverse complement strand
TGCCGACGACAACATCGACTTCGCTTTCCCGACGCAGACGCTGTACCTCTCGCGTGTGCGGGACAGTCTCCCGATAAACGGGCCGGCGCGGAGTGCGCATCACTCGTAGGATGAAGGAGTACGCACCGCATGCGGGGATACCCACGCTCGGGGCTACCACACTTTTGAACGTGCCACGTTTTCGCTCCGGTTCTTCGGTTGGGTTCGCCCGACTCGTTCGCCTTGCCGCCTTTGTTCGCAGCGCTGCCGATGGTTGCGCATCTGTGTGCTGAAGTGGAGGAACACGTCGGGCCGCGGGACGTGTGCTTGTCGTTCGATGGGTGACGGGGTTCGGAGCGCTCACAAACAAACGCGAGTACCCCGGCGGCCCGCACCGCAACCCGCTTACTTCTTCAACTCGAACGACACCACCACGGCCGGTCCGGTGGAGGCTTCGACTTCGACCCAGATTCGGGCGTCGGCGGCGAGGGGCCTGGGGACTTCGACGTGGGCGTGGTATTCGTCATCTTCCAGTGCTGCCATGGCCTTCATCGATCCTTGCGCCGTGGCGTTGCCGATCCAGAATCGAACGGCATTCACGGTCGTGCCGGCGGGCATTTTCGTGATCGTGAGGTCAATCGGCACTTCGCTGCCCTCGGTAATCGGGCCATCGTGCTTGACGGCGAGGGTGAACCCGCCGGACTCCTGGGTGCCCAAGTTGACCTCTTCGCCGTGGTCGTGGTCGTCGTGCGTGTCGGCGGCTGGGGTGCCTGCCGGCTTCGTGGCCGTGGCCGCTTCCGGCTGCTTTTCGCAGCCTGAAATGAACGAGAGGGACGTCACGGCGAGGGTGGCAACGAGCGTGGAAACAGATTGACTCATCGGTGAACTCCTTTTGGAACGGGGGACTTTCGGAAACGAGCGGTGAGGGAATGCGCGAGGCGGACGAGTGGATTCCGGGATTCTACTTGATTCCCGACTTTGACGCCGAAGACGAGTGAGTATCCGGCGGGAACGACGACGAGGTTGAGGAACGTGGAGGTGATGAGGCCGCCCAGCACAACCACGGCCAGAGGGGCAAGGAGTTCACTGCCGGGTTCGCCCTTAGCCATGGCGAGGGGCACCAAACCAAGGGCGGCGCAGAGGGCCGTCATGAGGATCGGCACGAGTCTTTCCATGGAACCTTGGACGATGGCTTCACCCAACGGTTTGCCTTCGACGTTGTGCACATGGTCGTAGTGGTTCACGAGCAAAATGCCGTTGCGCACGGCGATGCCGAAGAGCGTCACGAACCCGACCAGGCTGGCGATCGAGATGACCGGGACGACGTACGACCCCCCCACCCCGAAGAGCGCGAGAGAATTTCGGAAGACGCTCGGTGATTCGCTGATGAAGATCGCCGCGATGCCACCGATGACGGCGAGGGGGAGGTTGACGAGCACGAGCCCGGCCGCGCGAGACGAGCCGGTGGAGATCTGCAGGAGCAGGAACATGACGACGACGACACCCAGGCCCATGAGGTAGATGGTCTTGGCGGCGGATTGCTGGGCCTCGAACTGGCCGCCATAGTGCACGGTGTACCCGGCTCGCTGGACAATGGGGTTGACGCGGCCCTGAACTTCCTTGACGAGTTGGCCGAGGTTGAAGCCTTCGGCGACGTTGCAGGAAATGACGGCTTTGCGCTGGGCGTTTTCGCGGGCGATGAGGTTGCTGGTGCGTTCGGGGCCGATGTCGGCGACTTCCTTCAGGCGGACGGTGGCGCCGCCCATGCCGCGGAGCAGAAGGTTTTCGACCTGTTCGATGCTCTCCCGCTCCTCCGGGGCGAGGCGGACGACCATCTCGTAGCGGCGGACGCCTTGGTTGATCTCCGCGACGGTCTCGCCGTAGAGCATGGCCTGGACCTGCTGGGCGGCGGAAGCGGGGGTAAGCCCGGCGGCGGCGAGGTCTTGGGCGCGGTAGCGGATGGGGACCGAGACAATGAGGACTTCGCGGTTGGCGGCGACGTCTCGGGTGCCGGGGAGCGACTTGAGAGCGGTCTCGGTTTCCTTGGCGATGTCGCGGAGTTTGTCGAGGTCGTCACCGAAGACATTGATGGCGATGGCGGCGGGGGTTCCGGAGAGGATGTGGCTGAGGCGGTGCTCGATGGGTTGGCCGACCATGGTGGTGATGCCGGGGATGTTCGAGACGATGGCGTCGATGGAGCGGCGGATATCTTCTTTGCCGAAGCCCGGTTTCACAGTGACCTCGATCTCTGAACTGGAGACCGGCTCGGCGTGCTCATCGCGTTCGGCGCGGCCGGTTCGGCGGGTGACACTGCGCACGCCGTCGATGACAGCGAGCTGCTTCTCGACGCCGGTGGCGAGGCGGTTGCTCTCCTGGAGGGAGGTGCCCGGCGGGGCCAAGAGGAAGACGGTGAAGGTGCCTTCGTTGAAGGATGGGAGGAAGGCGGAGCCGAAGGTGCTGCCGAGCCAGAGTGCGGCTAGGGTGGCGAGCGCGGCGGCGGAGAGGAGGAGCCCGCGGCCACGGATTGAGGCGCGAAGGAGCGGCTCGTACACGGCTTTGAGACGGCGGACGAGCCAGCTGTCATGACCGTGGGGGCCGTGGGGGCCGGTCTTGCTGAGTCTGCCGCGGAGGAGGTACTTGCAGAGGGCGGGCGTGACGGTGAGGGCAACGACGAGGGAGGCGAGGATCGAGACGATGTAGGTGATGCCGAGCGGGCGGAAGAACCTCCCTTCAAGCCCCGAGAGAAAGAGCAGGGGTAGAAACACCATCACGATGATGAGGGTGGCGAAGACCATTGCGCCCCGGATCTCGTTGCTGGCGTCGAAGATGACCGGCACGAGTGCGCGACGCTGCTCGGGCGGCAGGGCGTTATTTTCGTTCAGCCGCCGGAAGACGTTCTCGACATCGATGATGGCGTCGTCAACCAGGACGCCGATGGCGACGGCGAGTCCGCCGAGAGTCATGACGTTGATGGAGAGCCCGAGGCCCCAGAGGGTGAGGAGGGCGACGGCAACCGAGAGCGGGAGGGCCGCGAGGGTGATGATCGTGGTGCGGATGTTGAGGAGGAAGAGGATGAGAACGATCGCGACGATGATGGTCGCATCCCGGGCCACGATGATGACGTTCTCGACTGAACGAGTGATGAAGTGGGAAGCCCGGAACACGTCGCGGTTGAGGACCATTCCGGCGGGAAGGCCGGCCTCGACCTGATCGAGGACGGCGTCGATCTGGTCGGTGAGCGTGAGGGTGTTGGTGCCCGGGGCCTTCTGCACCGAGACGACGACCGAGGGGAGGCCGCCATCAGCGGCGGTGCCGCGTTTGGGGGATGGTCCGAGCACGACGTCGGCGACCTGACCGATGTTGACGGCGACGCCGTTGTGATACTTCACGATGGTGGACTTGATGTCGTCCACACTCTGCACCCGGGCCGTCTGACGGATGGGGAGTTCGAGGCTGTTAACGCTGGGGAGGTAGCCGGCGCTGGCTGTGCTGTGAGCGCCACGGGATGCCTCGACGACGTCCTCGACCGTGAGACCGTAGAGGCGCAGGTGCTCCTGGCGGACGTTGACCTGGTATTGGGGGAGTTCGCCGCCGATCGCGACGACTTGGGCGACACCCGGCACGGCGAGCAACTTGTTACGGAGGTCGAACTCGGCGTAGGCGCGGAGATCGAGCGGGCTGACCGTGCCGGTGGGAGACGAGAGCGATACCAGCATGATCTCACCGGTGATCGACGTGACGGGCGTGATCTCGGTGTGGGTATCAGGGGGGAGGCTCTCACGGACGGCGGAGAGACGTTCGGAGACGAGTTGACGGGCGCGGTAAATATCCGAACCCCAGTCGAACTCGACCCAGACGATCGAGAGGCTGGTGGCGCTGGCGCTGCGCACCCGCCGGGTTCCTGGGAGGCCGTTGACGGCGGTTTCGATCGGGAACGTGACGTTGAGTTCAACCTCGTCGGCGGCGAGGCCGCCGGCCTCGGTCATCACCACCACCGTGGGAGCGTTGAGTTCGGGGAAGACGTCAACGGGCATTTCGGTGACTTTGAGCCCCGTCCAGATGAGCAGGAGTGCGGCCGCGATGACGATGAGCGAGGACTGCTTCAGCGAAAACTCGATGAGTTTCTTGAGCACTGTTATTTGTCCTCGCCGTCGTGGAAGGTGCCATCGGAGTGGAAGTGGCCGCCCTTGGAGGCGTCGCCGGCGGTGGCGAGCATCAGTTGGTACACGCCGTCGAGCACGATCTCGTCGCCTTCCTTGACGCCGCTTCCGATGGCCACCCAGCGACCATCGTTGACGCCCACGTCGGCGTCGATGCGGATGGCCTTGTCCGGGTTCGCGGGGTCGCGGCGGAAAATGATGGCTCGGGTCCGGTCACGCGTGATTGTGGAAAGCGGGATGGCCAGGGTTTCGAGGCCGCCTTCGACGGTGACCTCGAGTTGCGCGGAAACCCCGGCGCGGGCCCAGAGCGCCAAGGTGGCGGGCGTCACGAGCACGTCCACGGTGCGTTCGTCGGGGTCGGCGTTGAGGCCCAACGTGAGAGACCCCGTCATGGCGTCTTGGAGATCGATTGAACCGCCACTGCCCGGCACAATCCGCGCCGGGAGGCCTTCTTTCAGCCGCCCGAGGTCGGACTGGAGTGCGCTCGCGCGGAAGCGGAGTTGATCGGGCTGCACGGTGCTCAGGACCAGGTGCGATAATTCGACGATCGCGCCCGTCGTGACACCCATTTCTTCGACGACTCCGGGGGCGGTGGCCCGAACTTCCAAGGCCGCGAGCGAGCGCCACAGAGGGCGAGATTCGCCGTCGCCCGGCCCCGGGCGGAGCAGGTCCTCGCGCGGGACGCCGGTCAGCGAGGCCGCAACGTCCAGCAGCAATTCCAGCCGGGCCGCGGCGGCGACACGATCGGCCGCCACTTCGCGACGACGGGCCGTGATTTCGGCGCCCTTCTCGACCGCTTCCGAGAGCTCGGCCTGGGCATCGGCCAAGGCGGTTCGAGCATCGGCGAACGTGGTCTGTTGGCCGCCGCCCGCGCTGCGCAGCGTTTCGAGTTGGGTAACCCGTTCGGCCCACAGTTCGCTCTTCTCGCGGAGACGAGATTCGTGCTGGGCGTGCGCCGCGAGGACCGGGCCGAACGAGTCTGACCTGGTCTCGCTTTGGGAAAGCGCGGCCTCGGCGGACCAAATCTGTTCCTGGAGTTCTCGCCAGCGGGGTGAGTCCAATCGGAAGAGGGGAGTGCCGACTTCCACGCGCTCGAACTGCGAAACGAGGAGCTCCACACGCCCTGCGGCAGCGGCCCGATGCTCGCGTCGGGCGGTCGGCAGAAACTCGAATCGTCCGGGGAAGCGCAGCGTCTTCGCGACATTGCGGCGCTCGACCTTGACAAACGTGATTCCGAGGTTGGTCCGCACCGCGGCGGGGATATCGACCCGGTTGGTGATCGCCGCGGGCGACTCCTGCGGACCCGCGGGGGCTTCGAACGGAGGTTCTTTGGTGCACGACGTGGCGAGCAATCCGGCAAGAATCGCGGTTGTCAGCCGGCGGTGTCCGAACGAGGCGGTCTTCAAGGCGTGTGCTCCGATGGTTCGTGCAACACCCCGGTTCGTCCGGTGGTGCGAAAAAGTTTGTGCTCCGCCGTCATGCACCGATCATCTTGACTGGCTTCACCCGTGGTATGTTGTGTGCGTGAAGGTTCGGGCCCGTGTGCGGCCCGACATCCGCCCCGGTGTGGTGCGGCGTCAGACATGTCAACTGTTGAAAGGAGTCCGCCATGCGTTCTCGCGTTATCATTTGTGCCGCGTTGGTCGTTCCGCTGTTTGGTCTGGCGGCGGTGCTGGGGGGCGCGGGAAGGAACGCGGCCCCCAAAGACCACGAAGCCGAGTTTGCCCGGACGCAGATGTACATCGAGTTCAACGCGACTGACGAGGACATTGGCGTGCAGGTGGCGATGGACGGTGAGCCTTGGCGTGAACTCAGGATTTTCCGGCCCGGCGGGCGGCTGATCATGGAAGTAAAGGGCCGTCGGAGTTTGCAACTGCAGGGCTTCACGGAACTTTTCTTTGAGAGCAGCGAGCCGCCGCTCGCACAACTGCCGCTCCCGGTCTTCTTTGCAAGGTTCCCCGCTGGCGAGTACGAGTTCGAGGGCCGGACGATCGACGGCCGTGACATCGAGGGGACGGCCATCTTCACGCACGCCATCCCGGAGAAACCGCAGATTCTCACCCCCGCGGAGGGTTCGTCCCAGAACCCGGACTCGCTCACCGTGGCGTGGCTCCCGGTGCCCGACCCCGATGGCAGCGAGATCACGGCGTATCAATGCACCGTCACGCAGGTGCTCGACGGCGTGTTGCCCAAGCGCGTCTTCAGCGTCCACGTCCCCGCCGACGTCGTCAGCGTCTCGGTTCCCCCCGAGTTCCTTCAGGACAATGCGGAATACGATTTTGAAGTGCTCGCGATCGAATCCGGTGGAAACCAAACCATCCACGCCGGAACCTTCTTCACCCCATGAACCGGGCGAGAAACGGTTGAATCGAACGGAAGTTCGATTTCCCGACGCACCGGAAGCGACGTCGCGTCGACCACCGCCGCGGACGTGCACGGGCGAGTCGGAATAAATGGCAGCACCCCCGGAGATTCCGGGGGTGCTGCTTTTTCGGCGGAGGGGGTCGTGACTCATGGTCGGTCTTCCTCCTTCTCGCAAGGGCCTTCAAGGTGGGTGAGCCGGATTCGCGCCTCGGCGACATTGGCTCGGGCCAGCGCGAGGGCGAGGTCCGCCTCCAGCCTGCGTGACAGCGTTTCGAGCACCAACAGCGCGTTGATTTCTCCCAGCCGCGTGATGGTGCGGATGTCGTCAAATTGCTGCTCGACAAGGGGCATCAACTGATTCTGGATGAGGTCGAGTGTCCGTTCTGCCGCGGCGACGGCGACGACCGCGGCGGCGTGTTCTCCGACAAGGTCCTCGGCAACGCCCTCGAACCCGATGCGAGCGGCTTCGCGCTCCGCTGACGCCCGTGCCACGCCCTGCCGGTTGCGGTTCCAGAGCGGAACCACCGTACCGATCCCGGTGATGATGCGGTCGTTCCCATCCTCGTTGCCGTAGCCCCCGGTAAGCGTGAGATCGGGATACTGGGCCCGAATCTCGGTCGCCAAGCGTCGCTCCCAGACCTCATATTCGGCGCGGGCGAGTGCGAGGGTCGTGTTGCGCGAGAACGCGAGATCGAGGCCGGCAGCGACGGGCCCATCCTTGGCTCCGAGCGAATCGGTGACTGTCGTGACCAGGGAGGCGGGTACCAATTGAACTGACCACTCCGGCGGAAAACCGATGAGCGCGAGGAGTTCGAGCCGGGAGGCCTCGATTTCGGCCTCGGCCCCGATGAGTTCGGCCCGCCGGGTCAGGTCATCGACCCGGAAAAGGCGGGCCTCGGTTCGGGGCATTTCGCCGGCGGATTCAAGCGAATCGATGACGCTCGAGACTTCGGAATAACGACCCAGAAAATCCCGCAGAGCCTGGGCGCGATCGGCGGCGGACGACCAACGGTTCCACAGCGTGCGCAGCCGCATCCGGGTCGCCCACTCCGCATCGAAAACGCGGACCAGTTCGGCCTCGTGTTCGCTGCGGGCGCGGTTCTTCTCCGCCGCGAGACGGCCGGAGATGGGCACCGTGAGGCCGACGGGGATTCCGAGTTCCCACGGCTCGTCCACGCTGGCGAGAATGCGGGTGAGGTCGATCCCGAAGGTCGGATCGGCCCACAGCCCGGCGTTGTTGGCGTTCGCACGGGTCACCCCGGACCGGGATCGCGCCGCCCGCAGATCTGCGTTGAAGATCAAGGTGATCGCTTCGGCTTCGGGGAGCGAGAGCCCGTCGGTGAAGTCGAAGGGTGTGCCCGACGGGGCGGCGGGCGCGTCCGGCGGGAACGGCTCGCGCTCGGCGAAGGCACGACGCACGGACTCGGCGTCGAGGGGTTTGGGCGAGTACGAGGCGCAGCCCGAGACGGCGAGGAGCAGGAAGATGAGGGGGATGCGGGGTGTGATGAACATCGTGATGGTTTTCTCTGGTACGCGCCCGTGCGGAACATGGAGGCGCGTTCGAGCCGGTTCGAAGCGCAGCCTGGTCGCGGCGAAGCACGGTTGTGCCGGACGATGCGATCGCCGTGAGGCACAGCGGTATATGGGGAAGGGGGAGGTTGGGCCGCGCTAATTTCCGGCTAAGCAGGCGTGCAGCGCAGCTCATCGGACGCGGTATTGGCAGTGGATGTCAGCGCCGTGACCATCGTCGGGACGGTCGAACGCATCGTCTGACAATGAGACTCGGCCATCTAAACCAGCAGCGCGCAGTGCAGCAGCAAGAGTGTCGGCGGCGGGCGCACATGAGCCCGGACGCTTGAAAGCGGACGGCAGAGATCCCGGTATCGACTGCACATGGCGGACGCTGGGCCGGGCACAATCGTCGCGACGGCGGCCATCGTCGGTTCCGGGACACGAACCGGTTCGGTCGGTCTGCCAACGTCACCGTGCAGGTGCGCGCAGTGTCCGTCGTCGGGCGGATGGCCGGGCGTGGGGTTGGGGTCACCGGGATGGGTATGCCCGTGCCCGTGGCCGCCCGAAGGAACGGACGCGTGTGGAGCGAGCCCGAAGGCGACGTGAAGAAACGAATCCAAACCGCAGCAGCATACCTGCAACGACAGCCCACACGCGATAGCGGCGGCGAATCGTAGAATGGCGTGCATTGCTGCCATAGAGAAAAGACCGACACGAACGGCGACCAAGCGCGGGTTGACTTCCGGGGCGATGCGACACACCCGCACACCCTATTCTAGCTTGGTCCTGTTCGGCGAGAGGAATATCGGTTGGTCGTTCCTTTGTCTCGGTTCAGATCCTGCGGGGGAGGAACGGCTTTACCTTCCTCGGCACGGGATCTTGTCCATCGGTTCTGGGGTGAACGGCCACCATTGACCGAGCCGCGTTGAAGTGATACTCAGTGTCATTTCCGACCGCCTCCATTTCATTCACCCGTTTCAATCTGTCGCGATCGGGAGGAATCATGAACGGAGTGTTCGGGGTTGTCGGACTGAAAAAATTCCGTTGAGTGACCACGCTTCCGTTCGAGTGCGGGGTCCATCTCGGGGCCGCCACGGTAGTCTGGCAGATCAATCTGAGGCCGGAGTCAAATTGTACCGATTGCGGCTGCCATGGAACTGTGGATTGAGACGCTACCCCCCGGCGGGATAGACGGACGATGGAGCGTCTGACGGACCGTACTCGGTATCGAGTGGGAACGGCGTCGATGTCGCGCCTTGCTTGGCGATCGCGACCAGTCGAGACGACATCGAGGCGAAGAGAATAAACATGACGGTCATCGATGAGACGCGAGCCACCAAATAGCCCTCGAACAAAGCGCCGGCGAAGAACGCTCCGAAGAGCCCGATCTGCAGGTCCACGAGCCTCCCCGCGGCGGGCTCAAAGAGCCCGCGGACTCTCAACAACTGCCAGCAGTTCACCGCCACGACGGCCAAGAGGAAAAGCGAACACAATAACCCGCCGACGCCGAACGACGCGAACGCGAGGAGGAAACTGTTCTCGCTCCCGCCTGCGTTGCGCGTGCCCACGCCCAACATCGGGTTATTGAGACCGCTTTCCAGCATGTTTCGCCATACCGCTGAACGGGTATCCTGGGTCGACATCAGACGCTCAGTTCCGACGTTGAACGAGAACGATTGGATCACCTTGACGGCGACGGCGAAAATGACCGCGACCACGGGCAGGAGGAGGACGGCGCGCCCCAAGCGGCGATACAGGACCGCGACAGAGCCGATCACCAGCATCGCCGCCCCCGTGCGGGAGCCCGCCCAACCGATGAAGGCGGCGCAGACGGCGGCTTGTGCGAGCCAGAGTAATCGAAACCGCTGGTGGGACTCGTTGAGGGTCAGGAACAATGAGCACGTCCCGACAAGAGCCAAAAAGCTGGCGGCGTGCTGGGGGTTGGCACCCATACCCATGAACCGCTTGGAGGCTCCCAGGGTCAGCGCGGAGGGGTTGATCACAAACTGGGCCGCGACGCAGAGGTTCCAGATGACGCCGGCAAACGCGATCGCGCGGATACACCGCATGAAGTCGTCATACTCATCCAACACGCTCGGCACGACCAGCGCTGGCACACCGAGGGTGATGAGGGCGATGGCAATGGTGGCCATGCCGTCAACGGCTCCGGCGTGATAGAACTGGGCAAGCCCGACGAAGCAGCCCACGGCGATCAGTCCGTACGAGGCGCCGCTGATTCGACTTGCGGAGAGGCGCCCCATGTGAGCGGCGGCCCCGAGCCCGAGCAGCAGGCCCATCCCGAGGAACAGAGGTTGTCGGAGCGATACCAACGGAACGAGGAAGTGTTTGACAACCGTTCCGTGCTTGGTTTCGACTTGGTCGTCGGTCATCCCCATGGCCCCGAAGGCGAGGATAATCGACAGGAGAAAGCGGGCGTTTCGGAGATTCTTGAGGAGGAGGATTCCGATAACGACCCCAACGAGCGCGGCGAAGCCGGCCGTCGGGGTCATGAAATCTGTGATCTGAAATCGGCCCATAACTCCAATCGTCCTTCCAAAATCTTTCCCGCCTTTTCAGGGCGGAAGTTGTCAGGAGACGTCGCGCTCGTGTCACCATCGGCTTTCCATGGAAGCCCGAAACCCATAATCCGGTCTTTGAACCCGTCACGATCGACCGCTGACGGTACCGCCCTCCCCACCGTCGTGTTCGATGCTCTCATCGAACTTGGAATAACCGACCGCAACCCGGAGATTCTCAACGCGGCGGCTGCGTCGCCCCGTTGCGGCGACCGATCAGACGTTCAGCGGCGTCAAGTATTGCTCCGCTCAGGGAGTTTTGCATGCTACCACGGCGTTTTTTCGGTTCTGATTGTTTCCATGGGTCGAGCGCGGCGTCGCTGGTCCGGCGCGCGGTCGCGACGGTGTTGCTCTCGATCCCGACGATGGCGATCGGACAGGCGAATCCTCCGGACCGTGGTTATTCCGCCTACTGGACCGTGGTGACGAACCCGAACGAGTTGAGGTGGGGAAGCGGCATCGATTGGGCCCGACAGGTGGACTTCGGGGCCGCCCCGATTCGGACGAACGCATTCATCATTTATGAACACAGTTTGGCGGACCCAGTCCGCACGCAGGGGCTGGCGATTACCCAGCGCCCCGCCTACCGCGACGAACTGCGGGCACAAATTGCGGCGGCGATGACCCATACAAACGTGTGCCCTGACCCCAATTTTGTCGGTTATGCAATTATCGACGTTGAGTTCCTTTCGCTGACCTGGGGCAATCGAACGGCCGGGCCCGGAATCTACCCGGCGGGGTACCATCCCCCGCGCCATTATGACCTTTGGTTCGAGCACATCCGAAACACCAGACCGGAACTGATCCGGGGGTTGTCTACCGCTCAAGAAGAGGAAGTGCTTCGCGAGACCTATGAGGCCGCGGCACGCGATTGGTTCCTCATGTTGCTCGACGAGTGCAGACGCAGCCGCCCGGGGGGTCTTTGGGGTTTCTATGGAATCCCTGGTTGGCGGAATCAGGAATACGGCTATCCTGAACCAAATATTTACCGGCAGGGGAATGATCGGCTTTCATGGCTTTGGGACGCGTCGGATGCTATTTATCCGGAACTTTACAACCGCTGGTTTGTCGTCCCCGACGCCGAGTTCGATCCTCAGGTTTGGGGGCAACGGCGGGCTTCGGCGTTCGATGTCTACTTGCGGACCAACACACAGGAGGCAAGGCGGGTTGCAGGCGACAAACCGGTCATGGTTTTCACGAGCCTGCGTTATCACGAGGGCATGAGGGAACGCGCGTGGGACACCTGCGATCCTCTCAACTTTGAGATGTCGCTGCGGGTGCCGCGCGAGGCCGGAGCCGACGGCCTCATTATTTGGGATTACATTCAGAACGAGGGCGAATACAACCAGATTCAGGCGGCGATGACGGATATTCTCAACCCCCAGTTGGCCACCCTGCTCACGCCTCCCCCGGGTTCGCAACCGCCGGCCCCGCCCCCCCTACCGCCCGCACCGCCGCCGGAGCCCGGCCCTAATGGCGATGGCGATGGCGGTTCGGGGGATGGCGACGGCAATCCGGATCCCGGCCCGGATCCTGGGCCCGGTCCGCAACCGGAGCCGGATCCCGAACCCAATCCAGATCCGCAGCCCGATCCCCAGCCCAATCCCGATCCTCAGCCCAATCCCGATCCTCAGCCCAATCCCGATCCTCAGCCCAATCCGGACCCCCAGCCCGATCCCGAGCCGGAGCCGCAGCCGAATCCACAGCCGAATCCCGATCCGCGACCAAATCCAGAACCGAATCCGGACCCTCAGCCGAATCCCAATCCGGCGCCGGGCTCCGATGGTGGCTTGGGGAATGGCGGTTCGGGCGATCCTGCTCCGGGTGTCTCAGGTGAGGAGGGCGGCCCGGGGTCCGGCTCGGGCGAAGGTTCGGGGACCGGCCTCGTCGATCCCGCTCCGACGCCGGGTTCTGGTTCAGGCTCCGGTAATTCCGGTTCTGGCGATTGGGTTCCGCCAGCGCCTGCACCGGCCCCAGCACCAAGCCCAGCACCGGCTCCCGCACCGGCTCCCGCGCCAGGCCCAGCACCCGCTCCCTCCCCGGCACCCGCTCCCGCACCCGGACCGGCTCCCGCACCCGGACCGGCTCCGGCTCCGGCTCCGGCTCCCTCTCCGATTGATCCAATCGTCGGCGACACGGTGATCCAGCCTCCTGCGTCCGCACCCGATTTGGGCCGCGACAGCGGCGAGCCACCGGTTGCCGAACGGCCTGCGCCGTCGCCGCGGCGAGGTTCGGCGATGAACCTGACCGACCGGTCGCGGATGCTCTCGGCTATCGCGGCGGCGCAGCGGCGCAATCGCACGGGCGTCAGCATCGGCAATCGGGTGGCGAAGGTCGTCGATGCTGCGAAGCCGACGGCACCGACTGTCAAGAAGAAATCATCGGATCGGAAACGCTTGGTCACCGCCCAGCCCAAGGGCAAGGCTTCCTCCACGATGTCTTGGACTCAGCGAACGCTGGCCGAGGCCCGGGCGGAGGAAATGAAGAGGCGGCGGGACACGTTGGCGTCGAAAGCCGCACGGAACGCGGCTCAATCGCAGCAGACAGCGGCCAACCCCGAGTGATTTGGCCGTCGGGAGCGGATCTCAACGGACGAAAAGGGTTCTCAGGCGGGGGCGCGGACGCGCCCCCGCTTTCTTTGGCCGTTACGCGCGACCGAGCGAAGCCCATTGCTTTCGCACGCCGATCTCGAACGGGGTTCGGGGTGCATAGCCGAGTTCTTGGCCGCTGCGCGTGAGGTCTGCCCAGGTTCGGTCGACGTCGCCCGGCTGCATGGCTTCGCGGACGACAACCGCGTCACGGCCGACGACGCGAGCGACGGTGGCCACCATCTCGTCGAGCGTGGTCGGCGTGTTGCCGCCCAGGTTCCAGATGCGGTAACCGAAGGCGGGGATGCGGTCGTACGCCGCGAGGATGCCGGTGACGATGTCGTCTATATAGGTGTAGTCGCGGCTGCTTGAACCGTCGCCAAAGACTCGGATCGTTTCTCCCGCCGAAACGCGCTTCAGGAACTGCATGATCGCAAGGTCGGGCCGCTGGCCGGGCCCAAACACAGTGAAGAACCGCAGCATCGCCACCGGCTGCTTGGTCAGTGCTTGGTGCGTCAATCCAAGAAGTTCGCAGGCCCGCTTGGTGGCCGCGTAAGGGCTGATGGGTTCATTCACGTCGAGGGCCTCGTGGAACGGGGCGGTCGGGCAGTTGCCGTAGACGGAACTGCTGGAGGCAGCGACGATCCGATCGCATCCAAATCGGTGGGCCTCCGCGAGGATGACGCTGGTTCCCCCGACATTGACCCGGGCATATTCGGCCGGATCGGCAATGCTGGGCCGGACGCCGGCCTTGGCAGCCAAGTGGACGACGGCGGTCGGTTTGTAGTCCGCGAACGCCTGCCGGACGGCGGTTACGTGCGTGATGTCTGCATCGATAAACGCGAATTGGGAGTGTGATTCGAGTGAGGCAATCGCGGCTCGCTTCACGGCGACGTCATAGAAAGGGTCGAAGTTGTCCAACCCCACGACTTTCAGACCGCGCTCGAGCAGAGCCCGGGCGGTGTGCGACCCGATGAATCCTGCCGCGCCGGTCACAAGAACGGTTGTCATGGATGAAATTTAGCCCGCTTTCACCAAAGCGCCGGCGAGGCCGGCGCATCTGAACATCCCGCAAACCAAATCTTCACCTTTCAAAAACAAAGCAGGGCACCATCAATGACAGTGCCCCGCTGGAGGAGAGAGAGATCGGAATATTCTATCTTTCTATCGGACGTCACGTTGCTGTTCCGTTGACTTTCCCTGCCAGTTTGACAGGAAATCCACATCTTTTCCTGAAATAATTTTTATTTGGCCAGTTTTGCGCTCAGATTTGGATGTTTCGATCTGTCATCGACTTGGTTGAGGGCACTTCGCCATCTCTGCTCGTTCGTGGTGGGTCTGAACGTGCGGCGCTCTTCCCCCTAACGTTGCCTCGCCCGTTTTTCAAGTTCTTTGGAGCCCGCGATGATCTGGACCCGAGTCTGCGACGCCTTCAAGGTCGACCCATCCCAGCCTGCGGCAACCGGGGGGGGGATCACGATCAAGGGTTGGGTGCGGACCAATCGGGAGAGCAAGGCCGACGGGGGGCTGTGCTTTGTGGCGGTCACCGACGGATCATGCTTCGATGCGATCCAGTGCGTGTGCCGCGGAAACGTGGTCGGCTTCGAGGAGATCAAGAAACTCAGCACCGGCTGCTCGGTCGAAGTGACGGGCGAACTGGTGGCGAGTCAGGGGAAGGGCCAAGCGGTCGAAGTTTTGGTGGACGCTGAAAAGGGCGGGAGTCTGCGGATCACGGGCTGGGTGGAGAACCCGGACACGTACCCGGTTTCCAACAAGCGGCACACGTTCGAGTACCTCCGTGAGGTTGCCCACCTGCGGGTGCGGACCAACACATTCGGAGCGGTGGCGCGGGTGCGGCACTGCCTGAGCATGGCGGTTCATCGTTTCTTTGATGAGCGGGGGTTTTGCTATGTTCATACGCCGATCATCACGGCGAGCGATTGCGAGGGCGCGGGGCAGATGTTCCGGGTGACCGTGGGCGAGGAGGCCGCCACAGCCGACAAACGCGGCGATGACGGGGCCGGGGCCGGGAGCGAAGAGTTCTTTGGCAAGGCCGCCCATCTGACGGTCAGCGGGCAACTGAATGTCGAGACGTACTGCGCTGCGCTCAGCAACGTGTATACCTTCGGGCCGACTTTCCGGGCCGAGAACAGCAACACCAGCCGCCACCTCGCGGAGTTCTGGATGATCGAGCCGGAGATGGCGTTCTGCGACCTGATGCGGGATTCGGAGATCGCGGAAGAGTTCATCAAGTATCTGGTGCGGGCGGTGCTGGCCGAGCGGCCCGACGACATGAAGTTCTTCGATGAGCGGATCGAGCCCGGGTTGCTGGCACGACTGAAGCATGTGCTCGATGCTCCGTTCCGCCGCCTGCCCTACACCGAGGCAATCGCGATTCTGGACAGCGCCATCAAGGCCGGGAAGAAGTTCGAGTACCCGATCAAATGGGGGACCGATCTTCAGTCGGAGCACGAGCGGTTCCTGACCGAGGAGCACTTCAAGCAGCCGGTGATCCTGATGAACTACCCTAAGCAGATCAAGGCCTTCTACATGAGGGTCAACGACCCGGGTACGGACGGAGCACCGGGGGACACGGTCGCGGCGATGGATGTCCTGGTCCCCAAGATCGGCGAGATCATCGGTGGCAGTCAGCGAGAAGAACGGCTGGACGTGCTGGATGCCCGCATCGCCGAGATGAACCTGCCTGCGAAAGAATACTGGTGGTATCGGGACCTCCGGAAATACGGGACGGTACCGCACGCGGGCTTCGGCCTGGGCTTCGAGCGGTTGATTCTGTTCGTGACCGGGATGCAGAACATCCGGGACGTGATCCCGTTCCCGAGGGCGCCCAAGCAGGCGGAATTTTAGGGGCGGCTATCGGATGATCGGTTTTCGCGCCGGATCGCCTCCATCAGCCCCCGATGGCGCTTCGCGAGCACGCGATCGGCCAACTCCGGGAAGAGTGTGGCGAGCGCGAGGGATGCACGGGCGGAAAAACTGGTCCAAACTTCGCCCTTGGGCGATCGCAGACACTTGACCACCGCATCGGCCACGGTTTCGGCGGACTGACGAGCAGAGCGCGGGGTACGGAGGGTGCCGCGGGACTTGCCCGAGGCGGCCTCGACGCCGGTGGAGAACTCGGTTTCGGTGGTGATCGGGTGAACGGTCGAAGAGTGGACGCCGGTGCCGAGTATCTCGATGCGGAGGGCGCGGCCGAAGTGGTCCTGCGCGGCTTTGGTGGCGGAGTAGGCGGCGAAATTTGGCAGGCTGATTTTGGAAAGCCCGCTCGAACACCAGAGAACGTGCCCAGCCCGGTTGGCCAGCAGGTGCGGCAGGGCGGCCCGGATGATGTTCAGCGAGCCGTAGAAATTGACCTCGAAGATGTCGCGTAGTTTGGATTCGTCCATCGTGGCGACGGGGGCCTCGTAGCCGTAGCCGGCGTTGGCGAAGATGGCGTAGACCGAGCCGAACGTGCCAACGGTTTGCCTGAGGGCCTCGTCGCAGTCCGCCTTGGAGACGACGTCGCAGCGTATGGCGATGGCCTTGCCGCCGGACTGCATGATCTTCGTGACAGCCTCGTCGAGCCGGTCTTTGCGACGCGCGGCGAGCGCCACGGGCATTCCGATGCGGGCGCACGCGAGGGCCGTGGCGAGGCCGATGCCGCTGGAGGCGCCGGTAATGAGGATGGGAGAGGAAGAAGATAGCAAATCGGAAGCAGGCAAGAAAGGGAGGTGCCCGAGTCAGCCGTCTGGCGTATCGAGAAGGGACCGAAGGCGGACAGCGAGCGGTGGGATGAGGCCGGAGAGCCAGGTGGAGTCGATCAGAGAGACGTCGATCAGGTCGCGCAGGTGCGTACGGTCTTTGTCGCGGAAGGCCGTAAGTTTGATGCGGACCAGCGCGGAGAGCGAGAGGACGATGTACCCTGGTGCGGGCTCGGACTCGGTAACGTCAGGGTTCGCCGCGTACTCGTGCGGGCGGACTTTCTCGCTCGCGAAAATGAGGTGAACGGCGTCTCGGGCGGAGGCGTCGGGCGCGTCCAGAAAGATGTCCGGGCCCGCAGCGTGCTGATAGGTGAAGCCCGCGCCTTCCAGAGCCTGGGTCACCAACGGGAAGTCGGCGCGGCGTACGAGGACGTCCACGTCCCGGGTGGCCCGTACTGCGGCTTCGTGGATCCGCGAAACCCACAGCGCGACGGCGTTGCCCCCCGCAATGGCGTAGGGAATCCGGGCGGCGTCGAGAGCCGCGGCGGCTCTCAGCAGGCGCACACCAACTGTTTCGACCGCGTTCGCCATGCGTTCGAGCGAGAATGGACCAAGGTCTGGGGGCACTGTGCCAAGGTTAGGGGTGAGCGAAGCGACGGGAACGGCGTGGACACCGCGTGGTGTGCCACGAACGATCGCCACAAAACTTAGATCGGAGGTGCGGAGGGCACCAGACTTTCGCCCGCAACCTCTATTCCTGCGACAGGATCACCACGGAATAGGGGCCGACACCGACATTGGCATTCCAAGCCATGCCGTCTTTGGTGCCCGATGCCGCGTTGGTGTCGTAACTGGGGGTGTTGGCGAAGTCAGCGCTGTAGCCGTTCCAGTCGCTGTTGAAGCGGACCTTCCAGAGGCCGGCCCGCGGGAAACCGATATTGTAACTCGCGTACGAGGTGTTGCTGAGGTTGACGAGGACAATGACGTCGTCTCGCACGCCGCCGTTCTGCCAGCGGTGGTAGGCCACGAGTTTGTTGGTGTTGTTGACGTGGTGGACGTTGACGTTCTGACCCCGCAGGCCGCGGGTGGTGTCGTACCAGTTGCGGCGAAGGCGGATGAGGTCGCGGTACATCGTCTCGATGCCGGCGTAGGTGGTGCGTTTGGTCCAATCGACGGGGTCGGTGTCCTGGAAATAGGTGTCCTCGAGAACTTCCTGCCCTTGGAAGATCATGGGGATGCCGGGGGAGGACATGGTGATCGCCGCGCCCGCGGTGGAGCGTTTCTTGCTCGACCAACTGCCAGCGTTCCCGGGCCAGATTTCTTCGGGGACGCGGGCGTGGCCGTTGGCGACCTCGTCATGAGATTCAGTGTAGACGATGCGCTCGAAAGCGTCGGTGTTGTAGCGGTGCGTGATCGCATCGCGCACAGCGAACATGTCGCGGGCGGCATCGGTGCCGGTGATGATGGCGGAGCGGATTGGGTGGACGAACTGGGCGTCCCACTGGGCATCGAAGCCGGCTCCGCCGGCGCCGCTGTCCTTGGTGATCCATTCGTTGTTCTGGAGGTCTTCGGCGATCGAGATTTTTCCGGGCCAGGCGGCGTCGATGTCGTTGTTGGCCTGCTGCATGACGAGCCAGCCGTCGGGGATGTCGCCCGAGCCGTTGTTCTGGGTGCGGATGTTCACGGTTGAATCCCATCGGAGGCCGTCGCAGCGGAACTCATTGAGCCAGACCAGGGCGTTCTCGCGGATGAACTGGCGGACCTCGGTCCGGCCGTAGTCAGGCCGAGTGTCGCCCCACGGGGTCGGGGCCCGCCAGTCGTTATAGAAGTAGATGCCACCGTAGGAACCGCTGAACCAGCCGTCATAGCGCCACATGTCGAGATCGCTCGGGCCGTAGTGGTTGTGGACGACGTCCTGGATGACCGCGATGCCGCGGGCATGGCACTCGCTGATGAACCGCTTGTACTCGTTCATGCCGCCGTAAATGCCCTCCACAGCGAAGGGGTGGGCGGGGTTGTATCCCCAGGAGAAGTCACCCGCGAACTCGCAGACCGGCATCACTTTGACAGCATTGACGCCCAGGTCACGGATCTGGTTGAGGCGGTTGATCGCCGTCGCGAACGTTCCCGGGGCACCGCCGGCGGTGTCGTCAAAGGTGCCGATGTGCATCTCATAGATGACCATCTCGTTCCACGGCGCGGCCGTGAAGCTGGGAGCGAAAATCTGGCCCGTGACGGTGACGTCGTCGATCGCGACGCCGTCGGACGCCAGCGGTGAGTTGTCGTACTGCTGCCATTGGACGCGGAAAGCAGCGCCGGGGACTATCCCCGCGGCCGCGGCGGCGGCGGAGAGGTTCACCGTCCGCGTCGAGAACGAGCCGGAGATCGCGGGGAATGAATCGACCTTGGTCCAAGTTGTCCCGTTGTTGGAGATGTACACACCATCGGTGCTGTGGGCCTCATCGCCCACGTTCCGAATCTTATATGAAAGGTTCAAGGCTCCGTGGGATGCGGCGTTGAGCGTGAGGGTCAAGCGACCCGTGGCGTAGGTGCTGCTGGCGCTGCTGTCGAAGGTACAGCCGCGAGTTCCCGTGGCTTTGTAGGTCGTGCTGGTCTGGATTCGCCATGTGCTGACGCCGGTGCGGGCCCACGAGGGGCCGAACGTGCCGGACTCGAAGCCGTCGGTAAAGAGTGTGATCGCGGGCCCGTAGACCGTCCAGTCGTACGTGCTGCCGCGGATGACGGAGTTGCCCACCGAGCTCGTCATCTGGCGGGCCCTCGGGTCGTTCTTCCAGAGCGTGGAACCGTTGACGATGACGAACTTGTATTCCTGCCCCTCGACGGCCCCGGGCACGTCCACCGACCAGTAACCCCCGGCCTCATTGGCGAGTGGGTTGGCCGTCGCCGAGAACGCATTGAAGGTTCCGCCCACTCGAACCGCCGAGGCGTTAGGAGCCCATGTGCGGAAGGTCACGCCACCGGAATACGGGATCGCCCCGATCCCCGGCCTCGTGGAAGCGACCTGAGCCCGCAGCCCTTCCGCAAATCCACAGATGACGGCCACAAACGCAAAGCAGAGTGCGCGGGCGGTTCGAACGGTGAACATCGAGAGTCCCCTCCCTAAGGCTGAGTTGTGTGCGGCGACGCCATGTCCGACATCGCTTTAAAACCAGAATACCGGACCTTGGCGCGGACGCAAGAGTCAAACGGCCAGTTTTCGGACCTGAAACCGGTTTCAATTTTGCAATGCGCAGCAATCTCCCTGTTTTTACCAGCGACCCCGCTGCCAGATTTCACGGTGACCAACGAATCGGCTTGTCGCTTTGAGCATTGTCGAGTAATCTATCTGCAAGGGGCTGCCGGACCGTCCGGCACTTTCCGACGGTTTTTCCCAGTTCGGTTGAGGAGAGAACAGACATGCGTCTTCTGAATCGTGGCGTCGCCGCGGCGTTCCTTATTTCGCTCGTCGCCCCAGTGGTTTTCGCCCAAGGAACCCCGCCCGAACGCTTGTTGAGGATGTCTGAATACGGCCTTCCCAGTTCCGACCTTGACGTCCACATAGCGCTTTCAGAGAACGACGACCTCGCCTTTTACGCCACGCCCAGAAGCGGTTCACTCAGGGTGGTCATCGCTGGCGCGGCCCGTACCGGGCTGCGAACCCTCCCGCCCCCGCCGCCGGGCTTCAGTGGCGTGGGGGCAAGTGCTGGAAACGGATTCACCGGCGTGTTCGAACGGGGAAGCGGGGCGGGCGAATCACAGTTCCGATCCGTCAATTCGTCAGACGGATCCATCATCACGATCTTCGGCAACAACTTCGTCCCCAACGGTCGCTTCGTCGCGACCCCGCGGTTCAGCGACAGTTCCGCGCCCGACGTGACATCGATCGTCCGCACCCTTGAAAACGGTGCGGCGTCCACCGGGTTGTATCGGTCGGCGGCGTCGGGCGGAAACATCATCACGATTGTCGGACGGCTGGAGGATCGGGGCATCTCGGACCCGCGTGACTATGACTGCGACGGTCAGACGGATCTCGACGCCCGCACGCTCATCCGCGCCACGGGCACCTATTCGGATGGAACCACCGCGCCGAGCATGTTCCTGGCTTCAAACGTGGACGGCACGATCATCACCATCCGCGGCCAGGATTTCGGACTGTCGGCGTTCCGAGCGGTTCAGGGCGCGTCTCTCGGCCGCGACGCCAACGGCGACGTGCTGGCAGTTGGCACGGTCATTGACGGCGGTGGTGCCGCCGCACTCGTGACCACCCGCGTTTCCGCAACGACGAATCTCGTCGATTTTTCGGTGCTCCCGCTTCCGGCCATATCCGCGGACCGCCTCTATAGGCCTGGACTCAGTCACTGGGGAAATGCGACCTTTGCAGCAACACTGGCGGACGGCAGCACAGATGAGATTTTCGTGACCAATGCCGAACGAACATCCTTCCGACCGCTGATCGGTGTCGGCGATGCACTCGATGGATCCTCCATCTCCCGCCTCGTCTTTGATCCGCAGGGATTCGCGTCTGACGGAGATCTGGCCTTCTACGCGGAACTCGCGGACGGAACCGCAGGCCTCTATCTGATCTCAACGGTCCCGGCGCCGGCATCGGGGCTGGTGTTCGCGGGGTGCATCCTCGGGCTTCGGCGCCGACGCTCATAACCACTTCACGCCACCTCTAGACGAGCCGGAGCCACGATCGTCGCCCGACGGCGGTCTCATGCGGGGAGCAGGGCAAAGAAGACACCGCGACGAATGCGGCTTTGTGCTCCGTGTCGGCCGCGGCACCGTCGCTTTCGTTGGTTGCCAGCATGAATCAAATTTCATCCACGATTCTTTCATTTTATAACTGAGGTCGTCATATGCTCTGGGGCCGCCGGACCCGTCTCAGCCGTCGCTGAGCATCACCTGGTCAGCGAACGCCACCAGAGGGATGAGAGATGATTGACTTCCGCACGCGCATTCGTGAAATTCTTGTCACCGCCGGCGGCACTCGGGTTATGGAAACCCTTGAAGAACGGCGACTGCTGGCGGCGTATGAAGAAGTCCTTCGTCTCCCAATGGAGGGCGGGCCGCTGCGGCTGGCGGCGGCGGATTTTAACTCCGACGGTCGAAGCGACATCGCCGCGCTCACGCTGCAGGGCATGATCGAAATTTCGCTGAGCGGAGCCGAGGCGGGAAGCATGACGCGCCCCTACTCAATCGGGGTGCCCGGTGAAACGCTGGGAGACGTGGACGTACTCGACTGGAACGACGACGGCTTCCAAGATCTTCTGGCGACGCGGCGGGCGGACCGGGATGTGTACTTCTTCGCAGGCAATGGCACCGGCTTCTTCGCCGTCCCCCAAGTCATCGATCTGAACAGCGGTTCGCCCGCGTCGTCGAGTTGGACCGCGGCCTACGGCGATTTCAACGGTGACGGCGGGCTGGACATCGCTCTCGCCAACCGCGACGACAACCAAGTGGAGATCGCGCTGCGGGCGGGCGGCCCGCTGACGTTCGGTCCGGTCACCGCGGTGGCGGTGGGAACGCGCCCGGTGGATATCGCGACGGGGGACTTCGACGGAAACGGCGCTCTTGACCTTGTGGTCCCGAACCGCAACTCGAGCAATCTCACGATTCTCCGCAACATCGGGGGAGGCACGTTTGGGAACGCGATCACGCGGGGCACCTCCACCGACCCCTTCCGGGTCGCGGTAGGTGATGTCAACGGTGACGGCCTGACCGACATCGTGACCGTCAGCAGCGGGTCGCCGGGCGCGATCCAAGTGCTCACGAGTGCGGTGAATGGCGGATCCCTCGACTTTGTGGTCGCGCAGGAGCAAAGCACGGTCGTGGGGTCTGGCATCGCGATCGGCGACATCGATCTTGACCTCGATCTGGATGTGATCGCGGTGTCGCAGAACAGCACCACCGTGCTTCGGAACAACGGTGGCTTCGCCACGCTCTCGCGCGAGGATTATTCGTTTGGCGGTGGGGACGTTGTTCTCGGCAATTTTGATGGCGCCCCCGGCCTCGACTTGGCGGGCGCGAACTACGACGCGCGGGAAATTACATTCGCCTTCAACCGCTTTGGGAGCGGCGTTTTCACCGGCTCGGCGATCTCATCCCCTCTCGGCGGAACGCTGTCGCCTGTCAGCGGCGCCACCGGGGATCTGGACGGCGACGGCGATCAGGACGTTGTCTCACTCAACCCGGCCTCGGCGAGCTCCACGGTTTCGGTTTTCCGAAATTTGGGCGGCTATCTCAGCACACCCGTCGGTTATTCGTTCGGGAACGGCACCAACACGCTGCATCGACTCGTGCTGGCTGACCTTAACGGCGACGGGTTTCAGGATTTGCTGAGCGCCGATCGGGTCAACGACGACTTCCGGGTGAGGCTCGGGGCCGCGGGGGCGACCTTCGGGGCCCAACTACTGGCGCTGGATCAGCCGGGTGGCGTGGACGGCTTCGGGGATTTCTACGCCGTCGCCGACCTTACGGGGGACGGCGTTCCCGACCTCGTGTATCGCTCGCAACTGACCGGCATTTCCGTTGCGCCGGGCGTGGGGAACGGAACGTTCGGTGCGCCGGTGGCGCGCGATTTTGGCCTGGGGCGTGACGTCTCCAGCGTCTCGATCGCCGATATCGACGGCGACGGGCTCAACGATGTGGTGGTCGGCGAGGACGTCGCTTTCGCCCTCGATCAGATCTCGGTCTTTCGCAACCAAGGTGGCGGCCTCTTCGCCGGCACCGAAGGGCGCGTGCTGTTAAGCGCCAACGCGGACAACATCTCCGAAGTGTTCCTCGCGGACGTTGGCGGGGACGCTCGCCCGGATGTCGTCTTCCACGCGGGCGAACGTGTCGTGGTTCTCGTGAATCAGTCGACTATCGGCGTCCCGGTATTTACGACCCTGTCGGACAATGTCTTGCCTGGCTTCACCCCGCAGCGGTTCTCGGCCGCCGATGTGGACGCCGACGGAGATCAGGACCTCCTGCTCGCCAGTGCCACGGGTGTACGACTGCTCCGCAACGCCAACGGCGTCTTTAACGGGGTCCAGGACGTCGCCGTCGAAAATGTGAGTGCATCACTCGTCCAATTTGACGGCGGCCAGCCGCCCGACCTCGTGACGCTCAATCCTTCCGGAGCCGTCGCTGTTGCCCTCAACTCCGGCAACGGACGGCTCGCGGGCGTCAACTCGCGCACGCCGACGCCCGCCACACCCTTCCGCGTTTTCGCCGGCGACATTACCGGCGACGGGATAACCGACCTTATCTCCCTGAGCAATTCGGGGGCGAACCGCGTCTTCGTCAGCCGCGGCACCGCTTCCGGATACGAGATCTACACATCCCTTGACCTAGGAACACTCGCGGCAACCGACGCGGCCTTCGACGACTTTAACGGCGACGGTCTCGCCGACCTGCTCGTGCTGGATGCCGACGCAACCCAGCGGCGGCTGGTCCTGCTCGCCGGGACGGGAACCGGGACGTTCTTTGCGGCCCCTCAGACCGTCTATCTCGCCGCTCCCTCCGACCTGCCCAACACTCCCTTCACCGCCCTCGCCGTCGGCAATTTCGACGGGGTTCCGGGTTTGGACGCCGCGGTGACTCTGGGTCAAGGCGGGGCGTTCTTCTCGCTCCGAAACAACGGGTCCGGGACGTTCCAATTTATCAACCGAACGGCGACCGACGAGAATCCTTCCGCCATTGCCCTCGCCGACTTTGATGGCGACGGCGACCTCGACGCCGCTGTGGCCAACGCCGACTCTGGCACACTGACTGTTCACGCCAACAACATTTCCGGATTGGGCCTGGGGGTATTTCAGGATGCACTCAACGCACGCCGCTATCCCACGGGCTTCGCCACGCCGGTGACGGTCGCGGCGGCAGACCTCAACGATGACGGCAAGCCGGAGGTGGTCGTCGGTTTCCTGGATAACGACGCTCCGATCGAATTGTTCGCGAACGTTCGGGACGCGGTCGGAACGTTCCTCTTCACACAGACACCGTTTGTGCCTACCAGCAACACGGTCGTGGCGGAAGCCCCATTCCTCCGCCTCCGCGACATCAATGGCGACGGGCGGCCCGACATTCTCGCCGGGACCCGGACCGAACTCGCGATCTTGGCGAACGACGGGACCTTCAACTTCCCGACTCTTGCTTCTTACCCCCTGACCGCCAGCCATTTCGATACGTTCTTTGGGAACAGCGACTTGATCGCGGAGATCGTGGGCGTGAGCGCGGGCAGCGTCGGACTGAGCGTGCTGCAATCGTTGCCGCGGGCGATCGTGTCGTTGGTCTCTACCGACGTCGCGGAAAATTCTTCCACGCTCAACGCCACGGTCCGCTTCGCGAACGCGCAGTTCATCGATCCGGCTTCGATCGGCGCGGGCGATCTCCGGCTCTTTGATGTTGGCGGGTACTTCGCGCCGGGCACACTCCTGGGGACGCCGGCGGTGCAGCAGGACGGGACACTGCTGGCCACGTTCTCATTCCCTGCTCCGCAGGAGGATTTCTTCCAGTCGATCAACCCCGGCTTCTGGGACGCGAGCGACAACGGGCAGTACTTCCTGGAACTCGCTCCGGGCGCGGTGCTGGGCAACAACCAGCAGGCTCTGCCCATTCAATTGGTGCAGACCTACGGCCTCTTCTTCAACAGCCCGCACGCCAACATCATCGGCCAGTCGGTGACCGAGGGCGGCACGACGTTCGACGTCACGGTGCGCTATACGGACAGCGTGGGAGACGCCCGCGGCTTCTCGTGGGACTCGATCGGCAACGGTGATCTTGAGTTCTTTGGTCCGGGCGGTTTTTACGTTCTCGGGACGCTCGATCCGGCGTCGCGTGTAATTAGCAACGGCACGCTCACCGCGACGTACCAGTTCGAAGCCCGCGGCGGGTCGTGGGACAACAGCGACAACGGGCTGTACGACGTCCGAGTCCGCTCCGGTGAGGTCATCGAGAATCAAGGGTTCACGGTCGCCCCGATCAACCTGCGGAACTACTACCTCTTCTTCTCGACCCCCCTCGCCGAAGTTGTATCAGGGCGGGTGGTCACGAGCGCGAACGGCGACGGGCTCGAGGTGACGGTGCGGCTGACCGACACGACCGGCGGGCTGAGTTACGACAGCATCGGCTCGGGCGATTTCGAGTTGTATTCGCCCGGCCTGCTCGACTTCTCGACGACCGGGAACCTTCTCTTTAAGTCGGAGATCGTCGACGGGTCGGTTCTCGCGACGTACGGCTTCCTGGCGCGCGAGGGATTCGGCACGCCGACTCACCCGCGCTTCTGGGACGCGACCGACAACGGGTCCTACTTCTTGCGGGCCAACACCAACGAAGTCTTCGGGAACGACGGCGTGCCGGTGCCGCGGGTCGCCCTTCTGCAGCCGGGGCGCTCCGAAACCTTCAGCCTCTTCTTTGACACCCCGGGTGCTGAGTACATCCCCAATTCGTTCCAGCCGACATCGGGTGGCGGGGCAACCGACTTCACGATCCGAATCGCGACGGCCGGCCTTCTCGATCTCGGCTCCATCAACGGCGACGAGTTCCGGATCGGCGGGCCCGACGGCTTCCAGCAGACACTGGCATTCGCACCCAATTCGCTCGTCCTTGAAAGCAACATGGGCGGCACGGCGAGGTACTTGCTGCGGTATACGTTGACCCCGCCCGGCGGCACGTGGAACGCGGCCGACAATGGAACGTACCAAATCTTCAGCAATCCGGACAGTTTCGCCAGCCAGTCGGCCCAGCTCAACCTGGGGCGGCTGTTGTGGTCGGGATTCCTGTTCTTCTGAAGAAGCGGCGATGTGCCCGGTTCAACCCTCGGGCGTATCGAGCAGTTGCTGGAGGCGAAGTGCCAATGTGGGCGCGAGACGTTGCGTGCATCCCTGATGGATCAGCCCAACTTCGAGCATGTCGAGAAGGTGGACTTGATCCTTCCTTCGGAAAGACGTCAGTTTCATCCGCACGAGGGCCTCCAGCGCGACGACGTGGAAGGGACTGTCTCCGACCTTTACTGACTCCGAGACATCCGGCGCGGGTGCTTCGTACCCCGGGCGCACCTTATCACCGGCGAAAATGATGTAGAGGGCGTCCCGAGCCTTGGCGTCCGGGCCATCGAGAAACATTTCGATCCCCGCCGCGTGGCGGTGCACGAACCCCGCTCCCGCGAGCGCCGTCACCGCCAGCGCTAAATCACTACGGCACAGGAGTACGTCCCGTCCTGGGTGTTCCGAACGGCGGCCACGTCGATCGTTGCCACCCACGCGGCGACGGCGTTTCCGACGACAATCGCGTAGGCGATGCCCGCGGCCTCGAGTGCCGCAGAGGCCCGCAGAAGCCGATCTCGCACACGCTCCACGCCGAGTGCCATCCTTTTTCCAACAGGGTCATTTGAGGAGTGAGGGGAAGCACCGCCGACGATATTCGAAGGTTTTGGCGCACTCCGGCGGGAAAACCAGCATGAGCCGGCGTGCCCCGTGGTTCATTTACCGTCAACCCCCCGCGCTGCCTTCACCACCCGGCAGGGTCATGCTCCAAGGATTGAGGTATTCGTCGATGGCTTCCTTGGTGATCTTTCTTCCGCCGATGTCCATCTGGCCCACCACGGTTTCGTACGCGAGCTGGCGAACCGTCTTCCCT
>Ga0163144_10005773_pt1 | contig 27505 bp, 25 predicted proteins | sample OliLak19BULKMAT1_FD_123175 | JGI IMG/M metagenome (GOLD analysis project Ga0163144, IMG submission 123175) | Freshwater microbial mat bacterial communities from Lake Vanda, McMurdo Dry Valleys, Antarctica - Oligotrophic Lake LV.19.BULKMAT1 | ecosystem: Environmental > Aquatic > Freshwater >... | reverse complement strand
TGCGGCATACACGCTGTCGGCCACCGGCGAACACTGGCTGGCCGGGCTGCTGGCGCACGCCGTCGGCATGGCCGTCTTCTGCACGCCCACGGTCAACGGCTATGGCCGCTTCCGCCCGAACGTCATGGCGCCCATGGCGGCTTGCTGGGGGCGCGACAACCGGGGCGCGATGCTGCGCGTGCTCGGCGGCGCGGGTGATGCCGCCACGCGCATCGAGAACCGTCTCGGCGAGCCGCTGTCCAACCCGTATCTCTGCATCGCGGCCCAGGTGTTCGCCGGGCTCGACGGCATCGAACGCGGGCTGGCCGCCGGCCCTGCCACCGAAGCACCCTACGCCACCGTAACCGCAACCACGGTCGCGGCCGCAGGGCAGGGCGCGGCGCTGCCAGCCAGCCTGGGCCAGGCGCTCGACGCGCTGGCCGCAGACGACGTTCTGGCTGCGGCCTTCGGACCCGAACTGGTGAGCTGCCTGACGCAGGTCAAGCGCGCCGAACTGGCGCGCCACGACGCGGCCAAGGACGGCGACGAATGGCAGCGCCGTGAATATTTCAGCCGCTCCTGAATACCGGACGCCCTGTCGATGATCCACATCACCCTGATCGACGCCGACGGCCGCAGACACAATGTCAGCGGCCGCGCCGGCAAGAGCCTGATGCATGTGGCAACACGCGGCGGCGCCGAGAGCATCGCGGCCGACTGCGGGGGCGTGCTGACCTGCGCCACCTGCCATGTGTTCGTCGATCCGGCCTGGGCCGGCCGCCTGCCCGGGCCGGCCGCCGATGAAGACGCGATGCTCGACATGACCGCCACGCCACGCCGGCCCGGCAGCCGCCTGTCCTGCCAGATCCGGCTCGAAGCCGGACTCGACGGGCTGGTGGTGAACGTGCCGGCCACGCAGTACTGAATCCGTCCGCCCCGCGAAGGAACCTGCCTTGAAGATGCTCGAAACACTGGCGCGCCTGTGCGCCGTCGCGGCCGGGGTGCTGCTGACCGTCATCACGCTGATGACCTGCGTCAGCCTGATCGGCCGCAACACCACGGGCTGGACCATCGTCGGCGACTTCGAACTCTCGGGCGCCGCGGCGGGTGCCGCCATCGCGCTCTTCCTGCCCTGGTGCCAGATCCGGCGCGGCAACATCATCATCGACTTCTTCACCGCCAGAGCCTCGCGGCGAACCAATGCCGGCCTGGACCGCGTGGGCGCGTTGCTGTTTGCGCTGGTGCTCGGGCTGATGACCTGGCGTACGACGATCGGTGGGCTGAACGCCTGGCAGTCGAAGTCCGGCACGATGATGATCGGGTTCCCGGAGTGGGTGATCTACCTGGCCATGCTGCCGCCGCTGGCGCTGTGCACGGTGATCGGGCTGACGCAGGCGCTGCACGGCTTCGGTGACGATGAAGGGCGCGGGAGCGCGTCATGACGCCGGTCACCCTGGCGCTGGCGATATTCGCCATCATGCTGCTGCTGATGGCGCTGCGCACGCCGATCGCCATCGCCATGTTCACCGCGGGCTGCGTGGGTTATGTGGTGCAGGCAGGCTGGCTGCCGCTGGCGAGTTTTCTCAACACCCAGGCCTTTGCGCGCTTCGCCAGCTACGACCTCAGCGTCATCCCGCTCTTCATCCTGATGGGCAACTTCGCCACCCAGGGCGGCATCTCGAAAGCGCTGTTCGGTTTTGCCAGCGTGGTGATGTCGCGCTTCAGGGGTGGGCTGGCGATGGCCGCCGTGCTGGCCTGCGCGGCATTCGGTGCGATCTGCGGTTCATCGGTGGCCACGGCGGCCACCATCACGCAGGTGGCGCTGCCCGAGATGCGGCGCCACGGCTATTCGGGCCGGTTGGCCACCGGCACGCTGGCCGCCGGCGGCACGCTGGGCATCCTGATCCCGCCTTCGGTGCCGCTGGTGATCTACGCCATCCTGGCCGAGCAGAACATCGCCAAGTTGTTCGCCGCGGCCATGGTGCCGGGCCTGCTGGCGATGCTGGGATACATGGTCGCCATCGCGATCTACGTGCGCGTGGTGCCGGGCCATGCGCCCAATGTCGGAATCGACGCCCCCAGGCTCACCGCCGCCGCGCTCTGGGGCGTGGGGCCGATCGCACTCATATTCGCCATCGTCTTCGGCGGCATCTACGGCGGCAAGTTCACGCCCACCGAAGGCGCGGCGGTGGGTGCGGCAGCCACGTTCATCGCGGCGCTGGCCAAGCGCGAGATCACCTGGGCGAAGTTCAAGCAGTGTTTCTATGCCACCGCAGAGTCGTCGGCGATGATCTTCCTGATCTTCCTCGGCGCCGACCTCATGAATGCCGCGCTGGCCCTGACGCAGGTGCCCGCTCAGCTCGCCACGCTGGTTGGCGGCTGGGGCCTGGCGCCGGTGATGGTGGTGGCGGCCATCCTGCTGTTCTACGTCGTGTTGGGCGCGGTGATGGACGAGTTGTCGATGATCCTGCTGACCATTCCGATCTTCTTCCCGATGGTCATCGGGCTGGACTTCGGCATGCCCAAGGAAAGTGTCGCCATCTGGTTCGGCATCATGGTGCTGATGACGGTGGGTTTCGGACTGCTGGCGCCGCCGGTGGGGCTGAACGTCTACGTCGTGAATGGCATGGCCAAGGACATACCGATTGCCGAGAGTTACCGCGGCGTGATGCCGTTCCTCATCAGCGACACGCTGCGCACGCTGCTGCTGCTGTTCTTTCCGCCCATTTCGCTGTGGCTGGTGAAGTTCATCGGGTAGCAGCGTGGGCGGCAGCCCACACTGCTAGGGGCAAATCGCGAGGCCCGCCGGGCCCGTTATTCGTTATCTTCGCGCAATCCCTACATTTTCCAGGAGACCTCCACAATGAAACGTCGTTCCTTGATCCAGGGCGCCGCCGCGGCCGCGCTCGGCGCGCCCATGCTGTCGGCCCTGGCCCAGCAGACCGTCACGCTGAAGTTCCACACCTTCATGTCACCGCAGTCCAACGTCTGGCTGACGATGCACAAGCCCTGGATGGACAAGGTGGAAAAGGAATCGGCTGGGCGCATCAAGTTCGAGGCCTATCCCGCGATGCAACTGGGTGGCACGCCGGTGCAGCTTTACGACCAGGCGCGTGACGGCGTGGTCGATGTCGTCTGGACGCTGCCGGGCAACACGGCCGGCCGCTTCCCGCGCATAGAAGCCTTCGAACTGCCGTTCATGATGAACAACGCCGAAGCGACGTCGAAAGCCTACTGGGAGTACGTGCAGACCGTCGCCCCCGACGAGTTCAAGGACACCCAATTGCTGGCCTTGCAGGTGCATGGGCCGGGCATGTTTCACTCGGCGAGCAAGCTGATCAAGTCGCCTGCCGACCTGAAAGGCATGAAGGTGCGCGGCCCGACCCGGCAGGTGACCAAACTGCTCGGCGCGCTGGGCGCCACGCCCGTGGGCATGCCGCTGCCGCAGATTCCCGACGCGCTGTCCAAAGGCACGGTGGAAGCGGCCGTCATCCCGTGGGAAGTGGTGCCTTCGGTCAAGGTGCATGAACTCACCAGGTTCCACACCGAGTTTCCGGCCAGCGGCCCGGCGCTCTACACCACCACCTTCGTTATGGCGATGAACAAGCCGAAGTACGAGAGCCTGGCGCCCGACCTGAAAAAGATCATCGACGCCAACTCGGGCATGGCCACCTCGGCCTGGCTGGGCAAGACGCAGCAGGGCAACGACCCGAACGGCCGCAAGGCGGCGGTGGACCGCGGCAACACGATCTACACGCTGAGCAGCGCGGAAGCGGACGAGTTCATCAAGCTGTCGAGCGCGATCGATGACGAGTGGGTCGTCGACATGGGCAAGCGCGGGTTCGATGGCAAGAATCTGCTTGAGACGGCGAAAGCGCTGATCGCCAAGCACGGCAAGGGCTGAACGCTCACGCGCTGTCGATGTGGCTCTCCGCAGGGTCGATTTCGCTGAAGGTTTCGAGATGGCGCGGCCCTGCGCGCCAGGGCGCCGAGGCAGCATCGCCGCCCTGCACGATGCGCTCGCGCAGCGCGTCGCCTACGCCGCCCGCAGAGGCAGGTAGCGCGTAGGTTTCCATCAGCGTGGCGGCGCTGTCAGGGGCGTCGGCGCGCTGCAGCAAGCGCGCCCGCAGGCCCGGTGCGCTCAGGGTTTGCCGATGCTGGAACGTCTGCATCGCCAATCTTGCAGCCGGCAGATCGGCCAGCGATGTTCGCCAGTAGAGGTAGAGCTCGCTGCGCACGGGTCAAGTCGCGCAGATCACGTCAGGGAGTTTCGGCAGGGAAGGCGTATGGCAGGGCACCCAGCCGCAGTATCGGTCCGCTGGCTGTGCCGGCGGTCAATGCGCCGGTTTCAGTGGCAGCGATCTTCAATTCGACCAGCGCCGAATGGTGGCCCGCCACGCTGCCTGCCAGCGCCACCATGCCCGCGGGCTGCTCCGGGTCGGCGCTGTGAAAGACCTCCTGGCCCGGGGCGAGCGCGGTGCCGGCTTCGACGACGAAGGCGCGGCGTTTCAGCGTGCCCCGGTACTGGCTGCGCGCCACGATCTCCTGGCCGGGGAAACAACCCTTCTGGAAATTGACGCCGCCGACCAGCTCCAGGTTCACCATCTGCGGCACGAAATGCTCGCTGGTGGCCGCGGTGATGCGCGCCACGCCGCTGTGCACTTCGAGCCAGCGCCAGGCATCGGCGTCCAGCGCTGGCAGAGCAGGCGCCAGCTCCGCGGCCGGCGCCGCCCAGAGGTAGCGCGCCACCGAAGTTGTGTCGATGCTGGTGCTGGTGCCGGTGCCGGCGTCCGGCAGGCGGATCACCACGGCCTCACCCATGTCGACCCGGCCCCACACCGCGGTAGGCGCATTCGCGCCGAGCCAGACTGTGGCGACGTCACCCGCCAGCCCCCACAGCACGACGTCATCGCTGGCGTCCGTCAACTTGCATTTGGCGCGCAGAACGAACATCGACAGCCGTTTCAGCGTGGTCGGCAGCAGGTCGATGCTGCATGCCAGGAAAACTTCTTCCGGCGCGCGCCGCCACACCACGAAACTCGCCAGCAGCCGGCCCTTGGCCGAGCAATATCCGGCCAATCGGGCGCTGCCAGCTTCCAGGTGCAGCGTGTCCTGCGTCAGTTGGCCATGCAGGAAACTGCGGGCGTCGTCACCGGCCGCGCGTATCACGCCCCAATCGGGCAAGGGCAGGGCGCCTTGCAGCGCGTGAACAGGGATCAGGGGATTCATAGGCATCGGCATCGACGAATTATCATCGCCGCCCATGTTTTCAAGGTTCCCGCTCGTGATCGCCCTGCTGCGTGTGCTGATCGGGGTCGCCCTGCTGGCCGCGGGCTGTGCGGCGGCCGTCTTCTGGTGGCTGCAGCGGCCGCTGGAACTGGCCGCGCCCAGCGTCGAGTTGTCGATCGAAGCCGGCAGCTCGCCGCGCGAGGTGGCACAGGCCTGGGTCGACGCCGGTGTGCTGACGTCGCCGCAACTGCTGTACGAATGGTTCCGCTGGTCGGGCCAGGCGCGGCGCATTCGCGCCGGCAGTTACGAGGTCGAACCGGGCATCACGCCGCGCGGCCTGCTGGCCAAGATGGTGCAGGGTGACGAGACGCTGCAGAGCGTGCGTTTCATCGAAGGCTGGACGCTGCGCCAGCTGCGTGCCGAGCTGGCGCGCGCGCCCTATCTCAAGCCGGCCAGTGCCGGGCTCGACGATGTGCAGCTGATGGCGGCCATCGGCGCACCCGGCGTGGCCGCGGAAGGGCGCTTCTTCCCCGACACCTACGCCTACAGCCGGGGCGTCAGCGACCTCGCCGTGCTCAAGCGCGCCCACCGTGCGATGGAACTGAGGCTGGCCAGCGCCTGGGCGCAGCGCGCCCCCGACACGCCACTGAAGACCATGGACGAAGCACTGGTGCTGGCCTCCATCGTCGAGAAGGAAACCGGCACTGCGGCCGACCGCGGGCTGGTGGCCGGCGTCTTCGTCAACCGGCTGCGACTGGGCATGCCGCTGCAGACCGACCCGACGGTCATCTACGGCCTGGGCGAGGCGTTCGACGGCAATCTGCGCAAGCGTGACCTGCTGGCCGACACGCCCTTCAACACCTACCTGCGTCGTGGCCTGCCGCCGACCCCGATCGCCTTGCCGGGCGTGGCGTCGCTGCGTGCCGCCGTGCGGCCCGATCCCACGAAGGCGCTCTACTTCGTGGCGCGAGGTGACGGCAGCAGCGTCTTCAGCGAGACACTGGCAGACCATAATCGGGCCGTGAATCGATACCAGCGGGGCAGCGGCCCATGACCTTGTTGCCTGGCCGGTTCATCAGCTTCGAAGGCATCGACGGCGCAGGCAAGAGCTCGCACATCGAGGCCCTGACGGCCTGGCTTCGCGTCCGTGGCCATGAGACGGTGGTGACACGCGAACCGGGTGGCACCGAACTGGCGGAGCGTTTGCGCGAACTGGTGCTGCACGCCCCGATGGACGCGCTGACAGAGAGCCTGCTCGTCTTCGCGGCGCGCCGCGACCATCTGCAGCGCGTCATCGAACCGGCGCTGGCGCGCGGCGCCATGGTGCTGTGCGACCGTTACACCGATGCCACCTTCGCCTACCAGGGCGGCGGCCGCGGCTTCGACCTGACGGTGCTGACCACGCTCGAAGGCTGGGTGCAGCAAGGTCGGCAGCCCGATCTCACCTTGTGGTTCGACCTGCCGGCGGCACAGGCTGCACAGCGCCGCGCCGCCGTGCGCGCGCCTGACCGTTTCGAGCGCCAGGACGAAGCGTTCTTCGAACGCGTGCGGGCCGGATATGCGCAGCGCAAGTCGCTGGACGCCGGCCGCTTCGTGCGGCTCGATGCCGCTGTCGAGCGCGCGGCCGTCTGGGCGCAGATCGAAGCCACCGTGGGAGCGCGTGCATGGTGGTAGGCGCCGACGGTGTGCTGCCGCTGCCCTGGCTGGCCGCGCCGCTGGCGGATGCGCTCGCCCATCAGCGCGCGCATGCGGTGCTGGTGCATGCTGCAGCGGGCATCGGCGCCCTGCCTTTCGTGCTGACGCTGGCGCAGGCCTGGCTCTGCGAGGCGCCTCGGCAAGGGCCCGATGCACCGCGGCCCTGCGGCCGTTGCGGCAGCTGCCGGCTGGTGCAGTCGCGCCTGCATCCTGACCTGCTTGTGCTGCTGCCCGAAGTGCAGCGCCAGGCGACGGGCTGGCCGCTGTCAGGCGACAAGGCCGACGACGGCGACATTGAGGGCGGCAAGGGCAAGCGCAAACCGAGCCGGCAAATCCGCATCGACGAAGTGCGTCTGGCCATCGACTGGGTCTACAAGACGTCGTCGCGCGGGCGCGGCAAGGTGCTGGTGCTGCACCCAGCGGAGGCCATCAATCCGACGGCCGCCAACGCACTGCTGAAGACGCTGGAAGAGCCACCCGCCGGCACACGGCTGTTGCTCAGCGCCGGCGACCCCGAACACCTGCTGCCCACCGTGCGCAGCCGTTGCCAGCTGCTGCGGCTGCCGCCGCCGTCGGCGGAAGTCAGCCGGCTGTGGCTGGGAGCGCGCGGCCACAGCGAGCCCGAAGTGCTGCTGGCGGCCGCCGGTGGCCGACCGCTGGACGCGCTCGCGCTGGCCGACGCCGGCATCGATGCCGCTGCCTGGACAGCGCTGCCGCAGGCGCTGGCGCGCGGGCAGGGCGGAATGCTGGCCGGCTGGCCGGTGCCGCGCGTGGTCGACGCGCTGCAAAAACTCTGCGTCGACGCGATGACGCTCTCCGCCGGTGGCAGGCCACGCTACTTTCCGTCCGCCGCCCTGCCGCCTTCAGCCCGCATGGACCGGCTGGCGAACTGGAGCCGCGACCTGGCGCGCATCGCCCGCCATGATGAGCATGCCTGGAACGAAGGCCTGCTGCTCGACGCGCTGGTGGCCGAGGCACGCGCAGCGCTGACCCCGGCGCCCGCAGCCGGCCGGGCCTTCGATAAACTCGGAGGGTGAATGGCATGAATGGCATGAATGGCAAGAAGGACCACAGATGAGTGAACCGCCGGCGGCGCGCCCCGCAGGCAACGGCGCCAAGCTGCCGCCTGCCGCAGGCGCTGCCGCCGCGCGGCCCAGCGTCATTCAGTTGGTGTTCCGTGAAAAGGGCGCGCTGTATGCCGCCTACATGCCGCTCCTGACCGATGGCGGGCTGTTCGTGCCTACCGTGCGCGAGTACCGGCTGGGCGATGACATCTACCTGTTGCTGTCGCTGCCCGACGACCCGCAACGCTACCCGGTGGCAGCCAAGGTCGCCTGGATCACGCCAGCCAACGCCTCGGGCGGGCGCACGCAGGGCGTGGGCGTGCGCTTCCCAGCCGATGAAAAGACGCGCCAGGTCAAGCTGAAGATCGAGGAAATGCTGGGCACCAGCATCTCCTCGGCCAAGCCGACGCAGACGCTCTGATCCCGTTGCGCCTGCATGTACGTCGATTCGCATTGCCATCTGGGTTTTCCTGAACTGCGCAGCCGCATCGACAGCATCCGCGCCGACATGGCCGTCGCGAAGGTCGACCGCGCGTTGTGCATCTGCACCACGCTCGAAGAGTTTCCCGATGTGCACGCGCTTGCCATCGCGTTCGACAACTTCTGGTGCACGGTCGGTGTGCACCCCGACAACGAAGGCGTGCGCGAGCCCACCCTGTCCGACCTGCTGGAACGTGCCGCTCTGCCGCGTGTGGTGGCGATCGGCGAGACCGGGCTCGACTACTACCGGCTCGGCGAGCGCACGCTGGCCGACATGGAATGGCAACGCGAGCGATTTCGCGTCCACATCCGCGCCGCGCTGCATACCGGTCTGCCGCTGGTGGTGCACACGCGCAGCGCCAGCGCCGACACGCTTGACATCCTGCGGAAAGAGGGCGGCGGCAAGGTTCGCGGCGTGTTCCACTGCTTCACCGAAACCATGGCGGTGGCGCATGCCGCACTGGATCTCGGTTTCCATATCTCCTTCTCCGGCATCCTGACCTTCCGTAACGCCGAAGACTTGCGTGCCGTGGCGCGCATCGTGCCGCCGGAGCGTTGCCTGATCGAAACCGACAGCCCTTACCTCGCGCCGGCGCCTTTTCGCGGCCGCACCAACAGCCCCGCCTACGTGCCCCATGTGGCGGCCTGCCTGGCCGGGCTGCAGGGCCTGCCGGTGGAAGAGGTGGCTGCCCGCACCAGTCGCAACTTCGAGCGCCTGTTCGGCGTGCCGGCACCCGCCGGCGGAGATTCTATTGTTGAATAAGTACTTCAAGTTTCTCGCCTATCTGCTTTTGGCGATTGGTTTTTCACTCACTCACGCCGGGTCCTACGTGGAGTTTTTTCGCGCTGTCGACCGCGATGACCCGATGACCGTGGCAGACCTGCTGACCCGCGGGTTCGACCCCAACGCAGCCAGCGAACAAGGCCAGACTCCGCTCTACCTCGCGCTGAAGGGCGATTCGCCGAAAGTCTTCAAGGTGCTCATGCAGCACCCGTCGCTGAAGGTTGACCTCGCCAACGGTGCTGGCGAAACTCCGCTGATGATCGCGGCGCTGCGCGGCGAGGTGGAGGCGATGAAGCTGTTGCTGGCGCGCGGCGCCCAACTCAACCGAGGCGGCTGGACGCCCTTGCACTACGCCGCCAGCGCCCCCGAACCCGACGCCGTGGCGCTGCTGCTCGAACGCGGCGCCGCGGTCGACGCGCTGGCGCCGAATGGCTACACGGCGCTGATGATGGCGGCGCAGTACGGCACCGAAGACGCCGCCATGCTGATGCTGAAGCGGGGCGCCGACCCCCGTCTGCGCAACAGCCGTGGTCAGACTGCGGCCGATCTGGCCCGTATGGCCGAGCGCGACAAGCTGGCCGCGAGGCTCGGGCCCCCTGGTCGCTGAACAGGAAGGCAGCAAGCGTGTCGGAAGTCATCCGACACGGGTTCTGGATCGCGGCCTACACGGCGCCAGCTGCAGCCGGGCTTAGAGTTGCCGAATACTTGGTCATCCAGGTCACAGGAGCTTGCAAATGGAACACCAGACGCCGTTCGGCAACCCGTTCATGTTGATGATGCACCCCGAAGTGGTGCTCGCCGCGGTCAAGAACTCGGATCGACTGAGCAAGCTGGAACGTCGCCTTTGCCGGCCTCTCGACCGCCCGGCGCCAGGCGCGGCGGCCGACGATGCAAGCTCGGCTGAAGATGAAGACAACGTCTCGCCTGACAGCTCAGTCTGAATTGTCAGAGGGTGCCCGCCGCAATCTACTTGCGGCGGCCTGAGGTGATCGCGGTGGCGCCCCAAAGCAGCAACAGCACGACCACGCTGCCGACGACCACCAGTTCGCGGTTCTGACGCACGAAACGCACCACCGGGCGAGGGATCAACCAGCGCAAGTCATCGTCTTCCGAGGCGCTTCCTGCGTGCGTCGTGCGGCCGGAGTTGTCACGCTGAGGCGTGCCTGACGAGGAAAACACGCCGCCGCCGAAGCGGGAAGCGGGCACCTCGGTCCAGTCGACGGCCGCATCCTGCGGCGCCACGCGTGCCTTGTTGGGCAGCAAGCCCGCGCCGCCGAAGGGGTTGGCCGGATCTTGGGCCCCGAACGGCTGGGTCGGCCGGGCTGTTTGTGGACCGGGAGATGCGCGGCCGCCTGCGGGCATTTCCTGGCGTGGCCGTTCGCCGCCTTCGAGACCCGGATTCTTTCCCTGCATCTCTAGCAGCATCTCGATCGTCTTCGACTGGTTCGGCACGCCCGTGATCGTGGCTCTGTCGATGATGCCGAGGGTCTTGCTGCCCGAGAGCAGCGCTCCAGCAGGTGCTTCTAGCGAGGGCAGCCCATTGGCGTCGGCCGGCAGGACCGGCGCCGCACCTGCGCGCGTCGTGATCACGCTCAGCATCAGGACAGCGGCGAACGACATCGGCCGAAGCGCAGCCATCCATCCCGCGTTTACGGCCTTGTGGGTCATCCTCGTCTGGTTAGCAAAATTTGCGCCGTTCGCAGTTTTTCGTGCGCATTCAGGGACTTGCGTGCAGGCCATCATTCGACGGAATCGAAGTGTAAGGATATCCGACACGTCGCGTTCCCTGGGTGGCGTGCCGATCGGCCCCTGAACGTGTTTTCAGCATCGGTTGAGAGAGCCAATAAAACAGACTACGATGTATATTATGTCAAATCAATGACGTCGGGATGCGATTCTTGCCTGGCCAATTTGTCCGGACCTCCCATCGAATCAGATGCGGTGCTGCCGCCGAACACATCGCTGGCATGTGCGCAACATCGAGCCAAGGGACAGCCGAACCGCGGAAACCGGTTTGGTATGCAGCAGCAAACAGACCTGGCGGTGACCCCGCGCTGAAACGGTCAACGCGATGCAAGACACCGGTGCCATCCGTCCGACACGAGAGCCCTCATGAAAATCTTCCATCGTCCTTCCAGATTCCCGTTCGGGGTCGCGCTGGCCCTGCTCACCGCCCTGGTGGCGGGCTGCGGCGGGGGCATGGACCCGATCCTGGGCACGCCGGTGGCGGGCTCGACGCCCTCGCCACCGACGATCACCGCAACAGCGCCGGCGGCAGCCACGCCACCGGTCACCGACGTGGCCACCAGCAGTCAAATCACGGTCACCTTCAGCCGGGTCGCCACGTTCACGCACGATCTCGAGCAATAGCTTCACCCTGCGCAACACCACGCTGGGCGTGCCGGTTGCCGGCACCGTGAGCTACGCCGCGTTGTCGAAGACGGCCAGCTTCGCCCCCACCGGCGGCACGCTGGCGAACAACAGTGAGTTCACCGCGACCGTCACCACGGCCGCCGCCGACCTGGCCGGCAACGGACTGGCAGGCAATACCGCCGTGGTGCCGAACGCGGGCAACCACGTCTGGAGCTTCACCACTGCAGCCCTCGGCGACACCACCCCGCCGACGGTCATTGCCGTCAATCCGCTGGACAACGCGACCAGCGTCTGCCTGCTGTCGGCCGTCAACGCCACCTTCAGCGAGCCGATGGACAGTGCGAACATCGACTCCGGAACTTTCGTCGTCACCGACGCCGGCGTGGCCGTGGCCGGCACCGTCAGCTACGACGCGGCGAACCGCCTGGCAAGTTTCACACCGACGGTGGGCTTTGCGGCAAGCCGTGTCTACGTCGCTACCGTCAAGTCAGGAAGCAACGGCGTGACCGATCTGGCGGGCAACGCGCTGATCAACGACAAGGTATCGCAATTCACCACCGGCACCCAGCCCTGCGCCACCCGGATCGATCTGAACACCGCCGCGGCGTTCAGCGCCATGGGCGGAAACGCCGGCGTCACCAACCAGGGCATCAACACCGTGGTCGTCGGCAACCTCGGCACCACGGCGGCCTGCACGCTGATGACGGGCTTCCACGACGCCACGAATGTCTATACCGAGACGCCGCTGAACGTGGGCGGCGTCAATGGCAGCATCAACTGCGCCCCGCCGGCGCCAGGAACGGCGACCACGGAAGCCATCGCTGCGCAGGCACTCGCCGACGCGAACACGGCCTACGACGCGATGGTCGCGCAGCCGCCCGGCAGCGACCCCGGCGCCGGTCAGCTTGCGGGTCTCGTGCTGGCGCGCGGGGTCTATACCGCCGCCGGCGGCACCTTCTCGGTCACCAACGGCGACCTGACCCACGACACGCAAGGCGATTCCAATGCGGTGTGGATGTTCCAGATGGGTGCCTCGCTGACGATCGGGCTGCCCGCCACGCCCAGCCGCGTGTTGCTGGTGAACGGCGCGCAGGCCAGGAATGTGTTCTGGCAGGTCGGCAGCGCGGCCCGCATCAATGATGGCAGCACGATGGTGGGCACGATCATCGCGCCGGCCGGCGTGACGATCTCCACCGCCGGCCAGACGGTCCAGACCAGACTGACCGGGCGCGCGCTGGGGCTCGTCGCCTCGGTGACGATGGTCAACACGACGATCGTCGCGCCATGAAACAGCGCCCCGTGCCCGCAGCTCCCCGACACCCCTGCGCCCGTCATCGTCGCACCCGAACGCCGCCGCGTGAGCTTCGAATCCGATTCCCTTTTCGGCTTCGACCGCTCAGAGGTGCGGCCTGAAGGGCGCGCCGATCTCGACCGCTTCGACCGTGAACTGCAGGGAGCGCAGTTCGAGGTGATCACCGTCGAGGGCCACACCGACCGGCTGGGCTCGACAGCCTACAACCAGGCACTTTCGACGCGGCGCGCAGACGCCGTCAAGGCCCATCTCGTCAGCTCCGCGGGCATCGATGGCAAGAAGATCAGTGCCGTCGGCAAGGGCGAATCAATGCCTGTGACGAAGGCCGACCAGTGCAAGGGCAAGGAGGCAACGCCAGCGCTGATCACCTGCCTGCAGCCCGACCGGCGGGTCGAGGTGGAAGTCACCGGAACGAAGTAGGCGACGGTTTCGGCGCCGGGGGGCGGGCCTGCGCCGCCCTGCCGGCCGGCCGCTCTGTCACTAGACTGCCTGCTTCCTGGCAGGCTCTCAGCCCAATCCCGCGACTCGCTACTCCGCACTGACCACGCGAGCCTGAACTACCCGTTCAAGTGATGGTCGCCATCCGCGGCTGACGGGCCCGGCTGCCGATATGCTTCGGCGGCCGGGCTTTTTCGCGGCTGTGCCACGGACCGCCGAGCGCGCGAGAGACCCCTGAACCCCGCCCGGCGACGGCAGCGGTCATCATCGCGGGCCAGCGTCGCCAGCGATATTCGGCCTGAGCCGGCGCGCGGCCGGAATTTGTCTCGGTGAGGAGTTGTATATGAGTGGGTCGAAGTCCGGGCCGTTCGAGCAGTCGTTCATGTTCCACATGATCCGCGACTTCTTCCTGCTCTTGCTGGCTGTCGCCGCCGTCGAGATGGGCATCCGCTACGCGGTGCTGCGTTATGACTTCAGCCAATTTGAGCCGGCGCGTGTCGACCGAGCGGCCGAGCGGCTGGGCAACGACATCAAGTCGATCATGCTGAACGCCGCCGGCCCGACGGCGGCGCTGACCATCTATCCGATCCTCAACCGCAACTACGACGAGCTCGGGCTGTCGATCGCCGTGCTGCCGTCGGAGGTGACCGTCGAATCGATGAAGCAGACCCGCAACATGACCGTGCAGGGGCTGCAGCCGCGCTGGCCGCAGGGCGAGCACCAGCAGTCTTCGGTCAACGTGAAGGCCGAGCAGTACTGCCTGGCCTGCCACGTCAAGGCGGCGGTGGGCGACGTGCTCGGCACGGTCACCGTGCGCAGCTATCTGGCGCGCAAGGAGGCGGTCTGGTGGCAGGAGGTGCGCGTCACTGCCGGCGCGCTGAGCCTGAAGATCCTGATCCACACCATCGTGCTGTTTCTGCTCCTGAAGGTGCGCATGGAGCCGCTGCTCACGCTGCGCTCCACGGTGGCCGGGCTGGCCAAGGGCGTGATGGACTTGTCGCCGCGAGCCGGCGTGAACACCGAAGACGAGTTCGGCGAACTGGCGCGCGACCTGAATCACTTTCTCGACCGCATCGCGTTGGTGGTCGCTGACCTCGACAAGATACTCAGCGAGGTGGTGACGGTCGGCGGCCGCCTGGGCACCCTGAACCGGGTGCTGGAGCAGCAACTCGATGGCATGCGTGATGCGGCGCTGCAATCACTCGGCAGCGGCGCGCAGCGTGGAATGGCCACGCAACTGACTGTGGCCCGCGAGTCGGGCGCCTTCGGCGTGCTGGCGCAGACGCTCGACGAGGTGGCGGCCGCCGGCCCGGCGCCGGCCGGTGTCGTCAACCCGTTGCGCGAGCAGGTGGCGCGCTTGCGCGCCAGCTTTGCCGCAGTGGCGCAGGCGGTCAACGACGCCGCGCCGCCCTTGGCGGTGACTTCGGAGCAATCGGCCGAGTACCAGGCCTTTGCCCAGTCGCTGCGCGAGATGGCCGTGCTCGAAGCGACCATGCAGTCGGTCGCCGAATCGGGCCAGCAACTGTTGCGCAGGCTGTCGGCAGACGGCAAGCGCCCGGCAGTACGCTGAGCGGGGCAGCCTGCCGCCCGATGGGAGCAGGTCGCCTCGCCACGACGTGGGCGTTTCAGCGCCGCGTCGTCTTGCCGTAACTGCGAAATTTCTCGATCACTTCCAGCATCTGCGGCTCGCCCAGCACGGCGGGCTCGGCAATCGCCAACGCCTTCAGATAGATCTCGCACAGCGCCTCGACCTCCTGGCAGACCTTCATCGCGCGCGCCAGCGTCGGGCCTGCGGCGACCAGACCGTGGTGGGCCATCAGGCAGGCGTCACGGTTCTGCATAGCCGCGGACACGGCCATCGACAGCGCTTCGGTGCCGAAGGTGTGGTACGGCGTGCAGGGCACGGAATCGCCGCCGGCCACCGCCACCATGTAGTGGAAAGCCGGCAAGCCGCGGTCCAGGCAGGCCAGCGCGGTGGCGTTCACGGAATGGGTGTGCACGATGGCCAGCAAACCCGGCCGGGCGGCGTAGATGGCGCGGTGGAAATGCCATTCCGACGACGGCTGCCAGTCGCCGTGCAGCGTGCCGTCGTCACCCATCCAGACCAGGTCTTGCGGCCGCAATTCGTCGGCGCCCATGCCGGTGGGCGTGATCAACATGCCCGCACCCAGGCGGTGGCTGAGGTTGCCGGTGCTGCCGCGGTTCATACCCAGGCTGTCGAGCCGGCGCATTGCCGCGGCGAGCTGATCGCGCAGCATGCGCTCATCGGTCGAGTCAATCATCGGAGCCCTTCCCGTTTTGCCATCAACTGGCGCAAGGCGCCCTCTTCCGCAGCCACCATCCCGTGTTCGGTGATCAGCCCATCGACCAGCCTGGCCGGCGTGACGTCGAAGGCCGGGTTGGCGGACCGCGCGCCGTCCGGCGTGAGCTGAACTTCCACGATGGCGCCGCTGGCGTCGCGACCCGTGAGGTGCGTGACCTCGCGCGCCGCACGTTCCTCGATCGGGATTTCGGCCAGGCCGTCGTACAGCGCCAGGTCGAGCGTCGAGGTCGGCATCGCCACGTAGAAAGGCACGCCGTTGTCGTGCGCCGCCAGTGCTTTCAGGTAGGTGCCGATCTTGTTGCAGACGTCGCCGCGCGCCGTCACGCGGTCGCAGCCGACGATCACCAGGTCGACCTCGCCGCGCTGCATCAGGTGGCCGCCGGCGTTGTCGCAGATCACCGTGTGCGGCACGCCTTCATGGCCCAGTTCCCAGGCTGTCAGGCTGGCGCCCTGGTTGCGCGGCCGCGTCTCGTCGACCCACACGTGCAACGGCACACCGCGCGCAAACGCCTGGTAGATGGGCGAGGTGGCGGTGCCCCAGTCGACGGTGGCGAGCCAGCCGGCGTTGCAGTGCGTCAGCACGTTCACGGGGCCGGGCTTGCGCGCCGCGACCTGCTCGATCAGCGCCAGGCCGTGGTGCCCGATGGCGGCGTTGACGCGCACGTCTTCCTCGGCAATGGCATCGGCTTCTTCCCAGGCCGCCGATGCACGTGCCGCCATCGGCAGCAGCAGCAGGTGGCGAAGCACACGTTGCACGGCCCAGGCCAGGTTGACGGCAGTGGGTCGGGCGGCCTGCAGCTGGGCGGCGTTCTGGCGCAGCGCAGAGTCGCCGGCATCCACATTCGCTGCCAGCGCCATGCCGTAGGCCGCCACCGCGCCGATCAGCGGCGCGCCACGCACCCACATGTCGCGAATGGCCAGATGCACCCCGGCGACGTCTGCCAGCCGTTCGAAGGCGAAGCGGTGCGGCAGGCCGCGCTGGTCGATGACGAACACGGCGTCACGGGCGGGATGTGCGAACACCGGACGAGTGGGCTTGCCGTTGACCTTCATCGCGCGTTCTCCGGGGCTGCTTCTCGCTGCAATGCGATTGCCGACAAGTGCAGTGTGCTCACAGCACGCGCCCTGCCACCATGCGCAGCCGGTCGACCATGGCAGGGTCGCGCGCATCGGGTGCGGTGATCAACGCGTGTTCCAGCGCCCTGCGGCAGGCACAGCCGGCGCCCTGCCCGTCGGCCGTCACCGTGTCGGCCAGCTTCACCACCAGTTCACGGGCCTGCGCGGCGTTGCCCAGCAGCATGTGGATGATGGCGTCGACCGTCACTGCGTCGTGCGCGGGATGCCAGCAGTCGAAGTCGGTCACCATCGCCACCGATGCGTAACAGAGCTCGGCCTCGCGTGCCAGCCGGGCCTCGGGCAGGTTGGTCATGCCGATCACGCTGCAGTTCCAGGAACGGTAGAGCTGCGACTCGGCCAGCGTCGAGAACTGCGGCCCTTCGATGGCCAGGTAAGTGCCGCCACGCACAAAGGGCACCGCGGCGGCCATGCCCGCCGGCGCCAGCGCCGCATGCACATGGTCGCCGAGGCGGCCGCACACCGGGTGCGCCATCGACACATGGGCCACCAGGCCGCGGCCGAAGAACGAGTTCTGCCGCTGCAGCGTGCGGTCGATGAACTGATCGACGATGACGAAGGTGCCGGGCGGCAGGTCGGCGCGCAGGCCGCCCACCGCGCTGAGCGACAGCACATCGGTGACGCCGAGGCTCTTCAGCGCGGCGATGTTGGCGCGGTAGTTCACCTCGCCGGGTGGAATGCGGTGGCCGCGGCCATGGCGCGGCAGGAACGCCAGCCGGGCCTCGCCGAGCCGCCCCATGAAGATCTGGTCTGACGGCTCGCCCCAAGGCGTTTCCACCGTCACCCAGCCGGTGTCTGTCAACCCTGGCAGGTCGTAAAGACCGCTGCCGCCGATGATGCCGAGGATGTTGCTGCGCATTCCGGCATTGTCGCCCTGCGTGGCGGTTTCGCGCAGCTGAGCGCGCCTCAGGCTGCCGCGCGCAGCCGCTCGGCCAACCGCTGCGCCGTGGCGAGCAAGGCAACTTCACGCGGTGCCTGGTTCTTCTGACGGTGGTCAGACCACACCTGGCGCCAGCGGCGCGCGCCGGGCGTGCCGTTCCACAGGCCCAGCATGTGGCGTGACGCATGCGTCCAGGGCACGCCCTGCGCGGCCAGGCCTTCCATATAGTCCACCATCGCCGCTTCCACGGTTTCGCGCCGCGGCGATGAAGATTCGTCCGCGCTGACGGCGCCGGTCAGGAACTGGCGGTCCCAGTCCGCCATCGTCCAGGGGTGGTGATAGGCCTCGCGGCCGACCATCACGCCGTCGACATGCAGCAGCTGGCCGGCGATCTGCTCAGCCGTTTTCAGGCCGCCGTTGACGACGATGGTCAGCTGCGGAAAGTCGGCCTTCAAGCGGTGCACGAAGTCATGGCGCAGCGGCGGCACATCGCGGTTTTCCTTCGGGCTCAGGCCCTGCAGCCAGGCATTGCGGGCGTGCACGATGAAGACCTCACAGCCGCCACGCTCGGCCACCGTGCCGACGAAGTCGCGCACGAAGTCGTAGTTCTCACCGCGGTCGATGCCGATGCGGTGCTTTACCGTCACCGGCAACGGCACGGCGTCGCGCATCGCCTTCACGCCGTCGGCCACCAGTGCCGGCTCGGCCATCAGGCAGGCGCCGAAAGCGCCTTTCTGCACACGCTCACTGGGGCAGCCGCAGTTCAGGTTGATCTCGTCGTAGCCCCACTGCGCCGCCAGCCGGGCGCAGGCCGCCAGGTCGGCCGGCTCGCTGCCGCCGAGCTGCAAGGCCAGCGGATGTTCCATGGCGCTGAAGTCCAGATGGCGTGGCACGTCGCCGTGCAGCAGTGCGCCGGTGGTGACCATATCGGTGTACAGGCGCGTGCGGCGGGTAATCAGGCGATGAAGGACGCGGCAATGACGGTCAGTCCAGTCCATCATCGGGGCCACGCTCAGACGCCATTGGCCAAGTTGTTGATTCATAACGATTATGTTTTTCTTTTAGGTCCAGACTGCCACCGCGCAAATAAACACGAGCCTGTCAAGGCCACTCTGCGGATTCTGCATGCCAATGAATAGGTGACTCGCGATGCTGCTGCGACCGATGGCTGAGCTGCCAGCCCTTGGCCGTCGAATTTTTTGGCGTCATTGCCATGAATTTGTGATGGCGTTCATGCCGAGTCGCCACGACGCCGCGGCCCTCCAGGCACGCGGCGTCACGATCGGCTGGAACCACTGTGAACCGGGCCTGTGCCCGCTCCTGGAAAGGCTGATTCCTTTGCGCCTGACATGGGTGGGAGAACTGCCTCTCCTGGCACGCGGCGCGAGGTGCTCACCAGGACCGGGCTGTCGTTCAGGACAGTGGTTTCAATTGCTGCAGCAGTGTCGGCACCAGCTCGCTGACGGTCGGGTGAATGTGCATCGCGCGTGAGATGACTGTGTATGGCTGCCTGGCGGCCATCACGTCCAGCAGGGCGTGCACGACCTCATCGCCGTTCAGTCCGAGGATGGCCGCACCCAGCAGCAACCGGGTGTCGGCGTCGACAAGAACTTTCATGAAACCCTGCGTTTCGCCGGCTTCGCGCGCGCGCCCGACACGTTGCATCGGCATCTTGGCGCGCAACACCTTGCGCCCGCTCGCCCGGGCTTCGGTTTCGGTGATGCCGATGCGACCCAGCGCGGGGTCGATGAAGAGCGCGTAGCAGGGGATGCGGTCGGTGATGCGTCGCGGGTCGTTGTCGAACAGATTGGCAACGACGATCTCGTGATCGTTCCACGCCGTGTGCGTGAAGGCGCCACGCCCGTTGCAGTCTCCGACGGCCCAAACGCCGTCTGCACTGGTCCGGCATTGGTCGTCGACGACGATGTAGCCGCGATCGTCGGTGCGGATGCCGGCCAGATCGAGCCCGAGTCCATCCGTGTTGGGCCGACGGCCGACGGCCAGCAGGACATGGCTGCCGCGCACGGTGGGGCTGTCCGTGCCGCAAGCCGCGCCGACGACGATCTTCCCGCCGTCCGGCGCCAGCGACAGGCACTCGGCACCCATCTCGAAACGCACGCCTTCGGCCTCCAGGATGCCGCGAATCGCATCAGACACATCGGCATCTTCGCGGGCCAGCAGCCGGGCTGACTTTTCCACCACCGTCACCGCGGCGCCGAACCGCCGCATCATTTGCGCGAACTCGAGCCCGATATAGCTCCCGCCGACGATGACCAGGTGTTCGGGCACCTCGGCCAGTTCCAAGATCGAGACGTTGTCGAGCGTCGTCACGCTGTCGATCCCCGGCAGCGGCGGGCGCACTGACCGTCCGCCGACATTGAGGAAGATGCGCGGCGCCGTGAGTCGCCGGCCAGCGACCTCGACGGTAGCCGGGCCGACGAATCGGGCGTCACCGACGATGACTTCCACGTTCTTCAGCCCGCGCATCCACGCTTCGACCGCCTGGCGCGACTGCACCACGATGCCGTCCTTGCGCGCCTTGACGCGCGCCATGTCCACGCTGAGCCGGCCGATGTCGAAGCCGAATTCCGCGCCGCGTTGGGCCTGTCGGATTGCACGTGCGCTCGCTACCAGGGTCTTCGTGGGCACGCAGCCGACGTTCACACAGGTGCCGCCGAAGTGTTGACGTTCGATCACCACTGTCTTGAGCCCCTCACTGCTGCAGCGCGCGGCAATTGCCGGCCCGGCCTGGCCCGCACCGATGATGATGGCGTCAAGTGCTTGTAATTGCATGGTGCGGGCTCCGGTTGCAAAGCGAAGCGTACCGCTCGGAGTCGTCCAGCGGGTTTGAATCGACTCGCACGGGACCACAGCTCAGACGCTCCTCACGGAAGCCGCACCGGACCGCACCGGTCGGACGCCGGCTTGCCGGCGCTGAAGTCGGTGGGCTCGATCTGACATCGTGGCCCGCAGGGGCCTCGCCGCTGATTTCTGGCCGAACGACCGGTTTGGCGCTGGAATGCGGACATCGCGGGACGTCCACCTGCCGCAACAGAAGCGCAAGAGCTGGCCTTCGACGTGACGTGACGCCACGCGGCGTCAAGTGTCATGCGAACGACAACTCGTCATCAGCTCGAACTGACGCTGCCGACCCGGAGCCCGCCCAGCCGGTCCGAAAACATGCTTTGAAAACCCGACTTCCCGAACCGGCCATGGCGTTGCGGCGTTGCCGGCAACGCAGGGGAGATACGCCGATTGCGTGCCACCCGCCGAATCACTAGCATCGGTTCAGACCTCTCGGCTCGTGCGCAAACTGAACGCCGGTCCGTCAGCAACAGGAGCGGATATGAAGATGCCTTGGGGTGTACTGGCCGTTTACGGTGCGTTGGGAATCTGGTTCCTTTTGCTCGTGCTGGGCATACGACGGCGCGCTTACGGTCCGTTCCTGGGGTTCGGGATCGCGTTCCTGCTGGTGCTGAACATCCGCTACTTCATCGACGGCGCACCCGCCGCAATTTCGTTCTTCATCGGCATCTACGACGTGCTCGACAACCTGGGTGTCGCCGCGTCTCAGGGGGCTGCCGCGCTCGCCCCATGCCCTGACAATGCATGCACGGTCTGGGGTGATCGATACCTCATTCATCCGTCATGGGGTGTTGCATTCCATGACCGCTTCCTGAACGGTCCTGCGTTCCGCACAGGGTTGCTGTACGCGCACATCGGACTCAATTCCGTGGTGTTCGTGCTGATGCACATTCAGCTTCTGCGCACCGGCTCTGGCAGCCATTCCGTGACTCACAGGTTTCTGGGCCGGGTCTCGTTCCTCTGTCTGACCGTGGGCACGATCTGCGCCATCTGGCTCGCCAGCGAACACGGGCCAGTCGGTGAATATGGCGGCAGCCTCTCGATGTACGGCTTCTGGTTCATGTCCCTGTGCGTCTATGGATGTGCCGTCATGGGCGTGCTGGCCATTCGGCAAGGTGACACGAAGAGCCACCGGATCTGGATGATCCGTTTTGCCGGGTCGATGTGGGGCGCGTTCTGGCTCTTCCGGGTCATGCTTTTCGTGGGCGGGCCGTTACTGCGAAACCACCAGGCCGCCAATCTGCTCATGTGCATCTGGCTGTCGGCACCGCTTGGCATCCTGATCGCCGAGCTGTTTCGCAGGAGATCGGATCAGCGGGCTTCAGCGGGGCAGAAGCCGCTGGACGCGCGGCAGGTCACGGCCGCAGTGCGAGTGGCCCGGTAGGGTGCGTTGCACTCCCGGTACCAGACACCAGGCTCCAACTCCGGACATTCCATGGCAATCCACAACGACCAACCCATCCGCGATCGCGCAAGCCTGGCTCGGTTTGAAGCCGCCATGACACTGGAGCAGCGCTTGCCCGAGCGCAGCGTGCTGGATGTGTTCGTGGGCGCCGCAAACCGTCAGCCCGAGCGCACCGCCATCACCATGCTGATGAGCGGCGCAGCCGACGAGCAGCCCCGCCGCGTCAACTACGGTCAGCTGCTGGGCCTGGTACGGCGCTCGGCGAACCTGTTCGCCAGTGTCGGCGGGCCCCGCCCCGGCGTGGCCTACATGCTGCCCGCCCTGATCGAGACTCACGCCACGTTGTGGGGTGCCGAAACTGCCGGTTACGCGGTGCCGATCAACTTCCTGCTGCAGGTCGAGCATATCGCTGCGCTGCTGGAAGCGTCTGGCGCGCGCATCCTGGTGGCACTCGGTCCGCATCCGGTGCTCGACATCTGGCAGAAAGCCATGGAACTGCGCCAGCGCGTGCCCGGCCTCTTGCTGATCCGGGTGGCACCGCCCGGCACATCCGTCGAGGAAGGAGTGCTCGACTTTCACGCCGCGGTGGCGGCCCAGCCGGATGACCACCTGATCTTCGGCGAGCCCGGCAAAGACCACGACGTGGCGGCCTACTTCCACACCGGGGGCACCACCGGTACACCCAAGCTGGTGGCCCACACGCACCGCGGGCAGCTGATTGCCGCACTGGGCGGCGCCGCAATGGGCAACTTCCGCGCCGATGACGTTCTGACCGGCACCTTCCCGCTCTTCCATGTGGCGGGCACCATTGCCTGCGGTCTGGCCGCCTTCATGGCTGGTATGGAACTGCTGGTGATGTCGCCGGGCGGTTTGAGGACCCCGGCGATGGTCCAGGGATTTTGGCGTCTGGCGGCACAGTACAAGGCCACACTGGTGGGCGGCGTGCCCACATCGATGGGCGCAGTGCTCGATGTAGCGCTGGACGGCGCCGACATCAGCGCGGTGCGTGCCGGCGTCACCGGCGCGGCCTTGTTGCCGCCGGCGGTGGGCGCGCGATTCCGGCAGTTGACGCGTCGCAACCTGTTCGAGGTCTACGGCATGACCGAAGCCTCTGGCCTGATCGCGTACGACCCATTCGCAGGCGCAGGCAGTGCGGGGTCGGTGGGCTGGGCACTGCCGTACACGCGGGTGGAGGTGCGCCGTCTCGGCGCCAATGGGCAGCTGGGCGATGCCTGCGACACGGGCGAGGTTGGCGTGATAGGGGTTCGTGGGCCCCATGTGTCACCGGGTTACCGCAATCCCGATCACAACGCGGGCATCTTCGAGGGTGGCATGCTCAACACTGGCGATCTGGGCTACACCGACGAGCAAGGCCGCCTCTACATCGCCGGGCGCTCCAAGGACCTGATCATTCGCAGCGGTCACAACATCGACCCCGTGATGATCGAGAACGCGATGACCGAACACCCGGCCGTTGCGGTGGCCGCTGCCGTGGGCATGCCCGACGCCTACGCGGGTGAGCTGCCGGTGTGCTTTTTGGCATTGCGCCCCGGCGCACAGGTGAGCGACGTCGAGTTGCACGCGCACGCACAGCGACGGATCGGCGAACGCCCGGCCTGGCCCAGGCATTTCCACATCGTCGAGGCGATTCCCATGACCTCGGTCGGCAAGATATTCAAGCCCGAATTGCGCTGCGACGCGGCAGCGCGCATGGTCAGGCATTTGCTGAACGACCAGTTCCAGTTGGCCGATGCGCAGGTGCAGGTCAGCACCGGGGGGCCGCGCGGAATGCGCGTGAGCGTGTCGGTGCCGGAGGCCTCACAGTCGGTCGTGCCTGCGGTCAAAAAGACGCTCGACGGCTACCTTTTTGAATCGCAGGTGCAGGTCGGTTGAGGTCGTGCGTCAGGCGCGGGGTCTCACGGGGTCTGCATGCCAGACCGCTTCACAGGTTTCATCTCGAAGGCGTTGAATTCGCTGATCTGCTGTTGACTCGGATGGCCTCACCACGGCGCCCTGCTCCGGCGCAGGGGTGCCTATTGGTCGATCACACGCGCAGCCTCATCGGCATCGTTCTGGCCATCTTCAATGTTTCGGCACGGCAGCTTCACTTCGGGGCCGGATGTTGGCGCAGCGAGTTTCGCCAACCTTGAGCGTTCGCCCTGGCCTCAAGCCGGCCTCCAGAACCAGCGCCTGAGCAGGCAAGTGCGTGAATGGAAGTCTGCCAGCGCCACGGTCGCGCTGCTATCTGTGTCTCGTCAGCCGGCGTGGCTGGCGCCGCAGCGGCGCCCGACACGGTGGCGGCACTGGTGGCTCGGGGGGCTCAAGCGGACAGGCCACCGCGACGTTTTCACCGGGCGGCGCGGCTTCTGCCGGCACGGGCGGCAGCATGGGCTCGCCGCGCTCGCCAGTCAAAAGACGCTCTGCGTTCTGAAGAGCCTTGAATGCCAGCCACAAGCAGGCGTGGGCGGTAGGAGCGTGGGCGGTAGGAAGCTGTCGGGCAGGCCCTTTGGTGTCGAAGCTGCCCGACGACGCGTCGCTCATCGCGGGCTGCCCGGTGAAAGCCAGCCCGCTATCCGCGTTCGCGCACTGCTCGGGCAGCGGTCAGCTTGAGCACCGTCTGGATCAGCAGCGCCAGCTGGATCGGCTTCCCCAGATGCGCCTGGTAGCCAGCCTCGATCGCGCGGGTGCGGTCTTGCGAGCGCGTGAACGCTGTGAGGGCGACAGCCGGCAGCACCGCTGCGCTCAACGCAAGAACGCCGCGCACCTGTGCGATCAACTCATAGCCGTCCATGCCGGGCATGCCGATGTCACTGACCAGGATGTCAGGCCGAGCATCTCTGAGCACCTGGAGCGCGGCTGCGCCCGAAGCGGCGACCTTCACCTCGGCACCGCATTCGGCGAGCAGGCGGCGGACGAGTTCGAGCACGTCGGGCTGGTCATCGACGAGCAGCACGGTGATGCCCTTCAGCGAGAAGTCGCCTTCCGATGCGGGCGCGGCGAAGTGAGGCGCATTTGGCTCGGCCTCTCGCACCGGCGCCGTTTGCTCGAAGGGCACTGCCGGTCCGGTGCTTTCCGGGACCTCATCTGTCGCGCCCGGCAAGGTGACGACGAACAGCGCGCCGTGGCCGGAGCCCTCGCTGTGGCCCGTCACCGTGCCGCCATGCAACTCGATCAGGCGGCGCACGATCGAGAGTCCGAGTCCGAGGCCGCCATGCTCGCGCGCCGCCGAACCGTCGGCCTGGCTGAACCGGTCGAACAGGAAAGGCAGGAAGCGCGGTTCGATGCCCTTGCCGGTGTCTTTGATCGACAGCGTCACCGAGCCCCCGGGCAGGACGTCGGTGCTCATGGTCACGACGCCGCCTGGGGCTGTGAATTTGATCGCATTGCTCATCAGGTTCGAGAGAACCTGCTGCAAGCGAGTCGCGTCGCCGCGAACTTGCGCCGCGGCGCTCTCGGTGAGTTTGATTTCCAGGGTCACGCCCTTCGCCTCGGCCGATGGGCGCAGCGTGTCGGCCACCGCGACGGCCACCACGCCGATGTCGAGAAGGCCGATCTCCATCGTCAGCTTTCCCGAGACGATGCGGTTCATGTCGAGCAAGTCGTCGATCAGGCGCGCCTGCATCTTGCCGTTGCGGGCAATCGCATCGATGCCCCGGCGCACCGTTTCGGCATCGACCGCAGGCCGCTTGAGGATGTTGGCCCAACCCACGATCGCCGCGAGCGGCGTTCGCAACTCATGGCTCAGCGTGCTCAGGAATTCGTCCTTGACGATGGCGACGCGCTCGCTTTCGAGCCGCGCCGCGCGCTCGGCATCGAGCAGCTGCTCGCGCATGCGTTCGTTGTGCTTGCCGTCCGTCACGTCATGCATGACTCCGAGCACATGCCGCACCGAGCCGTCGTCGCTCGATTCGGGGACCAGGCGCACCGCATACTGCCTCATCCCCAGCGGGCCCTTGAACTCGAGCTCAAGTTCGTGCGGATTGCCACTCTCGAACACCTGGCGCAGCGCGTTGTTCCAGAGGTCGCCGCTCTCGGGCAGCATGCCCAACGCTTGCTGCGTCTTGCCGACGATCTGCGACGGCAGCAGGCCGGTCGCGCGGGTAATGGCCGCATTGACAAAAACACAGCGCAGCTCGGTATCGAAGCGGGTCATCACGTCAGGCGCGTTGTCGGTCAGCGTGCGCAACTCGCGTTCTCGTGTATCGAGCTGCACACGGCTTTCGCGCAGCGCCTGGGCATCGGCACGGCGCGATGTCGCATCGCGCGAGATGACCAGCACCCGGGCGACCTTGTTCGAGCCGGCGTCGCGAATCGGGGCGAAGCTCACCTCCCACCACTTCATCGTGCCCGCAAAGGTCGGGCAGCCGGCCTCGAATGTGCTGGGCCGCCCCTCGACCGCCGCCGCGACCGCCGCATCGATCCCGGCCCGCGCCGCCTCGGGCCAGATCTCCGACAACCTGCGCTGCATCACAGCGTCGATGCGGAGGAGTTCGAGCATGCACCTGCCGTTCTCGTTCAGGTGCTGAATGCGCCCCTCGACATCGAGCACCTTCACGCAATCGGTGCTGCTGTCGAGCAGGCTGCTGTTGAAGGCTTCGCTCTCGCGCAACTTCGCTGCGACTTGCGAGCGCTCGCTCGATTCGCTCAGCTGACAGCCGATCGCAGTGATGAAGTCGATGTCGGCGCGGCTGAATTCCCGTCTCGTGCGCGAGGCGAAACTCATCGTGGCGATCAGCCTCCCGGCAGCCACGACCCGGTGATGTGCAACAGCGCGAGCGCCCAGCGACTTCATCAGTTCGGCCACAGCCGCGGGCGGCACTGCACCCTCGCAAGCCGGGCTCACGACAGCACTGTCGCCGGGCGGAAAGCTCGCCGCTTCATCGCGATACGCCTGAGCAAGGCGCGCCGCGGCATCTTCATCGATGCCGATGGCCTTTTGCGCAGGCTGAGCGCCAGCATCGGCGTGTGGGTCGTGGAAGTTGTGACACTGGAGATCGGCGTCGATCAACGCGCCGACACGCTCCAAATGTGCGAGCACTGACTCGGGCCGGTCGTCCACCACCGCGTTGGCGCCCTCGGCCATCAAGCGCTGGCGGTTGTGGTGTCGCATCAGATCGCGCTGCATCGCATGGCGCTCGACCGTGTTCTCGACGGCGCGGGTCAGGCTCTCGGGGCCGAGCCAGGCTTTGCCGACGTAGTCCTGAGCGCCGGCGCGCAGCAACGCGCGGTGCTTCTCGGGCGCGACGCCGATGGTCAGAATCAAGACCGGTGCGCGCAGCAGACCGTCGCCGTCGCGGGGCAAACGTGCGAGCACATCGAGGCCGTCGCCGTCGGGCAGCCCGAAATCGAGCACGATGCAGTCGAATGCCGGCGTCGCCGCGCCGAGCTTTACTGCATCGTCGGCCGACGCGGCCTCACTGAAGACATAGCGGCGCGACGAGCCGGTGATCAGGGCGGCTTTCGATTCGGCGCGGTCAAGGGCGTTGTCGTCGACCAGCAGGACGCGCCACGGGGCGAGGGTATCGGTGCTCATGCCTTGTGGTT
>Ga0163144_10005772_pt1 | contig 27511 bp, 18 predicted proteins | sample OliLak19BULKMAT1_FD_123175 | JGI IMG/M metagenome (GOLD analysis project Ga0163144, IMG submission 123175) | Freshwater microbial mat bacterial communities from Lake Vanda, McMurdo Dry Valleys, Antarctica - Oligotrophic Lake LV.19.BULKMAT1 | ecosystem: Environmental > Aquatic > Freshwater >... | reverse complement strand
GTATTATTATTCGCATAAGTTCCCGCACCAATCATAGGTGTATCTCCAACTCTGCCATTTTTTTTATTAGTCATGCCGCCAGTACTTGTACCTGCCGCTAAATTTCCGTTTACATCTATGGCTACGCAGCCAACAGTTCCAAACTTTTTTTCGGAAGTGTGATCTAAAATAATTGTATCACTTTCTTTTGCCTGTAATAATTGGTCATATCTCATTTGTACAAAAAAATAATCATCTGGCATTAATTGGGCATTTATTTTTTTAGCAAATTGCATTGCGCCATTGCCAGCTAAAAAAACGTGTTCGCTTTGTTGCATAACTGCTTTTGCAAGCGATATTGGATTTTTAATATTACTCACACCTGTTACTGCGCCTGCCATAAGGGTAGCGCCATCCATAATAGAGGCATCCATTTCATTTTTGCCCTCGTTAGTAAATACAGCACCTTTACCTGCGTTGAACAAAGAATTGTCTTCTAAACTTTTAATAGCAGCTTCTACGGCATCTGCGCTACTTCCGCCAGCTTTTAAAATAGTTTCACCATCAGTAATGGCCTCTTGCAAAGCAGTTTTATAAGCTAATTCTTTTTCGGGAGTCATTGATGAGCGAAGGATAGTGCCTGCTCCGCCATGTATGGCTAATGCGTATGGTATCATAGTTTTTATTTATTAGTTTTTAGTTGTAGGTTGTTTGAGATTAGTTTTTTGATATTTTTTTTTAATTTTTATAAATTATATAAATGCTCGATATGTTTGCTCTATCTTCCCAATTATTAATATTAAATTTTAAAATCCATTCGGGGTACAAGGTATAAATCCGTTTATTTTTATATTTTTTTAATTCGTTACCCAAGTTTGCAGTATTAGTAAAAACAATTGCAGAATCTTGTTTTAAATTTTTAAAATATGTACTTAATTCGGTTTCGTTGTTAAATAAAATTTCGGTAATAGTTTTGGGTTTATAAAAGTTAGTGTGCAGGCCTGCTAAGCCAAATAAATACTCGTTAATACACAAAACTGTACTATTTGGTTTTAAATTATTATAGCCATATTTATAATAGGGCAAAGTTTCTTGGGCAGGAGCAAATGTGCGGTATATGAGCATGGCGCTATTTAAAATTATAAAAAATTTAAAACTAAAATTTATAACTTTTAAATTTAAAAATTTTGAGGCTTGGTATTTTTCAATCGCTTTATCAATTCCTACTGAGGTTAAGTAAATAAACATAAACCACATTGGGAATAAAAATCGCATTTCTTTATGTCCAATTGCAAAATGCCCGATTAAAAAAGGTATTAAAATAAACGTGAAAATATGTTGGGGTTTAAATAAAACACCTTTACCTAAAAACCAAAATAATACTAAGCTAAGGGGTGGAACAGCCATAACAATAAATAATTCGAAATATTTCCACCAAGGGTCAACACCAAAACTAGCCGCAACGTTTTGAATAATATTTACGCTAAAATAATTGTAAGGTGTTAGTATCCATGTGCCATAAAACCATCTATCAATTGCAACACAAATAAACATAATAATGCTACTAGATAAAATAAGCGACAGCCAATTTTGCAAGCTAATTTTTTTAATAAATAAAAGCCAAACTCCCAAACCTATTATGGCAAATGCCATTTGAAACCTAAAAAAAAAGGTTAATCCAATTAAAAAACCAATGCTAAAAAAAGACACTATTTTTTTTAAGTTTGAAGTATATGGCTTAAGTACTAAATAAATTACCCACAAAAAACTTATTGTAGCAGTATTTTCGGAAGAAAAGCGAACGTTTATGTAAGGTAAAAACCATAAAAAAAAACTTAATAATATAAATAACTTTTTGCCACGTTCTGTAGCCAAATCTGCTACAAATAATAGTAATAATTTACAAATAATAAACCAAGCTAAAAAGGCCATTATTAACCTAAATACCGAGGCAATAATAAATGGATTGTAAAGCCCAATAAAGTGAAAAAAACTTGTAAAATAATATGCAATAAAAGGCTGTAAAGCTGGCCTAATTTGTGCTAAAAATTCCCAAGGCAAATCGGCAGGAGGCGTATTTTGTAATTTATAAGTACTAAATTCTAATATTTGAAAATGTTCGTCGGGATGATGAAAGCCAACACTAAAATATGCCGTAACAGCATATAGCAGTAAACTCCATTTAAAATAGACTGCATAAGATGATTGAAAAATTGTCTTCATAAAAAATTATTATTGTTTTATATTTTAAAGCCAATTACCAAAACATCATCTACTTGTTCATAACTACTTTTCCAATTATTAAAATTTTGTTCTATTATTTTTTCAATTTCGTTAATTGGTTTATCTGAATTTGCTGTAAGTAAATCTTTAAAAATTTTAGTCATCATTTTTTTACCATTTTGGCCACCAAATTGGTCAGCATAACCATCGCTAAAAATAATTATTAAATCGTTTTTTTGAATAGATATTTGTTGCTGCTGGTACTCAAAATTTAATTCGGTATGCCCAGCAATGCATGATTTTGTTGCTTTATACTCATTAAATTGATTATTTCTTATGAGCCATAACGGACGATTAGCACCCGAATATAAAAGCGTATTAGTTTCAATATTTAAATGCAACAGGGCTATATCTAAGCCATCCTTTTGTTTGGCATTTGTAGCATCTTGCTTTAATGCGTTTTTTATATCATTATTAATAATGTATAAAATTTGTGAAGGTTGTGATAATTTTTTTTCGAAAACAGAGTGGTTTAATTTATCCATACTTACAATACTCATTAATGAGCCTGGTACTCCGTGCCCTGTGCAATCGGCGGCAGCAATTAGTAATTGAGTTGATGAAAAACTATGAAACCAATAAAAATCCCCACTTACAACATCCTTAGGTAAATAAAAAATAAAACTTTGTGGGAGGTGTTTTTTTAAATCATTTACATCTGGTAAAATAGCATTTTGAATGCCTTTGGCGTAATGAATACTTTGTTCTATTTCTAATTTTTTTTCGTTTATAATTTTGTTTTGTTTGGTTAGTAACGCATTAGTATTTTGTTTTTGTGTGTTGCTTCTAAATAAAAAATACAATATAACTAAAATTAATATTCCAAAAATCGCGAGTCCCAAAATAACATACGAATTATTTTTATTTTTAACGCTTTGCAATTGCGATTTTAATTGTAACTCATTTAATGCTTTATCTTTTTTTTCTAATTTGTAATCACCTTCTTTTTGTAATAAATTTTGATTAAATATCTTTTCGTTAATAGAATCAGATAAATTTTTATATTTTAAACTATACTCAAAAGCTTCTTTATATTTTTTTTCTTTTTTAAAAATATAAATGTATATTCTGTAATATAGTAAACGATTAGGTTCGTTAGCTGCGTTTTTAAAATTGGCATTTATACTTTTTAAAATATTTTTTGCTTTTTCTAACGAGTCTAAATAGAAATAAGTCTCAGCTAAAATAGTAGCATTACCTATATAATTATAATCATTTGATATTTCTTTTGCTACTCTAATACCTCTTAAGCTATACAGCCTAGCATTATCATAATCAAATTGGGATAAATAATATCCTGCTAAGTTTGCACAACAACCCGCCTCGTTTGTTTTGTGTGAAGAATTTGTTATTAAAATAAAGCTATTTAAAAAATATTTTAGACACGAATCTTTAGAGTGGGGAAATTTATCCGAAAAATCTTTATAAAAATTCCCTAAAGCATCATCAATTAAAATAAGGTTACTTGTATCTTTTTGCGTATTAAAAATTTGTAAGGCTTCGTAAAAGTAATTAACTTGATTATATTGTTTTAATTGTAATGTTTTTATCCAGCCAATATTATATTTACTTTTGGCTATTATTTTATCATTATGCAAGCTATCACCAATTCTTAAAGTTTTTAAATAATATACCATCGCATTATTAAAATCATTTGCATACCAATAAGCATCAGCCATAAATTCATGCAAGTTTGCTTTTAAAACTGGCTTATTTATATGATTGTGAATTTGTAGTGCTTTTTGGTAATATTGTTTACACTTTGTAAGATTACTTGAACAATAAATATTAACTAATTTGTTATATAAATATAAACTGTCTATTGCACTTTTTGCTTTTTTTAAATTATTTAAACATACATTTTCACGAGAAATATTATTGCTTGCTTGAAATATTTTTGGAATAAAAATAAAAAATAAAGCTATGTACCTTAGATTAGATAGTATCAATTGTTTAATTATTTGGCACAGCTATTATTATATACTTTTTTTACCTCGGGGTTTTCTAACACCTGAAACGTCATATAAGGTTCGCCAAATAGTTTGCAATACCTATCGGGGTTTTTAGTTTTTGCAATTTCTAAAGCGCGGGCAAAAGTGCGACTATAATATTTTTCCTGTACTCGGCTAGCACTTGCAATGTACATAAATACTAAACCTTCGTTTACATCAGGCTTGTTTAAATAAGGCTCTAATAAAGTAGCAGCATATCTATAATCTTTCGACCGGCTAAATACATAACTTAGTTTTAAAGCGTTTTGCCAACTGGCATCTTTAATGTTGTAAAAAGATTTTATACGGGCAATACAAGCATCTATTTGAGCATCGGCATTTTCGGCGGTATCCAAGCTTTCAATAATTTTAAATTGCCATTCAATATTTAAACCATTTACATAATTACTATCTAATTTGCCATAAAGCCCATCAATAGTTAGTTGCACTTGGGCTTGGTGGTCGGGGTTACCAGCATTAGTATCTAGTTTTAACTGGCAAAAAACTTTATTGTACTGTAATATTGGATTGCTTGGTTCTAATTTTAATAAGCGCGCAAATGTTTCATCATCTTCATCATCAATACTATTATTTAATTGATATTTATAATAAACTATATTATTTACTAAACCAACATTTGCTAAGCTTTCACTTATTTTCAAACTATCTAGGACGGCTTCGTTATATTTATTTTCAAGCATACGTTTGCCAATAAATTCCATAATTTTATAGGCTTGGTTTGTATTATTTGCTTTTAATGCACGGGCAAAACTAACGGTTGTAAATTTTAATTCTTTAGAACCCGTTATATCATAAGTAACATCCATTACAATTTGGGCAAATCTCTCTTTGGCTAAAATTGGTTCTAATTCTTTTTGTAAATTTTCATCGCTATTAATTTTTGCAATGGCTTTATGTTTACCTAAATTTACTAAACTAGCATATTTGCCATCCTCATTTTCGAGCATAAATAATCCCCAACTATCTTTAGTTTGGATAGTTGGCCGAATTTTGTTATTTTGAAAACTTTGTAAAACACTTACCACGCTTTCGGCACGCTTGAGTTGCAGCTTCGAATTAGCAACCGAATCACCTTCAATTGAAGCGTAAGCATAGATAAATAAACCATCAATTAAAAAATCGGGTTCGTTTAAAGCTTTAATAAATGGTTGTATGTCTTCTTGTTTAAATTCGGCTTTATTTTTTTCGAATGGAATAGTAAAATTAATAATCGAACTTTCATTTTTAGGTTCAAATTGTGGTTTTAAACTTGTCGAATTTTTTGCAGGAAGCAAACCAATTGGTGTGTTGCTTGCAATATTACCGTTTTCAGTGTAACCACGAGTAATGGTTTTACATACTTTTTTATCTTGAACCACAATTAAATTAAGTTCGTAAGGACCTGTAATTTTAGGATTAAATTTACCTATTTGAATTTCTATGCCTTTAATTTTTCGCTTTTTCTTAGCATCTACATTTTTAAGAAGTAAATTTTTCTTAAATAGTTTATCTCTATAAACAACATTATTCATTACGCCTTTATTGTATAAATTATTATCTACAATATTATAATCGGCAGGAACATATTGGCTACGCTGCACTATATCAACCGCCAAACCATCAGTAGATTTTTTTATAACCCGTCTTAATTCACGTGAATTTGGGTATTTTAAAAATATCTTATTTCCACTAACATATAAGCCTTTTTGTAATACATCGTAATTACGCCATCGCTCGCAGGTTTTACATTTTCGTACATCTGGGCCCTTTAAACCTTTTGATTTTGAATTAAACGGAATTTCTAATTGTTTTTTATGAATAACACCTCCGTTTAAAATATCATATCCGCCAAAAACCGCGCTAACAAATACTTTTTTACTATCATCAGAAAGTGAACAAGATATGCCCACCAAAGTAAATTTTGGGTTGGTTACAATTGGTAGGTTTTTAGGGTTGCTTTCCCAACGGTTATAAATTGTTTTAGCAACATCGCTAGTTTTATAATTTTCGCGCCCTTTACTAATAGGAGCTTTCATGGTTATTTCTTCGCCACGTTTAGTAGCACCAGCTTTTTTTAAATGTTTTAAAGTTTGTTTTTGTTCGATTTTATCTTTGTTGGCACTCGCCATTTTATCGGCGCTCAATTCCCCCGAAAACTGAAGCATTTCACTCATTTCGAGTGTATCTAAGCCTTTGCTAATGCGAAAACGGTTTAATTCTTTTAAAATAACTTTTGGCAGTTCTTCTAACTTAAAATTTTCATCGCTAATGGTTTTTTTCTTCTTTTTTTGGGCAAATGTATTTAAGCACAATAAAACAAGCAATAGTGGAAAAAGTAATTTTTTCATAAATTAAATTTGATTTGTAAAATATGAAAAATATTTATAAGTGCAATAAGTTTATTTTAAATGGTTTTGCACAAAAAAGTATGTAATTGGTAATAAATTTAATATTTTATCAATTTAAAAAATTATTTTTTAGGCCAAATTTTTTAAAATAAATTACTAAAATAAATTAATTTTATTATAAAGCGTATTAAAAAATAGTTATTTTAAATATAAACAATATTAAAGCCATAATGAAATACTTAGTAATATTGAATTTATTAATTTTATCATCCTGTAGTAATAATTTAGAGGAAGTAAAAACAAAAAGTAAAAGAACCCCCTTTAATCTTAAAAAGCGATACAATAAATAAAGTTGGTGATAATGGATTTAAACAAGGCAAATTGTATATTTTTAAACGAGCAAGCAACAGTGTAATAAAGGGTGGCAAACCTTTAGATACATTGTATTATAAAAACGTCACCCTTTAAAATTAACCTATTCAATCTTATTTATACCCTCTATTTTTCATTTTTTTAATTAACAAAAATTAAGGTGACTTTGTATTTAATAGATAAAAAACTTACTATTTTTGGGTATAAAATCGCTTTACTAATATTAAAACTGAAGATCGCATTATTTTTTATATTCAACACAGTATTTCTCTTTGGTCAAATAGAAATATAGCATTACTTGTATTTAGCTAATAAAGCTGATTCGCTATATAATATCAAGGAATACAAAAATTCACCACGTATGTGTTCATGCGCTTTTAAAACTTATGGCGGCAATTCAACCCTTGCCCACAGATATAAAGCTGGCTGTGCTTGGGCCTTAGCAAACTATCCTGATAGTTCTTTTATAATCTTTTTCGAGCAGCTCAAAAAGGAAAATACAGTGATTACCAATCAATTATTTCCGATTCTTCTCTCCTAAGTTTACATCGTGATAGAAGATGGGATTCACTTATTGCTATTATTAACCATAACTTTCAAATCGCAGAGGCTAAAATTTATAAGCCAATTAAAAAAATTCTTGACATCATATTGAATGAAGATCAAAGGTATAGGATTCAAGTAGAGGAATTGGAAAAGGTTTACGGGCCTAAGCCAAATACAGTTGCCGAAATATGGAAAACAATTAAATTATTGATAAGTCTAATCTCATAGTGGTTAGTTCAATATTAGATAAGCATGGTTGGTTAGGAATAGAAGAAGTAGGGGAGAATGGAAATTTAGCATTATTTTTAGTTATACAACATTCAGACCAATCTACTCAAGAAAAATATTTGCCAATGATGCGCAAAGCTGTTAAGAATAAAAAAGCATCAGCAAGTAGCTTGGCGTTATTAGAAGATAGGGTGGCACTTAAACAATATAAAAAACAAATATATGGCAGTCAAATTAGAAGGGGCGAATCTGGTAAATATTATGTATTACTGTTACAAGACCCCGATAATGTAGATAAACGGCGAGCTGAAGTTGGGCTTCAACCACTTGCAGAATATGTTCGCCAAAGGCAAATTAAATGTGATGTTGAGGGATATAAAAAAGCTAACAAATAGTGATTTTTTAATATACATCATATAGTAAAAATATTACTCTTTTTAATTAATTTTATAAATATATTTTATTTTTTGTACATTTTAAAAGAAACTAATCGCATTAAAATGTTTTAATTTGATTTGATAATGTTTTTTCTTCTTCATTAGTTTTTTCATTACTAAAATAAATTATATTTCTCTTTTCATCAATTAAATGTGTTGTTGGAGTTTCTAAATTCAAGGTAAGTGTTTGTTCACTTTCTTTAGTAATAAAACCAAGCATAATTGCGTTACTGTAACGTTCATTAATAAAACTTATATCTTCTTTTTTATCTTGTAATAAAACTATAAATTTACTTTCAACATTCTTAAATTTTAATATTGAATTTAATAGATTTATACAATTATCGCAGTATAAATGAGTAAAATTTAAAATTAATTTATATTTTAAAAAATCGCTAAGACTTTTCGAATTACCATCTAAATCATTAAAATATAAATCGGGAAAACTACAATTATATATTTCCTTTACATAGTGTTTCGCTCTTCTTTAAATTTGTTTGTAAAATAGTTTCTATTTTTTCTGTAATTAGAAAATAAAATTGAGCTATCGTTTTTATATTTAATTTTATCATCTTTAAATATTTTGGCTAAGGTATCTTGTAAAAAACTTTAAAATTTACATTGAGAATTTATAATATCATTACTTAGTTTATAAAAATTTTTAGTTTGAGAAAAGCAAGTATTTATAAAGTAAAAAAATATTATAAATAAAAGTACTCTTATTATTTTGCACTCAACGTTATGTAAGGAATAATAATTTCTTCTAAACTTACGCCGCCATGCTGAAAAGTATTTTTATAATAATTTACATAATGATTAAAATTATTTGGATAGGCAAAAAACCTATCTTCTTTTGCAAACACAAAGCGAGTACTAGGATGTTGTTTTGGCAAATAAGCATCGAAAGGGTTTTTAATTTCAAATACTTCTTTGGGGTTATAATCTAAAGCCTTACCTTGTTTATAGCGCAGGTTGGAGTTAACATTTTTATCGCCCAAAATTTTGGTAGGCTGTTGTACTTGAACCGTGCCGTGGTCGGTAGTAATTACAATTTTAATTTTTTTATCGGCTAATTGTTTAATAATATCTAACAAAGGCGAGTGCTCAAACCAACTCACAGTAATACTGCGGTAAGCAGGTTCATCATCTGCCAACTCACGTATTACTTCCATTTCGGTACGTGCGTGGCTAAGCATATCTACAAAATTATAAACTATAATATTTAATTTATTTTGTAGTAAATTATTTACATTATCGGCTAATTTTTTGCCTGCAGCATGGTTGGTAATTTTATTGTAACTCATTTTAATATCTTTATTTAAACGCTTTAATTGCGCATGCATAAAGGCTTCTTCATGTAAATTTTTACCACCATCTTCTTCATCGTTTAACCACATATCTGGAAACATTTTTTCCATTTCGCTAGGTAATAAGCCACTAAAAATTGCATTACGAGCGTATTGTGTTGCAGTTGGTAATATACCAAAATAGCTTTCTTCGCTATCAACTTTATAATAATTTTGAATTATAGGTTGAATCATTTTCCATTGGTCAAAACGCAAATTATCAATAACAATTAAAAAAATAGGTTCGTTTTTATTTAGTTCGGGTAAAAATTTATTTTTAATCAACGTGTGGCTCATTGTTGGTGAACTGGCAGCTTTGCCATTTAACCAACTAATATAATTACGTTCAATAAATTTAAAAAACTGTGTATTAGCATCGGCTTTTTGCATTTTTAAAACATCAAACATGCTTTTATCTTGCAATTTATCAATTTCTAATTCCCAAAATATTATTTTTTTATATAGCTCGGTCCACTCTTGCCATGTTAGGTTATCGTTAATTTGCATACCAATATTACCAAACTCTTTACGGTATTCGGTATTTGTTTTTTCGCTTACTAAACGTTTATTATCTAATGCTTTTTTTAGCGATAATAATATTTGATTTGGATTAACTGGTTTTATTAAATAATCAGCTATTTTTCCACCAATAGCATCGTCCATAATATGTTCTTCTTCGCTTTTGGTAATCATTATAACTGGTAAATCGTTGTTTACCTGTTTAATTTTTAAAAGTGTTTCTAAACCAGTAATACCTGGCATATTTTCATCTAATAAAACAGCACTTATACTTTTATCTTCTTTCACTAAATCGTAAGCTTCGTCTCCGCTAAGGGCAGTAATTACTTCGTAACCTTTGCTATTTAAAAATAGTAAATGAGGTTTAAGCAATTCAATTTCATCATCTGCCCACAAAATTTTAATTTTTTCCATACAATTAGTTTTATAACAAATAACGTATTATTTTTAAATTCATTATGTAATTTAACACATTTTAGTTTTTGATGTTAACCAACAAGCGCAAAATAATAAACGACCCCATTTATGGTTTTGTAACCATACCTAACGAATTAATTTACGATTTAATAAATCACCCTTATTTTCAACGATTGCGAAGAATTAAACAATTGGGTTTAACTAATTTAGTGTATCCGGGGGCTTTGCATACTCGCTTTCATCATGCTATAGGGGCAATGCATTTAATGCAAGAAGCCGTTTTAAATTTAAAACAAAAAAAAGTAGTAATTACCGATGAAGAAGAAAATGCAGTGTTAATAGCAATTTTATTGCATGATATTGGTCACGGGCCTTACAGCCACGCTTTAGAACATAGTATTGTAATTGGTATAAACCACGAGGCAATTAGTAGCTTATTGATGGATAAGCTAAATAATGAGTTTAAAGGAAAGCTTAGTTTAGCTATTAAAATTTTTAATAATAGGTATAAAAAACAATTTTTGCATCAGTTGGTAAGTTCGCAATTGGATATGGATAGGCTAGATTATTTAAAACGCGATAGTTTTTTTACGGGCGTTAGCGAAGGTGTAATTAGTAGTGATAGAATTATAAAAATGCTAAACGTTGTAAATAATGAATTGGTTGTAGAGTACAAAGCCATTTATAGTATTGAAAAATTTTTAATTGCCCGCCGATTAATGTATTGGCAAGTATATTTGCACAAAACAGTTTTAAGTGCCGAAACTTTATTAGTAAACATTTTAAAGCGTGCAAAAGAGTTAAGTGCAAAAGGTATTAGCTTGTTTGCAACTCCTACTTTAAAATTATTTTTAATTAGTGATTTTACTAAGCAAGATTTTGAAAACGATGGCGATTTACTAAACGAATTTGCCAATTTGGATGATTACGATATTATGACATCGATTAAGGTATGGGCCGAAAATAGCGATATTATTTTAAGTAAATTATGTACTAATTTATTAGAACGTAAATTGTATAAAATTGAATTACAAAATGCCCCTATTAAAGCAAGTTATAAAAATAGTTTTATTGCCAAAGTTTGCAAAGAGTATGGTATTTCAAAAAAAGAAGCTAGTTATTTTGTATTAACCAGTTATGTAAATAATAGTGCCTACTTGGCAAATAAATTTAATATTACAATATTAATGAGTAATGGTAAATTAATTGATGTTGCTAAAGCCAGCGACCAATTGAACATACAAAGTTTAAGTAAAACTGTAACAAAATATTTTATTTGTTACCCTAAGGGGTTGTAGTTATTTTCTTTTTTTTCTCCTCTTCTAATCTTCGTTTAATAATCCTTTCAAATTCAATTCGGTAAAATAAACCTGCACCTTGTGTATAAGGCCCTCCAAACATTTGTAATTGTGCAATTGAATTGGTGCGGTTAAATCCTTTTACACGGTAGCGCCCGTCTTCACTAAGTTTATATTCAATATTTACATCACCAATAACCGAACTAGAACTGCCCCCACCTTGATTTTGATTTACGCCAAAATTACCGTCAACAGTTATTTTATTATTAAAAAACTGCTTACTCAAAGCTAAATCTACGGCTTGAGTATTTGCGGCGCCTGTGCGGTAATTTACACCCACTTGTAAATCTTTTATACCTGTTAAATTACCAACATAACTATTTAAAAAACTACTTAATTTGTTACTCAACATTTCCGAACCTGATGATGCTGCAGCACCTCCTGCACTAACGCCGCCACTATTAGCATTAAAAATTGCTGGTGTTACAAAAGTTCTAAATAATAAAAACGAAAATACTTGTCTATTTAATTCCACTTCATCGCTTAGCACATTGTTTATACGTGATTTTGCAGTTGGGTCAATCGTTGGTAAATCTATTTTGAAATCTATTTTGGGAGAAAATAATTTACCTGTTATTATTAATTTACAATCTACTGGTACTCGACTTTTGTATAATGAGTCATTATTAAGTAATGGAGAAACTGAAGCGCGTTGTTTATAGCTTGTTGTAACGTCAATTTCAGCACCTAAAGGATCGCCACTCCATGATACTACACTTCCTGCTTCAATATCAAACTTTTTATTTATAACATTTTCTAAAGTAAATAAATAGTCGCCATTGGAAATTATGTAATCGCCAAACATTTCAAATTTACCCAAAGTGCTTATTTTTAACGAAATATCTCCATCCCCTTGTACGTTTAAACCATCGCCTGTTTTGTCATCTAAAATAATTTTTGTTTGAATGTCGGGTGTTACATTAATTTTCATATCCAAATCAAAACCTGCTAATTTTTCATCTTCTTTTTTAATAGTATCTTTTTTTATAAAGTTAATAAAATTATTATCACCTACTTCTGAGGGACCTGCCAAAGGAAGAAAAAATTTAGAGTGCTTATTTGTAGTATTAGTTATTTGCATGTGCAAGCCATTTAAAAAGCCATAAATGCCAACATTACCAGTACCATAAATTTTTCCATAAAAATCTTTATTTAGTAATGCTGTTGTATTTAATACTAACATATTCTTATAACTCACATCATAATCTATTTGCATTTTAGTAAAGTTTGAGTGAAAAAAGTTACCATTAATAGTGCCTTGTGGTATGGCTTTTGGTCCCATACTTGCATCACTCATTAATAATTCAGAAAAACGAATTTGGTCTGGTAATATTTCTATATCTCCAGTAATGTTATAAGTTACATTGCTATAATCTACTTTAATTTCGCTTTTAAATAAATTTAATTTTCCTTCAATTTTAATATTTTCGGGCGAGCCATGTATTTTTCCTTTGCCTTTAACTAAAGCATTTTTAATAGTTAAAATATCAACTAAATACGGATTTAATAATTTTAAATTAGCAGGTGTGCATGAAAAATCAATATCAATAGCTTCTTGGCGTTTATCCATATAATAATATCCATTAAATGCTATATTTTTTTGTTGATTGCCAAATTGGTCTTGCATACCAACTGTAGTAAAGCCATCTAAATAAATATATTTATCTTTTGAATTATATTCGCTTTTTAAAACCAATTCGCCTATAAAATTGGAATTAACTTTTAGTTTTAACAAGTCTAAATCAGCCGAAAACGCAGGATTTTTAAGAGCACTGTACACTGCAACGCTGCCATTTAATATGCCTTCTAAATTTAAGCCAATACCTTGTAATAATGGATTAAACTGTTGCAATTGTACATTATTAGTTTTTAAAACTAAATTTTGGCTTTCTTTATTAGATAATACACCTGCAATGCCAATGTTTTGAATTTGATTTGCAAACAGTAAAGGATTAATTGTAATACTTCCGCTACTATCAATTATTGTTGGGTTTGAAGTAACTAATCGCCAAGTGCTATCGCGTGAAGTAAAAGTTATTGTATCGTGTTGTAAAAAAATATTTGTTGGATTAAAAGTTATTTGCCCAGCAATTTCTCCTTTATTAGCTGGCTTTAACAGGTTATCCCATTCAAAATTATATTTGGTAATTTTATCTTGAGAATTTAAACGTAAATTAAAATTTTTTAATATAAGGCTATCTGTAATTTTTAAATCAGTGCCCGAAATTTTTCCAGTTACAATATTATTTTCTTGGTGAGAATCTATATTTAAATTTTTAAACACTAACGATTTATATTTTACTTCATCGCTCATTAATTTTACCAGAAAGCCTTTGTTTTCAGCATCAATTTGTCCTTCCAAAGTTGTACCAGTTTTTAGCATTAAATCGGGTATAAAAAGTTCGCTTATATTATCAAATTTTTTAACTAATACTTTAAAAAGTATTTGATCAGTGTAAAGTTTTGTGACATCAGATTTTTTAAAGAATGTAGGATAATAATTATATAAAAATGCATCGTTTACAGGTTGTAAATTACTAAGTTTAAATTTTCCTTCGGCCGAGGCATTAAGATAAGCAGATGTAATTTTAATTTTTTTAAAGTCGGTAGATTGGTCTATATCTAAATTAAATGTTGATAATTTATAACTTTTAGTTTTAGTTTTGTATTTGGTATCATCAAAATTTATTAGTCCAGTAAGATTGTCTAAATTATCACCTTTTAAATTTATAAGTATTTGGGTTGAAATAGTTCCGCTATCGGCTTTTGACTTAGATGATAAATTTAAAGCAGATAAATTTAGATTATTTATAGAAGAAATAAAATCCATTTCTGGAACTTTATTTTTAAAATTAATGCTACCATTAAAATCAAAATTAGCGTTAGGGTCTGCACTATTTACTAAACCAGTAAATAATTGATTTTTGATTTCGCCATTTAATTTAATATTTTTATAATTGTAACCATTGTAATTAAACGCCAATATCTGTCCTTCCGTTTTTGCATTTACTGTTTTTATTGAAACACCTTTACCTTTAATTTCGATATTAGCAGTTAAGTTCGAGAGATTTGGAACGCCTGCTAAAGCACCTATATTAAGGTTTTCGGTTTTTATTTTGCCGTTATATTCTAAGTCGTCGTTCGTTTTACCAAGTTTAATATTAATATCAGCAATAATATTTCCTAAGGCAGTATTAACGGTAGCAGATGTATTAAAATCGTTTATAAAACCGTTAAACTTACCTTTATAATTAATAATGCCTAATTGTTTTATTTGTATTGGAAGCTGTAAACTTTTATTTTCTATAAACGGGTAATCAGGAAAGTTAGTTAAATCATCATAAGACGTTGATATTTGTTTAACATTAAATTTTAAATAAGTTGTTTTAAAAACAGGTAAGCCGCTTAACGAAATATCTCCATCAAAATTAGTATGTTTACCATATTTAAGTTTAAATTTTGTTAGATATAAATCGCTTACAAAACCTTGTATTTTTCCAGATAAAAAAATGGTTTCGTTTAAGCCATTTAATTCGCTAGTAAAACGCGAAATATCTGTAAAACAAATTTTAGAGTTTTCAGATAAATTTATATCCATTTGTATTTTATCAATAAATTCGTTGTAATCGTTAAATTCGTTATAATTAAAATTAATGCTACCGCGTAATATTGTTATTGGTGTTTTAAGGTATAATTTGTTTAATAGTAATGCAATACTACTTATTTTTGCTTGTGTAGTTAAGTTGTTTAAAACAAAACCACATTGCTCGTTGGTTTTAAAATTTTTAATATCTACTTCAATTACTTCATTATCTAATTTTAAATTAGAAAAAGTGCCATAAGTGTTTTTAAAATATAAATTTTCGAAATTCATATTTTTACTAACGGTAGTATCACCATTATCATCTCTATAAACAAACGTAAGGTTATTTAATTCAATATCTCCAAAGGTAATATCCCAATCCTTTTTCTTAACTTTAGTACGAGTAACTTTGTTTGAACTAAAATAATCGGCTAAAAATTGAAAATTTAAATCGTCTTTACCCCTATATTTAATAAGTTTTGCAGTTGTATTTTTTATTTGTATTTTTTTTAAAATAATTGTTTGATTTTTATAATCAAAATTTTTAATATCTACATTTATATCACCATTAATAATTGTATCTTGTTTGGTATCTAAAATTAAAACGCCCTGTAAACTTGCTTTTGTAAATAAATCTAAACGAATATTATTTATATAAATTTTACTTTTTAATTCGCTACTTAAATAGGTACTTACTTTTTTACCTAGCCACGTTTGAAAACTATATGATTGAATACCAAAGTAAAAACCAATTAGTAGAAGAATAACCGTAATAAACAAAACGGCAATACTTTTATAAAATATCTTTATAATTTTACGTAACATTATGTGTCGCTTAAAGATATTTAAAATAAAGCGAAAGAAATTACTAAAAAATGCAAAATAATAACATCTACATATTAGCAATTGAAACTAGTTGTGACGATACGTCTTGCGCTATTTTATATAATAACAAAGTACTTAGTAATGTTACTGCTAACCAACATATACATTCATTTTATGGTGGAGTGGTGCCAGAATTAGCAAGTCGCGATCATCAAAAAAACATAATTATAGTAGTTGATGCTGCCTTAAGAAATGCAAATATAACTTTACAACAATTAAATGCCATTGCAGTTACAGAAGGTCCAGGGCTAATGGGTAGTTTGCTTATAGGTTTATCTTTTGCTAAATCTTTATCAATTGCACTAAATATAGCATTAATAGGTGTAAACCACATGCAGGCACATATTTTAGCGCATTTTATTTTAGATGAAGAAAAACAGAAATTTCCACAATTTCCATTTTTATGTTTAACCGTAAGTGGTGGGCATACTCAATTAGTAAAAATTAACGATTATTTAACTTTTGAAGTTATTGGGCAAACTCTTGATGATGCAGTTGGCGAAGCCTTTGATAAAGCTGCAAAAATTTTAGGATTAAATTACCCTGGAGGCCCTTTAATTGATAAATTAGCCCAAGTCGGAGACAGCACGAAGTTTAAGTTCGCTGAAACCAAAGTGCCAAATTACGATTATAGTTTTAGTGGTATAAAAACATCATTTTTATACTTTATACAAAATAATACACAAAAAAATAAAAATTTTATTAGCGATAATTTAAATGATATTTGCGCATCATACCAAAAGCATTTAATTATTGTTTTATTAAAAAATGTTGTTGCATTTATAAAAAATAGTGAAATAAAACAATTAGCAATTGCAGGAGGTGTAAGTGCCAATAGCGAGTTGCGATTACAAATTAAAAATTTAGAAAGTAAACTTGGCATAAAAACATTTATTCCAAAATTTGAGTATTGTACTGATAATGCTGCAATGATAGGTATTACAGCATACTATAAATTTTTAAAAAATAAATATAGTGATTTAAGCATAACGCCAAAAGTAAGAATGAGTGTAGAGGAACAAGGATAAACTACTTACAAAAATTATCCTTTAAATCTTGTGAAATTTGTGAGCCTGATTTAATCGAATTATTAATTACATCGCAAGCTTTAGCATTATTTTTTTGATTTTTATAAATATGAGCCAAACTAATGTAAGCCTCATAATTTTTTGTATCAATATTAATAGTTGTTTCGTAATCTTTAATAGCTGCTTTATAGTTTCCTAAATATTCATTCCAATAGGCTCGCCAATAATAAGCTTGTGAATACAAAGGTTTTAACGATACACAGACATTTAAGTCTTCAATGGCTTTATTATAATTTTCTATTAAGCCATAGGCCGATGAACGGTTAAATAAAGATATTAAATGTTTGCGATTTTTATTAATTACAAGTGTAAATTCGTCTACAGCCGAATTATAGCTTTTTTCAAATAAAAAAATTAAACCTTTTAAATAATGTGCATCTAAAAAATCAGGAAAAGTGTTTATTAAAGTAGCGCATACTTTTTTTGCCTCGATAGATTGATTATTTTTAAATAAAACTAATCCTTTATAATACAAACTACTATCTTTAAAATAATTGGCTGTAATGCAACTATCTAGTCTTGTTAGTGTAGTTTTATATCCAATTGTAAGATTAAGTTTATAAAAAGTAATTTGAGAAAAACAAAAACTACCATTAAAAAATAATATATAAAGTAAGATTTTTTTAATCATAATAAAGTTTTTTCGGCTTAATAAAGATATAATTTTAATAAGTGAAATAAATAATTATAAGCTTTTCTCTCGTTTTAAATAATCGTTTACTAGTTCAATAGCATTATCAATAACATCACTTAGTGCAACAATGTAAGAGCCTGGTTTTGCAATGCTAAATGCATGTTTTAGGGCTTCAATTTCTTTAGGAACATATTCGTAACTCATTTTTGGATTTACTTCTTCAATACCTTCTACCAATAATTTTACAATTTCTTCAGCAGTTCTGCCACGTAAAAATTTATCTTGACGAATAATAATATGGTCAAACATTTCGGCACTAATTCGTCCCATATCTCTAATATCATCATCACGTCTATCTCCAGTCCCAGTAATAATTCCAATTTTTGAGGTTGATTCTATGGTAGATAAAAATTCTTTTATACCTCTAAAACCATCTGCATTATGGGCAAAATCAATCATTACTTTATATTCTTTAAAATCAAAAATATTCATTCTGCCGGGCGTTTGTTCGGCCGATGGAATAAAAGTTTCCAAACTCATAGCAATATCTTGCGTTTTAAAACCGTACACATAAGTTGCCAATGTGGCTGCCAATACATTTTGTATCATAAACGAAACCCTTCCGCCAAAAGTTAGTGGGATAGATGTTGTTTTATTTACTCTAAATTTCCAATCGCCTTTTTTAATTGTAATGTATCCATTTTCGTAAATAGCAGCTATACCGCCTGCTTTACAATGTTCTATAATTACAGGGTTGCTTTCATTCATACTAAAATAAGCAATATGGCAACGTGCATTTTTTCCTATACTTACACAATGTTTATTATCTGCATTTAACACTGCATAACCATCTCGCTTTACACTTTCAACTACCACTCCTTTTACCTTCGCCATATCTCGTAAAGTATGAATGTCCGCTAAACCCATATGATCCTCTTGTATGTTTGTAACAACAGCCACGTCACATTTACTAAAACCTAAGCCCGAGCGTAAAATGCCACCTCGTGCGGTTTCTAAAACTGCAAATTCCACGGTAGGATCTTTTAATATAAATTCAGCACTTACTGGCCCAGTTGTATCGCCTTTAGTAAGCATGCTATTGCCAACGTAAATACCATCGCTTGTGGTAAATCCTACTTTAAAACCATTGTTTTTTGCTATGTGCGAAATTAAACGCGTTGTGGTAGTTTTACCGTTTGTACCAGTAATTGCAATTATGGGGATTCGACAAGATTTACCTGCAGGATATAACATATCAATAACAGGTGCAGCTACGTTGCGTGGCAAACCTTTTGCTGGTGCTAAGTGCATTCGGAAACCAGGTGCTGCATTTACCTCTAAAATAACGCCACCAATTGTTTCTAAAGGTTCGCTTAAATTAGATGCCATTATATCAATACCACAAATATCTAAACCTATAATGCGCGAAATACGTTCGCAAATAAAAATATTATGTGGATGCACTATATCGGTAACATCAGTGCTTGTTCCGCCAGTGCTCAAATTAGCGGTACCTTTTAAATAACAAAGTTCGTCTTTTTTTAATATTGTATTTAGCGAATAATTTTTTTTAGCGAGTTGGTCTAAGGTTTCTTTATCAATACTTATTTCAGTTAACACATTTTCGTGCCCAAAACCACGACGAGGATCTAAATTTTCTTTTTTAATTAATTGTTCAATATTTAATTTTCCGTCGCCATTAACGTGTGCTGGCTCTCGCAGGGCAGCTGCAATAAAACGGTTATTAATTACCAATACTCTAAAATCGTAGCCAGTAATAAATTTTTCGATAATAACACGGCGCGAATATTTTTTTGAATGATGAAAAGCTTCAATTGCTTCTTCTAGCGTTTTTACGTTAATCGACGCCCCTTTACCATGATTTCCATCTAAAGGTTTAAACACTAATGGGAAGCCCAAATCTTTAATTGCATTTTCTAAATCTTCAATTAGTGAAATGCAAACGCCTTTTGCAACTGGTATAGCCGCATCTTGCAACATACGTTTAGTTTCATCTTTATTACTAGCTAAATCTACTGCTATAGAGCTTGTTCTATCTGTCATCGTTGCTCTAAAACGTACTTGGTTTTTACCATAACCCAATTGCACTAACGAATCTTTATTAATGCGAATAAACGGAATATCGCGGGCAATCGCTTCATCAACTATTGAGCCAGTGCTTGGGCCTAAACGCACACTTTCGCGCAGTTTTCGCATTGCCAAAATATCGCTTTCTAAATCGTAATCAACATTTGCAATTAAGGCTTCGGCAATTTTAACTGCTGCTTTTGCTGCAAATAATCCAACAGCTTCTTCCATATAATTAAACACTACGTTGTAAACGCCCACTTCGCCAGTGCCTCTAGTTCTGCCATAGCCGCATTCCATGCCTGCTAATGTTTGCATTTCTAAAGCCATGTGCTCAATAACGTGCCCCATCCATGTACCTTCTTTTATACGAATAAACAACCCTCCCTCCTTACCTTCAGAACAGCGGTGTTGAACTAAATTTGGCATAAGTTTTTTAATACGCTCGCCAAAACCTTCAATTTTATTAGTTGGTAGTTCTTCCAATTCCTCTAAATCGAGTTTCATTACAATTATTTTTTTTCGATTAATTGACCAATAATTAGGTCCGCGCATTACTTTTATTTCAACAATTTTCATTTTTATTAATTAGGCAAATAGTTAATTTTACAATAATATAATCAATGTATTTAATTTTTTTAAATGTAGGTTTAGTTTTTTATATAAACAATTTACTGTTTAAAATAAATATAAAATGGCTAAATATTATTTACATAAAGTTAAGCAAGTACAAAGTATTCATCTTAAATACTCCAAGTAACCAAACCTTGTTGCGTAAATTTAAAGGGCTGTACATTTCCGCCTAATTGTTTAATAGCCTGTGCAACTTTGTTTTTTGTAACCGCAGGGCAATAAAAAAACATAAAACCACCGCCACCTGCGCCGCTTATTTTCCCACCTGTTGCGCCAGTTTCAATTGCTTTGGCATAAATGGTATCAATTAAAGTATTAGAAATACTTTGTGCCATTTGTTTTTTATTTTGCCAGCCAAAATGTAAAATTTCACCAATTTTAGTGAGTTCGCCTTTTAACAATGCATCTTTCATTTGATGTGCTTGCTCTTTTAAATTATGCATGGCATCAATACTTTTTTCGTTTTTATTATTTACATTTTTAACTTGTTCGTTTATAATACTGGCTGAAAGACGCTGAGTTGCTGTAAAATATAATAATAAATTAAATTCTAATTCGTAAATTACCTCTGGTTTTAATTGTAAAGGGTTTACAATTACTTTATCGTTCGCAAAAAACTCTAAGTAATTTATACCGCCAAAAGTAGCCGCGTATTGGTCTTGCTTGCCTCCAGTCATTTGTAAATCAACGCGTTCAATTTCGTAAGCTAAATGCGCTATATCGTATTTGCCAAGTGGAAGATTTAACCACTCTACAAAAGCCCCTAATAAAGAAACAACTATTGTAGAAGATGTTCCCAAACCCGAACCCTGCGGAGCTTCAATAAACGAAGTTAAACGAAACGATAAAGGCTTTATATTAAATTGTTTTATTACACGATTGTAAACACCAATAAATAATTCGAAGCCGGCAACTAATTCTAATTCCTTTTCTGCTTTTAATTGTAAAACATTGGTTGTGCCATCTATTACAAATTCAATGGTTCCATTATTCAAAGGCTCTAACGATGCATAAGCATACAAATCAATAGTTGCATTTAGTATTGCACCGCCATATATATCAGAATAAGGACTAACGTCTGTTCCGCCACCAGCTAAACCAATTCGTAAAGGAGCTTTGCTTCTAATTATCATTTAAAATTAAATTGTAATTCGTAATTCAAAAATCGCAAAATAGTTATTTCATATTTATAAACTGCAAAGGTATTTCGTATTCTCCTCTTCTACACAGCGCAATCACAGCCTGTAAATCATTTATATTTTTACCGCTAACTCTAATAATATCGTCCATAATTTGTGCAGTTACTTTTATTTTACTATCTTTTATATCCTTCATTATTTTTTTGGCGGCTTCTTTTTCAACGCCTTGTCTTACTTTTAAATCTTTTTTAATCATAGGTCCACTTGGGTAATGCTCTTTACTTTCATCCAATCCGCGAGGGTCTAATCCTTGCTTAATCATACGTGAGTGCAGCGCATCAATTATCGCTTCTAAACGCATATCGTTTTCGGTACTAATGTTTACTAACAAATCTTTTTTATTAAATTCAATAGTACTTTTGCTATCTCTAAAATCCCAACGGTTTAAAATATCTTTTTTAGCAACGTTTATGGCGTTATCCATTAATTGCGCATCGAGTTTACTGGCTATATCAAATGAAGACATTTATACTAAATTTGCACTAAATTTAATTAATAATTTGATAACGATAAAACATAATTTTTTTAAATTTATTTTATGCTCCATATTTGGTAACGCTTGTCAATTAAGCGACAATTATCAGACCACTAAATTGGTAAAACACTTTGTTATTGAAATTAAGCAAGAAATTAAGTTGCCTATATTAATTAATGCCGACACATCATACTTAGAAACGCTTTTTAAAAATTATGAATTAACAAACATTAATAATTTAGATAGTAGCATTAAAATTGATTTAAAATACGCAGATACCAATAATTTTTTGCATATAAATTTTTACGACGGACTGCGAAAAGCATATTTTCCTTGCGAAGTAGCCAACCATTTATGTAATGCGCAATTTTTTTTAAAACAACAAAATAAAAATTTTAGCTTAATTATTTTTGATGCTACGCGACCATTGCATTTGCAACAATTAATGTGGGACAGTTTAAAAATAGAATCTAACTTAAAATACAATTATCTTGCGCCACCCTTTCAAGAAAGTTTACATAATTATGGCTGTGCTGTAGATGTTGGCATAATTGATATTACAACCAACAAACTTTTAGATATGGGAACAAACTTCGATTCATTTAACAAATTAAGTCAACCCGTTTACGAATTCCAATTTTTAAAAACTGGTGAGTTAAGTAAAAACGCTTTAGAGAATAGAAAATTGCTTAGAAAAGTTATGCACCTGGCTAATTTTTATGGCATAACAAGCGAATGGTGGCATTTTAATTATTGTACCAAAGAGCAAGCTATACTAAAATTTAAGTTGGTAAAATAATTCTACAAACTTTAAACAATGTATCAATTTATTGTTTAGTAAATTTATAACCTTTACTTATTAATAAAATGCAAATTTCTAACATAAATACTTGGCTTCCATCAGCTCATCAACCCTTATTAATTGCCGGCCCTTGCGGTGCAGAAAATTACGAACAAGTTATGGAAACCGCCAAACAATTAAGTGCTTTAAAAAAAATTAGTTTATTTAGGGCAGGTATCTGGAAACCTCGTACACGGCCCAATGCCTTTGAGGGTAGGGGAGAAGAAGCTTTAATATGGTTACAAGATGTTAAAAAACAATATAATTTAAAAACAACCGTTGAAGTTGCCAATGCCCAACATACCGAATTAGCCTTAAAATATGGCGTAGATGTGCTTTGGATTGGAGCTCGAACCACAGTTAATCCCTTTAGCGTGCAAGAAATTGCAGACGTTTTAAAAGGTGTTAATATTCCGGTAATGATTAAAAATCCAGTAAATGCCGACGTTCAGTTATGGTTAGGTGCAATTGAAAGAATTAGTAATGCTGGAATTGTTGATATAGCAGCTATTCACCGCGGCTTTCATTTTTATGGGAAGAATAAATACCGCAATATGCCTTTGTGGCAACTACCCATCGAATTAAAAACAATTTTGCCAAATTTACCTATTGTTTGCGATCCTAGCCACATTAGCGGCAATACCGAATTAATTCCTCAAGTGGCGCAAAAGGCTTTAGATTTAGGTATGAACGGCTTGATGATAGAATCTCACTATAATCCAAAAATTGCTTTAAGTGATGCCCAACAACAACTCACACCTTTTGAATTAAATAATTTAATTGAGAAATTAATTATTCGTAATTCTGCCACAAAAAGTACTGCAGTACTAAACGAATTAGAGCAGTTGCGAAATATGATTGACGATATTGACGATGAATTTATTTCTATTTTAAAAAAACGAAATCAAGTAATTGAAAAAATTGGTATCTATAAAAAGCAACACCATATTACTATATTTCAACTACAACGCTGGCAACACATTTTAAAAACACGTGCCCAGTGGGCCGAAAAATTAGGAATGAGCAGAAGTTATGTCGAAAAATTATGCCAACTTTTGCATGAAGAAAGTATTAAAATACAAAATGAGTTGATGAATAAATAAAAATATTTTAATTTTTAAAAAAAAATCCCCGTCTTATTTTTTAAAACGGGGATATTATATATTTTAATTAAACCTTAATCTAAAACTACAACTTCTTCTAAAATGCTGTCGTAAAATTCGTTAAAGGCATCCATATATTCAGTTTCTGATTTAAATTCTAAAAATGGTTTACCACTTTTTTTAATAAATTTTTCTAAATCAGGGTTTAAGTTTTCGCTACCTTGAATTACAGCATCAGCATATTCAATAGCTTGCTTTTGCATATTAAGATGGCTACTTTCTTCGGTTAAATGTTTTAAATCTTTTTTAGTAAAACCATCAAAAGCTAATTTATCTAAAAACTTTTTACTTAAGTTTTTTGGGTATTCATCTTCGTATAAACTTACTGCTACTTTTGCATCTGCAAAAAGTGGATCTTCGGCATAATACTTTTTAATATACATTGGTAATAACGATGTAAACCAGCCATGACAATGAATTACATCGGGTTGCCAACCTAATTTTTTTACTGTTTCGACTACACCACGTGCAAAAAACATACAACGCTCATCGTTATCATCAAAATATTTACCACTAGTTTTATCGGTTAAAGTGGCTTTTCGACTAAAATACTCCTCATTATCTATAAAATAAACCTGCATACGGGCACTTGGTATGCTGGCTACCTTAATAATTAGAGGATGGTCAACATCATTTATCACTAAATTCATGCCTGAAAGGCGAATAACTTCGTGAAGTTGGTGACGGCGCTCGTTAATTGTTCCGTATTTAGGCATAAAAGTGCGAATTTCCTTTCCGCATTCTTGAATCCCTTGGGGTAATCTTCTCGCAATTTTACCGATGTAAGTTTCATCAAGGTAAGGAGTAATGTCTTGCGATACAAAAAGAACTTTGGCTTTCTTCATACTAATCAACTTCTGTTTTATTTATAACACAAAATTAATTAAAAAAATGCATATTTCAAAGTAAAATGTATTTTTACGCCCAAATTAATGATAATTTTTGCTAAAATAGTTGATTTACAACGTTTTTTAAACGAAAAAAGAAGTAATAACGCCACAATTGGTTTTGTGCCAACTATGGGTGCTTTGCATTTAGGTCATATTTCGTTAATTAAACAAAGCAAAAAGGTTACTGATGTTACAGTTTGCAGCATATTTGTTAATCCTACCCAATTTAATGATAAGCGCGATTTAGAAAAATATCCTCGTATGCCCAAACAAGATTCAGAATTACTTGATAATGTAGGTTGCGATGTTTTGTTTCTTCCAGATGTAGGCGAAATTTATCCACAAAATGATACAAGTATTTTTAACCCGATTGTTACAGGATTTGGCGATTTAGATAAGGTTTTGGAAGCTACATTTAGACCAGGGCATTTTAACGGCGTGGCGCAGGTTGTAAGTCGTTTATTTGAAATTGTAAAACCTACAAAGGCTTTTTTTGGAAGTAAAGATTATCAACAGGTAATGGTTGTAAAGGCTTTGGTAAAACTGTTGCAATTACCCATTGAAATTGTTGCTTGCCCTATTTTGAGAGAAGATGATGGTTTGGCTATGAGTTCGCGCAATATGTTAATGAGTGCCGAAGAGCGGGAATGTGCTAAATTAATACCCGCATTGTTGCAAAAAAGTATCAACTTAAAAAACGAAGGCAAAAGTATAGCAGAAATTAGAGAATATGTAGTAATTGAATTAAGTAAAAAACCAATTTACAAGTTAAATTATTTTGCTATTTGTAATGCAGAAACTTTAGAAGAGCAAACAGTATTTACCAACAATGTAACAAGCATGGCCTTAATAGCTTGTTTTGTAGGAAAGGTAAGATTGATTGATAATCTTATTATTAATTAATTTTAGTAAATTATTTTACAATAAAACCAACCAAGCATCTTTAACCTTATTTGCATTTAAAAGACTTTGGGCGTATTTATGTAGTTCAGAAATGCTTTCAAAGGGTTTTATCGTTTTTTTAAATTCGCTAATTTCTTCAAAAGTAGGCAAGGCTTCTACACTTGCCAATAAACCTAAATTATTGGCAGTTAAAATAGTGCTGCTTTTTATTGTTAATGGAATTGCATCAAAACCAATACCAATGCTAGTAATTGGTTTTTGAACTTCAAACAAGGCATCGCCATTAGCACGGCAATACCAGTTGTCGCCCATACGTGCCACTAAATCTAATTTAAGTGTATCTATTTGGTTGGTTTCGTTTAAGACACTTTCATCAATATGTATTTTTATTATTTCGCAAATTACTAAATTGCCAGCTCCGCCCTGTTTGCCTAATTCTTTTACTTCAATAACATTGCATTCAAATTGCACTGGGCTTTCTTTTACACGAAAAGGTTTTACCAAATCAGATTTTAATTGAGTAAATCCTGCTTTTTCAAATTCGTTTACTTGTTTGGCAAAAGGGCTACTGGCTAAACTTGTTTGATGTACCATATTATATGTAACAACATTTATTACACATTCGGGTACTTCTAAAACATTTAAAAGGGTATCTTTTGAAGCACCTGTTCTGCCGCTATACGCGGGCGAAAAAACTGCAATTGGCGGATTACTCGAAAATATATTAAAAAAACTAAATGGTGCTAAATTTGGATTTCCGTTTTTATCAATAGTACTTGCAAAGCAAATGGGGCGTGGCGCAATGGCATTTTGCAAATACTTTTGTAACGCAGGAATAGTAAGGTCTTTAGGATTTAGAGTTAGCATATTATTTAATTTAAAACAAATTTAAGCGAATTTATACGATTACTAATTTTAATTAATAAAAATAAGTTTAATGTTACGTCTTGTTTTTTTTTAAGAATTTTCACTAAAAGTAATTTCAGATTTTTAAAATTATTATTTTATTTACAATTCATTTAACAAAAAAAACAACTCATTGGTTTTTGTACTTTTACGTTTATTTAATGATTTAGTTTTACCAAAAAATTAAATATATGAAAAAACAATTTCTACAAAATTTTAAAATTAAGTTGTCGTTAGTTATCGTTGCATTAAACTTAGTTGGGCTTAGCTTTACAGCACAAACAGCCACGCAAAGTATTAGAGGTAAAATTACCGACGATGCATCAAAATCAACTCTGCCTGGAGTAAATATAATTTTAGTAAAAGACAGTTTAACTATTGGTGCTGTAACTGATGTTG